>Ga0247843_1002349_pt1 | contig 34822 bp, 34 predicted proteins | sample LaCruzMarch2017__FD_192420 | JGI IMG/M metagenome (GOLD analysis project Ga0247843, IMG submission 192420) | Freshwater microbial communities from meromictic Lake La Cruz, Castile-La Mancha, Spain - LaCruzMarch2017_8m | ecosystem: Environmental > Aquatic > Freshwater > Lake | place: Spain... | reverse complement strand
GCCGTCGAGCCAGTCGGCCTTATTGGGCATGTAGTTCTTGCCGGCCTCGAATTCGGCATCGAGAAACGTCTCGAAGTCGCTGACCATGCCATCGACTTCAGCCTGCGTAACGTCGCCCTGCGCCACGAGCCGGCGCGCATAGATCTCACGCGTCGACAACTGATCCTTGATCTTTTTGTACATCAACGGCTGCGTGAACGAAGGGTCATCGCCCTCGTTGTGGCCGAACCGCCGGTAGCAGAACATGTCGATGACGACGTCCTTGCCGAACTCCTGACGATACTCGGTGGCGACTTTCGTGGCGTAGACGACCGCTTCTGGATCGTCCCCGTTCACGTGAAAGATCGGCGCCTGCACCATGAGCGCGACGTCGGACGGATAGGGAGAGGAGCGGGAAAAGCGAGGACTCGTCGTGAACCCGATCTGGTTGTTGACGATGAAGTGCATCGTACCGCCGGTGCGGTAGCCGCGCAGCCCGGAGAGCGCAAAGCACTCCGCGACCACGCCCTGCCCCGCGAACGCCGCGTCCCCATGGATGAGCAGCGGCATGACGCGCGCGCGCAAGTCGAACAGTTGCTTGTCGTCTTCCTTGTGCGTCTGGCGGGACGCCTGCTTGGCGCGCGACTTGCCGAGTACGACGGGATTGACGATTTCGAGGTGCGAAGGGTTTGCGGTCAGCGAGAGATGCACCGTACGGCCATCGAACGCGCGATCCGATGAGGCGCCCATGTGGTATTTCACATCGCCGGAACCCATCACGCCTTCCGGCGTCGCAGAACCGCCGCGAAACTCGTGGAAGATCACGTGGTAGGGCTTACCCATCACCGCCGCGAGAACGTTAAGGCGCCCCCGGTGGGCCATGCCGAGCACGATGTCTTCAACGCCATAGGCGCCGCCGCGCTTGATCACCTGCTCCAGCGCCGGAATCATCGCTTCGCCGCCGTCGAGTCCGAAGCGCTTGGTGCCGGGATAACGCTTGTGCAGGAAGCGTTCGAACGTCTCGCCTTCGATGAGTTTTCGCAGGATCGCCTTCTTGCCTTCGGGCGTGAAGGTGATTTCCTTGTCCGGCCCTTCGATGCGCTGCTGGATCCACGCCTTCTCGACGGGGTTGGTGATGTGCATGAACTCGACGCCGATCGGCCCGCAGTAGGTGCGGCGGAGGATGTCGAGCATCTGGCGAACGGTGGCGGTCTCCAGACCCAGAACGCCGTCGATAAAGATCTGCCGATCCATGTCGCCAGGGCCGAATCCATACTGCCCGGGATCGAGGCCATCGACGGGCTGCGGTTGTTCCAGTCCCAGCGGATCGAGATTGGCGGCGAGATGTCCGCGCGAGCGATAGGCGCGGATGAGCATCAGCGCACGGACGCTGTCACGTGCGGCGCCCTCGATCACCGCCTTCGCAGGCGCCGGCGCGCCGGTCGCGACGGCGCGCGCTTCGATCTTGCGTGCGAACTTCGGTTCAAGCGCGGCCCAGTTGCCATCGAGCATGGCGGTCATTTCGCTTGGCGCCGGGTCGGCGACGCCGGGCTTAGCCCATGATGGGCCGTGCGCCGCCCTCGTATCGCCCAACTCGTCGAAAAAAGCACGCCACGACGGATCGACCGATGCCGGATCCGTCAGGTACTGCGCGTGCAAGTGCTCGACAAAGAGCGCGTTAGTTCCATCCAGAAAACTCGTTTCCAGGAACGCCGCGTTCGGCACGCTGCGGCCGCCATCCGCCATGGTCGTCAGTCCTCCGATGATTTGAGGAGATATAGGGCGCTTTGAGACCGCGCGTCTCCCCAAAAGCGGGAAATCGGCGCCGGGGCGGCATGCGCGCGCGCAAGGCTGCCATGCGCCGAACAAGGCGACCGTTCACAAGGCGTCGATGTCGCGAGCCGGGGCTGTCCTGCCGACTGCGCCAGACGCGACCTGACACTGAAACGCCGAGCGCCAGTCGATCATCGCTCGGCGTAGCGAAGTGGACAAGCATCGCTGTGTCGACGCGACAAGGCGCGGAGGTCCTGCGAGCGACCAGTCCGACTGCACCTGTAGTCGAAATCACGATAAACGACCGCTGACGCCTGCGCCGCCGCGAGCGACCTACCCTTTCAGCAAAGCCGCCATCGTCTTGCCGAGCGCGGCGGGGTGGGCAGCGATCGCGATGCCGGCGGCTTCCATAGCGGCGATCTTGGATTCCGCGTCGCCCTTGCCGCCGGAAATGATGGCGCCTGCGTGGCCCATGCGGCGGCCCGGAGGCGCCGTGCGGCCGGCGATGAAGCCGACGGTCGGCTTCTTGCGGCCCTTCTTGGCCTCATCGGCCAGAAACTGGGCCGCATCTTCCTCTGCAGAGCCGCCGATCTCGCCGATCATGATGATCGAGGTCGTCTCAGGATCAGCGAGGAACATCTCGAGCATATCGATGAACTCGGTGCCTTTCACCGGGTCCCCGCCAATGCCCACGGCAGTCGATTGGCCAAGGCCTTCGTTGGTTGTCTGGAACACCGCCTCATAAGTCAGCGTACCGGAGCGCGACACGACGCCGACATTGCCCTTCGAGAAGATGGAGCCTGGCATGATGCCGATCTTGCACTCGTTCGGCGTAAGCACGCCGGGGCAGTTCGGGCCGATGAGGCGGGACTTCGACGTCGCGAGCCTAGCCTTCACGCGCACCATGTCGAGCACCGGGATGCCTTCCGTGATGCACACGATGAGCGGGATTTCCGCGTCGATGGCTTCCTCGATGGCCGCGGCTGCGCCCGGCGGCGGCACATAGATCACCGTCGCGTCCGCGCCCGCCTTGTCCCTGGCTTCCGCTACCGAGTTGAACACCGGCAGGCCAAGATGCGTGGACCCGCCCTTCCCCGGGGACACCCCGCCCGTCATCTTGGTCCCGTAGGCGATCGCCTGCTCGGAGTGAAACGTGCCGTTCTTGCCGGTGAAGCCCTGGCAGATGACGCGGGTGGACGTGTTGACGAGGATGGACATGAGAAGCCGGACCGCCGCTGGTTGGGATATGAGTTGCGCGCCGTCCTAGCGCACGGCGCCGGAAAGGCAAACCCTGCCCATCGACGCGGGGCGAAATGGGCCTTGAGGGGCGTTTTCTGCCCGCCTAGGATATTCTCAGGGGCTGTGGGGGCTTCATGAGAAGCTGGTTTGCGATGCTCGCGCTAGCTTTCACGACGGCTTTCACGAGGGCATGCGCATCCACGCCTTCGCCAGACGCTGTGGTCCGCCGCTTGCCGCCGCCGGGTGCCGCGATTGTCATCGTCGAGCCTGACGTGAAGCTGGCGTTGCTCGCCGTAAACGCGCGCAAAACTGCGAAGCCCGACTGGAGCGCGACCGCGCGCGATCACATCGCGCTGCATGCGCGCACCAAGGTCGCGGGGCGCAAACGACAGGCGCTGGCTTTGTCGCGCTCCGGTGCATCTGCGAAGGCGCGCCAAGTCCTGCTGCTTCACGACGCTTTGCGCGCGTCCGTGCGCACCGCAGAAACCGGCGATCCCGCCCCGGCCGCCATGCGACACGATCGCGAGTGGAGGCTTGGCGTCGGCGCGAGATCGCTCGCAGCCGGCGGCGCGGCCCCCCAAGCGCTCATCATCACTTGCGACGGCGATTTCACGAGCGCACTGCGTGCGGTGTTCGTCGTTGGCGCGGCGGCGGCGGGCGTGCTCGCGCCGACAGGTCTCACGCGCGCGTCCGCGTCGCCTTTGGATCTCGATAGCGGCGACATAGTCTTGAAGAACAGCATCGTTGCAAGTCCGGAGGCGCGCAGGCGTTGGTTAGCGCACTGCCGAACGGCGCCCTCTGTGATCGCGCGTCGGACATTCCTTTTCACCGCGTTTGCCGCCGCCGCCGGCGCTTCTATGCGCGATCCGGCGCCCGGCGTGTATCGCGTCGGGGACGACTCTATCGTTCAAATCGATCACGTGTGGTCGGACTTCACGCGCTCCGGCGCGCGCAAGTTGCGCCTGCTTTCGCAGAACGGACCGACGCTCGACCGCCTCTATCTTGTGGGCGGCCTGAAGCCCGGCGAAGGTCTCACGAACCGGCCGCGGGGCGCTGGCGTTGTCAAGTCGGATAGCACGGCGGAAGATTTGCACGCCTTCATCGTCGTGAGCGTCGATGCGCTCGGATTCACGACGTCAGTCCTCTCAAACCATCGCCCTGCCCCGCTCGCCGCCGCCGACGGCTGGCGCGTGGACATCGCGACCGCGACCAGCGACGGCCTCGCTTTATCCGGCGCCGAACCTTACGCGCAGAAAGCTGATCGCCTGAGCGCAATCCTCTGCCTCGTCAAGACAGAGCAGTACTTTGCCGACGGTTGGCACTTGGTCGAAGCGATTATGGCTTCCGCCACTCTCGACTGAACATCACTCCGGCAATGTCGGTAGATAGGTCGGCGCGCGACGCGCCTTCGTTCGCTGCTCGAACGCGTAGGCGATGCCTATGAGCTTCGCCTCGCTCCACGCCGCGCCGAAGATCGAGAGTCCCACCGGCAATCCGCGCACATAGCCCATCGGCACCGTGATGTTCGGATAGCCCGAAACAGCCGCCAGCGTGGACGACCCGCCGACGAATCGGTCGCCCAGCACGGTATCGCTTGTCCATGCGGGCGAACCCGTCGGCGCGATCAGCGCATCGAGACGATGCTGCGCCATGAGCGCGTCGATGCCTTCCGCGCCCGCGAGACGTTTGGCCTTCGCCGCCGCCGCGAGATAGGCCGGATCGCTTAGGCCCTTCGTTGCTTCCGCCTGCTCGAAAATCTCCTGCCCGAACAACGCCAGTTCGCGCGGTTCGGCCTTATTGAACGCAATGACATCGGCAAGCGTGCGCACCTTCACGCGTTCGGGCGACGTGCTGGCGAGATAGGCGTTCAGGCCGGCCTTGAGTTCGGTGAGCAGCACCGCAAACTCGGCAGGCCCGATCTCCCCACGCGGCGGACCCTCCGCAATCTCCACGATCTCCGCCCCTCCTGCACGCAACGCCGCGATCGCTTCGTTGAACACCGCATCCGTGGCCCCGTGCCAACCGGCCAGAAACCGCGCGACGCCGATGCGCTTGCCGACGAGCGCGTTTTCATCGAGCGCCGCCATGTAGTCGGCCTTTTTCGCGTCCGCCTGCGCTGTGGCGGCATCTGCGCCATCGCTTCCCGCCATCGCCGTCAGCAGCGCAGCTGCATCCGCCACCGAGCGCGCCATCGGACCTGCCGTGTCCTGCGTCGCGCTGATCGGAATGATGTGCGTGCGTGAGACGAGCCCCACCGTCGGCTTGATGCCGACAATGCCGTTCGCCGACGAGGGGCACACGATGGATCCGTCCGTCTCCGTGCCGAGAGACGCCGCCGCGAGGCTTGCCGCCGTCGCCGCGCCCGACCCCGAGCTCGATCCGCACGGATTGCGGTCGAGCGCATACGGATTGCGCGTGCGCCCGTTGATGGCGCTCCACCCGCTCGTCGAGTCGCCGCTGCGGATGTTCGCCCACTCGCTGAGATTGGTCTTGCCAAGGATCACCGCGCCCGCCGCGCGCAGACGCACAATCACCGGCGCATCACGGCCGGTGACGTTCTGCGCCAGCGCAAGTGAACCAGCTGTCGTCGCGACGGGATCGAGCGTCTCGATATTGTCCTTCACGAGGATCGGCACGCCGTGAAGCGGTCCGCGCATACGCCCTGCCCGGCGCTCTGCATCAAGCGCGCGCGCCTGCGCGACGGCGTCCGGATTCACCGCGATCACGCTGCGCAATGTGGGGCCCTGCCGATCGATCGAGTCGACCCGCGCGAGATAGGCGCGCACAATCCGCTCCGACGTGGTGCGCCCGGTGGTCATCTCCGCCTGCAATTCGGCGATGGACTTTTCTTCCACCGCGCGTCCGGCGGTGGGCCGCTGCTGCGCGAAAGTCGCCGTCGGCGCGACAAGGACGAGAACCGCCAGCACATACGCCAGCACGCACCGGAGCTTCTTCATGTCGTGACGTCCCGCTTTTTTCGATGAGCGTGTCGCTAGTTGAACATGATCCATCACGACTCAACCGAATTCCCGGACCGGAAAGGCAAGACACTCCGGACGCGCAGGAGCGCTGCGTTTCCGCATGTCGGCGAATTGTCGTTGTTTATCAAACGGTTTGGAGCGGCATTAAGCAACGTGAATTGTTTGCGACCGAATTCGACAAGTTGAACAATCAAAACTGTCACGCACCGTCAGTATCGAGCCCTAGAAGGCTGATCTAAAATCAGTTTTCGAATTTAAACGGCATGTAACAAACCGTCCTTTGGAGGCTCTTCATGACCCTGAAAACTTTCATATTGGCGATTGCTCTCGCCTGTTCGGCCGTCGCGACAGCTGAAGCGCGCGACATTGCCGTTTCCCGCAACGGCGTTGACTTCATGGATGTCGGCGCGGTCGATGCGTTTCACCGTGATCTCGCCCGCGCGGCGAAAGACGTCTGCCGGATCAGCGGGCGAGTCACGCTGGCTGAAGTCGAAGCGCGTCGCGTCTGCCGTACAGAGGCTCTCGCCAACGCCGTCGAAGCCGCCAACGTTCCGACGCTGACCGCGCTTCATGACGGTCTGGCGCCCGCGCAACGCGTCCAGCCGGACCGCGCGGCGCCGGAACGAAGCCTGCTCGCGGCCGTCGCCGCGGCAGCGGAGTCCATGCGCGCTGAATCGGCGCCGCGCATCATCGCATCGCGCTGATCGATCAGTTCCGGGGATCGTCCGGAACGGCCCGGGGGGCCAGCCGGGACTGTCGCATTGCGTCAGTCCCGGCGAAGCCGGTGGGCGATCAGTTCATGATAAACGCGTTGAGCTTGTTTCCGTCGGGATCGCGGAAATAGGTGCCGTAAAAACTACCATCCCCGCGCGGGCCGGGCTTGCCTTCGCAGGTCGCGCCGTTGGCGATGGCGCAGGCGTAGATGCGATCGACGTGATCCTTGTCCTTGGCCGCGAGCGCCACCATCACGCCGTTGCCGACGCTGGCCGCATTGCCGTCGAACGGCTTGGTGAGCCCGATTCCAGCGCCGCCGCCGGGCGTGCCCCAGGCGATCGCGCCCGGCCACTCCATCATGCGGCCCGTGCCGAGCTCCTTGGCGAGCGCATCGTAGAATTTCGCGGCGCGGTCGAGGTCGTTGGTGCCGAGTGTGACGTATCCAATCATGGCCGGTCCCTCCTTTGGTGGCGATGGGGGACCATACCGCCGCCCTGCTGACAGGGTGAGTCAGCAGCGGGCGGGGCCAGATTGCATTGGTGAGCGATACAAAAAGCTTTCGCTTGTCTTACGCCAATCGACTTTGATGACACGCGTGTGATATTTATGCTGCGCTTCGATGAAATCGCGATCCCGTCGCACGCACGGCAGGGACGCGTCCCGGAGGAACGCCATGATCCGCACGACCCTTTCCGCCCTCGTATGCCTTGCCGCGCTTGGACTTGCGGGCGCAGCGACCGCCGAGGAACGCACTGCGGCGGCGGCCGAGCGCGTGGCGCCCGTGCGGCAGGCCGACCTCGATCTCTCTTCGGAGCGCGATGCGACGATCATGCTGCAGCGCCTGCGCCGCGCGGCGGGCGCCGTCTGCGACGCCCCGCAACTGACCAACCCCTCCCCCGCCACGCGCCGCGCCATGGCCGCCTGCTGCGAAGAAGCGCTCAGCGAAGCCGTCCGCCTGCTCGACGCACCGATGGTCACCCGCCTGCACACGACGGGCGTGAGCGCGGTGAGTTACGCCCGGTAGGGACGTACGATCACGCTGCGCCTTCCACCGAGACCCGGATGCTCGGCGCCGATCTCAATGCGTTCGCGTGGGCAACGGAGCGTCAGGTGGGCGCCCCCGCACGTTTTGTGTAGCGCGCCTTGAGTTCAGCGAAGGCGGCGTCCGCGTCCAGCCAACCTTCACGATTGGCTTCGGCCTCATCCAGCGAGGTGCGGCACGCCTCCAACTGCGCCCGATAGCCGGCGATAGCTTTTTTTGCGCGGTGTGCTCCACACTCGCCGCCCTGACCGCCGCGACGTCGAGGTCATTCGGGATGGTGACGGTGGTTATGGATTAGCGCGTTCTTCGAGGCGGCTGACCTCATTGAGAATACGCTGCGAATGGTTGATCAGACGGTTTTCCATCAGGACCATATCGCAGCGGATTTCGCCGATGTCACGGCGCGTTTCGCCGATGTCCCGTTCAAGCCGAGCGAGTCGTTCATCATGGCGAAGCACGATGTCCATCAGCGTCGTCATGCGCTCGTCCATCCGCCGCAGCTGGAGCAGTGTCAGATTGGCGACTTTCTGCGCATCGAAGGGTTCAGCGTCAGACATGCGCGCAACTTAACGTCACGGAGCGCACAAATCAAGAACGCTCGGGGTCTGCGCGCGCAGCCCTGCCCGCCGCAACTTCGGCGCGGGCCCAGTCTTCGAAGTCTTTGGGGAGGGTGCCGGAGGTCATCGAAGGAGGACAGCAGGGAGACCGTCTCTATCCTCAGGGTGGCAAATGCGTGTGCATCACTCTCGCATCCGCTCGCAGAAGGTAGCATCAGGCCTGTTCGGCCCAAGAAAAGATTTTGGGTGCGACCAGCACGACCAGCGGCGCGACGGCTGCCCCGACCAGCAACATCGCGGGAAGCTCCCGAATGACAATGATCTCGCTTATACAAACAAGATGATAGGACCCCAGCGAGAGGCTCATGAGAAGCAGATTGGGTCGATCGCCGTCCATCACCTTCCGGACCGTGCCACCCATCGCAATTACGATAAGGAGCGGGTAGATCACCATTCCTGCTAGCTTGATGAGAGGAAGTAACTCATTGCCGACACCGAGGGGCTCGGCAATCAGTCTCACGGCTGTCCCACTGGTGAAGAAACAAAAAGCAATAATCACGAGAAACGATGTCACTAGGAGTGCGAACGACGCAACTCCAACGGTGTTTGCCAGAACTCGCGGACGCGCAAGCACAGCGATCAGCGCAGCAACGCCGCCGACGAAGGTCCCTATTGCCGCACGTACAGTCCAGACTCCACCGTCAATTCCTGCCACTTGAATCCCCCGGCACTTGTTGACTGCATCGCCCATTCTGAACAATTCGCGGTGACGAGCTATGGCTAAGACCCTGCCGGTTGCAACATCCGTCAGTTCCGCACTGTTCTCAAGTAAACTGTGTCCGTATGGACGCGCTCCTTGGTGCAGCTCGACAAGGCGCCTATGGCCGCAAGCTCGACCCACAAATTGCCCTGCCCCTCCGCCATCCCTACCCCTTCACCGCCTTCACGATCTTCCGCGCTGCATCCTCCAGATCATCCGCCGAGATCACGTTCAGGCCGCTCTCGTTGATGATCTTCTTGCCTAGATCGACGTTGGTGCCTTCCAGGCGCACCACCAGCGGCACCTGCAGGCCCACTTCCTTCACCGCCGCGATCACGCCTTCGGCGATGACGTCGCACTTCATGATGCCGCCGAAGATGTTGACGAGGATGCCCTTCACCTTCGGGTCGGCGGTGATGATCTTGAAGGCAGCCGTGACCTTTTCCTTCGACGCGCCGCCGCCGACATCGAGGAAGTTCGCGGGTTCGGCGCCGAAGAGCTTGATGATGTCCATCGTCGCCATGGCGAGGCCCGCGCCGTTGACCATGCAGCCGATGTCGCCATCGAGCGCGATGTAGGCGAGGTCGTATTTCGACGCCTCGATTTCCTTCTCGTCCTCTTCGCCGAGGTCCCGCAGCTCCGTCCATTCCGGATGGCGGTAGCCGGCGTTGGTGTCGAAGCTGATCTTCGCGTCGAGCAGCTTCAGATGATTTTCCTTCGTGACGATCAGCGGATTGATCTCGAGGAGGCTCATGTCCTCCTTCGTGAACATCTCGTAGAGCTTCTTCACGACGTCGACGCACTCGGCCTCGAGGTGGCCGGCGAGGCCGAGGACCGCCGCGATCCTCTTGCCGTCCGCATCGGTAGCGCCGATCTTTGGGTCCGTGGCGATCGTGTGGACGCGCTCGGGCGTGTCGTGCGCGACCTTCTCGATATCCATGCCGCCATCGGGCGAAGCGATGAACGAAACGCCGCCGGTTTCACGGTCGACGAGCGCCGAGAGATACAGTTCGCGTTCGATGTCCGAGCCGTCCTCGATATAGAGGCGCTTCACGACGCGGCCCGCGGGGCCGGTCTGTTCTGTGACGAGGGTGGAGCCCAGCATCTGCTCGGCGAAGACGCCCACGTCCTCGGCCTTGAACGCGAGACGCACGCCGCCCTTCTCGCCCGCCTTGGCTTCCTTGAACTTGCCCTTGCCGCGACCGCCCGCGTGGATCTGGCTCTTCACCACCCACAGCGGCCCGCCCAGTTTGGCTGCGGCTTCGATGGCCTCCTGCGCCGTGAAGGCAGGGTAACCAGCAGAGACCGGGAGACCGTACTTCTTGTAGATGGCCTTGCCCTGATACTCGTGGATGTTCATCGGTCGCCCTTCCGGTCGTGCGTGGAAAAAGAGCCGCTCTAATGGACCGGGCCGCCTAAGCCCGCAAGAACCGACCCCGCGCCTGCGACCCCGACGATCAGCACGACCAGCCAGGCGGGCGCCTCGGCCCACTGCAGCAGCGCAAACCCCAACGCCGCGATGGCGAGATCGGGCCAGCCGCGCACGGCTGAGGTGAAGACAGGGTTGTGGAGCGCCGCCGCCAGCACGCCGACCACCGCCGCCCCCGCCCCGCTCACGAAGCCCACGGCGCGCGGCTCCGCCTTGAGCCGCTCCCACAACGGCAGCGCGCCCGCGACCAGCAGCAATCCCGGCAGGAAGACGAACACTAGCGCCAGCAATCCGCCCGCCACACCTGGCATCGGCCCGCCGCTCGCGCCGAGAAACGCGGCGAACGCAAACAGCGGCCCCGGCAGCGCCTGCGCCGCGCCGTAGCCCGCGAGAAACGGATCCTGCCCGAGCCAGCCGCGTGCGACCGCTTCCGCTTCGAGCAATGGCAGCACAACATGACCGCCGCCGAACACCAGCGCGCCTGCGCGGTAGAAGGCGTCAGCGATGGCGAACGGCCCGCCGAGTGTGGCGAGGAACGGGAGGCCGAAGAGCAACGCGCCAAAGAGGAAGAGCGCCCCCTTCGTCTTCGGCTTCGCCGAAGCCACCTCCCCCGTTTCGCTTCGCTGCACGGAGGCGGAAACAGCACCGCGCTTTTTGCCCCCGCCTGCGGGGGAAGTACCGGCGTGGCCGGGAATGGGGGCGGGCGCAGTACGCAGATCAAACCGCCCAGCGCAATCACAAGCGGCTGCATCCAGATGATCGGAAGAAAAACCAGCGCCACGCACGCCGCGACCGCAATCAACCCCGTCGCCACATCGCGCACCAGCGACCGCGCCATGCCGAGCACCGCGTGCGCAACGATGGCCACCGCCACCAGTTTCAATGCGTGTGCGACCGCCTGCCCTGCCGGAGTCGCAAACCATGCGAGCCCGCCCGCCACAGCCAGCATCAAGATCGCCGACGGCGCTGTGAATCCGAGCCATGCCGCCACGCCGCCCCGCGGCCCGCCGCGCTTCAGCCCGAGCGCAAAGCCCACCTGACTCGACGCCGGCCCCGGCAGGAACTGGCAGAGCGCCACGAGATCGGCATATCCTGCCTCGTCGATCCATTTGCGCCGCACGACGAAGGCTTCGCGAAAATAGCCGAGATGCGCGATCGGCCCGCCGAACGAGGTGAAGCCGAGTCGCAGGAAAGTGAGGAAGATGTCGGCAAGCGCCCTCAAGTCTGCGGCGCCGTGCCCGGGGGCGGCGTCGGCGGCGGCGCTTCATCATCCCCGCCATAAGCAAGATCGGACGCAGCCACGCTGGTGGCCGCCGCCGGCGCCACGGATTCCTTGCGCGTGCTTTCCACCGGGCCGCGCTCGAAGCGCCGCCAGAACATGAAGCCAACGAGCGCCGCGCCGGACACGCTGGCGAACCAGAACATCGCTTCGCGGCCGCCCATTTCCACCGCCATGCCGAGAAAGAGCGGCCCCGCGACCGAGCCCGCCGCCCACACGAACAGAAGCCCCGACGCCGCCTGCGCGATGCGTCCGGGTTCGGCGCGATCGGCCATGTGCGCAATCGCGATGCCGTAGAACGAGAGCGCCCCTGCCCCCCAAACCGCAAAGAGCGCGGCCGCGCCGAAGAAGCTGAGTTGCCCGCCGAACACCGCGAGCGCGAGCGCCGCGATCGACGCCGTGCCTGAAAGGCCCGCGATCACAACGCGGCGATCCATGCGGTCCGACAGACGCCCCACCGGATACTGCAACAGCAGCGAGCCGAAGAAGCCCGCCGCCTGAAACGTCAGCGCCTGCGCCGCGCCGTAGTGTTCGAGCGCGTAGAGCGGCGCAAGCGTCATCACGCCCGCGTTCACGAAGCCCGCGAAGAACGACGCCGTCACCGCCGCCGGCGCGACGTTGAACTGTTCACGCAAGGCCAGCGGCGCGGCCATCGGCGGCGCGGGCTGCGCGCTCGAGGTCAAGCTGATCGGCACGATCGCGAGCGCCTGGAGCGCGCCCGCGATCATCAGCGGCCCCATCGCGCCGGGTATCGCGCCGAAGGCGAGGAACGGCCCGAGTGTGAGCGCGGCTTTCGTCAGCACCTGATAGATGCCCATTACGCCGCCGCGCTCATCCTTAGAGACGGAAATGCTCATCCAGCTGTCGACAGCGACAAACACGAACGCTACCGCGAAACCCATCACGCCGCGCAGAATGCCCCACGAGATCGGATCATTCGCCGCGCCGAGGCCGAGTGTCGTCGCCGTCACGATAGCCGCCGCCGCCGCGAACACGCGGATATGGCCGACGCGCGCGAGCATCGTGGGCCCGTACCATGCGCCCGCCATGAAGCCCGCCGAATACATCGCGCCGACAAGGCCGATCGCGGCGCCCTTCAGGCTGTCGGCGCTCATCGCCAGCGGCAGATAGACGCCCATTAGCCCCTGCGCGAGCTGCAGGATCGTGATCGCCGTCACGAGCGAGGCGATGTTGCGGAGGGAGGTCATGGCGGCGGTGGTAACGCCGACTCAGGCGCGGCGATAGCACGCGAACCAGTCATTTCAGCAACCCCCTCTCCCGCACGCGGGAGAGGGAACACGGACTAAGCGCTCGCGGTCACGCTCGGACGGGCTTGCATGCGCGCGTACCACGCCGCGAGGTTCTTGTTCGCCGGATCGAGCGGCTGGCCGACGCGGGTGCCGAATTCGAGAAAGGCGAAGAGGTGCAGGTCTGCAAGCGTGAGCTTCGGTCCAGCGATGAAGTCGCGCCCTGCAATCAGACCGTCGAGCCAGGCAAGCTTGTCGCGGGCGATCTTTTTCAGATCATCGGCGGCCGCCGGGATGCAGTGCAGGCGATCCTTGAAGATCGGCATGCCTTCCGAAAAGCGGAAGCCGTTTGTCAGCGGCTCGACGATGCCGAGATCGATGCGGCGCGTCCACATGCGCGTATTGGCGCGCTCCTCAGGCGTCGATCCGATCAGCGCGGGCGTGGGATGCTTTTCTTCGAGGTACTCGCAGATCGCCGTGATCTCGGCGAGCATCGTGCCGTCATCGAATTCCAGCGTCGGCAACTGCCCTGCAGGATTGCGCGCGAGGTGCGGGCCCTTGCGATTGTCGCCCGCCATGAGATCGACGACCTCGAGCGGGATCTCGATCCCCTTTTCGGCCATGAACAGGCGCACGACTCGCGGATTGGGGCCGAGGCCGGTGTAGAGCTTCATGTGCTGTTCCTCCCATGCAGGTTGGCGCCACCAAAGCGAACAGCGCACGCGCGCGCAAGCGCATGCCACCCTCATGCCTCTGCGGAAAGCGTCACACGATGTCCGTGCAGAACGCGAGCAGCAGAAAGATCGGCAGCGGCACGCCGACGAGCCAGAGCAAGAGACCACGCATAGAAAACCTCCAATGTGCCGCTGGCGCGGCGTCTGGGGATAAACCGGGCGACCGCACGCGGTTCCAGGGACGGCTGCCTTCGCATCCCGCCGCGCTTATGCGACTGCGTCCGGCGGAGCCCTTGCTGCGGCGCGCCCACCTCGTGCATCTCAGGCCCGCGTCGGCGCATGCAGGGGAAGGTCGTTCATGGTCGAGCCGGAAAGCCTCACGGACCGCATGGCGCGCCGGATGTCGGCGTATGCGCGGGAACGATGGCGCGGCTTTGCAGTGGCGGCGGCGGCGGGGGTGTTCATGGCGCTCGTGGGCGCCTTCGAGACCTCGTCCGCACCCCTGCCGATGCGTCTCCTCTACTGGCTGACGCTGATGTTGGGCGGCTCGCTTCTCGGCCTGCTGGTCGCGCCCTTCACCACGCAAAGGCCGCGCATCGGCGAGAAGAGGGTGCTCGCTTGGGCGGTGGCGACAGTGGTGCTGACACTGCCGCTGACGCTGTTCGTGTGGTGGTTCACCGGACAGATTTTCGGCGGTCGCGCGATCGGCTCCCTGCCCTTCTTTCTCGGCGCGACCGGCCTCGTCACAGCGACCATCACCGCGCTGACGATGATCGTCGACAATCCCGGCCCCGCGACGCACGCCGCGCCCACCGGAACGCCCGCCCGCGTGCGCTTCCTCGAGCGGCTGCCGCCGAAACTCATCGGCGCCGTGATCCACGCCGTGGAGTCGGAGGATCACTATCTGCGCGTGCACACCTCGAAGGGCGCAGACCTCATCCTCGCGCGCCTGTCCGACGCGATCGCGGAGCTCGAAGGCATCGAGGGCGCACAGGTGCACCGGTCCTGGTGGGTGGCGCGCGACGCCGTGACCAACGTGAAGCGCGAGAACGGCCGCGTATCCCTCCTGCTGCCAGGCGGCGTCGCGGCGCCGGTGAGCCGGCCGAACGTCAAGGCCTTGAAGGAGGCGGGCTGGATCTAGCGGACGGCGAGCGCGGCGAGCTGCACGATCTGCTCGCGCACGGCGTCGCCCGTCTCGCTGTTCACCTGCAGAGCGATCGATCCGGCCTCCCAGTTCATAAGCGCCGTCCCGTAGTTCACCGGCGCATAGAGCGCGCCGATCTGGTTCTGGCTGCGTTCGTCGCTGGTCTCGCGGAACGACAGGTTGAGCGAGGACGCCGTCAGTTCGTACGCCGGATAGCCGATCAGCCCGTCCTGCCGGTAGAGCCCCGCCACATGGCGGTCTCCTGAAACAAACACGACGCCGTTCGCGCCGGCGCGCTTGATCGTCTCGAACAGGCGGGTCTGTTCGCGAGGCATGGTCTTCCAGGCTTCCCAGCCGTGTCCATCTGCAAGCACCTGGATGGACGACACCACGAAACGAACATCCGCAGGCCGTGCGAGTTCGGCCTCGAACCAACGCCACTGGTCTTCCGAGAGCATTCGCTGTGCGGCGTCTTCCGACGGCGCGTAGCGGCCGCGCGGATCGTTGGCGGGGTACCGCGTCAGCGCCGAACGTGCATAGCGCGTGTCGAGCATGATGATCTGCACGCGCCGGCCTTCGGCGCCGTAGATCGCCGAGTCATAGACGCCATCGCGCGCGCCCGTGCGCGCCGTCGTGCCCCAGAACGTCTCGAAGATGCGCTTGGAAAGACCCTTCCCAGAGAAGGTCCCGCCTGCATCGTTCAGGCCATAGTCATGGTCGTCCCACACGGCGTGCATCGGCACGGCGGCGCGAAGGCGCTGAAATTCCGGGCGGCCGGCGAGTAGGGCGTACTGAGCGCGCAATTCCGGCAGCGCCATGTCGCCAGCGTTCGCATCACCGTACACGTTGTCGCCCAGATACACGGCCAGATCGGGCTTGTCGGCCACGATGCGGTCCAGGATCGGGATCGGGCGTTCGGCCGTCTGGCATGAGCCGAAAACGATCCGGTTCAACACGCTTGACGCGGACGGGAGTGACGCCCCGGCCGGCGCCGTCGGCAAACCACTGACCGCCGCCGCGTAGGGCGCAAGCGCGGCCACCGGATCGCGCGGCGTCTCGGTGGTCTGAGCACATGCGGCGACAGCGAACACGGCGGCGATGATCAGGTGCTTGTGTATCATGGCCCGTAATATTCCCCCGTTTCGAGACACTTTGACTTCACCCCTCAGGACGCCGCTTCCCACGCGCAGTCGAGAATTTTCGGCTCGAAGATCGCGCCGATCAACAGGCGCCGGTCCACGCTCGCGCCGACGCTGGCGCCGGAAATCTCCTCGCCGTCATTATAGTAGATTGTCTCCGCCGTGAAGCCGCTGCGACTGTTCGCTTTCAGATGCATCACATGGCTCGGCGCACGCTTCGACGCGTCGCCGAAATGCGCGAGCAGCTGCAGGATTTTCGAGTGCACGCCGAGCAGCAGGTCGCCGCTCGCAAGCACTTCGATATTGTCGGCGAAGCCCGGCACGATCACGGCATCGCGCTGCACGAGCGCATTCGTCGTCGCATCGCGGTCGAACACATAGACCTTGCCTTCCGACCCCGCCGAGAGATAGAGCGCCTTGCCGTCCGCGCTCACATTAATGCCATTGGCGCCGCCGATCCTGTCCAGCGCCTGTGTGAAGCGTTGGCCGTCATAGTGATAGACCTTGGTCTCCTTGAGTCGCAGATAGTCTTCCGCCAGGCGCCGCCAGCCTGTCGTGTTGGCGTGGTCATTGGTCACGTAGAACGCGTCCGGGCCGACGCCGACGATGTCGTTCGGGGACACAAGCTCCAGGCCCTCGATCGTGCGGCGGTGCGCGAGCGCCGCGCCGTTCACGTCGAACACCTCGATGGTGTGCTTGCCGTCGGCGTGGTTGATCGCAAACAGCACCTTGCGGCCGTCCGCGCCGCGCCACAATGAAATGCCGTGCGGTGAGAACCCGCCGGGCAGCGCGCTTGCCGTCGCATCCACCGGATCGCCACGCTCGGCGAGATCGTAGGTCCAGATGGCGCCGCGCGCCGTCGTCGCGGGCGTATCGGCGCGACGATCATATCCGGCCAGGAACGCCACCTTCGTCAGCGGATCGATGGTGAGATCCTCGACGCCGACGATCTCCCCGCCTGTCACCGTCGTGCAGGCGCCCACGCCTTTCGGCGCGATGGTGCGCAACGCGCCGGCGTCGCGCAGGAAGAAATAGACCCACGCGCCTGCAGCGATCAGCGCCGCGAGGAAGACCAATCCGAAAATGCGCCCGATCATGGGGCTTCCTTCCTGCAATGCTGCACTCTAGCGCGCCGCGGGCGCTGCCGTCTCCGCCGGTTTACGGAAGTCCCAGTCCATTTCCGCTGAGAGATAGGCGAAGGTCGCGTAGGCGGCGACGTTCTGGCGCAATTCGGCGCGGTCGATCTTGTCGAGCGTGTCGTCGGGCGTGTGGTGGTAGTCGAAATAGTCCCAGCCGTTCTGCGACAGCTCCACCATCGGCACGCCGACCATGCGCATGGGCCCGAGATCGGGCCCCCCGCCTGCGAGGTTGTCGCCGGCAATGATGCGCAGCGGCGAGAGCGCCCTCTGCATCGCGCGGGCATACGGCACCGCGCCTTCGCCGAAGCGCGACCGCATGCGGTAGACCTCCCGCGCGCCAAAATCGGATTCCGCCGCCACGACGTGCTTGCCCATGACCCCCGCGTGCTGACGCGCATAGGCTATCCCGCCGTGGATGCCTGTCTCTTCCGCGCCGAACAGCACCACGCGGATCGTGCGGCGCGGACGGCGCGGCAGATCGCGGATGAGCTTCGCGGCAGCGGTGGTGATGGCGACGCCCGCACCGTCGTCGATGGCGCCCGTGCCCTGGTCCCACGAATCGAGGTGGCCGCCGATGACGATGATTTCGTCGGGCCGCTCGCGACCGACGACTTCGCCGATGACATTGCCTGAGGGCGCGCTCGCGCGCGTCTCCACGCCGATCTCGAGTTTCACGCGCACGGGGCCGCGCGCGAGAAGGCGCGTGAGCTGGTCGGCGTCCGGCGGCGACACGGCGGCGGACGGCGCTGTCGGCGCGGTGCGCGGATGCGTGGAGCCGCCCTGATGCGCGAAGCGGTGCGAATGCGTGCCGACGGAGCGGATGATGCAGGCTGCGGCGCCCTTCGCCGCCGCCACCATGCCGCACTGGCCGCGCTTGGCGACACCCGCGCCATAGCCCGTGCCGTCCTGCGTGCGGTTGGTCGGCTCGTCGATGAACACGATCTTGCCGCGCACGCTTTCGGGTGAAGCGTCGTTGAGCACGGCGAGCGAGGCAAAGCGAACGATCTCGGCGTCCACATCCGCCGCCGGCGATCCGCCCAGCGCGACGACCACGAGGTTCTGCCGCCCGTGCGTCGTGATCACGGTCGCGCGCTCAACCTTGCGCTCCCAGTACGGGATCGAGAACGGCTCGATGCGCACGTTCTGGAAGCCGTTGCGCCGCAGCATCGCGACCGCCCACTCCCGCGCCTTCGCTTCAGCGTCCGATCCCGCGAGCCGCGGCCCGATCTCCGTCGTCAGCCCCTCGACGATGTCATAGGCGAGATCGCTGCCGAGGGCCGCGGTCTGCAAACGATCGACATTGGCCTGCACAGCCGCAGGGATCGGCGCAACGACAGGAGGCGGCGCGGTCTGCGCGGCAGCAGTGGCGACGGTGAGAACGATGGCGGCAACGATGAGATGAGTGCGCATGGGGGGAGTGCTACGCCGGATCGCGGCGCGGATACAATCAGATAAGCTCAATCCCATCCTTTGCACTTGCCGTGGATGCATTTCCCCGTGCGCACGTCGAAACGGTAACCGTGCCAGGGACACGTCATGATCCCGAATGCGTCGGGTTCGCTGCTCAGGGGCAAACCCTGATGCGGGCACACTTCGGGCGCCTGGTAAGTCTGGCCGTTGGAGAGTGTCACCGACCGGCGCCGCAGGCGGGCGGCCGGCCCCTCGCGCAGGGCGCGGGCGTGATGCTGCATCTTGGGCTCATCCTCATCGAGGATCTGCTTGTACAGCGTCTCGAAAAAGCTCCCTGCCGCTGCAAGCTCAGCCTCAGGCGCCGGCGGCGCTAGGAACCGCATATTTATTCGGCACGTTTCCGAACTCACGACCTCGATACGCGCGACGGCGCGCGCGACTTCGACGTCGCCGCTGAACGTGCCGTTCGAATATCCCAGGCGGTCCTCGTCCAGCATGACGACCATCCGAATCGGCGCGCCATTCGCGAGAACGACATCCGCTTCCCAGCCATTCCTGTCCGACCGGATCAGTGAAATGGCGGAGAAAGTCGAGGCGTGAATATGCGGCAGGTGTTCCCAGTCGAGTTCGTTCTCGATGGCCAACATGGCGCTCGCGCCGAGTTCGCGCGTCAGCGATCCAACTTCCACAAGTTGCATGATGCTTCTTCCGTGATAATCGCAGAACCCTACAGCGTGGTCCCTTTCAGGCCCATCACCTCCGCCGGCGCGCCATATTCCTCGGGCCAGCCCTGCCACGCCACGTCCGTCGCGCCGATATTGAAGGCCCTCACCTCCCACACGCCGACGACCTTCTGCAGCAGCGCGCGCGTGGCGCCGCCGCCGTCGAGCAGACCGTCGCGGTTCTGATCGTCAAACTTCGTCTTCGACCAGTCCACCGGCGCGCCATCGAGCGTGAGCGGCGTGGCGTGAATCCAGCCCCAGTCGCCTTGGGTGCGCGCCTCGACCACCTGGAACGACAGCTTCTGGCCGTTGCCGAGTTCGTACTCGATTACCGGCGTAAGCGCCATCAACAGCGCATTGCGCGCCTCGACGTCGGCGTCCGCCACGGTCGCGGCTTCCCCCGCCGCCGGCGCTTCGGGCGACTTCGGTTCGCAGCCGCCCAGCGCCAGGACTGCCGCGCCGGCGACGACAATTCCACGAAACATGCCTGCCTCCCCTCCTGTGGGCGCCAATCTAGCCCGCGCGACGCCGCTTCCGTCAATGTTCGCGGCGACCTTCATTGCGTCCGCGCCATGTTCGGACCATCGTCGACGCGGAACACGGGGCCCAAAATGGTGATGGGGGGATGACGGGCGTTTTCATCAGCTACAAGAAGGAAGATGTGGGCCGCGTCGAGCCGATCGCGCGCGCTCGCGCAGGCCGGCTATGAGGTCTGGTGGGACCGCCACATCCCGTCGGGGCGCTCCTATCGCGCGTGATCGCCAACGCGCTGCAGACGGCGAAATGCGTGGTCGTCGCGTGGTCGAAGCTCTCGGTCGCCGGGCAGTGGGTGCTCGAGGAGGCCGACGCCGGCAAGAGCTGCAACGTGCGCTTGCCGGCGATGGTCGAAGAGGTCCAAGTTCCCCGTATTTTCCGCCATATAGAGGCGGGCCGCCTGATCGGCTGGAGCGGCGTTAACTGGTATCGTGAATGGGAAATCGCGCTCAACGCCGTCGCGCACTACGTCGGCCGCGCGCCGGGCGGGCCGCCGAAACCGTTCGCGACGCAGAAGGCCGCGACGACGATACGATCACCCTGCGCGACGACAGACGTCACGCAGGCATGCGCACCGAGCTCAGCGAAAACGCCATCTATCTCTATTTTCCCGACTGGGAAAAATGGCAGGAACAATGATTGATCAGCGAGAAGAGTTACGAATAGGAACTTCGACGGAGATGGTGACAATGAGGTGGGTCAACGCGGCGGTCGCAACTTCAGCGCTGTTAGTCGCATGCAACGCGCCAGCCCCAGATGTTCCAGCCTCCAGCGTGCAGGTTGTGTGGCGCCAAGCGGCGCAACCCAACGTGATAGCAGCACTGCTGGGGCCGCAAGCGCGCGCCACCGAGACGCACGGAGTAGAAGGAGTGTTGGTACCTGGATGCCTCTGGACAAGTGCGGACGGCGCGAAGTCCATTCGACTTGGGTCGCTGGCGGAAGAAGGCGTCGCCGACCGCCTTGACACCGCCAAGAAGCAGTTTGACGACCTTCAAGTGTTTTATACGAAGTACGGCGGGGCCGTTGCATTGAGCGGCCTTGGCTCACGCGCATCGCGCATTGGATTTTTTGAGGGTTCGGGGTACGGCGCCTTCACGATCGAAACGGCCGAGCGCGTGTTCGAAAACGAGGTGCACAATCTCAATGCCGCGGCCGCCGAGGCATTCGTACGCGCCCTCTCTCTGGAGGCGGCGCCATGAGCTTCACCGGCTTCGACAAATCCTTCTTCAACTTCTTCCGCGAACTCGCGAAGAACAATGACCGCGCGTGGTTCGAGGCCAATAAGGCGCGCTACAAGGAGGTCGTTGTCGGCCCGTGCATAGGGTTCATAGAAGCCATCGGGCCGCGCCTGAAAAAGATCTCGCCTAACTTCGTCGCCGATCCGCGTCCGACCGGCGGCTCCATGTTCCGCATTTACCGCGACACGCGCTTCTCCAAGGAGAAGACGCCCTACAAGACGCATGCTGGCTTGAATTTCCGTCACGCCGCCGGCAAGGATGCGCACGCGCCGGGCTTCTACCTGCACCTCGATCCGGGCGAAGTGTTTTTCGGCGGCGGCGTGTGGATGCCCGACAGCCCCACGCTCGGCAAAATCCGCGACGCTATCGTCGCAAAGGCGCCCGCCTGGAAAAAGGCGCGCACGGCGCCGTCCGTCGTCGATACCTTCGGCGATCTCGGCGCAGGCGATCCCCTCATCCGCGCGCCGAAGGGCTATCCCGCCGATCACCCCATGATCGACGACCTCAGGAAGAAGAGCTACTTCCTCATCACCACTGCCACGGTCTCACAGGCCGGCGATCCGAAATTCGTCGATCAGGTGGCGGGCGCCTATGCGGACGCGAAGCCGGTGATCCGGTTTCTGACGGAAGCTGTGGGCGCGGAATTCTAGCGCAAACGCTTCTTCTCCCCCTGAAAGGGGGAGACCGATGGGGGGTCTCGTCGCACAGCGCTACGTCTGGCAAGACGCGCGGGACACCCGCGCAGACCCCTCCTGCCTCTCCGTTTCAGGATGAGGCAAATTCATTCGGTCGCCGCCGCCGGATGAAAATCCATCTCCCAATTCGTTTCCGGGCTTTTCCCGCCATCGGCCGAAAACGCCTGCGCCCAGCGCGGCGACGCCGTATCCTTGCGCGACAACTGGAAGCGCAGGCGGATCGGTTTGCCTTCGAGCGTGTCGTCGCATTCGCGCGTGCCGACGCCATCGGCGAAGGCCCCGATCACCGGCGGGTCAAGCGTGTGCGGCGTGGGCGCATCCAGCCACCAGATCGCCCACGCGCGCGTCAGCTGATCGCACACGCGGAACGCTTTCGCACGATAGGCGCCGGACGGCAGGCCGACGACATTGTCGTCCCAGTTGCCCTGCCCGCCGAGGGTCTTGGCCACGGTGCAGCGGCCCTCGAAGGTCTCCCAGTCCGTACAGCAAGGAAGGCGCTGCTTCAGATGGCGATGATTGACGCGCCAGGCGTCGATGAGGAAGTCGAAATCGTGTTCTGTGCTCATGGCTCCGAGTTAAGTGCGACCGCCGCCAGAATCTGTCAGCAGTCGCCACCTGCCGTCCGCTTTGCATCGCGCCGTGGCGGATGATTGATGACCGCCTGCGGGGAGACATGCGATGAAGGTGCGCAAGGCGATCTCTCTGGGCCTGCACCCGTTCGCCATGATCGTTTTCACGAGGAGACTTTGCTCGACGCGCCCTTGCCGCTTCAGCGGCCGGCTCTCTTCTGGATCGCGCTTCTGTCGGTGCTGGCGCTTGCGCTGTCGCCGCAGGGGGCCGGCGTGCCGATGCTATCCGACAAGGCGCTGCATTTCGGAGCCTTTGCGACACTCGCAGTAATCGGCGCGATGACCGGGGCGATCACACCGTCGCGGCGCGCGCTTGTTTTCTGGGCCCTGATGGCGCTGGCGATCGAGGTGGCGCAGGAGATCACGCCCACGGGCCGCGACGGGTCAAAAGCCGACGTCGTAGCCTCGTTCGCCGGCGCGTCCTTCGGGATTGCGCTCACGCGCGCCGCGCCTCCGACCACCTTCCGCCGCCTCGTCGTGACGGGCGTGATCGTGCTCGCAGCGACCCTGTGCGCCGATGCGAGCTACCGCGCGCTGCGCGATAAGCTGGACCGGCACTATTCCGTCTATGCCGACCGTTCCAGTATTTGTTCATGATTTGTGCGCGCAAACACCGCTCTTGCTGAAGCGCCATAGGTGCGCCGGCCAACCTTGTAGACTTACTCGTCCTCTTTCGGGACGTCGTCTTTAAGTTTTGGGCAGGAATACTGCGAGGCGACTTGCCGAGCCCGTTCGCGTGTTGCAGCAGAGCTGACCATTCTGGGCGGGCTTTTCGCCGAGTACTTCCGCACGCGAAGTAACTCATAGGACGCAGGCGCGCGTCAAGCGATGATCGGCGCAAGACATCGTCGCAAATATCACGATTGCTTGCGCCGCTTTTCCGCCGCGCTCGCGCACCACAACAGGCGCCGCTCTCTCACAGTCGCGCACTCCAGCTGGGGCCCATCATGCAGATCGCCGCACTCGCCGCCGCCGCTTCCGCGCTGGCCTTCTTCGCGTTCACGCCCGCCGCCTTCGCGGTGGATGAGCAAGACGTCGCGTGCGGCATGAGCCGGCCCGTCACCGCGCGCCTGGTGTCCGACGCCACGGGCCTGAAGGCGCTCGGCGGCCGCAACGACGTGCTCATCGGAAATCTCAGCTATTTGCGCCAACCGCAGGAAGAAGCCGAAGCCGCGAGCGGCACGGTGCTGTTCTTCAAACGCGACGACGCGTGGCGCGCGGTCGTGCCGGTGAACTGGGAGAACGACGTCGGCGTGTTTGTCGCCGCGACCGGCATCGTCGTCGTCACGCAGCGCCAGGTCGGCGATCCGGGGCAGGCGTTCACGGTGGCCGCGACGAAGGACGATTTCGCGACGAGCACCTGCGCGACGCTCCCCTTCCGCTACATCAACGAGCCGTCCTGGAACGGCGAATTCTACGACGTGAAAAGTTTCAATATCGACGTGCGCGGGCGCGGGTCTCTCGTCGCCGCCGCCACGGTCGACGCCAACAATGAAACGCCGCGCACGGTGTGGGCGAGCTACGCCACGCGCGACGGCGGCCGCACTTTCCGCGCACCGCGCCGCCATTCGAGCGAACCGAAAGCGCCAACGGGGATCTACAATGCGGCGACGCAGATGGAGGCGCCGGCCCTGGTGGCGGAGCTGACGGCGTTTGCTGCAGGGAAATAAAGCGCCGGTCGAGTTTCTTCCCCTGCCTGCGAGGGGAAGTACCCGGCGGGGCCGGGGGATGGAGGCGAACTTGATTGTTCACGCGCCGCCCCCTCGCCTTACGCTTCGCGCACGCCACCGCCCCCGTTTCGCTTCGCTGCACGGAGAAGGAAAAGGCGCCAGTTCTGACCCTGAGCGGCGCACTCTTCTCCCCCTGAAAGGGCGATATTGCCGCTACTTCGCCAGATACGGCCCCACATTCAGCACCACGGTGCAGCCATACGCGCCGGCCGCGTCGCGGACGCAGAAGTCGAGGCCGCCGAGGTCGCGCTGGATTTTCGTCGTCGCGCGATAGGTGCGGCCTTCGCCCTGCATTTCCGAACCGATTTCCGCGCTGTACGCGGCGAGCCCCTCGGAGAACGCCTGCGCGGGCGGGCCGCCGCAGCGATAGCGCAGCGTATTGCCCACGCGATCGGCATCGCCGCGCGCGGCGGCGAACATGATGCAGTCGGTGTAGAACTTCGCCTGCGCGGGCGGCGCGCTGCCCATGCCTTCCACCAACGACGGCGGGCCTGCGGGCAGATCGGGTGTCGAAGCGCAGGCGGCGAGCGAGAGTGCGGCCACGGCGGCGACGAGAATGCCCATGGACGTGCTCCTTTGCTTCATTGTCCGTGATGAAGACCGCCGGCACCCTCGCCGGCACACGGTGTTCAATCGGCTGGCGCTCTCTCAGGACGATCCACTTTGCCGGGGGGCGCCGGCGGTCCTAACCGTCAAACCCCACGAAGGTCGCGGCTTCGTCCACGCTCTTGCGTTCCGACACCACGGCGTTGGCGGGGAACGTATCGTCGGGCCAGCCGATGGCGATGCAGATCTGGATGACCTGATCATCGGGGATCTTCGCGTGCTCGCGCACGACGGGGCTCTGCATGATGCCCTGGCTGTTGATCACGCAGCCGAGACCGCGCGCCCATGCGGCGTTCACGATGGCGTTGGCGACGCCGCCGCAGTCGAACGGCGCGATGTCGCTGCCGAGGATCGAGCGGTCATAGGTGACGACGATGCACGCCGGGGCGTCGAACTGGCGGAAGCCCCGCAGCACCCAGTCCTGGCGCTTTTCCTTGTCGTCGCGCTCGATGCCCATTGCCGCGAACAGGAGCTTCGCAATCGCGATCTGCCGCTCCCTGTGCACGCCCTCATAGGCGCCGCCCATACGAAACTCCCGCGACTCCGGCACGCCGGCGACCATGCGCTCGGTATTGCCCTTGCGGATCGCATCGAGGGCCGCGCCCGTGCAGACGAAGAAATTCCACGGCTGCGTGTTGAGCGAGGTTGGCGCGCGCATGGCGACCTCGAGCACCTCGCGGATCAGCGCCTTCGGCACTGGCTTTTTGAGATAGCCGCGGATGGAGCGGCGACCGAGAACCACTTCGTCATATGTCACGGGCGCTTCCTTGGCTGGTGTTTGCTGGATTTGAGCAGCAGCAGCGCGGCGCGACAAGCGGCGCCGTAGGGGCGACGATGGCATCCAGAAACTGCGATCCAGTCGAACCGCGCAACTCATCGGTGGACATTAATAGCTTCTACGATGAGTGTTGGGGACGCTCTACGAGCTGCTTCGCCGAGGGTGTCAGAGAACGTAGGCACCATATCCATGGCGATCTCGTATCGCGTTCTGGAACGATCCGCTTCGGCAGACAATTCCGAGAGTTTGTTATAGAGGGCGTTCTTATTCTTCTCACTTAACTCGGATGCCTCCAATATTGCCCTGAGCTTCTTAATATATGCATGCATTTCGGCTTTCGCGTCAGCGGAAAGATCAACCGAGTACTTGTTTGTACGTTTCTATTGCGCAAGTTGAATACGAAGAACGGTTAGTTCGGCTTGCGTAAGAGAGTGCTCAAACTGCGCATCAAAGTCACCGACATCAGGAAACAACAGCTCCCATCTCGACAACGTAAGTTGGAAGAGACCGTCAGCCGCTACATGGACCTTCTTTCAGTACTCAAACTTTGCCGCGCGTACAGTATCGGCGTCGTCGGCGCCGCGAAGTCGCGGGATCAGCAACCCGCGCTCACGAGTTTCAACCCCAGCGAAAGCGGCATCGTGATCTGACAGGAGACCTTCGAACGGATTGCGCATTTCCCTCACCCGAGAAATACCGCTTCAAACATCCACATCCGCTTCCAGCGCGTGCTCCTGGATGAAGTCGCGGCGCGGCTCCACCACATCGCCCATCAGGCGCGAGAACATCTCGTCGGCTTCGTCGGCGTGATCGACGCGGACCTGCAGCAGCGTGCGGACTTCGTGGTCGAGCGTGGTTTCCCAGAGCTGTTCGGCGTTCATTTCGCCGAGGCCCTTGTAACGCTGGATCTTGATGCCCTTGCGGCCGGCGTCGAGCACGGCTTCGTGTAGCGAGAGCGGGCCGTACACGGGGGTGACGTCGCTGCCGCGCGTGAGCTTGCCGTGGTCGGCATAGGTTTCCATGAGCGCGGCCGCGCGTTCGGCGAGGCGGCGCGTGTCGGCGGCGTTGAGGAGGCTTGTGTCCATCACCACGCGCTCGGCGACGCCGCGCACGACGCGCTCGAGCACGAGCGCGTGATCGGAATCGAAGCGGCCCTCCCATGTGGCCTCCCCTTCCTCGGCGAGGGCGTTGAGACGGTCGGCGGCGTTCTGGGCGTGCGCATGCGTTGCGCCGGGGGCGAGCGCTCCCGCGAGCGCGGATTGTTCGAGCGTGGAAGCAGACGCGCGCTGGTTGAGACGCTGGCAGAGCGCCTTCACGCCGGCGGCTTCGCGCACGAGGCGCTTCAGGTCCTCGCCGCCGAGCTGGGCGCCGGTGGAGGTGATGAGGACGGCGTCCTTGGCGCCTTCCTCGATGAGGTAGGCGTCCATCTCGGTGTCATCCTTCAGGTAGCGCGAGGACTTGCCGCGCGTGGCCTGATAGAGCGGCGGCTGGGCGATGTAGATGTACCCGCGGTCGATCAGCTCCGGCATCTGGCGATAGAAGAACGTGAGCAGCAGCGTGCGGATATGCGCCCCGTCCACGTCCGCGTCCGTCATGATGATGATTTTATGATAGCGCAATTTCTCGATGTTGAATTCGTCACGACCGATCCCGGCGCCGAGCGCGGTGATCAGCGTGCCCACTTGGTCTGACGCAAGCATGCGATCAAAGCGCGCGCGTTCGACGTTGAGGATCTTGCCGCGCAGCGGCAGCACAGCCTGGTTCTCGCGGTTGCGGCCCTGCTTGGCGGAACCGCCTGCGGAGTCCCCTTCGACGATGAACAGTTCGGACTTCGCGGGATCCTTTTCCTGACAGTCGGCGAGCTTGCCGGCGATCACCGCGACGTCATTGCCCTTGTTCTTGCGGGACAATTCGCGCGCCTTGCGGGCGGCTTCGCGCGCGGAAGCGGCCTCGATGATCTTCGACATCACGCCCTTGGCCTGGGCGGGATTTTCCTCGAACCACTGCGAAAGCACCTCGCCCATGATGTTCTCGACGACGGGGCGCACTTCCGACGAAACGAGTTTTTCCTTGGTCTGCGACGAGAATTTCGGATCGGGGACTTTCACCGAGAGCACGCAGGTGAGGCCTTCGCGCGCGTCGTCGCCGGTTATGTCGACCTTTTCCTTTTTCGCGAGACCTGAGTCCTGCATGTATTTCGTCACGACGCGGGTGAGCGCGCCGCGGAAGCCCGCAAGGTGCGTGCCGCCATCCTTTTGCGGGATGTTGTTGGTGAAGCAGAGCATCGTCTCGTGGTAGCCGTCGTTCCACTGAAGCGAGGCTTCTACGGTGATGCCGTCGCGGTCGCCGTCGACATAGATGGCGTCGGGGATAAGTGCGGTGCGCGAGCGGTCGAGGTGCTGCACGTAAGCGCGCACGCCGCCCTCATAGTAGAGGATTTCCTCGAACGGCTCTGGGCCGCGCAGATCGCGGAAGACTATGCGCACGCCGGAATTGAGGAAGGCGAGCTCGCGCAGGCGGTGCTCGATGGTCTTGCGGTCGAACTCAACCATCGTGAACGTGGCGGAGGAGGGCAGGAAGCGCACGCCGGTGCCGCGCTTGCCGTTTGCATCGCCCTTGAGAGCCAGCGGAGCTTCCGCATCGCCGTGGCGGAAGCGCATGGCGTGCTCTTTGCCGTCGCGCCAGATGGTGAGGTCGAGCCATTCCGAAAGCGCGTTGACGACAGAGACACCGACGCCGTGGAGGCCGCCGGAGACCTTGTAGGAGTTCTGGTCGAATTTTCCGCCGGCGTGCAGCTGGGTCATGATGACTTCGGCCGCGGAGATGCCTTCGCTGGGGTGGATGTCCGTCGGAATCCCGCGCCCGTCATCGGTGACTTCCACAGACCCGTCCGGGTGCAGGATCACATGCACATGCTTGGCGTGCCCCGCGAGCGCCTCGTCGATGGCGTTGTCCACCACCTCGTAAATCATGTGATGAAGACCGGACCCATCATCCGTATCCCCGATATACATCCCCGGACGTTTCCTGACCGCATCCAGGCCCTTGAGAACCTTGATGGAGTCGGCGTCGTAGGCGGGTGTCGGCGCAGGTGCTGTCATGGTCTCGAATCGTCCGGAAAATCTCGTTTCTATGTAGGCGTTCCGGGCCGAAATGTCCTGAAAAACCGGCGCTTTTGGCAGCGGCGAAAGGGCCTTTTCTCGCCCTTTCAGGGTCGTTCCGGAGGGCCTCAGCCCTCCCCCAGCTGGATCATCTGCGCACGGGCGCCGAAGGCGTCGAAAAGTGCGGGTTCGGTGCCCGTGAGCCACGCTTGGCCCGGCAAGGCGAGCAGTTCGTCGAACAGCGCCGCGCGGCGGGCGGGATCGAGGTGTGCAGCCGCCTCGTCGAGGAGCAGCAGCGCCGGACCTGCTCCGGGATCCTCGGCCAGCGCGCGCCCATGCGCGAGGATGAGTCCTAGCAGCAGCGCCTTTTGTTCGCCGGTAGAGCAGTGCGCGGCGGGCATGTCCTTCGGCGCGTGACGCACCAGCAGATCGCTGCGGTGCGGGCCATCGAGCGTGCGGCCGGCGGCGGCGTCGCGCCCGCGCACGCGGGCCAAAGAGGCGATGAAATCGTCCTCGATGTCGGCGCTGGCGCGGCCTTCGGCGAAGGCTGCTTCCAGCGCGCCCTCGAGCGCGATGCGCGCTTTGGGAAAATGACCCTCGGGCCGCGAGTCGATGGTTTCCTGCAGGCGTTCCAGCGTTTCCAGACGCGCGGCGGCGATGGCGCAGGCATGCGCGGCCATCTCCCGCTCCAACGCACCTAGCCACGCGCCGTCGCGGCTGCTTTCGTTGAGCAGGCGCTGGCGATCCCGCATGGCGCGTTCGTAGGCGACGGCGGCCTGCCCATGCTCCGGCGCGCGGCCGAGCACGAGCCTGTCGAGAAACCGGCGACGATCGCCCGCCGGGCCCGCGAAGAGGCGATCCATCGCTGGCGTCAACCACGTCATGCGCACCGCGCGCGCAAGGTCACCCGCCGTCGCCGCACGTCCGTCGAGACGTGCAATGCGCTTCACTGCGGTGTCGGTCCGCTCCGCGCCGGCGCCCAGCGCGAGATCGTCGCCATCGACAACCATCCGCGCCGACACGGCCCACGGTCGCGCCCGATCCACCGCCTCCTCGATTCCGCCGCGCGACTTCCATCAGCGCCGCGCCCCGCAAGCCCCTGCCCGGCGCGAGCATGGTGAGCGCTTCAAGAATGTTGGTCTTTCCCGCGCCGTTCGCGCCGTGCAGGCAAACCGGCCGCGCATCCAGTTCGAGATCGAGCGCGGCGTGGCTACGGAAGTCCGTCAGCGTCAGGCGCGCGCACCAAAGGCGCGGCGCGGGGATCACGGCGCGCGCCTGGCCGCGTACAGCAGCGGGCCGGTGACTTCCACGCGATCGGTCGCCACGCCGCCGCGCCACGATGCGAGGATCATCGCGACCGTCGACGCGTCGTCGACGCCCTTCATGCCGAGCGCGCGGCCCTTGAGCGGACCCTGCAGCACGACGTCGGGGTTGGCCTTCTGCATGCGTTCAAGCAGGCGATCGCGATAGCCCCACGCCGCCCACGCCCAGTTCACCGGCAAATAGACGACCGTATCGTGGCGCGTCGCGGGCATGTGGCCGGTCCAGCCCGTCAGCATGTCGTCTTTTGCGCACGGCTTCAGATGCGCGCGGCCCGTCGCGCGGAATCCGGGACGCAGTTCACGCAGGCGCGCGACGATCGTCTCGCGGCCGAACAGCGTGAGGCGTTCCGGTTTCGCATCGGCGCGCGCGCGCCGATAGGCGTCGAGGCGGTCGGCTTCCGTGACGTCGCGGCTCTTGATGTTGATCAGAAAGCGCTGATCTGGAAAGGTGCAAAGCAGTTCGCCGAGGTTCGCCATGGCGCCGATGAACTTGCCGCGGAACGGAAACGTCTTGCCGCCATCCGCCGTGTAGCCATGGCCGATGTCGAGCGCCTTCAGCGTCGCCCAGGTCCGCTCGCGCGTGACGCCCTTCCCGTTCGTGCCGCAATCGATGGTCCAGTCGTGGAACACCGCGAACTCGCTGTCCGTCTTCGGATGGATATCGATCTCGATGACGGCTGCGCCCGCATCGATCGCGGCCTGCATGGACGGAGTGCTGCTTTCGAGAAAGCTGGGCGTCGGCGCGAAGATGCGCTTGGCGGTGCAATCACCACGCCCGACGCCGGTCTTGTCGTAGGTCTGAAAGACGCCGCGATGCGCCAGCACTGCGAAGTCGTCTCGCGGCTTGGCGAGGAAGGAGGCGTTGAGCGCAAACAGCACGGCTGCGGCGACCGCGAAGCCGCCGAGAAGAACATAGCGCTTCTTCATCGCCTCACACGCGCAGCGGCATCAGCACAAAGAGCGCGTCCGTATCTTTCTCGTCGCGCACCAGCGTGGGCGAACCGGAATCCGCAAATTCGAACTGCGCGGAGTCGCCCTCTATCTGGTCGGCGACGTCGAGCAGATAGCGCGCGTTGAAACCGATCTCCATCGGCTCGGACTCATACTCCGCCGCCACGTCTTCCGTCGCAAGGCCGGCGTCGGGGTTGTTCACCGTCAGCGTCAGGCGATCGCCGTCGAGCGCCATCTTCACTGACCGCGAGCGCTCCGCCGACACCGTCGACACGCGGTCCACCGCCTCGCGGAACGCCGCATTCTCGACGCGCAGGATCTTGGTGTTGTTCTTCGGAATGACGCGCGCGTATTCGGGAAACGAGCCGTCGATGAGCTTCGACGTCAGCACCGCATCGCCAATCTGGAAACGGATCTTCTGGTCGGACGCGGCGATCTCCACGGACCCGTTCGCATCATCGAGGAGACGGCGCAGCTCGGTGATGGTCTTTCGCGGCACGATGACGCCCGGCATCCCCTGCGCGCCGTCGGGCGCAGCCGTATCGGCGAGCGCGAGGCGGTGACCGTCGGTCGCCACGCCGCGCAGCACAGGCTTGCCCTCCTGCACGACGGTGTGGAGGTAGATGCCGTTGAGATAATAGCGCGTCTCTTCGGTCGAGATCGCAAAGCGCGTCTTGTCGATGAGACGCTTCAGGTCATTGGGATGGATGTCGAAGCGCGTCGCCAGCGCATCGACGGGCATCAGCGGGAAATCTTGCGCCGGCAACACGGGAAGATTCAGGCGCGCCTTTCCCGCCCACACCGAAAGTCGTGGATCATCGCCGCCGAGATCGAACTTCACCGCCGCTTTGTCCGGCAGCTTGCGCACGAAATCGTAGAGATATTGCGCCGGCGCAGAGGTCGCGCCCGGTCGCTCCACGTCCGCGAAGGCGTTCTCGGCAATCTCAATGTCGAGATCGGTCGCCGTGAGGCGCAGGGCGTTATCCTGCGCCGTCAGAAGCACGTTGGACAGGATCGGAATCGTGTTGCGGCGCTCGACGACGCTTTGAACGTGGGTGAGCGCCTTGAGGAGCGCGGCGCGCTCGATCGTCAACCGCATGTGGCAACCGTTTCCAGGACCCTGAGACACGCCCCGTCCGAAAGACGAAACGCCCGCGCGACTCACGTCCCGCGAGCGTCAAGGTTAGCAGAATCAATCGGCTGCGGAAGCCCGCGCCGACAAGGGCTGGTGGGCGTTCAGTTCGGCTGACGCAACAGCTTGACGACCTGCTCTGCATCCCGCTGAGTCTGGGCGCAAGTCAGCAACAGCTCGGCGACTTTACGCTTCGCGTAGAGAACTGTGGTATGATCGTACCCACCAAACAGTCTTGCAATATTGGGCAAGGATAGCGTGGTGTGCTTGGTCGACAAATACATCGCCATCTGGCGCGGATGCGACACGGCCTTTTCGCGGGTCTTGCGCAGAAGTTCCGCCACCGACATGCTGTAGTGCTTGGCGACGGCGGCCTTGATCATGTCGACGGTCACCCGACGCTCGCGATCCGGCAGCTTGGAGCGAAGCGCCTCCTCGGCGCGCTCCAGGCACACCGCACCCTCCCCGTTCAGCCATTCCGCAAACACCTGGCTCAGAGCGCCATCCAGTTCGCGGCCCGAGACGGGCATGCGCTCGGCGATCATGTCGAGCGCTTCGGGGGTCACGCCGAAGCCGTCATATTCCCCCGCGCGCTGGGTCACGAGAGAGTCGAGGATCTGGCGACGCAGCGGCTGGTCGGGCAGGTCGATCGCGCACTCGGTGGCGCAGCTGAAGTGGTGGGAAAGACGCTCACCAAAGCCGGTAAGCGCGCTCGCCGCCGTCAGCACCACCGTGCCGCCGCGATCGAGAACAGCGAGGATCGTGTCGTAGAGTTCTTCTTCGGTCGCCTTGCGGCCCGCCACGCGCGGCACATCGTCGATGATGAGGATGTCGGCGCTGCGCAGATAGGCCTTGAAGGCCGCCGGATCGCGCTTGCGGCTGACCGCATCGACGAAGTCCTCGGTGAAGCGCTGGCCGCTGATGACCCGGACTTCGAGCCCCGGATCGCGCGCGAGCGCGGCGTTGGCGATGGCCTCAGCGAGGTGGGTCTTGCCCACGCCCGGCTGGCCGCTGAAGAGGACGATCTTCAGGCTGCCGCTGCGCTCGGCCACGAGCCGCGCCATCCGAAGGGCCTTCTGGTTGGAGGGGCCCTCGCAGAAGGTCTCGAAGCGCCCCTTCCAGAAGGCCCGCGCCGGGGCGGCGCGGGGCGGCTCGCCGCCGACGCCGGCTGGCGTCGGCGCTGATGGGGACTGTTCAAGACAATCGCGCAGGATCGGCGAAAGGTCGCGATATTCGCAGATGCGGACCGGGATCGGCCGCATCGACTGCATGTGCGCCGCCATGCGCGCGACGATGCTGGCGCGGGCCTTCTCGTCCAGCCATTCGCGCTGGGTGCGCCCGTTGCGCGCCACGAAGACGTAGGCGCCGTCTTCTTCCGCCGCCAGATCGAGCGGCTCGATGTAGGATCTGTAGTAACCCTCGCCGAACTCGTTGCGGAGTTCGCCCTTGCTCATGGCCCACGCCGTCTGAGCGCTTACGTCGCCGCCGAATCCGGCGAGATCGGTTTCCCGTTGGTGGTTCATCAGCCCCTGCTTTCGCTATGAGACGCCCTCCAGCGCCTCCAGACCCCGGAGACAACACAACCTTTACGCGAACCGCAGCCCTGCGCTCGCGCCCCTCATCAACAGCCCCGTTGTGAGGGTGATCGGATGTGTTTGTTCCCCGAACGAGCGAATGTTTGGCATCCATTAACGATGACGGTCAAGCACGCGAAGCCGAGGTGAATAATTTGAAAGCGAAACGTGTTTACCCTTGTTTATCAATGGGTTTTGCACAGATCTCGACATTGTGTTTTCGCAACGAATTCGGTTGACAGGCTTGAAAGTCGTTGGCGCGCAACGGGCCGCCCGCACCGAAAAAATTCGCGAAGAAAGTGTAAATTGTTGCAGGTGACGTAACGGCAACAACGGGACGAAAAAAGACGCGCCGCAAGGCTTCGGCGCGTCGCTTCAATCCGGAGTAGTACGAATCGCCTAGCGCGCGCCGGCAAGCGTCTTTACGCGCTGCGCGAGGCGCGAAACCTTCCGCGAGCCGGTGTTCTTGTGCAGCACGCCCTTGGTCACGGCGCGCATCGTTTCCGACTCCGCGTTGGCGAAAGCGACCTGGGCGGCCTTCGCGTCGCCCGAGGCCAGCGCCTCTTCGACCTTGCGCCAGTACGTCCGCACGCGGGAGCGGCGGGCCGTGTTGACGGCGGTGCGCCGGGCGATCTTGCGGATCGCTTTCTTCGCGGAGGAGGTATTGGCCATCTGTATAGGTCTCGAATGGGTTCTGGAGAGGAAGCGCGGGGATATATCGCCAGGGCCGGGCGCGGTCAACGCTTGTGAGCGAAGCCCGTGGCCCCGGACAGGCCCTCATTCATCCGTCGTCCGCCAGTCGCGTGCGATCGCCTCGCGCTCCTCGGCGGGGTCCAGCGGATCTCCCAAACGCCTTAGTTCGGCTGCCTCGAGCACCAGATCAGGCAGCGTTCCCGATGCAAGGGCGTATTCCGAACCGACTTCGCGCGGCGGCGTTTCAGCGTACGCGGCGATTTTCCACGCGTCCGCTTCACGACACGCGAGGCCTGCAGCGCCGCGACCATAGCGATTGACGGTGAAGACCCGGCAGAAGCTCGAGTCTGCGGTCGGCACGGTCAGCGTGACGGCTATGCCCTCAGATGAGGCGTCTCCTGAGGGCTGGGCTTCGAGCGCGGCTGCGAGCACGCCTGCGACGCGACCACCCCTTCGGTCGAAATCAAAAGTCCCGCTGGCAGGCCTTGAAGACCAGCCTAAGCCAAATGCGATGAGCCCTACTGCCGCCGCGATGGCGGCTTGTTGGCCCCACCCCGCCCAGGCTTGGCTGCGCGCCGCGCGGCCCTCTTGAACCAGACGCGCCAGATGTG
>Ga0247843_1002346_pt1 | contig 34881 bp, 24 predicted proteins | sample LaCruzMarch2017__FD_192420 | JGI IMG/M metagenome (GOLD analysis project Ga0247843, IMG submission 192420) | Freshwater microbial communities from meromictic Lake La Cruz, Castile-La Mancha, Spain - LaCruzMarch2017_8m | ecosystem: Environmental > Aquatic > Freshwater > Lake | place: Spain... | reverse complement strand
CCCAGGACCTAACTCATCGTAGTAGGGGCGATATTCATGGTCAAAGTCCATCGCCCGAAATTTAGCGGGAAAAAACAGCTAAATTGTCTACGTAAAGTACGTCCGGTGAACAAAGGGTTAAGTATTTTTTGTCACTATTTGGACAAACACTGTCACTATTCGGACAAACAAACTGTCCGGGCCTTCGGACGCTGTGTCCAAAACGACTCCTAGAGAAATAGAAAACAAACTGCATGCCAATGACCCCACAACTGCATGCCGAGCCTAAAAGCGCTACTTTTAACAAATGACCCCACTACGACTGCTGCCGCTGCTACTGCTGTCGTCGCCATCGACGCTGCCGCTTCACCACGGCGGCGCGGCGGTCGTGACCGCATACGACTTTCTAATCACCGCCTCCGCCGGAAGTTTGTCCAGCGTGCTCGGCAACGTCGGTTCCTCGACGGCGCTCTGCCCGCACGACGATGTCCCCTCCGCCGCCGCGCCGTGCTCCGGACATTATCGTCGCGACATACTCGACGGACGAACGCTCGACGTCATCGGCGGACTATTCCAGGACGCCGTGTACGACAATTCCGGCGAGGGCAATCGCGTGGGCACCGCGCAGGGCTACGCCTACTACCACCACGACGCGAGCGATGGCGCGAGGGAGACGTGGAAGTGGAACGCGAATAAAATCATGTTCCTGGACGGGGGCGATGTAATATTATTGGACAATCACATCGTCGCGGCGACCGGAAGGTACGGCAAGTATGCGGGCGGGAGCATCGTCGAGAATAATAACGAGTTGGATTATACCACCGCCGAAATCACATTAATGGAACGAGGTGCTGCCACTGCTGCAACTGCAACTGCCGAATCCGTAACACAATCGACTTTTCGTATCGATGGTGTAGATGGATACTATTATCCAATTACGAATACGAACGGTACACATATCGGCGAAAAGTTTCAAAATACAATGCTACATATCGATGATACGTCCGATACCATTGGCATGACGCGGGGGTATGGATATACATTCCCGAGTGAAACGTTCCTATCCGAATCATTAGGCGTCGAATCGGCAGGAGCAATTAATTCTAATAGGATATTTCAATTCAATGATGGAGAATATGTCTATGCTATCAATAATGGGATAGTGTTTGGTTCGGGACCGTATGCCAAGTATGAACGTGGGATATATATTGAGGATGTATATGATTTATCAATTACATTCATTCCCGACTCATCATCAACTGCAACTACCGACGACGAGGACGAGGAGGGCGATGATCCTACACTGTACATAACCACGGTCGGACGATTCTATGAACCAATATTTGACCCAAGAACGAATGAGGTAATTGGCAATCGATTCCAAAATCCCATATACGACTCCTCCTCCGAGGATGCTAACCGTATAGGCACCGAACAGGGATATGTATTTAATTTCCCCCCCGCGACTAACACACGCGACCTGTCGCAGGGTAATCGTCAATTATATTTAATTGATGGGACAATTACTGTATATAATGATATCGTCGTGGCAGCGACTGGACGGTATACGAGGTATATACAAAAGATATTATTGGAAACGAAAGAAACGGTATCTACTACCGGATCGAATAATGAGAATGGCGGGGAGGAGGAGGTAACAACTAGTTACGTTGTACAATTCGAAGAACCACCAGCGGCTGTATTGACGGCAGAGGATGTATATGCCGATACTAATTGGGGACTAACTACCCCCCAGGCCCCTACCAATGGCAATGTGGAGGTACAACCACCCGTACAAGATGAAAAAACAACTATTGCACTATCATTAGTGCTATCTATTGTGGCTGTATTAGTTGTAGTGGTTGGTATTGCTTTGTCCGTTGTGGTATATTTACGAAATCAAAAAGAGGAGAGTGATGATGATGATGTTGCTGCTGCTGCTGCAACAACACTAGCAAAGACGAATGAACAGCAACAGCAACCGAGAATGAATAATCGAAATGATACCAATGGAAATACGACTCTTTGTCATCATATACAACCAACGTCGCCATCACTACATACGAGTCGACGTCGTTCTACCATCGACAACACGTTCATGCCAACAACACTACCACATAAAATATCAACTACAGGAACAGCAGCAGCAGCAGCAGCAGCCATGTTTAACAATAATCACTACCACGACGACAATGATGATGATGATGTTGATGATATCAATAATAAGGCTAGAATATCGCTCATCACGACCAATGCAGTCATTGTTAATCCACAATCAAGTCGTCGTCGTCGTGCTACCATTGATACATCAAATTCACAATTAAATCGTGATCGTCGTCGTGCTACGATTGACACAATAATGACGAATAATGGCAGTGGTAGTATCAGCGATAGTAGAAGAAGAACGACATTGGAACATCATAGCAGTAGTGATAGTATACGACGACATAAACTGGCCATGATTGAACAAATGAATGATAATTTATCATCACGTTGAAGGCGAAGAAGGATCCCGAATGCCTCCTGCAAAATGGAGTGAAATTAAGGAGGCGAACCCAGACACATCATCTTTCGGGGATCTTGGTAAGCTAGTCGGGGCGGCTTGGAAGGAGCTCAATGACTCAGAGAAGGTTAAAGTGGGATGGAGATGGCGAAATAAGGATAAACCCGTTAGACGAAATAGCTAGCAGCCGTTTTAATTTTTAAGTCGCGCAATCACTCAAGTGTTCTCATTTTTCCTCACCTTCGACTTCGTCCCAATGTCTTCGGTCCTACGATGTGTGAGTTGGAAGAGTGCAATAAACCTGGCAAATCAGAGTGGAAAAGCACTAAAGGCAAAAATTATTGCTCGAAGAAGCATTTGGTTGCGGATGGCGCGGTGCGGTCGGAGGAGGCGAAGGCTACGAAGGTCAGTTTTAAAGTTTGTTCCTTACTCTTTGTCTTGCTCTGTCAACTCAACTACACTCTTTCTCCTTTCGTTCATTTCTCTACCACCAACAGAAGCTGGCAAACGCAAAGAACAATCCCATCAACAATGCCAAGATATCCACGGCACTTGAGGCTACGAGAAAGGCCGAAAACAACATGCTTGATTGCAGCTGGCGCTCTCCATGGACCCCAACCTCAAGCAGAGAAGAGTAAAAAAGTAAGATTATAATTATTTAAATTTCTTATCAAGCTTGGCCTTCATTTGTTGAAATTTCATCGCCAAACTTGGACTTATCCCATCACTACTACTGCTGCTGCTGCTGCTGCTGCTGCTTTTGGTAGCAGTAGATTGACAATCTATATTATTATCATCTGTTGTACCAACATTATTATTATTAACCTTGGTACTATTAATCTCACTAGTATAATAAACTAATGTATATCGATCACCACTAAATGCACAAGTTTCATGTGGCTGCGTCTTGCCATTGAATAAAACGAATTTACTTTTCAAATCCAGTTTATATTCCTTCAGTTTCGATGTCGTTGCGCCACTTCCTGCAGTACCACTACCACTACCATTATTACTCCTACTATTTGCCGATGTTGATTGCTCGTCTTCTTCCACGATTAACAACTGTCCATCGATATAATTCCCAAAGCCCGCAATATAACTCAAGCCAGCATTCCCCCCATCGGTATGACGCTTACAACGTAAATTCTTATTTACCGTTATGTGCGTGTACCTAAAGTTGGGATCGTACTTATTCATTAATCCTCGAAAGGCGGTATATATTGCCGGATACTGCGTGGACCAGTAGGATAATGTTTTATTTGGGTCCTTCATATTCGGGCCAAAGATGAAGGATTGACAATAGGGCGTGTTGCGTGCATTACGTGGCGCGTCGGAGGATCGGATGACATTCCGTCGAGAGGTATTTTGGGCCATTTCCCAATTCATCGATTGCAGCAGGTGGAGTGTGGTGTCGTGATCCAATTTGCTTATGGAGATGGAGGGATGAGGATCTTTCATCATCTTCATCTTCTTTTTCTTCCTCGATGATGATGATGATGATGATGATGATGATGATGATGATGATGATGGCACGGTGCTGGTACTAACAACGCGGCGTGATGCCACGGTATCCCTTCGGCGCTTTTTGCCCATTAGAGGTGGTCTGCTTATTTTTCAGGTTCACTAAGTACGATACCTAGATATCAACCAACCTCTCAACGCCGATAGGCACTCCGCCTTGTGAACAACGCGGAAGTGCCGGCGGCTCAATCTTCAAGATTTCATTGCATTCGTCCAAATCTTAATCGTCCTCCGTCGTCGAAATGAGCATGCTACGACGCTGCCTTGGTCAGCAATGGTTCTTGACCGTCGCCACGGGCAATAGTCCTACCATCAGCAGCAGTCGCAGTCTTCGTCATCATCATGCTCTCGCTTGCGGCGCCGCTGTTGTCAGCACTTCTTCTCCTTCCCGTCGCATTGTTGGTCCTCCATCCTCGGCACTTGTGCAACACCGACGATACCCGCCTTCAACTGCAGCAACGGCAGCGACAGCAGCAACAACCACAACATTGATCAAGAGATCACTACACCTAGCCCCTCGCGAGGTAGATCATTTACTATTACATCAGGTCGGACGACTCGCGCAATACCGATTGGCACGTGGGTTGAAGCTTAATGTACCCGAGGCACGTGCGTTAATTGCCATGCAAATGATGTAAGTGTACGTAGTAAGAGATCTCTCGTTCATGTGTGTCTCGCAAAATAATATTACCCATGGAAGTCTTCTTACTCGTATATTCAATTTCCATCATCATCATCATCAATCATCAATCATAGGGAAATGGTCCGGAATGGATCCTTCCCAACAATCGATGGCCCTCCTTCCGCCAGTGGAAGTAGTTCGACAATCATCCAACGCGAAGGCACGGTCTCGTCGCTCATGCAAGTGGGGACGCGATTATTAGGTCGGAATCAAGTCTTGCCCGGCGTCGCGAGTTTGGTATCCGAGGTACAGGTCGAGGCCACCTTCCCCGATGGGACGAAGCTGCTAACGGTCCATAATCCGATCGGACGCGAGGATGGTAATTTGGTCCTGGCATTGGAGGGAAGCTTCTTGCCCGTACCGGATGCGAGCATCTTCGATCGCCGCCGAACGTCCACTACTACTACTGCTGCTGCCGCCACCACCACTGCCGATGATGACGATGATTATGGTGATAGTACTGTCATACCGGGACAAATGTTAATTAGTCCAACATTGCCCGACATTGAAATTAATCCCTCGCGGTCGTTAATTGAACTATGCGTGACCAATACGGGCGACCGGCCCATACAGGTTGGATCGCATTATCCCTTCCTCGAAACGAATGCCGCATTAGTCTTTGATCGTAAATTGTCGTTGGGACGAAGACTCAATGTCCCGAGTGGTGCATCTGTTCGATTCGAACCGGGCGAACGAAAGACTGTAACATTGGTATCGCTCGGGGGGAATAATAACGTCGTTTGTGGTAATGGACTCACTGGAGGGGTTGCGAGTATGGCCAATTGGCCAGAGATTGAAAAACGTATGAATATACGAGATGGCGGATATGGCAATGTTGTTACTACCACGGGCAGTAGTAGTAGCGTTGCTGATGTACCACGGGGTATGGCCAATATCATTAGTCGGTCGGCATACGCTGATGCCTACGGTCCCACTGTCGGTGATTGTGTCCGACTTGGCGATACGACATTAATTGCACGTATTGAAAAAGATTACACGCATTATGGCGATGAATGTAAATTTGGCGGTGGTAAAAGTTTACGCGAGGGAATGGGACAAATGACATCGGTCTCGGCCTCGCTGGCACTAGACACTGTCATTACGAATGCTATGATTATTGATGCCAAGTTAGGCATAATCAAGGCCGATATTGGTATCAAGGGTAATAGGATACATAATATTGGCAAGGCTGGTAATCCTGACACAATGAATGGCGTTACGCTCACGCCTGGATTAGAAATGATTGTGGGTCCAACTACCGAGGTTATAGCTGGTGAAAAAATGATCGTCACTGCCGGAGGCGTAGATACACATATCCATTTCATCTGTCCTCAGCAATGTGATGATGCTATTGCATCGGGCATAACGACCATGTATGGCGGTGGGACTGGTCCAAGTGCTGGTACGAGTGCCACAACGTGTACACCATCCCCCAGTGCCATGGAAATGATGCTTCGTGCTACCGATGATATGCCATTAAACTTTGGCTTCTCCGGAAAAGGTAATACGTCGGATGCATCGACACTCATTGATACGCTCAACGCTGGTGCGGCGGGATTCAAGTTACATGAAGATTGGGGTACCACCCCCATGGCAATTAATGCATGTCTTGATTTTGCCGACCAGCACGATGTGCAAATTACCATCCACACTGATACGTTGAACGAAAGCGGGTATGTCAATGATACACTCAAGGCAATAGCCGGACGGACAATACATGCCTATCATACCGAGGGTGCGGGAGGTGGACACGCACCTGATATTATGAAGATTGTGCAAGAAGATAATGTATTGCCAAGTTCTACCAACCCCACTAGGCCCTTCACGCGTAACACCATTGACGAACACCTTGACATGTTAATGGTCTGTCATCACTTGGATTCAAGCATCCCCGAGGATGTGGCATTCGCCGAGTCACGTATCCGGGCCGAAACTATCGCCGCCGAGGATATATTGCACGACCTTGGTGCACTATCAATGATATCGAGTGATTCACAAGCCATGGGACGCGTGGGAGAGGTTATTACACGTACGTGGCAAACAGCCGACAAGATGAAGAAACAGCTTGGTACGCTCACCGAGGATACGAAGGCAAGCGGGGCACATCCAGATGGGCCTGATGATAATGCACGTATCTTACGATATGTGGCCAAGTATACCATCAACCCAGCAGTTGCGCATGGTATGTCACATATGATTGGCTCTATCGAGCCCGGTAAATTCGCAGACCTTGTATTATGGAAACCAGCAACCTTCGGCGCTAAGTGCGAAATGGTGATTAAGGGTGGGACGATTGCATGGGCACAAATGGGTGATCCTAATGCTAGTATCCCCACACCTCAACCTGTATATATGCGCCCTATGTTTGGTGCACGTGCACGTGTTGCCGGTGACGGAGGTGGGACGGCTATTGCATTCGTTTCGGGTATGTCCGTGAATAATGGGATTAAGGAACGATTGGGTCTTGGGAAGGAGGTAGAGGCAGTTATTGGGACAAGGAATATTGGTAAGGCTGATATGGTCCGGAATAGTGCCACACCGGATGTAACGATTGATCCTGAAACGTTTGAGGTTGTGGCAAATGGGAAGCGATTGTGGTGTGACCCTGTGGACAAGGTTCCTTTGTCTCAGCGTTTCTTCTTGTTTTAACATAGTAATGGCATTTTGTATGCGTTTGTTAGTGTAAAAAAGTAGACTTAAACTAGTAACACAACATTGTCCTGATAAATATGTTTTGTATTCTTTCTTAGTGCCGTAAGGTATTGAGAAAGACTTACATTCGTCATCATAGGCTACCAGAGAATCATTCCTGGCTGAGATCATCGTCTCTCTTTGAACGATCCAATACTTAGCTTACGAGACAGTATTCTTGTCTTTGAAATTGAGATTCACAATCCAGCCGATTGCTCAACAAATCAACTGACACCACCGCACACACGCTCGACATTTTTCACTTGAAGCCTCTTGAAAAAAATTGGAGGGGGGGGGGAAATCTAGGAAGAATTTTGGCCCGCCAAATCGCGCAAAATGAAGATGCCGCCGATCCTCGCGCCTCGCGCACCAATCTCTCGTCGTTTTTCCCATGACAGATTCGTCCCCTATTAGTAGTAAGACTACGTCGCTGCTTGAGTTGCACCGCTCCAGCGCTTTGAACATCAGCCATGTCACTGAAAGGTCGTCGCCGACGGATAGTCCGCTCAAACAACGTACGCGCATGAAAACTGATGACGACAAAGTCAACGACGACGAGTTCGCTAGTGAGTTAGCGCGGTATTGCGACGATGAGATTGCCAATGAGAATCAACGCCAAATTGATGCACTAATTCTATCTCCCATTAATCATGATGTCGGTGCTTTCTCTCCAATCAATATGAGCTCGGCCGCAGCTAGCATAAATGAGACGAATTACTCACTATTCCTCGTCGGCGTTGGGGATGAGAGAGATGATGCACCATCGCTAGACGATGACAATCACGGACGTATTGATTTCTCATTTCCTGATAATGATGATAAAACGATCGAAATTCGACGCAGTTCTGATGGCATGAGTGATGATGACAATAGCGGAGAAGTAGTAGACGTAGAGGTTGAGGAACACGAAGAAACTGAGGAGGAACGGATGCAACGCGAAATCGAGGAATCGGTGGCCCTCGCAAGACAACTCATGGGTGCGTATCATACATATGAGGCTATGTATATGTATGATAATTGTTGAAAAGTAATGAATGTCAAACATCGCCTGTACAAACTAACAATTCGTTTGTTTGTGTTTGTCACTCATTCGGCAGCCGAAGAAGCAATGGCAAGTTATGCAATGAGTACAGAGTTTCTACGACAGAATTACGATCAATTTTCTAGTGAAGACTTTGCAGCTCTGCAGGTGGCCATGGCTGAGGAAGATCCCGGAGCAAATGGTGATAATGAGGAAGAAGCAAATGACGATGATTCGTTGAGTGAATCACAGGAGCTGTCGTACGATGCCCTGCTTCGTCTTGGGGAACAAATTGGTGACGTGAAGGAGGAACGATGGGCATTAATTGCACATGAGAAAATTCGTCAATTGCCCACACTATTATGGACATCGTCCATGGCCGTGGGGAAGGAAGAGAATCATACATTAGTCAAATGTCAAGTTTGTCAATTTACCTACGTGGAAAGTGAGGAATTACGCAATTTGCCAATATGTGGACACTATTTCCATCGGGAATGTGTCGATTCGTGGCTTCAGACAAAGAACACTTGTGCACTCTGTCGGAAAGCAATATGTTAAAAGGATCGAATATCGAATAGCGGTATGTACTGTAGAAACGTATGCAGCAATGTTAAAAATAATTCGATTGATTTGTCACACCACACACAACACACCATTGCATACAACAAGACTTCGTTAAATTCTTTTAGTTCAGTTTATTACATTTGTTGAAAGAACAACGTTCGAACATCAATGATATAAATCCAACAATGATTAAAATGAAATGAACAAATTAGTAATATCGATGATATCAGGCAATAAATTTCAAGATTCTAATCTTCCACTTATTGACTTCATTCCATCGACATTGACCTAATCAATTACGCCCCAAATCATCAATCATTCATAGGCATACACAAATTATGTAAAAGATCACAGCGTCGTTATTATTTTTACACCGCCTCTAACGCCTGTTTAATCTTTGTCACAATGGCCTGTCTTTCCGCCATACTTTCACATTTACCCTGCCCCATCTGCTTCTTGGAATGTATAAGTGTATTAGTATTCACAATCGTTACATCAAAGTTACCAGTAATCCCACGATCTGGCTGTTCTGTGACAGCAATTAATTCCTTAAATTCTTGTGTAAGGTAGTCTTTCAACGCCCGTGACGAGCGTCCGTACCCTCATCCACCACAATATTGGATTAGAAGTGTTAGGACCTTGGTATCAAGACGGCCTGGCATGTTTTTGGGTGCTAGTGTTTGATTGGACGTGGGTGTTGTGCGTGTTGCTTCGATCCCTTCGATTTCGAAGAGAGATAACGTTATGCAATGAAAACGGCTTCGCTATTCGCCCTCTGGTTGCCTTGATCTTGCGCACCTCAACGCTCACAACGTTTGCATATGGGACGCATCAAAGGTCGCGTCCGTTTGCAAATGGGAAGAATCGGGGAGTATTTTCCCTGGGTTTAAAACCATTTGTAAACGGGAGCTGTAATGTATCGTACCAAGGGAATAACAAAATGTACGCAAACGGGAGGTACAGTGGGTCATTTTTTCCAGGCGGTCTGCCTGAAAAAGGTAAAATAAGAACGCGAGACCATGAAGGACGTGGACGCTGTCGACGTTTTGTCATCATCCGTGGATCCGTCGGCGATATCACAACATACCAAAGACAAGGACGACAACAACAAGGAGGCTACTACCAGCAATGCTACTACCGAGACAAGAAGGAGGGCAGACAGACATAAACGTTACATTGAGTCAATATTAAATGGATCAGATGAAATCACCATTGCTGCCAAAGCAAAGCGTGCATCGCGTGTCGGACCTGGAATGTTTGTCGAAGCTAATATTGAATATTTTGGTGACACAGTGGTATTGTGGGATATGAGAGAATTTATGAATGTACCCAAATGGAGAGAGGATGCCATGCGTCGCTCACGAGGGATGAAGAAAGATAATGTCGTCATCGGACGTGGCGTTGGTAGTGGTAGTAAGAGAAAAGGCAACAACCAATCAGATGATGTCACTGTTAGGAGTGAGGGGAAGGAGGAAAGTGCTGATGGACTTGGTGGTGGAATACAATACTTGTCAAGAAGGAAGAGATTCCGTGCATTGTGCCAACAGTGGTATCAATGTTCTATGATGAAGGGCTGAATATTGCTTTAACAAAAGTCTTGATATTAATTTTCGATGACAGGATGCTAGTGTGCCTTTACCCGCTAATTAACAGCGTGGAAATAATCATCGGCCCATCCACGGATATCTTGTTCCTCGCTACCACTCTCCTCTCTCTCCTCCCCACATACACGCACACACACACACACTAATTTATCACAACTCGTCGTGTGTCTTATCACACACATACTCAATCACCTTCGGCAACGTAGTTTGTAAACTATTTGCCGCAGTACCTAAATTTGCCATAAATTCCTCATGACTCGGTTGTATCCCATCCACAATATCTGTTACTACCTTAATACCAAAGTGGGGGGTATCCCATAATGTAGCACTCCATGCAATAGCGGCAGCTTCCATATCCTTCACAGACGCATTGTTGGCAAGCATATGTGTATCATCCCACTCATGATGGTCAAGTGAATTACCAGTAGTACAAATTCCCAATTTGGCATTAATTGCAATTGCTAGCTTTTCGGCCGGATGGGATTGTATTGTACCAATGCCATAGTCGGTATATCCTGGTATAGCAATCCGTCGATCGTGATTGGCACTTGCCGTCGTGACATAAACATCCCCAATGGACGCACCCATGCGTTGAAAACCACCACACGTCCCAGCATTGATTAATAAATCTGCTCCCTTGGGTGGATATGTATCGGTTTTTAACTTTTGCAATGCCAGGAATGTCGCGAGGCCCGCGGGGACAGTCCCAACATTGTCCACATTGGTCCCGTACACTGTATCATGACCGTTGGTTATGACAGTTAAGTTACAATTATTATGCGTACCACGGAATGCCTTAAATGGTGTACTGGGTGGGAAGAAGGATGGGTCTGGTTGAAGATTGAGATGTGCAACGAATGGTGAGGCCTCGGCCTCCATGGCTATTGCCACGATGACATTCGAGATCGACATGGTGTTACAGTACGTTTGGGGTCAAGATGTAGATCGGTTTTTAAAACTCGGGAATTTCGCTTCGACTACTTAACAAACATGATAGACGGGATCGAGAAAAAAATGAGTTTTGTATACTGGCATTTTCTTGCAAGTCGAATATTGGCAGAGATATCGAGTGTTCTAAATCTAATAAATTTCGGGCCCAACCAATAATTATTAGAATTAAATAGGAATTACTTATTGCGCTCGTGACGCAAAACGACAGTAGAATCTAATAGTAATTGAGCAAAATTTTGAGGGAGAAAAATGAGGCCCCTTGCGACGATGCGGCATCGGATTTCGAGTGCGGAAGGAGTCGTTCGATCACTAGAGGGTTCCTTCCAACCATAAAATTATGAATTTATCTACTGGGGGTCACGAACAATTTGCCCTCAAATTGCGCATCGCATATTGACCCCAAACGTACTGTAGGGTTTGTCCTGGGGTCTGGCTTTTACGTACTACTTACTCATTCCACCGTACAATGACGGTCCCCACCCGCCCCCTTCCACAATGACGGCAGTCCCCGACGGTGCGGAATGCTACCTCTGCCTGGACGATAGGCCCGACGAGGCCGGAAAGCCGCTGGTGCGCGACTGCTCCTGCCGTGGCAATGCGGGCGTCGCTCATTTATCATGCTTGACAATGTATGCCGAACAAAAGAGCAAAGCGGGCTCGGATAAGTCCGACGTGTTCGACGTGTTAACCGACTTCATTGATCCGTTTCACAAGTGCAATAACTGCAAACAGCCATTCAAAAACCGACTGTCCCGAGATCTGTCGTCCGCGTGTGTTTCTTTCGCGGAGGCCGCCCACGGTCACGTTGATAACAGCGTCGAGGATAAAACAAAAGTAATGATGGCTCGTAAAGTCAACATTATGACGTTTATCAATGGCATGAGGGAAGTATATGAGATCGGCGTGGACAAAACAATTCTTCGAGGAGAGTGCAAGCTGCTCATCGAGAGGTTTATGGAATTGGTCGATCAGATTAAGAAAGACATGAAGATGGAGAACGGGTGGGTGCACATGCCCAAAAACAGTTATAAATATGGCATGTATTACGTCGTGTACAATGATTTTGAGGCTATTGGAAATGTTTATTGGGGGATGCTTTACAACTGGGACGGTACCCAAGCCCAAGACACAAAGGCCATTGAAGCGAGCTACAAGAAGGCGATCGCATGCCTAACAAGGGCACGAATCATCTATAATTTGGTCTGCAACGATTTTAGTTCTAACGAAATGGAAGTGCAAATTATTATGATTAGGGAGAAATTGGTGGAAATGAACAAAGAAGGTGACGTCAATGAATATTCAGCCGCTTTATTTGAAAAAGCAAAATACATCTACGAGCATAACATCGAATCACATGGCTTGTCATCAGTGACGACAATAACGTCAGGATTCAATTATGTAAATATGCTTTATCGGGCACATTGCGATATCCAAGCTGAGCGGCTAATCACCGAGTTGGCTGCGATAAGCCGTCGCGTTCATGGTCCTAACCACAATTGTACTATTATGGCTGAAAAAACGCTCAAGCAAGTTCAAGTCGCGCTAATTCATCGAAAATGGATCAATCTCCATAACTGTAGATAGACATTGAACCACGGTTGCTACTATGCTTTGGCTTCTTAATTTTTCACACTGTAGATGATGACACTAACAACAATTTCCACAAAGAAAAGAAAAAAAAACTGGGGTGTGAGAAGACAAACAATAGAGTAATAAGATATCAACTCCTCCGTTTGCCAGTATTGTTGTCACATGAACGAAAGGATCGGGCGTAAAGTTAAATTCACAGTTTTCCACATTTTTTTTTACATCGGATAGCAATTGGACGTAAATGAATGCTTGTCATCATTTCCTTTCGTTTTGTAGGTATGATTTCGGTGTTTTGTAGTTGAACATGTAAGTACTCACAACGACTTTTCCAATAATGCAATTGATCTATCTCGATACTATACGTTGCGCCATTAACAATTTACTCCATCGTCTTGTCACGGGAGTATGGGAAGACACCATCAATTAAAAAACAAATGCGCCTTATAATATTTGGACAGAATGCATGATACCTAATAGTCCTAGTGTACACGAGAGTGAATGAAATAAGATGATAGTGCTCAGAATGAATGATGAATGAAATAGAGACAACATAGCGTAGGTACAAGGTCCTCAGAACATGTTGGGAATATATATTTGTCTCTCACGGAAAGAGCGTGTTAAGCTCCCAAACTCAGACGAAAGATGGTATTCTATATTCTTCTTCATTGGACAACGAAACCAATCGGACACAAAGACAACCTGGGCAATCAACTGATAATGCTGCATTTCATCGTCATTTGTATTCGCCGTCCACTCACTCACCGTCATATTATTTCCGTATGTGTTGTTGCCCCTCATCTACGGCGGGGTGGGTGCGTGTGTTCGTCAGTCTTCCCGCCTCGTTCCCGCCTCGTTCCCGCCTCGTTCGCGCTCATTCCTAATCTCATCAAACATCATATCATAGAAGAATCAATCGGACTAATAGATTACCTCTTTTACCACGGACTCTCCTTTTACGCCCCAATGGTTGAGTTCACCGCCAACGCCGTCGCCGCAACGCCCGAAACCATATGGCGCACATGCATCGAATCAATGAAATGGGAAAGCTGGGATCCGGACTTACGTGAAGTTCGTGACGTATCTGGCACTGGATTGTGTATGGAGGGTACAACATGTACCTTTTGCATGAAGGATGGACAAGATCTTGCAATCAAATTAACAAATGTTATTATCAATGAAAGCGTGGACTTTAATGGCTCCTTTATGAATGGTTTACTACGTGCCGAGGGTAAAGTTAGGATTATGCCTAATGCCAATGCTGATTCATCATTGTCGTCGACGTCACAAATAAAGTATAGCTTTGAATTATTAGGAGTTGTTGGCATGTTAGCAATGATGTTTAAGAAGAATGAGGTTGTGGACGGTACTAGAGTCGGCCTTGATAATATGGTCAGAATGTCAGAGGAAGCGCAGAGGGGAAAATAAGGTATCGTCAGATAGATCTCATTTTATGTACTTGAATCATAGTGTGATATGGATACCAGTATAAAAGGAAAATACATCTTCATATTAGTCTATCTTCTTTACACTATATCTTCTTTACATTTTGTGTCAGCCTCTAGCCAACCAATACCATATTGTCAGACAGTCAATAAATCAGCATGAGGAATACTGACGCTGCAGATTCTCAAAGTGTTGTAGATCTGTGGAGGATATGCTTGGTACAATATCCTTGGCCGCCTCGATAAAATCTTCTGCAATCAATGTAGGCTGTAACCTATCCTTGCTCCACGAATCCATAACATCATCAACATCTACTGCAATATTTTCTGCGGGACCTCCTACGCAACTTGAACTACTACCTGATCCTATATTCCTTTCATCATTCAGATTCCGAGCCTCCTCTTCAATAGTATCACAAACTCGTTTCAATCCACGCATCAACGCTCCACTTGCCACGGCAGACAAATCAGCACCACTCAATGTGGGAGGGAATGAGTCCATGGCTTGTTCTAGTACCGTAGCCGCATCACACCCATCCTGGAAACGAAACTTACGAGTTTGGGCCAAGAGTATTTTCAGACAGTGTTCTTTCGACTGGGCAGGGCCAAGATAAAGCAATCTGTCCAATCGTCCAGGTCGAAGGAGGGATGGGTCTAATAAATCAGGACGGTTAGTTGCTGCAATGACAATAACATGTGACCGTCCCTTGCTACTGCTGCTTATACCTGCACTACTAGCACCGTCTAATTCACTAAGCAATGTGGCCACGACACGGTCCATCACACCATCACCATGCCCAGTCTCTCCTCTCCTCGGAGCGAGGGAATCAAATTCGTCAAAGAAGAGAACCGATGCTCCACTATAACCACTACCGGCTCCATCGAACGATGACGAGCTTGGAGGATTCATTGCCGCCAAACGTGCCGCTTCGAATACAGAACGTATATTCGCCTCACTCTCACCAACGTACGAACCAAGTAGTTCTGGTCCTTTGACTGAAAGAAATGGTAGGCCACATTCTCGTGCTACTGCTTTTGCCACAAGTGTTTTCCCTGTACCCGGTGCTGAAAACAAACAAACAAATGGAACAAATGAGAATATATAGAACAAGATAAATATTATAAACGAGGAAAGAAGATGTGAACTCACGGCCAAATAATAATATACCAGATCGTCGACTGCCCTCAAATAAGGTTGGATATTTCAATGGCAATTCCACAGCGTCCATAATTTCTTTACGTATAGTTTCCAACCCCCCGACGTCTTCCCATCGAACGTTGGGCAATGATGTTGATGACAGTGGAAGATTCGACTCACCACCACCTCCTCCTCCTCTCCTAGATGAGCGTGTTAATGATCGCATGACTTCCAGATCAGCCAGTATTGATTGCAACAAAGATACCGGCGAGAATTCCTCCTTGTTCTTCTCTTCTTCCTTCTTTTTCCAACGATGTACAAACTTTTGTCTCGTGTATACAATTTCATTCGCCGACATCCCATTCAGATATGACGATAATGAATCGAACGTACCATCAATATTATTATCCCAGAGTACACGTGCATAGTTGGTATCCGGAGGTGAAATGACAATACTACGTTGGAGGAAAGACGATGTCAATGGACCTTGAGGTAGTGGGATCGTAGACGACAGTATGATTATAATCCGAGGTGTCAGTAGATTAGTTAGGAGTGTGTCACACGTAGCCCTACCACCACCACCACGAGGAGCTACGTCACTAGCACTGCTATTGCGTTGAAAGACAACGTTCGACGACGAATCACGACCAATAACAGTTCGAATAACTTCCAGTATCCTACGTTCTTCCTCTACCCTAACATCAGGATCTACCGATTGACCACCACCACCACTACCAATGGATGACAATTCACGATCAATCCCTGCGATATGTAATACACACGGTGAGGATCGTAATGCAATGTCTAATGCTACTACAATACCCCGAAGTTTGTCTGGAAGTGCACCAGTAAGAGTTTGTGATGACAATGTAGTAGGGAGAGAGCTGGTGTTAGATATTACATGATGTCGTTGATTGTAGGCATCGAATAGATTGTGTTGGGCCCAAAATGCAGCAAGACCGTCAACGTGGAATGATCGCATTCCCACTATTATTGATTATTCGTTATGGATAAAGTTGGTGAATACAAATGAAAAAATATAATAAGGAAACAAGGTTTAGATCTAAATGCAAAAACGTCCATACAAACAAAATATGACTGAACTCAACTGATATTACATGCCTCATCTATACAATGACATATATGATTCTCTTCCTTTCCAACAATGTTAATAATACGAGTATGATATTGTGTAATACTACCAATATTGTAACGACTCGAATTCTTCATTGATGGGATTGCACTTTGTAAATATAATGCATCTATAACATCATTCACCGATGGATGATTATGACTATTATGGCTTGCTGTTGCTGCTGCTGCTGTTGTTGTTGTTACAATATCAGTCCTTGTCAAATCATGTGCATTATACTTTGTCATCTTTGCAATCGAAATCGAACGTAAGAAGGAAATAGTCGTTGTAATACATGGCAGACGTGCAGTATATCCATTCAACTTAGGGACCACACTATTGTCGTACATGGTATTTATAGGATCAGTAGTAGTAGTAGTAGTAGTACATGAGAGTAATACTAATTGTGTCGATGGAGAGATGATATATGCCAATCTTCGTCGTTGTTGTTGTTGTTGTCCATCCTTGGAAATTTCTGGTATAATATCATCACCTAAAGACGAATCATTCTTGATACTATTTGTGGCACATTGTACACTGACAACTTGATAGAAACGTACATTCTGTATTAGTGCACCATCATCCGCACCCCCTAACATCTTCTCAGCATTATTCTCATTCATGCTGTTACTTTGAACTGAAGACGGTACCGCAAATATGGAGCCTAATGCCAGTAATCGTTGTCTAGGTTTGTACCCTCCACTACTACTACTACTACTACTACTATTAACTACACTATTATTGGTATCATCACTATTCTGTGATTGTTGTCCTTTTTGAACCTTGGAGAAGAAGTAATGTTTCAATTCCCTTCCATCCTCCTCCTCTTCCATGTCGTACTTATTATTTTCTTTTTCTATCCTACTGCCTCCATGATCATCAACATTGTTATTATTATAATCAAGAGTAGAAATTGGATATTTGACTATTGGTAATGGAGGTAGTATTCCCAATTCACGTACTGTAACATGTGACGCAATATGTATTTCATGTTTCTGGTATGGTTGTAGGTAGCATACCGCTCCCATCGTATTATTCGTGTTGGTGTGTGTGATGGTATTATGCATCAACATTAGACCAAGTGTAGCAGCAAGGCAGGGTGGGATATACAATAAAGGTGGTTTTGTTGTTGTTGTTGTTCCATCATCTGCCTCGTCGCTACTGCTATTGTTGGTGTCAGTAGTTAACGCATTGCTGCTCTCGTTGTTGTTAGTAATGGGCAGTGATGCTAATTTACGTACAATGACAGGAGTGGATAAACTTCGATCGTCATTGTTGGCTTCAGTGCGGATAAGCTGACATACAATTACATCATTATCATCATCTCCCACTATTAAAGATTCATCCTTCTTTATTCTCAATATGTCATACAATGATGAAGAGTTAGACGAGGAGGAGGAGGAGGAGGAAATGGAAATGTAGACAGTTGCATTTTCATCATGGATATACCTCCGCCTTCCTCCTCTTTTTTTGACGTGATTCCTTTTCGTTGTCCGTGATGATTTAGACGATTTATCATCATCATCATTATTATCATTGATAATATGACGGTCGAGGGTGCGTATGCGAACTGACACTGATGACACGGAGGATGATGCCATGGTTACCTACTCCGACATAATTAATAGTGTAAGGAAACTCAAGACTCGTTTCCCGCTGAAAACGGGATGTCTTTCGCTACGAAAGCTGTGATAACGACCTTCAATCCTCCACGCGATGTTCGCAAACTGCATGGCATCATGCAAGCAATGCTTTTGAACACCATTTAGTTCTCTTTTTAGACTGCTTAGCAGTAACACACCATGTTTCGTTTGGTTTTTACGCTGTTGTTCAAGTACCACATAAAGAGGCTGATAAGTTCACTTGTGCAATGTAACTGACAAAAGAACAACTTTGGTAAACTGGCCCCGATTTGGATGAAAGTTGCTTGAAACATTCGCGAACGTTGCATGGAACTAATCGAACAAATCACATCAATGAATAATCATTCGATATACCTCATAATTCCTCAGAAACGCATCGACAAGAAGCATCAAACTACCCTGTCAACTTCTAATCAAACAGTCCAAGTATGAAATTGATCTCTCTCCAATCCATCGTCCTTCTACTATCCGCGTCGACAGCTGTGGCTCGTGATGTGGACAGCTACCATCGGCAGGACACACGCCAATCATCCATCATCGACGAGCAACATCTCCTTGATGACGACACTGCCATTCAAGTTGACAAAGAGACCTCCTACGGATTCCTCGAGGCGTTCACGAATCATCTTCGTCCATGGTGGACTAACCATGTTGCCAAGCTCGACAATGGCAATCCTGTCCACCTCAAAGAAGAACACGATATCATTGAATTATCCCCCTTCACTGTGATTGCGGGCCAAGGACCTGGTATTGCATCCAACATCCACTCCTCCTCCACCTCCACATCCTTTGATCAAGCCAGTCATTCAGGATATCACATCAAGGAAAGGACCATCCTGGGGGACAAGCTGAAACAGTATGAACGTCAGACCAAAACATCAAAGACCACAGCAACAAAACCAGCAATAGTTAAGTCCACAACATCTAAGTCCTCAAAATCACAGCCCACATCATTAACTGTCACGGCTTCAAAGCCAGCAACATCCAAGCCTTCTACAACACTGAAGCCTACGACATCAAAGCCAACAACATCCAAGCCTTCTACAACACTTAAGCCTACGACATCAAAACCTACAACGACTAGTGTTACTACCCAATTTAGCTTCCCAAACAGAACTGCTTTAAAATCTGCTGTTGATAGCTACATCAGCGAGGGATGTGAGACAATTAATACCACTTGTTCCACTCGCACTAAGTATGGTGAGATTGGAACTTGGAATGTTGAGTCTGTGACAGACATGGAGGGCATGTTCGCTGGGGCAACAAGCTTCAATTCTGATATTTCACTCTGGGATGTTGGGTCACTGACAAACATGCAGTACATGTTCCGTGGTGCATCAAGCTTCAACTCGGACATTTCAAAGTGGAATGTAAGCTCTGTGACAAATATGTACGCCATGTTTGATGGGGCATCAAGCTTTGATTCTGATATTTCAAAGTGGAATGTTGGACGAGTAACAGACATGGGTCGCATGTTCCATTCTATCTCTTCTTCATCAAGCTTTAATTCTGACATTTCACGCTGGGTTGTTAGCTCTGTGAAATACATGGAAGCCATGTTCTTGGGTGCATCAAGCTTTAATTCTGACGTATCGAATTGGAATGTAAGATCTGTGATAAACATGGAGCACATGTTCATTGAGGCATCAAGCTTCAATTCTAACATTTCCAATTGGAATGTCAGCTCTGTTACATACATGAGTGTCATGTTCTATGGGGCAACAAGTTTCAATCAAAACCTTTGTCCTTGGGGTTCCAAATTGCCAGCTACCTTCTATTCTGGCACAAATATTCATGGCGTCAATGCTGTTGCTGCCATGTTTACTGACTCTGGTTGCCCCAACCAGAACAGTCCTACAGGACGTGCAGGACCCTGGTGTGCTGTGACCACCTGCCCTGCCTGAAGGACCAGTGTCTTTGTCTACTGTGAAATTCTTGTGTTTGTGCGTTTAGCGTTTAGATGATCAAGAGCTCACTCTTGTGAGGGTGTGTGCTAAAGTGCTAAAGTTTTAGTTTGTTTTTAGAGAATAACATTTGTCTCGAACATCACAGTTGTATGAATAAAATAATATAAAGTAGTCAAGTCAAATAGATTTATTTATCTGCCTGGTATCAGGAACCACTAGAATACCACATCACATCCCTCCTTAAACAAGACTGTTTCCCGCTGAAAACGGATCGTTTTGCGCGAGATTTAGACGATGTATCCTCGTGCTCCTCGTCCTCTTGCAATATAATATGACGATCGAGGATGCGTATGCGAACTGACACTGATGATGACACGGAGGATGATGCCACGGTCTCTCCTGATGTGATGAGAGAAAGTGTGAAGAGAAACCAAGACTCGTTTCCCGCTGAAAAACAGCTGGGCACACCCCGAAAAAATGGATCAATCCCGCCCCGGTGCGGGGAGAAGCGCACCGCACGAGGCATTGCCATGGTAGTGCACACTAGCAGCAGCAGCAGCAGCAGTAGTGATGCAGGTGTTATTCGTCGTCGTGGAGGAAGGATGACGAATAATTCATTATCGTCATTGACGACGACGTCGCAGTATCAATCATTAACAGCCGCGACCAATGACGCCGCGCACGCAAACGCTGCTGCTGACGACGACGACGAGAATGAAGGAGACGACGATCCGCCATTTCGTAAATTTGGCCATACGCATATAGGCAAGCGCGTCCGCTACTACTTTTACCCACCCCCCTCCTCCTCCTGTACATTCACGACGTCATCATCATCAGCGACGACGACGACAGTACACATTGATGGGACAATTACCGGGTACCTTTCCCCCCATGACGTTGACTCGACGAATGCCCCGGCGTTTATATGTACCCGGACACACCGGCCGGCGTCATTGTTCCATGTGGAATTTGATGCCGATAATTTGTATTACAGATATAAAGATTTGGAGGGATTTGAGTTGGACGAATGTTGTACTTGGCTACCATCTCACGATGAGCGGACCTCGTCTTCTTCTTCGTCGTCTGCTGCTACTACTGATGATGACAATGCTGGTGGAAAGGAAGGGGGAGGCACATCATGGGTGTGTCATAATCCAAACTGTAAACGGACCAATCAAAGAACGAAAAAACGATGTTCCGATTGCCGATCGTGGAAAGATGGCAAGAAACCAAATAGTAGGAATACTAGTGGTAGTACAATCGTGCTGATTGACTTTAGCTCAACTGAGCTTGCTTCGAAGTATAGAATTGTGGCGGACACATTCGATTCATCTCTTTTAGTTCAGGGCCAGCTTGTTGCGTTCGGTGCAACTAGGGATAAGACTGCAACAAGACGATGGGTGGTCGGCAATATATCATCCCTTTATGTCAACAAAGTCCATTGGGCACGTGTGAAAGAGTATAGCAACCGGGAGTATGTATTTGCAGCCAGTGAGAAGGCTCGCGATACTTACGGCAAAGAATGGTATTTCGTTGCTGGCTATGGAGAGGAAGGGGGAGTAGTGCCACCGCCGAGACTTCATTCTTCTTCACTATTCCTTACAGAAGCATCATGGGTGTGTCATAATCCAAACTGTAAACGGACCAATCAAATATCGAAAAAACGATGTTCCGATTGCTCATCGTGGAAAGATGGCAAGGGACCAAAGAGTAGGAATACTAGTGGTAGTACAATTACAACAACAAAGAAGAAGAAACAAAAGAAGGGAGCATCGATTGGTAGGAAAGAGTCCACGGCAATAGCAGTTGACAAAGAAGAAGTACATAATGTCAACAATGTCAACAATGCCATTGACGATCATGTTGATGACCACCAAGGAAGAATAGTATTGAGTCTATTCGATGAACAATATAAACGTATAATGTATACACACTTTGCCATGATTAATAATTCAACAGCAACACCAACAGCATCAACGACGACGACGACAACAATGACAACCGATGAGGAGAATGAAGAAGAAGCACGGATTGGTCGATTGGCACTTGCCGCACTAAAGATGGAGTGTGGTCGGGATGGACAACTATTTATATTCAATGGACGTGGACGTTTGGGAAAAATGTCAAAGCTCGAGGTTGTGGATGACAATGTTGCATTGACAAGTGAGTATTACAAAGTTTTGTTCTCAAATAATGAAACCATATCATCCTTTATTTTTTCGAACGTCATCTAATATTAATCAAATGGTATTCATCTATGTGGTTTATGTTGTGCTATGTGGGTGGTGATTAATCCGTTTTAAACGAAATCAAACAACAACATCAATCGTACAGAAATAATGACAGATATTAAACGACGTATGCTAACTCACACAAAGTGGTCAACAACTCCTCTCGTGAATGACTCTCAAGCCGAAGGAGATAAGAAGCCTGCTGCCAATGACACAAGTGATGGTGATGGATGTGGTGGAAATCGTGCAACTCTTGAGGATGCAGCCGAATCTGCGTATCACAAATGTGTAAATGAATTAGAAACGGGGTGTAAGACTCGTACGGATCAGGATGACATTTGCCCTCACAAGAAGTTCAATAGTGTTGACAAACATGACAACTTTTCACCGAGAATTATTAAACCATCAACCACCCCAGCAACAGTATTGGTTGGCACGAAAGCAAGAATAATGGATGACACCTCCCATTCTTCTTCGGCTTCCGTAACATCCGCGCGTGAACGTTCGACCAATAAGCGCGTGGCCCCAACATCAACAACTTTGGTACAAAATAACAGTGATGGCACTGGACAAAATAGGAATCAAGGTAGGTGCAACAAGGAAGATGATGATCCAACCTCCACGAATGCCATCAAAGGAGTTATTGGAGATTTAGATAAGTCTGTTGCAGTATCTTCATCAATGAACAATGTCCTACCTTCCACCACTACCACATCCTTCACGGCGCAAAAGCAGCCGCAACAGCAACACCATCATCATTTATCTTTCAATGAAACCTTACGTGCAGCACTAGACTCATATCATCGTTCTCATAATATCAATAATCAAACAATATCGGTACCACTACCTCCACCATACCTATCACATGCCGAGGAAAGCACACTCAAAACTGCTTTGGCCTTTGTCATGGCCAAGGCTAGGATACGAAATAGAAGGAAGAATGATGACAACAAGGAGAGTGGCAGTACTTCATTGTTGCCATCGTCGTCGTCGTCGTCGTCATATGCAGGAGGAGGATTGGCAGTAAGTACAACTAATTTGATATATGGACGATGTGCTACTAGTAGTAATGGTGGTAGTATTTCAGGAAGAATGGGTAATAGCAATCTTGGTAGTGTTGGTAGTATCCAACCTACTTCATCATTACTTGGAGGATTACTAGACCCGCCATCATCATGTCGTGTTGTCACTCCGTCATTGTCAAAGACGACGAATGTAAATCAATACGAGCTGTCGCTCGAACGTAAGTTGAAGCATGTACGAGAAGTACTGATGCTAGCCGTGTCTGCGGTATTGCCATTATATAGGGGTGCTCTTGAGGTGAGAGGGGACGACACACGTTATGCAACGTTTGGTGGTGGTGGTGGTGACGCAGCGAGATCTCAGCCTGTCAACAATAACAATTGTGATGACGATGATGATACTACATTAGAGCAAGGTGGTGACGTGGCAGCTGATTCAACGCATGGTCGGAGGCCATGTGCAGTTTACGATTTTGAGGCCGCGGTCGAACCATTGGTTGTCGCTAAGAGACGGACGGAGGATCGATTCCAGTCCACCTTGGACGGTCTATGTCAGCACATTATCGTCCGACTATCGACATTGATTCGTGACGAAGAAGCGATGCAGTCAGATAATATTGCTCGTGCCAAGATTTACGATTTGAGAGTATCGTGTGCAATCGGTGCTATTGAATCAATTCGTAACAATGTTTCTGAAAAGGACAATACAGGAAGATGCACTACTAACGACAGTAGCACCAGTCGACACGGCGTGTCACCGACTGATATGAGTCAGATGAATACGGCAAATACCGACAGACGTAGTAGTGTGCGCAAGTGTATTTTGAAACTAATATACAATGATCTCATTAGTGATGCCTACCACTGCCACCATGGATCACAGAACTTGCATACTGAATACGTCAATATCACGCGAGAACATAAAACGTATCGCATTGAAAAAATGATGGCAGTCTGTCATGTAATTCATCGATTAATCTTTCTTGATAAAGGCTGTTATATTAGCACCGAGTGCGTTGTGGTGATATGCTCAATCCTAAGCGATTTATATTCGAATCAATTTGGGTATGCAAATAAAAATGCTGGTGAGTCAACACATGACGTTGAGTCAATCGTCGAAGATCAGCGTCATCAGTATCATTGCCCAATCCAACAGGATAAAGGAAAGCATCAGATAGTTCCATCTAGATGGGCTGGCATGGTTTCGGCATCGAATTTTAATGACAGGTATGAGCGCCTTCATCAATCGGTACATACCATGGGATATGACAATGCTTGTGATGAGATTGCTATCACAAAACTGATTGAATTGCCTCTTCCTCGCATCGGCGACGTATTGGCCGTGAATCTACTTCGTCTACTTGAGGGTGCAGCCGCATTACGTCTACACCATCGACAAGAACGTGTAATGTCTCGGGGTATCATGGATGAAGAGTATATGCTTGACAAGGTGTCCTCTATGGCAGCCACTGAAATATTGACTGAAATCCGATCATCTGTCAAGCATGACTTACTCATACCTCTTCATGTCGAGGATGTGGCCAAATTTTACAGCAATGAGAAGATGCTTATCTCAGAAGATGACAATGATTGTGATACTGATGCACGGCTACTAGTAGGAGCCAAGATTATGCTACGTCTCCATCTATTTGGCTTGATGACAAAGATTGCCTTGTATGAGCGGTAAAAAACATGGGAGAACATGTTCATGCACGAGATCATGGCGTTAAGTCAGATAAATATATTGTCTACTCCTATTGCTTCCTTTCTTCACTTAGGGGTCCTTACAGCCGAAACGACAAGGATAAACAGCCATTGTTGAAGAATTTGTCAAGATCCCTTCGATATCCATTCACAACATTTTTCCATTCACAACTATCACCAGCACTTGCATAGAAGCTAATTGCTGTTTCATACAATTTCATTACACGTATCTTCCACGACTTCTTATTATACTCCTTCTTCTTCCCAGCAATATGATTATTATTACCATGACAATTATATTCGACTTCGTATTGTAAACAAACATCGAAGAATTTTTTCATGGTATGTAGTTCCTCATTTGACTTGCCAATGCAGGATTTATAATAGTTCGATTGGTAAAGCACACATGTGTAAATTGATCGAACTGTATCCTTCTTATCTTCTCCTTTTTTAGTATTGGAGTTGGCAATGTTGCAAATCTTGTAATTTAGATAAGCAAGAACTGTCGATGTTATATTCACTTCAACGCCATCCTCCAATGTTTCCTCATCAATACCAGTATCATCATCATCACGCTTCATCTTCTTGACATATGAAACAGAATAGTCTGAACCCTGTGAAAGCAAGATTAGCTTCTGAAACAATCCCTTCAATTCGTCATCAATCTCGGATGATGATGTCGTGTGGTGCTGCGACATTAATCGTTTCATAAGCTCTGTCAATAGTAATGTATGAGCACGACGATGATGCAAGGGGGTGCATTTCAACCCCCGACGAAGGATATCAATGGACGTCATACTGATGGAGTTATGGTCAGCTATTATTGCCCATTGGAGCCATAGACGTGCATCGTCGAGTGTATCATCCTTCGACGATTCTATAGCATTGCGCAATACATACTCGGCTGTATTGGCCGAGTCTGCATTATCAACGGTAAGAATGAAATCAACATGATCCAAAATCAAAGTAGTCGATGTAACGTTCTTTTCCTTGGCAGTTTCATACAACTGCGCAAGGAGTGTAAAATGACGATTTGTTGCACTCTGTACATCTTCATCCTTCTTTAGTAGGTAATTTACATCCCCATCACCATCCTTACCACTGTTATACAATAGATGAAAGCGCATACGGAGAAAGCGTGCGCCCTCAAGGTACATCCGTGGTGTTGGTACAGTCATTAATGCCTCATGTAGTAAGGTCAGGGCTGGATCATGATTATTTAATACATCATGATTCGAAAAGACGATATTGTTCTCTACTCTTGCCTTTTTCTTCGGTTGCGACGATTCTTCATCACCCTCATTGTCGTTGTCGTTGTCGTCGACATTTACCTTGTCCAATAATCCTTTGCCGACATTTGTCACACCCCCTATTGTGCTACCACGACCATGTTTCCATTTCTCATCGGCATATGAAATCCGTGCTACCCATCCCTCGACACTTTGACTGAAGTCGCTTGATATACTTGTCATAATAGTATCTACCAAGTTTTGTGTATGTGGGAACAAACCACATGTTTCAATGAATCGTAGTCGGAATTGAATATCAGTAGGTATAGATTTGATTGCATTTGTGTATATTATACGTAATGGTAATAGTGCATTATCATTATCATCATCATCGTCGTTGTTGTTGGTAGTATTAGTACCATTATCATCATTAGTAACATCATGTCCCAACACTTCTTCTTCTCCTCCTCCTCCTCCTTCATCCTTGTTAGTAAGGATTGCCTTACGTCCACGTAATTTTTGTACATAGTGTAATTCTAATGTAAAGTACTGTACCCATAACTCGTCACTAGTTTTATTAATCCGTAGTCCACGTTGGAGTAATATACGTGCATTACGTATCGACGACCCCACAATCTTGGTATGTACTACACTCCCTTCGTTACCTTCGCTACTATCATTATTGGTACCGGCAGCAGTAGCGGGAGGAGGAGCGGCAGTTTCATAATCTCGTGCAACATAGCCAAAGTATTCAAAGTTTGCCGCCTCGATCCATAATCCCGATACGCGCGGATGATGCTGCAATCCCTCGGCGTAGATGCGACTTAATACCCTGAAGCTTTTGGTCTCCTTGGCAAAGTTCGCGTACGTTAATAGCACGTCGAGCGGATAATGAAATTTGCGCAATGCCCGTTGATAGAGAAAGTGGACGTGCGATATTATATGACCATCGCCCGGTCCGGACGTCTTGTATGCCGCCGTTGGTCGTCGTCGGTCATCGGCATCCTCCCTCGAGGCGGCACGACGACGCGCTTTCTCGTTCCATTCGAGCGACGCCCTCTCCTTTCGTAGCTTGCGCAATCGTTCCAATTTCACCTCCTCTTCGATGTAGCACAAGTAGTCGCTCAGCAGTACCGCGCCGGACCGACGTTGTAATGCGTACTCGGCCCGACGACGACGTTCGACGATGTGCCGTATCTCGGCGGGGGAGAAGATATTGCGCGAGCGTAAATCTTTCAGCGGGATGACCATCCGTTCCAAGATGGATTGGACCTGTTCCGCCATCTTATTTTGTTAAACGTGGGATGACTACTACTACTTGGTTGATATTTCCAGTCTTCCTCTATTCATACACCATGTCGAGAATAGATACTCTTTTTTGTTTGGTCCGACGGCTTGGCGCCATAAAAGCGAGGACAGACGGGCGGGAGCCTCGGAACCGCACAACAACGGGTGGTTCGCACGAACCCTTGAAAGAAAGCGGTATCGTACAAAGTTTCAATCGATGCCCTTCACTCGCAACCACAGGCAACATCGTACAATAATTATCGACGTTGTCACTTAGCATTTTACTTATTGTTTCAAGGTGCGATACCTGACATTTTCACCGTTGATGGTGCCATAGCGTCAATGGCAAATTTCTAGCACGCGGAGAGCGAAGGGGGGGAGTGTGGGGAGTGCGTGCCAGCGCGGTCGGTGCACGTGGACGGGTTCGTAGTCTGATCGTGTGTCATTTTCAACACCCATTGTCGACGGGGCAACTCCCGACGAATTCAGGTTCGCAATATCTCTCGTGGTATCCTTGTGGGTATCAAGTAAGGGAGCAGGGAGGCTCATTGACGACGGACTCCGAGTTCTCTTTTTTTTTACACGACCCCCCCCCCTCGATCTCCTCCCACCGACGACCATTCAATTTAGTATTTGTCATAAAGTTATATTCATGGTATCGCTCACGCTCTTTCTTATTCCATCCTCCTCTCTCTCTCTTATTTCTTTCCAGATGGTACGCATGTCAGTTCTCGCCGATTGTCTGAAGACAATCACCAACGCCGAAAAACGCGGTAAGCGTCAGGTATTGATCCGTCCGTCAAGTAAGGTCATTATCAAGTTCCTGCAATGTATGCAGCAGAATGGTAAGTAAAATCAAAGAGCCGTCGATGTGGTCGTCGCATGCGCAGTGTATGTTTGGAGGGGAGGGGGGGTGGATGCTGGATTAATTTGACTATTGACAAGGAGGTGTATAATCAACACACACGGGAGTTGAGGTTCCCCATTTTTTTTACGTCGAGTTTGATAGCGCCATTCGACATACGTGTAGAATGTGCCTGCAATGACTCAATTTTATCGCTTTTGGGGGGACCATTCCCAATATTTAAAAAGGGGTTTATATCTCCTTTGCAGATGACTACACTCACGGCATGTATTCAAGGGGTTTCTCCTCTCTCCTCGTCTACGTACATGACCGCCTTTCTATCTGTGACATTTTTCTTTCGTTCCCAAATCAAACCACCTTGTGTATACTGACACCATATCATTATTTCTTTCCTTCCTTGCTTATATACAAACATATATACAGGTTACATTGGCGAATTCGAAATCGTCGATGATCATCGTGCACAGAAGATTGTCATTGAACTGAATGGTCGGCTTAACAAGTGTGGTGTAATTTCTCCTCGATTCGACGTTGCCGTTGATGAAATCGAGAAATGGATCGTCAGCTTGTTACCCTCGCGTCAATTTGGTCATATCATCCTAAGCACGACATATGGGATCATGACACACGAGGAGGCACGTCGGAAGAAAACGGGGGGTAAAATACTTGGGTTCTTTTATTGAAGGGCTTGCCTGCCCTTGAATAAAAGAAAAAAGGAAGCGAAATGGTATGAGATTAATATCTCCCCGCTCAGAAGCAGAAATGTAATGTTTCGATTTAGTAATCAAAGTTTATCGTGAAGTTTTGCTTTCATTCCTTTCATATAATATTTACCTATTACTTGGGGAAGATCAATCCTAGGTTTTGATTGCTCCATTTCTGAGGAGAATATCTGGCACATCGGTGGAAGTCTAGCTATAATCGCCTCCTCTTCGACACCCTGACTGTATGATCGGGCGCTGGGTCATCATGCGATGGTCTCCGCCGCTACCACTACCACACGCCATACGTCGTGTTCAGAAAGAACAGTTGCGCCATCCGCTGTTTCGTCAGTCCTCTTCATCTTCGGCAGATCCAGACACGTCAGCACCATCGATTATCGCATCGACAATTCCAAGAGCGTCGTCGTCGTCGCATCCACCGACATGGCGTACTACTACTGCACGTACGAATCGACGTCGACCATTTACCAATGGCGATGGCTGCTCTGCATTGCCGCCACTGGAGAGGAATTCTCCAACTGACGTCATCATTCGTCGCGATGTCGATCACGATGACACTGGCAGAAGAACGGCAAATTCGAATGCAACAACAACTGCACGCAGAAATAGTAACAGCGAGAGAGTTGATCGGTACTCAGCAACAACAAACAACAACAACAAGGATCATCGTCGTCATCCACAATGCTATTCCATGAGACTAATTAATGAAAATGCCGCACGACGAACGACTGACCTATTCCTACATGCATGTTCATACAACAACGACGATGACGACGACGACGATACTATAAATTCATCATCAAACATTGGACGGAGTGGACGTACTCGTCGACGACGTGCTATATGGAAAGATGCAACAAATTCATTCCATTCTGCTGAATTGGCATTGGAATTTTGGGCACATCGGTGTACTACTACTACTACTACTACTACTACCACCAACAGCAACAACGGTGGTGGTAACAAGGCAAATAATAGTAGTAGCAGTACCCTCGAGGCGGATGCAGAGACTGCGTTACGTTTGTTCGTGGCATTGCATGATTTTCACTTTTCTTCATATAGCAACAACAACAACAACGACAATAACGATAATAATTCAACAAATGTATCATCATCATCATCATCAACATTAGTACTCACGAATGGAATGTACTCACATGTTATAGATGCACTTGCTAAAAGTCCAAACCTTGATCATATTGTCATGGCCGATGTATTACTTCGACAATTTATATTACTTTACATTAATCGCGTGGATCGTCGCAAAGGCGCGACTGCTGCTGCTGCTGCTGCTGCTGCTGCTGGTGTCAACCTTGATGATGCATCAAGCCAACAAGACAGACTACCATCAGAGGTTCGACCAATACCATCATTAGAATGCCCCAATGGACTGCGTTGGAATGATAAAGATAGACATCATTATCCCAATATGATACGTATTACGGGCGTTATGAGAGGGTATGCACGTTCCTTACGTCCAATTGATGCTGAACGATTACTTAATCTCATGATATCGCTTTCTACATCGTCGTTAGCACCATCGCCACCACCGCCGCCACCGTCATCGTCGTCCTCCTCCTTCTCATCGATGTTTCGTCCGAATGATGTATCGTATGCCACAGTTATTGATGCCTATTCTCGTATACACGATGGACCGAATGCCGAACGTGTACTAGAGATGATGAAATATCGAAACGATGATAATAAAGTAGTAGTAGTCGACGAAGATGATAATACGAGACGTATCAATCATGCCAATATAGTAGCGTACAATGCAACGATTAGTGCATGGGCAAGATCGGCACGGAAACGCACTTCTCCCACATTGGGAGATGTTGTGTCATCTTCCTCTTCCTCGCGACTGCACAACGCTCCAAGCTCGACCGAGATATCATCGAGCCGTTTGGCGGCCGAAAGTGCGGAACGGTTACTACGTGAAATGTGGACGGAACATGAACATTGTCGTAGTAGTAGTAGCGTAATAATGACCAATAGCAGTAATAATAATCGTCGGAGGAGGAGTAATACTCTACTTCCTGATGTCATTACATACTCTACTGTTATATCTGCCTATGCTGCATGTTTAGATCAACCATTTGGGGTGACGGCCGCTCGTAAGTTGCTAACAGAAATGGAGGATTTGGTGGCACGTGAGCTGGATGATGACGAAGTGAGTCATGGTGGTGATGGTGGTGGAGGAGGAGGGCGTCATCCACATGGATTCCAACCCAATACATTGACGTATAATGCTCTTTTACAGGCTTACGCGAATGCGGGGGATGCCACCTCCGCCGAAGGCTTATTGGAATCGATGATTTCGTTGCATTCGTCGTCGCTTGACAATGATGGTGGTGGCGGGGTATTCCGACACGTGCGTCCTACCACACGTACCTTTAACGTTGTGCTTAATGCACTAGCGAAGGGTGATGGTGGAGATGGAGGCGTACGGGCGAGTAAAATATTGAATCGTCTGGTGGAGTTGGGGGCCGACAAAGATGGACCACGGCCAGATGTCATCACTTACAATACTGTCTTGTCAGCTTGGTCACGAAGTGCTAGTGTATGCCCGACATCAGTGTCATCATTCGGAGAGGAAGGTGATGAGAAGCCAGAAAGAATCGTTGGGGAATTGGCCGCGTTCGAAGCACTGACCCTACTTGACGAGATCGAAGAACGATATTTGCATTCATTTAAGAGAAACCAAAATCGAAGTTCTCACGTCATCAAGCCAGACCTTATATCATACAATACAACAATTGCTGCGTTTGCCAACGCCGCTCAGCATAATAACGATGGAGTGACTATGGCACAGAAAGCGGAAGAGATACTCTCCCGAATTATTAATCTTGGCATCGAACCTGATGCGTACAGTTACAATGGTGTTATATTAGCATGGGCTCGCTCGTCCGGAGGTCTTGCTGCTGCAGAGCATGCTGAATCTATCCTCCGATCAATGAAAGCGCCTACCATAGTAAGCTGGTCAACGGTGATGACTGCATACGCTCATGCAGATGGTGCTCATAGGGCAGAGGCTTTGTTACGCGAAATGGAAGAAATTGCCATTCCATCGACTGAATTGTATAACAATGTACTCCACTCTTGGGTGATGAGCTCACATGATTATGCATCAAGGAATGCTGAGCTGTTACTAGGTCGAATGGAAGAAGCTTCATCTCAATCTCCAAAACCAGATATCATTTCGTACCAAATGGTCCTAAACGCACTAGAACATAGCAAAGATCACGACAAGGCTGCAAGAGCTGAACTTGTTCTAGATCGATTACTCGCCCTTGTGTTCCAGCAATCGTGTTTCAAGCACGACGATGTTCAAAATGCATTTAACAGTGTCCTCACCGCGTGTGCATACACACCGGCCGATGCTGCCGAACATCATCGTAAGAACGCCGCAAGGATCCTCGTTCAAACACTAAGTGACATGAATCAATTTCCTTGGCCTGACATAGACGGTGGTGTCTGCATTAAGTCTGGTCCCAACCAAGAAACATATGCACACTTCGTCCAAGGATGTATCCACCTTTATGGACCAATGTCGGACGTACGTGATGAATTGCTGTACGCTGCATTCTACGAGTGTTGTCAAAAGGGGTTGCTAAATAGAGTCATTTGGGATAAGTTTTGTGGTGCCATTGGTCCGAAGGCTGCTCAAAAGCTCATTGCTGAGATTTCATTACGGGGCAAGACAGAACTTGGTTATGATGAATTACCAGAAGAATGGCGACGCAATTGTCCAATTCGTAGATAATTTTTGCTGACCAATCAAATTTAGGCATCCTCACGTCTACATACAAACTCACACAAACAATTACATTCAAATAATTATCTTCTTCCTAGTGCAAGCAATAGATATTCTACACACACCAATCATTATTGTCCCATTAGTCATGCGGCTAAGCTAGGCACCTGGTGAATTACGTGGAAAAGGAAATTCTTATTCCATATATCTGGAATACCAGGCTTGCAATAATGTAAGCAATCGCCATACATCACATGCCCATCAGGACGTGACTCAAACATACTCAGATCCAACACACGGAAATTAGGCACTCCCTCTCTCTGAAATGCTCGTACAACTGCCTCATTGTAAGCCCTAAAATCGGCCCAATTATACATCTTCTTTTGAATCTGTTCATCGTCATGTGGCAAAGGCGAGCTAAACCTATGACACTCATTGTGTCCCATCACATTCGTCCGGAATACTACCATACCACGAAAATTTTCTTTAATTGCATTAGCCACTAGTTGAAAAAGCTTCTCGGCCTGTATTGGCTCTACTGTCCAATGAGCACCGGTATTTAGTAAAAGTATATCATTGACAGTGTCTATTGGATCAGTGGTCTCAAACACACCCTGCCAAAATTCATTCAGTGCATCCTTCGCACGCTTAATTAAATCCAACGGACTACTTTCTGGATCTATCAAATTTGCTATTTTTCGTCCTTCACTTGCATCTGTGCCATTATTCATCAAACTATACCCTAGATCATCATTGCGTACTATTTTCAATTGCTCTTGAACATTGGTAGGTAAGGTACATCGCAACGCCTCACCCTGATCTGTGGTAATTGAATCGCCCACCATGAACATGCGAGTATTGGGTTGTATCATACGTTCCTTATTCCAGGAGTGCATTCGACAGCCATCAGTGGGATGCCATTCCCATCTCATGGCTTCATGTATACGTACCTCCTCTGACAAACTGTTATTAAATTTTATATTTGTACATTCTCGCTCGACCGAGTAATCGCATGTATAATCAGCTGCTTGACGGGCAGACCCTACTGATATATTCCAAGTGGAGGGTGCCACACATTGCAAGTGTGGACCAGTGTGCCAATAGGGAGAGGGTTTGGCGTCAACGACGTTTTGTTCATCAATGACAGTGCAGGACGCACTCTCACCCTTTGCAAGCCATTGCCCCTTGGCATATTGCGTGTGATACTCCTCGTTTAGCAGGTATGCAGTGTCGCAGAAAGGTTCTTCTTGTATTGTTTCAGCCACAGATGGTAGATCTCTAAGTTGAGAAGTTTGGGTTTTGGTAGAAAGATGATTGACACTATAGTACCATGTAAAGATGACCCAACAGCATAATAAAAGAGCAAATGCGAGTGGTAGGAGCTTGTTATGCCTATGAGTTTTGTTGCTAATTCTCTTTGAAGCTGCCATCACAAATGTTTTATGTAGTCCCTAATTTATTGGGTTACATCAACGCCGTGCAGTATCGTTGTCTTCGCGGTCGTGTCCAGCATTAAGTGCTTCGAATAATCGTAGTTTTCCTGGCTTGCAACCAATCATCAACGCGTTGCAATCCATCATCAACGTTGTTTTCTTCAAGATTATCCCTTATTTTCATTTTGGCGGGTTCGTTTGGAGGAAGAGTAAACATCACGATGAGCACACCGCCTACATCACGGTCGTGGAGAGACGGTATACGC
>Ga0247843_1002343_pt1 | contig 34927 bp, 28 predicted proteins | sample LaCruzMarch2017__FD_192420 | JGI IMG/M metagenome (GOLD analysis project Ga0247843, IMG submission 192420) | Freshwater microbial communities from meromictic Lake La Cruz, Castile-La Mancha, Spain - LaCruzMarch2017_8m | ecosystem: Environmental > Aquatic > Freshwater > Lake | place: Spain... | reverse complement strand
ACATTTGAATGGGATGAAGACCAAGTGATGGCACTACCACCATTGGTACCGGTTGCTGGCAACGTTAAGGTTGTCGCGTCGGTGATGGATGCTGGTAAGCTAAGTGCTGCCGCATCAATGGTTTGTGCTTGCGCATCAGTTAAGTTAGCGGTAATCCCAGTTGGACCACCGACATAGTAAACGGCAAAGGCACGTTGATCAGACCGGAACGTATAAATCACGACATCGATGGTAATTTCAATGCCATCGAATGCTTTGATCAAGTTATAATCGACCGTTTGATAATACACGAGTAAAGCATTGGCAGGAACTGTGCCGGCACCAGCAACGAAGGCCGCTGGTTCCATGTCCTTGTCTAAAATATACGTGTTGTAATTGGCTGGGCGATCGGCAATGATGGCAACCTTACCAGTGACTCTGGCAAAGATTGGTTCAAAGTTTCCTTCAGCAGCATTTTGACTCGCCGATAAATGCGCCCCTTCACCCGTGAGACGATTCACTTTACCTAAGACGCCAGTGACGGTTTCTTTGGTTGGAGTTTGTGGGGTGGCGTTAACTTGTTCTTCCGCAGTGGAATTAACAATTTCCCAAATACCGAAATACCAGTCAATCAAACCGGAAATGGTATAAACTCTACCGACGATTAAGTTTTCAGCAGCACCGCGATAAATTTGAATGATTCCGGTACCATCATAAGCAAATGCTTCCCCACCCGATCGGGCGAAGATGGTCAAGTTTGCTAAGGTGACATTTAAGGTACGATCGAGTGCTGGATCTTTTAAGGCAAGAATATCAGCAATCGAATTAATGACAATCAGTTCGACAGTGTTTTGTTTAACGGTTACAGCTTGTGTCCAGCGACGGGTTAAATTGCCAGCAGTTAATTCAGCAGCAATCGATAAATCTGCAAAAATATTGAATGCAGCATCGCCATTATCTTTGGCTGGACGATTGACGGTGGCATTGATTAATCCATTGACAGGTGTGGTTGAGAAACCTAGAACACCAGGTTCTGCAGAGGTCCAGGTGGCAGTGACACCATTGACTAAATTAACAGGAACTTGAAATCCTGTGGTGATATTGGTTGGATCAGCAATCAATCCACCCAATGAATCATACGCGGACTGCAATTTTGCTAAAGCAGGATCCACAGCAACACTTGACGATGCTTCACTCGACGAGGACGAGGCTGGCGTTGATGACGATGCCTCAACACAACCTGCTAAGGTAATCGCCCCGACAACGACTAACGTCATACCCATTTTTTTAAACATATGTTTTCCTCCTTTAAGGATTGGGCTAATTGACAATAAAATCAAAACTATCTTGATACTCAGCGTCAATAAATGCGTCTAAATCCGATTCTTTGTAAGCGAGAATTTTTGTTAATAATTCTCCTACTTCAGTACGGGTTTTAGAACTTAAATTGAAGACGGCGGATGTAAAGAAAATATCGCCATTTTCTAAAAACATTTCAATGGCTTCTTTCACAAGCTTAGCGACCGCTTGAGAAATGGTGGTTGGATTATCAACAATGGCATTGACATAGTTCGTCCATAAGGCTGTTTCATACGATGAATAACGAATTGGAGCATACCCAGAAGGAATGGCAAATTGGGCACTGTTTTCTGCCGAGGTCATGTATTTAGCAAATAACCAGGCGGCAATCATGCGTTGTTCATCAGCTTTTTTAAGTAAGTTAATATTAGGACCTTGTTGAATTTGCGCTTTCACGGAAGCATCTTTGGATGGTAATGGCGCAACCCCAACTTTGAAGGCACCGCTATTAAAGACACCGGCTTGCATCCCTTCAATCGCGTATCGAGTTCCACCCGTTGAACCAACATACATATAAAGTTTTTGATTGGTTTTAAAAATATCCGAGGTAAAGGATTCACCATTAAGGTCTCGGGTGATCATTAAACCACGATCCACCTTATCTTTGAAAAACTTCACCATGGCTTTGGATTGAGGATTATTGAATTGAACTTCACCGTTACCAGTATTGGCGTTATACCCAGTGTAAGGCGCACCCCATTGTTTTGAAGCGGTGATGAATAAGTTGTCACTGGAATCATAGCCAAAGGGGATCGCGTCTGCTTCTCTGGTCTTAATATCTTCGGCAATGGTGAAGACTTGATCCCAGGTCGTTGGCACGACATACCCATGTAATTCAAAATAACCTTTGTTATAAAAGAAACCTTCGGATGATTTTGTAAATGGTAAGGATAAAATCGTCCCGGCATTGTCATAACTTTGACCTTCATTCCATAAACCAGGTAAAAAATCATCGACCTCTTCTTGAGTTAAACCTAAGGTGGGGTGATTAATAAAATGATTTAAAGCTAATGGTGATTTGGCTTGAGCATAACGGGCGACGTGGTCAGGGTAACTTTCAACGATGTCTGGTTCAGTTCCAGAAGCAATCGACAAAGCAACCTTGCTTGAAAGGGCGTTATAATCGGTGGCCACTTTTTCTTCTAAGACCGTCACATTAGGATAGAGAACTTTAAATTCATTAATCCAACGTTGAACGATTAATTGACTTGACGCTCCCATTCGATGCCAAAAGGTGATGGAAACATCATTGGTCGTGTCAAACGTGGTGTCAGGGGATAGCTCATGCCAGTCCACAATTTTTTGAATGACTGGTTCATTGGAACTTTGATTGCTATCCTCAGATGACGTTCTTGTTTCGCAAGCAGTTAAAATAATGCCAATTGCAATGAGTAAAATTAGGGAACTACTTTTCTTTAAAATATGCATTCAACTTCCTCCGTATAAAATTATAACATTCTAGATAAAATGTAAGAACCTTAAATGTAAAGGATTGGTTAACCCTTTATGCCGCTTCTTGAAACCCCCCTCATGATGTATTTTCTAAAGAAAAAGAATAGCAATAATAGGGGAACTGTCACAATAACAGTAGCTGCCATTTGGTAATTAATTAAGACTCGTCCAGAACCAGTGGCATCTGAATCCACAAATGAACTTCTTAACCAGGTGGTGATCATCTTGAAGCGCTCATTGGCAACCAAGTCTTGCCAAATATAAGCATTCCAAGTCCCCATCACCCGAAGAATGATGATCGTCACAATCGAAGATTTCGCCATCGGCACCATGATTTGCCATAAATATTTAAAATCTGTACACCCATCCACTTTAGCAGCGTAGTAAAGCTCATTAGGAATTTGTTTAAAGGTTTGTCTAAGTAAATAGATATGAAAGATAGAAACCAGAAAAGGAATGATGACCGCTAAATAGGAACCTTCATTGTTTGCATTCACCCAACCCAACCGAGATACCGTTACAAAGTTAGAGATGACCAACATTTCTCCAGGGATCATCATGGTGGCAAGAAGCATGGTAAAAATGAGGTCTCTTCCTTTGAAGTTCAACCTCGCCAAAGAAAAGGCAACAAAGATTGAAAACAACGTGCCGCCTAAGGTACTAAACACAGCAACGATGGTGGTATTGAGTAAGTACCTAGAAAAATCAATATTTCCTTGGGCAGAAGAACTATAAAAGAACGTGTTGACATAGTTTTGTGGAGAAAAAACTTTAGGAAAAAAACTAACATTTAAAGAATTTAAAACTTCATTGTTACTTTGAAAGGATACATTTAACATCCAATAAAAAGGGATGATGATAATGACTGCCATCACGCTAAGGAATGAGTAAGTTAATAAGCCTGAAAAAAATTGATTTCTTCGTTGAACTCGAAGTTTTGAACTTTGGTAATCTTGACGGGGCAAGGAAGCCATGGTAATCATTTCATTTCCCTCCCTTTAGTAATGAACCGTACGTTTACTGATGTAAAGATTCACGAAGGTAAACACCATGATAATGCCAAACAAAACTACCGCGGAGGCTGCCCCCCGTGAGTAATAAGAAATACCATTTAAATCAACCCCAGCAACGCCTATTTTGTCGTAAATATAAGCAACTGCAGTCCACCGGTCGCGATCCAAAGTTCTCCCAGCAGAACCAACGACGGCAAGGACCGATTCATAGGATTTAAATGCACCAATGAATGAGGTGACCAAAATGTAAGAAATGATCGGAGAAAGTAAGGGGATGGTAATTTTAGAAAAGACGCGTTTTTTTGGAGCGCCATCCACTTTAGCGGCATCATAATATTGCTTGGAAATACTTTGTAAACCACCGATAAAAACAAGAATTTTAAAATCTAGACCGTTCCAAATGGAGTAAATCAAGACGACCAACATCCAGCGGTCATAGGTTGCCGTTGGGCCAACCCAATCAATGCTGGTTTGAAATAATGTATTTATCAATCCTTCTGCAGCAATGCCGGAAACCAATGGATGAGAAAACATAACATTAAATACCATCCCAATGGCAAGGGCGTTGGTCACATAAGGTAGGAAAAAAATGGTTTGGAAGATTTTTTGTAAACCTTTGATTGAATTTAAAGCCACGGCAATTAACAAGGCGAGAATGGTGGAAATCGGAACAGAAACAAAAACAAGGACCATTGAATTGGATAATGATTGAATGAAAAAGCGATCATTGAAGACGGCAAGATAAGCATAAAAATCAAAATAACGACCAAAATCGTCCGTCAGTGGATTATATTCTGAAAAAACCGATATTAATAAGGTTTTAACCAGAGGATAGAAGGTGAAGATCGACATTAAAAACAATGGGATGGCGAGATAAAACCAAGCTTTTAAATCACGTTTGTGATCTAACATTATGCAAGCCTCCGGCCAGTGTCTTTTTCAAAAACAAAAGTTTTATGAGGTTTGAGTTTCATTCGTATCACTTGATTAGGATTAAATTTGAACTCATCCATGGCCAATACAACACGGATACTAGGGGTTAAAGCATCAGGGTGCGAGGCGACAAGTGACATATCACGACCAATCATTTCAACAAATTGAGGTTGCAAAGATAAGGTTCCCTTATCATCAATTTCATACCCTTCTGGCCTGACTCCGACTAAAACGGAACCTTCAAAGTTCCCTAGTTTCTTTGACTCAAGCACAACTTGGTTTTGTATGTATGCCTTCCCTTTTTTGATGGTGGCTTGGTAAAGATTGATTTGTGGCATCCCTAAAAACTTAGCAACAAATAAGTTTTGTGGTTGGTTATAGACTTCTTGGGGATTACCTTTTTGTTGTTCCGCCCCAAAATTCATCAAGACGATTTCATCAGAAATTGACATGGCTTCTTCTTGGTCGTGAGTCACAAATACAGTTGTAATACCAGTTTCTTTTTGAATCCGTTTAATTTCTTCACGAGTTTGTAGTCTTAATCGGGCATCAAGATTGGATAACGGTTCATCCAATAATAAGACCCTAGGTTTCTTGACCAAGGCTCGAGCAATCGCTACCCGTTGCTGTTGACCACCAGATAATTGGGCAGGTTTCTTTTTTAATTGATCTTCAATCCCGACAAGTTTGGCCATGGCAACCACTTCATCATTTATAAATTGTGAATAGTTTTTATATCGAGCTTCTTCGACTTGTTTTAATTGGGTAGGGACAACATTAGAAAGTTTTTTCCAAAGTTTTTCTTGGAAGTTAACCCATTGAGTAGGATTGATTAAACTTTGAAGGATGAGTTGACGTTTCTTGGTTTGATAACCTTTATTAATGGTTTCATAACTCAAGTTTATAAAAGAGATTAACTCCTTAAGATTTTTAGGGGTTAGAGTGGTAAGCGCGGTTTGATATTCGCTTTGAAAAGTTTTTAATTGTTGAGAAAATTCGTTTTTTAAGTTCTTGATCCCATTGGATTGCTTGGCTTTGATCAAATCAAGGCGTTTAGAATGGTAGACAGCCTTGGCTTCACTTTCAAGGCGTTTGAATTTGTTTTTTAAAACAATGGCGTCTTTTAAGAATTGATAATAAATTTTTGATTCTTTTGGTGAGATAGAGAGATTTGCCTTCTGAATAGCGTCATCGACATTCGTCTTTTTTAGATTCATGTTTTCCAAAGGAAAACTAATGTTTTTTCTTACCGTCATATGAGGATACAATGCGTAGTTTTGAAAGACCAAACCTATCCCACGTTGTTCAGGAGATAGTTCAGTGACATCTTCATCACCAAAAAAGATTCTCCCTTGAGTAGGATAAAGTAAACCAGAAATCATATATAAAGTAGTGGATTTACCGCACCCAGATGGCCCAAGTAAGCCGACTAGTTTTCCATCAGGAATTGTAAAATTAAAGTTATTAACCGCAATGGTCCTTTCTGAATTTTTACTTTCAAAAATTTTGGTTAAATTTTCTAACCTAACTTCCATGTTTGATGCCTCCAAAAAGAATCAATTAGTTATGGATTCATCATACCATAGGAATGGAATTGTAAAGATTATTTTCAAGAAAAAATTAATAAATATTTCTTGACTTATTTAACCTACTTTGTTCAAGTTTTTTAAAATAAAAAAACTAGGTTTTACACTAGTTTTTTCCTTTGTGCGTTGGATTAAACTTGGAACTTTTGACCGTATTCTTTCAATAACTTTTTAACAGGTCTAAAGGTTTTCTTGATGGTACCGTCTAAGAATGGATTCTTGAGTTTGGCTTTTTCTAATAGTTGAGTGAATGGGTACTTGCCTCCAAGGGAACAAACTTTGACATATTTTTTCCAGGCTTTAGCATGATTTTTCTTCATCAATCCTAAGAATTGTAAGGCAATCACTTGGGCAAGGGTGTAGTCAATATAGTAGAAGGGTGAAGAATAAATATGGGCTTGTCTCATCCAGCGAGCACCCTTTTCATATAGAGGGAATCCAGTGTATTTCTTATAAGGGGTGTATTTAAGTTCAATCTCACGCCACTTGGCACAACGTTGATCGTGGTTGACGGTTGGATTTTCATAAACCCAGTGTTGGAATTCATCGACGGTGACACCATAGGGTAAGAAGTTAATGGCACCTTCTAAGTGACCAAATAAATATTTATCTTTATCTTCTTTAAAGAAAGATTCCATGTATGGTGTAGCAAAGAATTCCATCGACATCGAATGAATTTCTGCTTCTTCCATCGTTGGATCACGGTATTCAACAGGTTTAATTTTTCTTGACATAAACCCTTGGAAAGCATGGCCAATTTCGTGGGTTAAGACATCAACGTCACCGGCAGTCCCATTAAAATTAGAGAAGACAAAAGGCATTTGATAGCGAGGGAAAAAGGTCATATAACCGCCACCACGTTTGCCCGGTTTAGCTTCTAAATCTAAGAGTTGTTGGTCCACCATCGCTTGGAAAAACTCACCAATTTCTTCACCCATATCTTTATACATGGTTAAGGCTGCTTTCACTAAATAGTTTTTATCACCTTTAGGTGTGGCATTTCCATCCTTGAATTGAATGGCTAAATCATAAAACTTTGGTGCTGGTACATCAATCCGTTTGATTTGTTGTCTGGTTAACTTGTTGGATAAAGGGACGACGGATTCAAGAATTTGATCGCGGTAAGATTTCACATCTTTAGGACCGTAATCAGTTCTCCCCATTCTGTCATATGCCATTTGGGTAAAGGATCCATATCCTAATTTCTTCGCCATGCCATGACGTAGAGTCACTAATTTACTGTAGATGTCAGCCAATGGTTGTTCTTTTTCTTCCATCCATTGCTCGACTGCTTTGCTTGCACGTTTCCGGATATCGCGGTCTTTGCTAACTGCAAATTTACCCATTTGCGATAAGTTATAGGTTCCACCATCAAAGGCAATTTGAGCACTTGCCATTAAAGCATCATATTCAGTAGAGAGGCGGTTTTCTTCTTGTAAATCTTGAAGGATTTTTTGATCAAAAGTTTTTGCCGCAAGTTCTAATTTCTTAAATAAGAAAGATCCAACTATTTTTTCAAGTTCAACGCGATGTTTGCTTGCTAATACTGCTTTTGAATAGCGATTGCCAAGACCTTGGACCATCGGGCCAACTTCGTTGATCAAATCATTAGCTTTTTTATACGTTTCATCTCGTGTATCAATGGAGTGACGAACAGATATGATCGTGAAGTCGGTTTGAACTTCATCCATAAATTTACCGATTTTATTCATAATTCGACGTTGAATTTGAGCATTGCTTGCAGATTCAAATTCAGCCAACAAAACATTAAACTTCTTCTCAATCTTAGGGAATTTTGGTAAGTGTAAAGGATATTCGCTAAACTTTAAGACTTTGGTCATTGGGACTGCCTCCATTTATGCATTTACCTAATAATAAGACTTTTCTCGGTCATTTCAATAGGTTTCTCTAATCCAAGCAAATCAAGAATCGTTGGTGCAAGGTTTCCTAACTTACCACCTTTTGGCATTAAACGAATGCCAGGGATGTTAATGGCAACAGGAACGAGGTTTGTGGTATGGGCAGTATGGGGTTTACCATCGGCGGTTAAGATTTGGTCGGCATTGCCATGGTCTGCGGTGACAATGAGCTTACCGCCATGTTGTTGGCACCAATCGATCACCGAACCAACGCATTCATCAACAACCTCAACTGATTTAACTACAGCCGATTCCACTGCCGTATGACCAACCATGTCACAGTTGGCAAAGTTAACAATAGCGACATCTAAATCACCTTTGTTAAGTTCTTTAATCAATGCATCACGGACTTGATAAGCGCTCATTTCAGGTTGTAAATCATAGGTAGCAACTTTCGGGGAATTGATCAACACTCTTCTTGCCCCTGAAAGTTCTGGCTTTTCCACCCCATCATAATTGATGGTGCCATCAAAGAAAAACGTGACGTGAGGATACTTTTCAGTCTCTGCTAAACGTAATTGCTTTTTACCATGACTCGCTAACCAAGGACCAAGGGTGTTATCAAGCGTTGGTAACTTAAACGCAATGTCACCTTTCACTGAATCAGCATATTTCATCGTTTGAACTAATTGGATATCTTTTAAAGGTGATATAGGTTGATAAGCTATCCATGAAGGTTTGCCATCCTTGATTGGAGGGTTTGCGTAAAACATTGGGTTGGTGAGTAACGTGCAAAGTTGAATCGCGCGATCAGGTCTAAAATTCATAAATATAACAGCATCTCCATCTTGAATTTTGCCATCAATACCATCAGCATAGTGAGGAATTAAGAATTCATCACTTGGATCTTTGCCTTCTTTTGGAAGGGATGCATATTGGTCTTTAAAATATGTTCGATAATCTTTAAAGCTTGGGCCTTTTTGATGGACAAGGACATCATAGGCTTTGGCAACGCGTTGAAGGTTTTTATCCCGATCCATCGCGTAGTACCTACCACCAATCGATGCTAATTGACCTGTTTTGAACTCATTCATCGTCTCAACCAAGCGTTGAATATAGGTTTCGCCAAGTTGGGGAGCAACGTCTCGACCATCCATAAATGCATGAAAATAAACGCGACTGACCTTTTGTTTGGAAGCAAGTTTAATGATGGCTTGGAGATGTTCAAGATGGGAATGAACTCCACCATCCGAAACCAATCCTAAAATATGTAATTTTTTATTGCTCTTTTTTGCATATGTCATTGCCTTTAAGTACGCTTGATTTTGTTCAAACGTTCCATCCACAATCGCTTGATCAATTAAAGTTAACGATTGATAAACAATTCTTCCCGCGCCAATATTTAAATGCCCTACTTCAGAATTACCCATTTGTCCTAAAGGTAACCCCACCATCAAGCCAGATGCTTCTATTTCTGTGTAAGGAAATTTGGAAAAATACCTGTCAAGGTTAGGTTTTTTTGCTTTGGCAATGGCGTTACCATAAGTTTCCTTACGAATACCATACCCATCCATGATGACAAGAATGACTGGTTTTTTCATATATTACCTCTTCTAAGAAATTAATTCTTTGGACTTGTGACGAAGAATAATAGAGATCCATCGGTATAAAAAAAAGCTTTGCCACCAATTGTAATTAGTAGCAGCCGCATTATAGACTGCAACTTGTTTACGAAATAATTCATCAACTTCTGCTAATGACTTTTTTAGAGACACATACTCTGGATTAACCGATAAGGCTTGGTTTTGTTCACCGTAATAAAAAAGAGCCTGAGCGGTTTGCACCAGAAAACTTTTCACAATGGTTCGTTCAGTATCTTTAATATTTTGCAAGGTATCCTCAAACCGTGGACGTTTTGAAAGAATAAACTCTTGTGGAACATCTATTTGATGCCTGACAAATAGTTTTCCGATCATCCTCAATAAATCATATTTTTGGGCAGTTAAGACATCGATTGCATCTTTTCTTTTGCTTAATTGCATAAAAAAACTTCTCATTTGAAATGTAAAAAATAAGCCAAGAAGTAAATAGATACTAAAGACGATGATGATGATAAATAATATGATTTCTAGGGTTGTCATATAACGATAAAATTATAGCATATTCTCTTGTCTAATCAATGATTGCCCCTGGTCAGAATGAAGCATAAAAGTTGATGTAAAAAGTGATTATTTCATATGAAAAATGATGATTATTTTCATTTTGTGATAAAATATAAACATGAAAAAACCAATCGTTGGTATCATTTATGACTTTGATCGAACGCTGGCCATAGAAGATTTACAAAACTTTAGTTTTATTCCATCTTTAGGGATGAAACCAGAAGAATTTTGGGAAAAAACAAATCAAAACTCGATTCAAAACGGTATGGAAAAAATCCTCTCTTATATGTACATGATGATCGAAGAGAGTAAAAAAAGAGGCATTCAACTTACCAAAGAGTACTTATATTCATTAGGGAGCAGTGTTCGGTTTTTTCCTGGGTTAGAAACTTGGTTCAATCGCATCAACACCTTTGGTCTATCCCATGGGGTTCTGGTCGAACATTACATCATCACTTCAGGAACCAAAGAAATCATTGAAGGCACAAAAATTGCAAAAGAATTTACAAACATTTTTGGTTGTGAATTCTTATTTTCTAAAGATTCAAAGGAAGCCATTTGGCCAAAAATTGCCATTAATTACACGATGAAAACTCAATATTTTTTCCGGATCGCAAAAGGAATTTTAAATCAATCTGAAGATGACAAGGTCAACGAACGAACCAAAGAAAAAAGAATTAAATATCGTAATTTAATCTACATAGGTGATGGACTAACCGATGTTCCTGCGATGTTGATGGCAAAGGAACATGGTGGTAAATCCATTGCAGTTTATTCCAAAGGTCATGAGGATAAAGCCAAACTACTCATCCAAGATGAACGGGTTAACTTTGTGTGTGAAGCTGATTATTCAAGAAACTCTTTACTAGAAAAAGTCATTCAACTCAACATTCAACAAATGGCGATTACCGATTTACTCGCCACGAAAGAAGTGAAAAAGTAATATGATTACTGCCATCTTGTTAGCTGCAGGTCAAGGATTACGATTAAAGGGTACGGTGACGCCTAAACAATTTTTACGTATTCAAGGTAAAAAACTTTATCAATTCACCTTGGATACATTTGTTAAGCATAAAAAAATCGATCAAATCATTTTGGTCGTCAATGAAAAAGCATTACCTGAAGTCCAAGATGAAATTAAACCTTGGGCAAAGAAAAAAAGTATTCATGTGATTGTCGGTGGAAAAACAAGACAAGAATCAAGTTATCAAGGCTTGATTTATGCTCAATTACACACCAAACCGGATTATGTTCTTATTCACGATGTTGCAAGACCTCTGTTAACCACTTACCTTATTGATCAATTGGTGGGTGCATTGAAAAGTTATTCTGCCATCACCCTTGGACGGCATGTCAATGATTCCTTGTTTGTGGTGGATGAGCAAGCCACGCTTCATAATTACGTGAGCAAAAAAGATATCTATTTGACTCAAACTCCACAAGCTTTTCAATTTCAAACGATACTTGAAGCGCACGAACATGCAAAATCACTCAAGATAAAAACCGCAAGTGATGATGCCAGTTTACTGACCTTAATGGAAAAAAAAGTTCATGTCATCCCTGGTAGTAGAATGAATTTTAAAATTGTGAATGAAGACGATCTTAGTTTATTGAAAGCATTACTCAAACGATGAACTCAAACAGTTATCAAATAGAAGAAATCATTGTTGGCAAAGTCATCGATATTCAACCTTATGGAGCATTCATTGGATTCCCAAATGGACAAAAAGGACTTATTCACATATCAGAGATTTCTGATGATTATGTAAAAAACATAGAAACTTATCTTATTGTTGGTGAATACGTAAGAGTTAAAGTTCTCGAAATTGATCCATCCAATCATCACCTCAAACTTTCAATCAAACGTTTATATAAGCGTGAAGAGTTAACAGACCAAGCTCACCCATTTTGGTTTAAGGTTCCCCCACATGAAATTGACTTTAGCCCCCTAAAAAAAATGCTACCGACTTGGATCGCTTTACAAAAAAAGAAATTGGAGGAGTAGAAAATGCTCTCATTGAATTTAACTCACATCAAACTGAAAGGTTCCTTGACGGAATATCAAGACAAAATCAATCGAATCACAGACATGATTGCTACCAAAAAAGGACCTGGTGGTGATTTTTTAGGTTGGGATCAGTGGCCGGCTAACTATGATAAAAAAGAATTTCAACTCATTCAAGAAGTTGCAAAAGGCATTCGAAAAAACTTTCAAGTCCTTGTGGTCTGCGCCATCGGTGGATCTTATTTAGGGGCGAGAGCAGTCATCGAGGGGATTAAAGGGTTATATCCAAAAAAAGATAAAGAGTTAGAAATTATCTACATGGGACAAACCTTCTCACCAACCTACACCCAACAAATTCTTGATTATCTAGAAGGTAAAACTTTCGCGATTAATGTCATTTCTAAATCAGGAACCACCACGGAAACTTCAATTGCCTTTCGATTATTGAAATCGTTATTAGAAAAGAAAGTTGGCGCAGCAGCGGCAAAAAATGCTATTTTTGCCACAACCGATAAAGAAAAAGGTGCGCTAAGATCACTGGCAACCCAAGAAGGATATGTCACCTTTAACTTACCTGATGATATTGGTGGCCGCTATTCTGTTTTAACGGCAGTAGGTTTATTGCCGATTGCCGCAGCAGGGATCAATATCCAAGCCTTGATGCAAGGTGCAAAAGAAGCCATGCAAACTTATTCCAATAATCACATTGAATCTAACTTAGCGATTCAATATGCCATTGCTAGACATCAACTTTATCAAGATAAATCAGTGGAAATGTTTGTCACTTATGAACCACAATTTGCAATGATTTCAGAATGGTTAAAACAACTCTTTGCGGAATCGGAAGGTAAGGAAAATAAAGGTTTACTTCCAGGATCGGTTTCCTTTACTACCGATTTACATAGTGTTGGTCAGTTTATTCAAGACGGATCTCCCATCCTTTTTGAAACCGTGTTATATGTTAAAAAACCTTCCTTAGATTTATCCGTTCCTTTGAGTATCAATGATGCGGATGGTTTGAATTATTTAGCGGGAAGACCATTGTCTTATGTTAATGAAAAGGCTTATTTAGGAACCCTACAAGCCCATGTTGAGGAAGGCCAAGTTCCAGTGATTTTACTAACCATCGATCAAATGGATGCCCAGCATCTAGGTCACTTACTTTACTTCTTTATGAAAGCATGCGCGTATTCTGGTTACTTACTCGGCATCAATCCGTTTAATCAACCTGGTGTAGAAATTTATAAACGAAATATGTTTCGCTTGCTTGGCAAAAAAGGGTATTAAATTCCTCGATTTTGTAGTGGCTTTTGATTGACTAGAAAAACGGTGTTTGGTATATTAAGTAAGCACGCGTAAGCCCAAGGGATGTTTAGCTCAGTTGGGAGAGCATCGCCTTTACACGGCGGAGGTCGGGGGTTCGAACCCCTCAACATCCACCATTAGCTACAGTGCAATCCCACCGATGGAGGCTTAGCGAAGCGGCCAAACGCAGCTGACTGTAAATCAGTTCCTTCGGGTTCGGTGGTTCGAATCCACCAGCCTCCACCATTCGTCATTTGGGGTATAGCCAAGTGGTAAGGCAATAGACTTTGACTCTATCATTCCCTGGTTCGATCCCAGGTACCCCAGCCAACAGACTCCCGCTAGCTCAGACGGTTAGAGCACTTGACTTTTAATCAAGGGGTCGAAGGTTCGATTCCTTCGCGGGAGACCATGTCGTTGCCCAGGTGGCGAAATCGGTAGACGCACAGGACTTAAAATCCTGCGGTGGCGACACCATGACGGTTCAAGTCCGTCCCCGGGCACCATACCATCGTTTCAAGACGATGGTTTTTTATTGGTAAAATCGTATTGATTGCCAGAAGTTAGATTTCTCGCTATGATATGAGCATGACCATTGAACAACAAATTGAAGAAGCGTTAGATAAAGTTCGCCCATTTATTATTCGTGATGGCGGCAATGTTGAATTTGATTCCTTTATTGATGGCATTGTCTATTTACGTATGGAAGGTGCCTGTTCTTCTTGCGGATTAATCGATTCGACGTTATCCGGTGGTTTAGAAGTGATTCTCATGGAAGAAGTCCCTGGGGTGCTCGCGGTTAAACTTGCAGGAGAAAAGCCACAAGCATTACCGATTGAACTCCAAATCAAATAAAAATTAGTTAATTGTAGTCACTCGCCCGGATGGTTCCTTCAGATAACCACCGGGTTTTTAATTGTTCACGAATGTATTGATATGTGTTGATCGCCGTATCTAGATCATGGGGATAAGATGAAGACTCAAGATGTCTTTCTGTTAAAAAATTAATGGAAATAATCCAGTAGGATTGATTCTCATCCACAGGAGTTAAATTGGGGACGGTCTTTTGATATAAACCTGCTGACAACCACCATAGCAATTGTGTACCAGTCACTTCAACGATCATCAATTCATTATCAAAAGGAAATGCTTTATAAAGTTCACCATAAGTAACTTGGCCTTGATCAATCGTCGCGCGAACCCCACCAGAATTATGAAAGCTTGCCACCACATCTTCTTTCACGGTTTGAGCAAACCGTAACATTTCATCAACCGCAAATTGTCCTAATTGTTGACGAGTCAATGCTTCGTCTGCTTCACCAATGACTTCGTTTTTTACCTCGTTGATTTCATTCACCAAATAAGTATCATATAACGCTTTCATCTCGACATCTTCTTGTGGAAATTGATTCAAACTTGATAACGATTCATAGGTGTAAACACCAGATTGATTTTGAATAAAACTAGGAACCATATTTGCCGTATTAAATGCAAATCGAACATGACTGATTGCTTGACCATAAGCTTGGCCTTGATACACTGGTTTGCCATTCACATGGAAGACTTCGCGCCGGTGGGTGTGACCATTAAAGACTGCGTCAACATAAGGCATCACACCAGATTCAACAGTTCCGTCATGATTGAGTAACACGATTAAGTCAGCCCCTAAATTCTTTAATCGTTGACTTTCATCCTTGACTAAATTTGTATAGGGAACAAAATCATAAGGAGCAACCGCGCTCGTGAGAATGGTACTTTCTAAGGAAGCACCGATGGTGCCAATGATGCCAATTTGGATGCCACTTCGTTCGATCATGATCGAAGCATCAGCAAACGCTGCTCGCTGATTGGTCGCTTGGGTCATGATGTTAATGCCTAATAAAGGAAAGTCAGATCGGGTTTGGTTTAAAAATAAATAATCATCAGTCCAATCAAATTCATGATTGCCAATCGCCATCGCAGAAAAACCCATTTGATTCATCGCATCAACCACGAGTCGTCCCCGAGTGATGTTACTATCGGCACTACCTTGCCACATGTCGCCACTAGAAAGAAAGATACTGTTAGGGTTGCTTGCAAGTTGGGTTTTAAAATAACCAGCCAGTCGATTAATGCCCAGTTCTTTATTGGATGGATTATGTTCAACCGCCCCGTGAAAATCATTGAGATTATATAGATCAATCGTGACAATCGGAGACAATTGAGACGTTGATCCCGAAACTGTGGGTGAAGACGAAGAAATGATTTCACTTGAAGTGGTCACCAGGGAACTGGTTGAAGAAAGCACCCCGTCACACGAGGCAATGAGAATAACCAACGGTAAGAAAATAGAGAACCGTTTCATAACAAGAAATTCTCAAGCCGGTTTAAAATGAGATACCCTTCAATGTTGCGAACATCTTGACGGTTATACCAATATTTTTCTTTGTTAGGTTTGATAAAAAAACCACCCGCTTCAGTAACAATTAAATCACTTGCGGCGGTATCCCATTCTTTGGTACCTGGGGATAACCGATAGGAAATCTCTGCAAGGCCATGAGCGATACGGCAGGCTTTTAAGGCACTTCCGAAAGTTTCTACTTTCATAATTTTTCCTAACTGTTGATACTTTTTAATCACATCTTCTTCTTGTTTTTGTAGATGAAATCGGGAGGTAAGCACCGTTAAATCATTTAATTTGTCATTCACGTGAATGCGAACATCTTGTTGTTTGAATCGATAAAAGGCCCCTTCACCTTTGACTGCATAGTAAGTTTCATTTTTAGCTGGGATATGGACAAGACCTAGCACCACTTGTTGACGATGAACAAGGGCAATGTTAATGGTGAATTCATCGTTTTTAGCGATGAAGTCTTTCGTCCCATCAATAGGATCAACTAACCAAACATAAGGTTGATGAAGTCGAGAAAAATCATCACTGGATTCTTCGGTTAAGAAACCAAACGTTGGATATCGGTCCTTTAAATATTGACGAATCATCATATCGGCTTTTTTGTCGGCAAGGGTGACAGGAGATGCATCTTCTTTATTTTCAAACGTAAAATCAGTTTGATAAATCGCTAAAATTTCTTTGCTGGCAATTAAACATGCCTGATAAGCGTCTTCTAAAAATGGTTCACGCATATGATTATTTTAACTCATTGTGAAGGTCTAGAAAAGAAAAAACCCATCAAGATGGATGGGTTTTCATGTAACCTTTGAATTAGTTAGCTTTACCGATGCATCCAAAGACTTCGTATTTAGCTTTGACAACTTTACGAATACCTTCTTTTCCTGGGCCAATGATCTTACGTGGATCATAAACTTTAGGATCTTTTGCCAAGACTTCACGGACAATCTTTGTCCATTCCATTTGGTTTTCGGTATTGACGTTGATTTTTGCAGTGCCGCGTTCAATCGCCATTCTTAATTGGAAATCAGGGATACCAGAACCACCATGTAAGACCAATGGCATGTTGGTAAGCTTGTGAATTTCCGCCATTTCTTTAAAACCTAATTTTGGTTCACCTTCATAAGGACCGTGGACTGAGCCTAAGGCTGGTGCTAAACAGTCGATACCCGTTTCTTTAACCAAACGAGCACATTCTGCTGGGATCGCGTAATATGTTTCTGCGACGACATGATCTTCTTGACCACCGACACGACCTAGTTCAGCTTCAACGGAAACGAGTGGTGACTTGCTGTGAGCATATTGAACCACTTCTTTGGTTAACTTAATATTTTCTTCTAACGGATGGTGGGAAGCATCAATCATCACAGAAGTGAATCCCGCATCAATCGCTTGTTTGCAAATTTCAACTGTTTCTCCGTGGTCGAGATGAACTGCAATCGGAATTGTATATTTCTTATCTTTGATTAACCCATGAACGATACCCATGACGGTGTTAAATCCACCCATATACTTGGCGGCGCCACTAGAGACACCTAAAATTACAGGGGCTTTAAGGGCTTGGCATTCATCCAAAATAGCAAGCGTCCATTCAAGGTTATTAATATTAAATTGAGCAACGGCATACTTTTCTTTGTAAGCCTTGATTAACATTTCTTTCATACTCACTAATGGCATAGATTGATCCTTCTTTCTTTTTTTACGTTGACGTTAATCTTCGTCATCCGTTTTACGCTTCTTAGGTTTGTCTTCGTCTTCATCTTCAGATTCACCATCTTCATTAAATGGATCTTCATCGGTTTCTTCACCAGCTTCTTCTGGAGCTTCGACTTCTCTAAAGACGCCACGAGCATCATCGTACAACTCTTTGAATGTGTATCTTTCTTTTAAGTCCCACTTGTTGCTACCAAGCGCAACAAAACGACCATCTAACGTAATCAATTTATAAAACCGACCAAGTTGGAGCGATTCTTTTTCATCGGTTTGCTTTTGGACATATTGCCAAATTTCTTTAAAGGTGACTGCCTTTTTTTTACCGACAATAAATTCGTGGGCGAATTCTAACATGGATTTTGGCATGAGATGCTCCTTTTTTACATGGTTTCTAAAGCGCTTATTCCAAAAATGGCAAGACTGTTTTTTAAGACTTGGGCACTTGCTTTCACAAGCGCGAGTCTTGCAGCTGACAATTTTGGTTGGTCGCGGTCGATAACCCGTCTTATAGTATAGAAAATATGGGTATAACTTGCAAGTTGTTGTGCATATTGGGCGACGATACTTGGTTCACGAGCTTGGGCTGCTTGGGTGACCATGTGAGGAAAGTGACTTAAATGTTTTAATAAATCAACTTCTTCTTGCGTGTCCAACCCTGTTCCAGAAGCATCAAGGCCTAAATCTGCTCCGGTTTTTAATAACGTTTGTAATCTAGCATGAGCATACTGAGCATAATAAAGCGGATTGAGACTACTTTTGGTTTTGGCAAGATCTAAATCAAATTCAAGAGGGTTATGGTAAGAGCGAGCGGCAATAAAGTATCGTGCGGCATCTTTGCCAACTTCTTCCACCAACTCTCTTAATGTGATACCGACACCCGTTCGTTTAGACATTTTAACTTCTTTGCCATCTTGGGTTAAACTCACCAATTGCATCACCAAGACTTCTAATGTTTCTTGAGAATAACCTAACATCGTCAAGGCGGCTTTCATTCTGCCAATATAGCCGTGATGATCAGGACCAAGGATATCAATCAATTGATGATGAGGACGAATTAATTTATCTAAGTGATACGCAATGTCGGGTAAGAAATAAGTATATTGACCATCACTTTTGATGATGACCCGGTCTTTATCGTCGCCAAAGGTAGTAGTCTTTAAATACGTCGCCCCTTGATCAACATATAAATAAGGTTTAAGTTTTTCTAAAGTCACAGCAATTTGACCTTCATCACGAATCGCTTGTTCCGATCGATATACATCAAAAGCGACACCTAAACGATCTAAATCTTCACGGATGCGTTGAAGTTGTTTGTCGATCCCAATTTTTTTAAAGAAAGCTTCATCAAAGGAAACGATCTTGTCTCCATATTGATTTCGAACTTCCTTGGCGATCTCGATGATGTCTTTACCAAAATATCCGTCTTCTGGAAGCGTGACCTTGTCACCCATCAATTCTCGATAACGAGCAAAGATTGATAGCGCAAGATTGCGAATTTGTGCCCCAGCGTCATTGACATAAAATTCTCTGGTGACACGGTAACCCACGTGTTGCAATAACGTTGCAATCACATCCCCTAACGCAGCAGCTCGTGCATGGGCAACGTGCATCGGGCCGGTTGGGTTGGCAGAAACAAATTCCAAATTAATGGTTCGCCCTTGACCTAGATTGGTCTGACCGAAGTGATCTTTGGATGTTAGAATCTGCGAAAGAATTTCGCTAAGCGCAAGCGGTTTAATAAAAAAATTAAGAAATCCTGGACCAGCAATATCAACCTTATCAATCACAGGATCCTTTAATAAAGGAAGAATGGATTGCGCCAAGGCTAAGGGTTTAAGATTGAGTTGTTTGGCGTACTTTAAACAAATGTTAGTCGCATAATCTCCAAACTTAGGATCTTTTGAGGTTTCAATCACCACATCTTTTTGCTCAAGTTGAAGACCCAAACCTGAAAATGCTGTTATTAATTTTTGTTTTAAAAGTAAATCGATGTTCATCCCATTAACCTTTGAAGGGTGATGTCTTTACCAAGCATCGGAATGATGTTGGCTAATTCTGCACCATGAAGTTGACCCGTTAATTTAAGTCTGACCGGCATGAATAATGGCTTACCTTTTAAGCCAGTTTCAGCTTGAATGGATTTAAAGATTGCTTTGATGGAAGGTCCATCAAGGGTGGTTAATAATTTAAACTTTTCAATAAATATAGTTAGTGCTTGTTTGCCTTCACTAGAAGAAAGAATGGTCTTTGCTTCGTCATCAAAAGCATAGGTTGGACTTAAGATTGGTTTGATTAAATCAATGATTTGTGTACCATATAAAATTTGTTCTTTAAATAAGTTGCTCAGCATTTTTAATTGAGTTTCTGAAAAATGTTCAACACCAGGAGACCTTTTAACAAAAGGGGAAATCATGGTCCAATAATGTTCTTCTGTTAATTGCTTAATATAAAAATTATTGAGCCAATTCATTTTTTGGGGATCAAACATCGATGGGGACGAGGATAGTCTTTTCGCATCAAAGGCATCAATCGCTTGTTGTTTTGTAAAGATTTCTTGGGTGCCTTCAGGGGACCAACCAAGGAGGAGAATAAAGTTAAAGATGGCTTCAGGTAAATAGCCCATGTCGCGATATTGAAACATGAATTGAACAATCGATGCATCACGCTTTGAAAGCTTCTTACCTTGGTCGTTGACGATGATGGTCATATGGCCAAAATGTGGAATAGGAAAATTTAAATACTGATAGATTTGAATTTGTTTTGGTGTGTTCGACAAATGTTCTTCCCCACGGAATACATGGGTGATGTCCATTAAATAATCATCAATAACCACAGCAAAGTTATAGGTAGGGATGCCATTGGATTTGATTAAAACCCAATCCCCAATATCATCATTATTAAAACTTACAGGCCCACGAACAAGATCGACAAAATCAATTTTTAAATGATCATTAAGTTTAATGCGCACGACAGGTTTTCTGCCTTGATCGATGAAGGCTTTTTTTTCACTTTGACTTAAGTGAAGGCAACGACGATTGTATTGAGGTGCGGCAATTCCGTTGGCAAGTTGTTCTTCTCTTGAGCGCTCTAATTCTTCTTCGCTGCAATAACAATGATACGCATGTCCTTGCTTGATTAATTGATCGGCATATTTTTGATAGGTTGTTAATCTTTCCATTTGCCGATAAGGGGCATACTTAGGATTAGGTTCTAAAGGCGATTCATCAGGGATGATGCCTAACCACTTTAAATCACGAATTTGACTAACTTCTCCTCCGGCAACATTTCGTTCAATGTCGGTATCTTCAATGCGAATGATGAATTGACCTTGATGTTTTTTGGCAAACAAATAATTGAACAAGGCACTTCTTGCCCCGCCAATATGTAAAAAACCAGTTGGAGAGGGTGCATAACGAACGCGGACTTTTTTTGGATCTAACATAGATTAAACATTAAAGCGGAAAAAGATAACATCGCCATCTTTTACCACATATTCTTTTCCTTCCATTCTTAATTTACCTGCTTCTTTGACGGCGAGTTCGGATTTGAATTTGACCATGTCATCGTAGTGATAGATTTCTGCTTTGATAAATCCTTTTTGAAAATCAGTATGAATGACCCCTGCTGCTTGTGGGGCAGTCATGCCTTGATGAAATGTCCATGCCCGACATTCATCTTGACCAACCGTAAAATAAGTGGCGAGTTTAAGTAATTGATACGTTGCTCTCACCAATGGATTTAAGCCTGGTTCTACAATCCCCAATGAATTTAAAAACTCTTGTTTTTCTTGATCGGGAAGTTTAGATATTTGTGACTCAATTTCGCAAGAGATGGCGACCACTTCAGCGCCTTCTTTTTTCGCGCGTGCTAACACTTGTTGATAATAAGCATTTTGGGCGAGCGAACCATACCCATCCTCGGCAATATTGGCCACATACAAGATTGGTTTGTTGGTTAACAGATGATACTCTTGATCAATTAAGAGCCGTTGATCTGATGTTAAGTTTGCTAACCGCGCAGGAATACCATCGAGCAATTGTGGTTTAAGGACTTGAAGCATCGCTAATTCCACAATCGCTTGTTTGTCATTGCCTCGAGCTTTTGCATTGACCTTGTCTAAGCGACGTTGAATGGTATCTAGATCAGATAAGATAAGTTCTAAATTGATGATGTCCATGTCACGTTCAGGGTTCACAGAATTTTCCACGTGAATAATTTCTGAAGAATCAAAACAACGAACCACTTGAACGATGGCATCAGCTTCACGAATCGCTGCTAAAAATTGATTGCCTAAACCTTCGCCTTTGGCAGCACCTTTAACAAGTCCAGCAATATCGACAAATTCGACCGTGGTGGCAACTGTTTTTTTTGGTTTAAATAAAAAGGATAAGAAATCTAAACGAACATCTTGAACGGCAACCACACCAGTGTTTGGGTTAATCGTGGCAAAAGGATAATTCGCTGCTTCAACGGAAGCATTCGTAATTGCATTAAACAATGTTGATTTGCCGACGTTGGGTAAACCAACGATACCTGCTTTTAATCCCATATTTACCTCATCTATTATATGTTAAATTTGATATGAAAGAAATAAAAAAAGTCGCCCGAGGGCGACTTTTGTCTTAGCACTAATTTATCAAAAATTACCGAGGTAATTTTTTAATATTTTTGGCGCGTGGACCACGATCGGAATCTTCAACTTCGAAATCAACTGGTTCCCCAGTTTCGGCGGTTTTGTAACCGTCCATGAGTATCGAAGAATGATGGAAAAAGACATCTTTTCCGTCTTCAGTGCGAATGAAGCCGTAGCCTTTTTCTTTGTTGAACATCTTGACTGAGCCTTTCATCGAAAACCTAAACCTTTCACTTAGTATTAGTAGGAGCTAACATTTTGCTTCTACCAAAGAATCATATCATAACTTTTATAAAAAGATAGTGTTTGTTTTAATTTTTTTTCAACAACCGATTCATGATGGTATGTTGGAGGGCAATCATGGTGGTGTAGAAAACCCCAAATAGACCGATAAGAATCGCTAAGGATTCTACGGGGAAACGATATGGGATATCAATAAAAAAGCTTGATGATATCATTGTTTTGATGATGTAGTCAAAACCTAGAATAACCAACAACGTTGGGATGACCAATTCTAAGATTAACGAGCCAAGTTTACCACCATACCATTGCTGAATCATCGATAAAGGGGCACCATATCCAATCAGTAAAAACATCGTTTTTCTATCATCGACTAACGATTGTCTAAGAAAATAATAAAATAAAATCATGCTTGGTAATCCGATGAATATTCCCACAGTGACCATGCCAACGATCACCCCTTGTAGAATCTCTCGGACTGAGTCAACGACCTCGGCAAAGGGTTTACTCACTTCTAATGCTGGTAATACCCGTTGATCATCCTCAATCACCCACGCTTCCGGCAATAACTCTTGACTTGGAACATACGCGTTGACCATTAACCACTGTTCCCACCAACCTGGGCGTTGATATATCCATCGTTGTAGAGAATCGTTAATCCCTTGGATTAACCAAGTTTGATGATCATAATCACCAATCATGCCAATGGGTAAGCTGTCATCATACAGGGGTGATGCTAGATGGATTCTATCCCCAATCCCTACATCCCATGCTTCCGCAAGACTTCGACTGAGATATATTTCATCATCCTTTAAGAATGTTAACGTTGAATCAGGTTTTAATTTAATTGCATCGCTTGGATTTGCCAAAATAAATCCATGACTAACTTGGTCGGGTTTGCTTAACGCCAACCAATCATAAGGGTCTTTACATTGTTTCATCGTATCAAGATACGTCGGATCAATCGTTTGTCGAGGATGAAAGAATATGGGTTGAGCAAAACCACTTAAACGATGATCGGGATAATAGTGATAACCCCAAGATGAATGAAAATGATAATTTTCTTTTTCTTTGATCCAAGATGGTTTTTGTTCTCGAGGGACGTTAGAGCGATATACTTTCCAGCCCAACGTAGCATGTCGCTGTAGATGATATTGTTGAAATTGTTCATTTTCCTCCCACGTCTTTAAAAGTTGTGAATGTTCATCCGTCATCACCATCATGGTTTTGCCAATTCGCCATGGCTGGGTGTCATACATTTCTTCGATGCCTTTACTTGGTAACCTTAAGTTACTTTCGTACATCACATAAGCATAATCTTGGATAGAATGAAACCATGTTGGTTGCGCGGTCATGGTGACGTGTGTAAGGAAAAAAATCTTTTCATCTTGATACGACCATTGGGGAACATCCACACCGTAATGAATGGCTAAAGGTTCAAGCAATAGCTTTTCATTTACCTCATCAAGAACAGGAAAGCAGTCCAACATCGTTGCCATCAGTTTCAAGTGAAAAGGTTGAACCCCAAGCACCACTTCATCTTCTTTTAATGACTCCTTCAGCCTTAGATGGGGTGAGTCGTTTACCGATTCAAAATGATTGATCAACCCAAGATGAACATCCTTGAGAGGACGAAAAAAACCGTCCTTATAGAGTGAAAATTGATGGTAGGGTTTTAAAAACTCAAAATAGTCCTCATCATAATGAGTTCTGATGTTGAATTGAAAATCGAAAGCGGAAAAAATCGCATCCTCTGAATAGGTCGATTGAAGTTCGATGTTTTGGCTAGTTAATGTTTTGACATATTGATAACGACCACCAATCATGGTTTCCGTGATCATCAATAATTCTTTTGAAAGGACAAACATCAAAGACATCAACACCCCTAAGATCGTAAAGGTCATGGTTTGAAAAACATTAAATTGCCAACGGAAGTTTTCTTTTTTCCGTTGCTTTCTTAATAATCTCCATAACCAAATGAATGGAAACAATCTGCGACTGGTGGTCAACGGTAATTGATTTTTTAACGTAGAAAATTGAATCGGTCTCGTTGGATGATGAACTGGTAAATCTAGATAATGGGTGTATGCAAACCCTTCTTTGGGGTTCGCGTGAGTCGCCATCACCACACATCGATCTTGACTTAAATCATTTAATAACTTGTAGATGCGTTGCCGTTGATTGTAATCAAGGCCAGTCGTGGGTTCATCCAATAACAACAACCTTGAGTCGCCAAAACACGCCAATAAGATTGCTAAGCGTTGTTGTTGGCCACGAGATAACGTCTTGACTTGCTGATGGAGATTGACATCTTGTTTAAATACTTCCCAGGCAAGGCGAACAACCTTCGAGGTGATGGGTCCTTTGATCAAGGCAACCATGTTCATATGGTCTTCAACCGTGAGATTTTTAATTAATCCACTCTCTTGATAGACACAACCAATCTTGAGTTGGCGAAAGATTAATTGTTGATGGGTTGATAACGTATGAAGATCAATGCCATCAAATCTGAGTTGCCCTTGAAAGGGAATGACTAAATTCAACAGTTGTAGCAACGTGGTTTTTCCACTCCCACTCGCGCCAGTTAATAAAACCAATGAAGGGCAAGGAAATTGAAAAGAAAATGCGCGAAAAATAATTTCTTTTCCGTATGATTGTTGAATGATATTTCCTTCAAGCATGACCGTACCAAAGAAGGATGAGGTAGCGACTGATGTGTTCGATTAAAGCCACCAACAAACCAATGATTACCATGGACACAATTGTGGATCCAGGAATCAGGTATGAACGATTCATCAAGAAGATAAAGATGAATTGAACAACACTTAAGATCATCAAACCACTTAAGAAAGTCTTAGAAGATATGGCCTTCCAAATGCTTCTCATCGGAAGGTGCAACAGTAATAACCATCGCCATTGACCATGATGGTTTTGATAGATCCAATGAAGTCTCGTAGACCAAACAAATAATCCTAAAATCCATAAACCCATAAAAATGAATTGCGTGAGCGTTCTAGTGGACGCTAACAATAGATGCTTGAGTTCATAGGTTTTTTCTATGGACTGATGAAATGTCCAATCGTGCTGATTGAGATTGGATTGCAGTATGTTTTTGACAGTGCCACCAGGATCATGAATCAGAAGCGAAGCAGGAGGGTATATCGCTTGATACATATTGAGGTAACTTATTTCCTCACCATTCACGAGGGCGGTGTTGGTTTGTAATAAATGAAGCCATTGCCAATAGGACAAAAGAATTTGTGGAGGTTCAAACCAACTCTGAATAGGTCGCTTATTAATGATGGTTAAATCACGTTCAAAAGAAAATACAGTCATCGTGTCGATGATTTTACGAGTTGAAATTTCAAGAGAGGTCGGCAGAGTGACGTTAGGATAAATCCAAAAAACGCTGAGACGATCTTCTTGATAAGGTATATCAATAAATCGCACATTGAAGTTGATATTTTCAATGGAAATAGAGGAGGGAAACCACTCGCTAATCGAGATCATCACCCTTGCATCAGGAACCATCGACATCGCCAAGGAAAGTTGTTGTAGATCAGGGGCTTGGGATTTAGTTAATTGAAATGGGGACTGATGAATATCAGTTTGCTGAACTTCTTGAATCGATAAAAAGGGCTCAAGTTTTTCTAACTCTAAATATTGTTTTTGTTGTTGAACGAAGGAGTGTTGGATGAATCCGGTCAACAGTAAACCGACATGAATCATCATCGATGCAATTGTTAAGGTAACACCAAGCCATTGTCCTCGATGCAACCAAAAGAGTTTTTTTAACCAATGTTTCCTCATGATTAAATTCACTTTTTGTTCTTTGACAAAAGTTCCTGCATTGAATTGGTGATCTATCCATTTGGATTCATAGGCTGAAACCATCTTTAATTCATGATTTGCTTGGGCGATTAAGTCAGCATCATGGGTAGCCACCACAATCAATCGGTTATTCGCATGATTGGTTAAAAACTCAATCATGGATCTTCTTAACGCCTCATCCAATGCATGGGTAGGTTCATCAAGTAGATAACAAGAACTTGGTTGAGAAAAAAATAAGGCAACCATGACTCTAATTTTTTGCCCACCTGAAAGTTCTTGAAAACGTTTTTTTCTTGTATGTAAAGGTAGACCAAGTTGATGTAGATCATCATTGGTGTCAGGGTGAACCATAAAATCTTTGATATGCCAAGTAGGCACCAAAGAAAGTTGATCTTCCAAATAAAGAGGAGGATTTAACTTCCAGTTTTTGGGGTAAATGATTTTGCCTTTTGTCGGTTTCTTTTGCCCGCTAATCATTGAAAGCAAAGAAGTTTTACCAATCCCTGAATCCCCAGTAATCACCACCAGTCCTTTGGATGGCAATTCAAAAGATAACCCATGAAAAACAACCTTGGATGGTTGGTTGATCATTGGAAACGATAACCCAATCTGTTGAGCTTTCATCCTATATCAATAGGAATGAAATCAATTATTTAGCGGGGAGAACTGTTTTTAAACGTTGATTAAAGTGGTCACGGGTCATCATTAATATCGTTCCACAACCTAAACATTTAATTTTAATGTCTGCGCCAATTTTTATCACTTCAAATAAAGACGAACGTTGAAGACAAGGATGAGGTTTTTTCATCTCGACTTGATAACCTACTTGATAAGATGCAACCTGTTTCATCGGAGTAGTTGCTTGGCAGCCGTTGGCCAATCCTCATACCAGGTCATTGGAAATTGGTGCCGAAAATACGTCAATTGACGTTTCGCATATCGTCGGGTTGACTGTTGAATCAACTGGATGGTGCTTTCAAGGTCAAGTTCACCTTGCAGATGACGAATCATTTCTTTATAACCAATCCCTTGAAAGGCTTGAAGATGGTCACCATATTGTTGGATTAAAGTTTGAACTTCCTTAACTAAACCTTGGTTAACCATGGTCATGACACGTGCATCAAGACGGGCATACAGCTCGTCGCGGTTTGGATTCATGCCAATCCAGGTGGTTGGATATAAGATTTCTTTTTTTTGATTGAGTTCTTGATCTGTTTTGGTTTTTCCCGTCGCGATTAAAATCGCAATCGCTCGAAGCACCCGACGCCGATTGTGAGGATGAATGTGTTGAGAGGACGTTAGATCAACAGTTTTTAAATAATCATGAAGTTGTTCATTACTCATCGTTTCAAATTTTGATAAATCTGGATTGGTTTCATGTTGGGCAAAACTAAAATCATACACACTCGCTTTCACATAAAGTCCAGTGCCACCTACAAGAATAATTCGAGGATGTTTGTTCAGTAATGAATCAAACAACTGACGAGCGTCTCGTTGATAACGAGCCACGGTCATCGTTTCCTTTGGCGAGATGACATCAAATAAATAATGTTCAATTCCTTGTAAGGATGCCAAGTCTTTGTTGGTGCCAATATCCATCCCTTGATACATTTGAAAAGCATCGGCATTGATTAATGGTGCATGCCAAGCTTTGGCAAGGGTCGTCGCAAGGGAAGTTTTTCCTGTGCCTGTGGGGCCACCTATGACATAAATCATCTTAAAACCCTGATCGATTAAACATCGATTCCAATTGACGTTTAGAAAATTGAACCATCGTCGGACGTCCATGAGGACACGTGTAAGGGAACTGACAATCAAGAAGGCGATTAACCAAGGATTGCATTGCTTCTAACGTTAATACGTCTTGAGCTTTGATACTGGTCTTGCAGGCTTTTGAGGCCAACGCATAGAGTCTTAATTTATCCGGTTGTAAGGTTGGTTCTTCAAATAATTGATGGAGTAAATCTTCCACATAAACCTGAGCTTGATGGAGAGCCCATGAAGGGATCGTATTGGCCTTCAAGACATTGGCACCAAATGGTTCTAATTCTAAACCAATAGACTTGAGTAATTGAAGTCGTTCTTCCGTTAATAATTTGATTTGACTTGGTTTTAAATCCACCATCACAGGGACCAATGGGGCAACGGCTAATTGTTTATCTTTGAGCAAATCAAGTTGTCGTTCATAGCGAATCCGCTCATCGGCAGCATGCTGATCAATCAGATAAATACTTCCTTGATCATCACTGCAGACAAGATACGTAAGGTGCATCTGTGCCATCACGGTAAGTTTCATCCGCTGCTGTTGTTGTTCAAACGATAACGGAATCCATCCTACTTCTTGATTGCTTTCTTTAATGTTAGGTTGATTTGATTCAAGGGTTGGTTGTGATAACGGCAAGGGATCATACGTACCCATGGGAGATAAGTTTTGTTGTTGCAAAGCTTCTTTAATCGCTGGAATTAACGCTAGTTTAAGTCCTTCTTCTTTAGATAATCTAACTTCTTTTTTCGTTGGGTGAACGTTGACATCCACTAAACTAGGATCGACGTTGAAGTGTAAAAAAATCCAAGGGTATCGCACAGGTGGTAAAAAAGGTCGATATGCTTCAAGGATAGCTTGATTGATTTTTGGTAATGTCACTGACCTGCCATTGACCAACGTATACATCGCGTAGCGATGACTTTTCGCTAGACTAGGTAATCCAAGAAATCCTTGAATGGTCACATCATGAGATTGAAAGACAAAAGGTTTGATTTGTTGGGTGGTGTCTTTGCCAAAGATTTGAGTCATGATGCTCAAGACATCCCCTCGTCCATCGGTGGTAAAAACAGTCGATTGATCCATCACTAGTTGAAAAGCAATCTTGGGATGACCTAGGGCAATGCGGGTGACCAGATCAATGATATGACTACTTTCGATATAATCATTTCTTAAAAACTTTAATCTTGCTGGGGTGTTATAAAACAATTGTTCCACCGTCACAATTGTGCCCTGACGACTCGAGGTGGGTTGGATGGTGGTCAGACCATCGGTGATTTTTAATTGATATCCAGGTCCAGTGCCATCTGATGAGGTGATGGTTAAGTTTGACACACTGGCAATCGAAGGCAACGCCTCGCCACGAAATCCTAAGGTTTTGATTCTAAACAAATCATATTCGTCTCGAATTTTACTCGTGGCATGGCGAACAATCGATTGACTCAAATCAACTTGATTCATGCCTTCACCGTTATCACGAACTTCCATTAATGTACGACCTGCATGTTCAATCGTAATCTCAATGCGAGTTGATTTCGCATCAATCGAGTTTTCAACCAATTCTTTGATGACACTACCCGGGCGTTCAACCACTTCACCGGCAGCAATCATGTTGCTTAATTGCGAAGAAAGAATGTGAATCTTATTCATGTCTTTAACCTAATTTTTTCTTTAAGTCCATCAACACTTCTAACGCTTGCATAGGAGATAAGGTTAATGGATCGATTTGCTTTAACGCTTTTTCTAATGGCGATATTTCAGGTTGAATCTGTTGAACTGGTAAGGCGCTTGGTTGCGTTTCTAACATCGCAAGGATTGATTTTGCCCGTTGAATCAAGGCATTGGGTAAAGACGCAAGTTGGGCAACATGGATGCCAAACGAACGACTCATCGAGCCATGTCTAACTTTGTATAAAAAGGTCACTTGGTCATTTTCTTCATGAACGGCCACATGCATATTCTTAAGTAAGGGAATCGTTTGTTCTAATTGAGTGAGTTCGTGATAGTGCGTTGAGAATAATGTCTTGGCTTGTAAGTGCGTGGTGGCATATTCAATGATGGCTTGGGCAAGCGCCATCCCATCAAAAGTGGCGGTTCCGCGACCAATTTCATCAAAGATTAAAAATGAACGGTCGCTTGCATTCGCCAATGCATATTGAGTTTGGGTCATTTCCATCATGAAGGTGGATTGACCACCAACCAAATCATCACTCGCACCAATGCGCGTATAGATGGCATCCACCCACATAATATTCGCCCGTTTTGCAGGGACAAAGCAACCGATTTGTGCCATGATCATTAACAATGCAATTTGCCGCATGAAGGTTGATTTTCCACCCATGTTTGGTCCGGTAATTAAAATGGTATTGGTTCCTTGATTCATTTGAAAATCATTGGCAACGAACACAGATTTTTTCATCACTTTTTCAATGACAGGATGGCGTGATTGTTCAATATCAAAGGATTTTTCATCGTGAATGGTTGGCCGAACGAATTGATAATGGCTACTGACCATGGCAAAGGAAGCCATGACGTCGAGATAAGCTAAGGTATCGGCTAACTTTTGAAAGTCAGTGGTATACGTTTGTAGTTGAGTGACAATCGAGAGAAAGATCTTTTCTTCTAATTGTTTTTGGGTTTCTTCGGCGTGAAGCAAATCACTTTCTAAGGCTTTTAACGCTTTGGTGATGAATCGTTCTCCGGAAGCTAAGGTTTGCCGACGTTCATAGTCGTATTCAGGTTTGACGGATGCTAACTGACCATTAGAAACTTCTAGATAATATCCAAAGACTTGGTTATAACCAACCTTGAGATTCTTAATGCCTGTGCGAAGTCGTTCATTGGCCTCTAAAGCAAGTAAAGATTTTTTTCCATCTTTGGCCAAGATGAGCCAGCGATCGAGTTCAGGATCAAATCCTAGTTTAATCAGGTTGCCTTCTTTTAACGACACAGGAGGTTCGTCGTGAATCGCCTTCGTCAATAAGGTCACCACGTCCGGGAAAACTGGTAATGCTTCTAGCAACATGGTTGCCAAGGGCGAACCTAAGGAAAGAAGCAAAGAACGTAAGGCAGGAAGTTGCTGAAGCGTTTGCTTTAAAGATAATAAGTCTCGAGCATTCACTTGCATAAACTGAATGCGCATAACAATGCGTGGGATGTCATAGACGTCTTTGAGTAATGTGCGAATCGATTCTAACGATAAAAAATTCTTCAGTAAGGTGTCGATGAATCCATGCCGCATGCGAATGGTGGGCAAATGCGTACTTGGTCTCATGAGCCATTGAGTTAGTAGTCTAGAACCCATCGGGGTTAAGGTTTCATTCAACAACCAATAAAGCGATCCATAGGTGGTTTGATGTTTGATGGATTTTAACACTTCTAAATTCGCTAAAGAAACGCTATCAATGTTTAAGGTTGATTGACGGTCCATTCGAATCAAAGGACGTAAAAAGGTCAAGGATCGTTTTTGCGTGGATTGTAAATAATCTATCCACCGTTGGTATGTTCGTTTTTCTACATCGGAAAACGGTTCTTTTTGTTCAAGTATCGACCCATCTGGTTGAATAGAAACTGCAATGTTCAATTGCTGACATGGTTCATGGAGGATCAAACTTAATGATTCATTGACAACAATTTCATGACAATTTAATTTCTGTAAATAAGCAAGGAGACCATCCAATGTTTTTTCTAGATAATCCAAATACACATCGCCAGTGGTAATATCTCCAAAAACCAAAACATACCGTAAGGTATCTTCGCTCAAGGCGACTAAGAAGTTATGTGCTTTTTCCGATGCCTCAACAAAAGAGCCCGGGGTGTAAATTTGCGTGACATCTCGTTGAACTAAACCTTTGGCAGCGCTCGCTTCTTCAAGTTGTTCAACCAAGGCAACTTTATAGCCTTTTTCAATTAGTTTTTTGATGTAGCTTTTGGCAGCATGATAAGGAACCCCACACATTGGCACTCGTTCTTCTTGTCCAGCACTTTTTCCGGTAAGCACCAAGGAAAGTTCCCGGGAAGCAATTTTAGCGTCTTCAAAAAATAATTCATAAAAGTCCCCAAGACGAAAGAAAATCAGCGCATCGGCATGCTGGTCTTTGATGCGCAAATACTGCATCATCATCGGGGTGTAAGGGGCGGTGCTTTTTTTTATCATCTCAACCTTCATCATACCAAATAAGGTGGATGATGACTTACTCAATAATCGATTGGAGTTGGTTTAATAAAGGAGATAATTGTTCTTTTAAATTAACATAATTGACCACAAGCGGATGTTGATGAAATTCACCCTGACATTGCTTATAGGCTTCTTGGTGCTTTTTATAGATGTCAGCATCGGCAATGTGTTTCATCATGATTTTTTGATGATGTTTCATTAATGCTTGTTGTTCATTTAAAAAAGGATCTTTTAAGATTTGTTCTCGTAATGAAAAAAACTGTTTCACCTCAGGGAGTGACTTAATCGCCTTAGATAATTGATCAATACCTTCGTCAAGCTTGGTCATCGACTAAAGTTCCAAACAAGGTGTACGCATTGGCTTCATCAATTCTCACCCTGACAATTTTTCCAATCAAGGAATGGTCACCGACAAAATGAACGAGTTTGCTACTTTCAGTGTATGCGGATAATTTGTCTGGATTGTTTTTGCTGACGCCATCAACTAACACGGAATAAGTTTTTCCGACCATTAACACGGATTTTTCTTTGGCAATTTTATCCACTAATTCTTTGAGGCGATAGAATCGCTTTTGTTTTTCTTCATAAGGAACATTGTCTAACATTTTGTGAGCAGGGGTTCCTTTTCTTGGTGAATAAATAAAGGTAAAAGTTGCTTCAAAACCAACTTTTTCCACAAGGTCCATCGTCCCTTGAAATTGGGCTTCAGTTTCATTAGGAAAGCCAACAATGATGTCGGTGGTTAAGGTCACGTTCGCAATGGTTGTCTTCATTTTGTTGACGAGGTCAAGGTAAGAGGCAACAGTATATCGTCTCGCCATCAAACGTAAAATCATGTCATCGCCTGCTTGAAAAGGAAGATGAATATGATTCATGATGTTGTCATGTTTGGCAATCATCGTTAGCATCTCATCGGTAAAGTCCCATGGGTGTGACGTCATGAATCGTAATCGGGGAATCCCTGTTAATGCAACCGCTTCTAAAAGTTGAGCAAAATTGGTTCCATTTTTAAAGTCTTTACCATAGGAATTCACGTTTTGGCCAACCAAGGTGATTTCTTGATAGCCGTCGTTGACGAGTTCGTGACATTCTTTGAGCACATCTTCCATGAGCCGCGAACGTTCTTTGCCTCTTGTGTAAGGAACAATACAGTACGTGCAAAATTTATCACAACCATACATGATGTTAACAAATGCTTTAAAACGATGATTTCGTTTTGAAGGCATGTTCTCAACAATTTCACCATATTTAGAAGGAACGTTAACTACTCGTGTTTTTTTGGTAAAAACTTCGTCCAATAATTCAAGTAAATGATGAATGTTATGGGTGCCAAACATGAGATCGACATGCCGGTATTTTTGCGTAATCGTATCGACAATATGGGTTTGTTGGACCATGCAACCACTGACGGCGATGAGCATGTCAGGTTTAATCGCCTTCAGTCCTTTAAGAATCCCTAATTCTCCAAACACTTTATCTTCTGCGTTTTCTCGAATCGCACAGGTGTTGATGATCACCAAGTCTGCCGACTTTTCATCGTCCACAGAAGCAAAACCACTCAGTTCTAATAAACCCCGCATGTTTTCTTCATCGCGCACATTAGCTTGGCAGCCATAGGTGCGAATGAAATATTTTTTTCCTTGGGCAAATTGAATCAGACGTTCTGGGACAACAATCTCATCGCGAACCACAGGGATTTCCTGACGAACGCGTGATCGAGCTTTATCTAAATCTGGTTTTTCTGTAATGTTTAACTTTGAATCTGCCATAATCCTATTTTACCTTATCTGTGAATAAAATCGTTTTTGAATCCACGACGAGATTGGTTTGATCATCGGTTTCAGCATACACGGCAGACAACACCGATTCGCCATCATCAGCAAGTTCAAAGACGTTCTTTTCTTGTTTCCATAATCGGGCAATGATGGTTTCTTTTTTGACACCTAAGATGCCAAGATAAGGGCCAGTCATGCCAACATCGGATATGTATAAAGTTTGTTGATTTAACATTCTAAGATCATTGGTTTGAACATGGGTATGCGTACAAAACACCGCGGTGACTTGTCCGGCAAAAACATACCCCATCGCATACTTTTCTCCAGTTGCTTCTGCATGAAAATCAACAATGTGAATGTCAGCTTTTTCCGTGGTTTGAATAATCGATAACAAACTATCAAACGGATTATGAACTTCCTCGTTCATGAATGCTTGACCTAAAATATTGGTGACGCGAATTTTTTTCCCATTCACCGTCAGCATCAATGTCCCTGGACCAGGAAAAGGGTGCTTTAAATTTAGTGGTCTGACTAAGCTAACCGTTTGGTCAAGATAATCGCGAATTTCTCCTTTGGCATTGTAATGGTTACCTAAAGTCATAACATCAATGCCAGAGGCTAATAATTCTTCATAATGCTTGCGCACTAATCCTTTACCATGACTGGCATTTTCTGCATTGGCAATGACAAAATCTAACTTAAGTTCTTGTTTAAGACGTGGCAAATGTTTCGCCACCATGGCCCGACCAAAACT
>Ga0247843_1002341_pt1 | contig 34952 bp, 30 predicted proteins | sample LaCruzMarch2017__FD_192420 | JGI IMG/M metagenome (GOLD analysis project Ga0247843, IMG submission 192420) | Freshwater microbial communities from meromictic Lake La Cruz, Castile-La Mancha, Spain - LaCruzMarch2017_8m | ecosystem: Environmental > Aquatic > Freshwater > Lake | place: Spain... | reverse complement strand
CTTCTTCCACCAGGCGAGAAGCCATTTTCACCGCCAATTCGTAATAAACAGTGCCCGGTTTAGTCCGGGCGGAACCGAAAATGGACACACAAGGTCCCACTTTGTTGAGCACTTCAAAACCGTCTACGAATTCGGCCATGACCTTGAACATGGTCCAGGCGTTTTCACCGCGCTTTTTGGACCATTCTTTTCGTTGGCTGCCAGGCCCGTTTTTAGGGTCGGTGGATTCTTTAGCGTCTTTTTCCATAAAAATTAATGTGGCAAATGTGATAAATGTGGTCAATTTTAAAAATGTGGTCAATGTGATTAATACGGCCATGCTCACATTTGCCAAATTGACCACATTAACAAAATTGACCACATTAATCAATGACCTCTACCGTCCAAGCTTCCGCTTTTTCTGCAAATAGCGCCTTGGTCTTAGCCCAGGTATCGGCAAATAGGGCAGAAGCACGGTAAGCCTCCAGCGCGGCCTCGTTGTCCCAGATACTCAAAGTAAAAAGCACGTTGGGCCGCGACTTGTGTCGAAGCAATTCCATGTGCTGGCAGCCATCGGATGCGCGAATCCGAGCCTTGCTTTGTTCAAAAACTTCCGTGATGAAGGTCTCAACAGCTTCTTCCCGGAAGGTCATTTTTACGATGCGTTTTATCATAGTTTGGGACGTTGGACTGTTGGACGTTGGACTGTTGGATTTTAGACTATTGGACGTTGGACTGTTAGACCTTGTGTTAGACCTCATTTAAATACTCAGAATGCAAAGCCTTCCAAAGTTTTAAGTCCAATTGTCCAACGTCCAACAGTCCAACGTCAAACAGTCTAAAATCCAACAGTCCAAAGTCCCACAGTCCAACCTCAATTATTGCGCATAACGGCGCTTCCTAAGCCAATTGAAAAGCCAGCCAAATACACCCAGGAAAACCAGAGGCAGCGCTAGATTTAAGCCGCGCCAGAAGTTTCGTTCCTCATCGGACCTTACCGTATCGAGCAGGCGGAGTTTCACTTCTTTTGAACGCGCCTCGATGACCCCATTGGGCTCAATGAGGTATTCTATTGCATTGATAATGAAATCTTTATTGGCATAAGTTGCTTTTTCAAAACGATTGAAACCAAGAGGCAAAGTCTGTTTGCTTGCAGCGTCGCGCACAAAATTGGCTGCTACATCGCCGTCGCTGACCACCATCATCCGGGTGGAGACACTGGCAGATTTGAATTCCATGCCAAGTTGTTTCATGCCACTGAGCAGATCTTCCGAGACACGGTTTTCAAACGCGGAGGGGAAATTGCCATCGAGCAAGACCGCAAGATTTTGAGGGCCTTTGTCAAACTTAGCCGGGTCTGGATCGTATTTGAGTATTTCAAAATTCAGGTCCACCGGGTTGAACTGCATCCTGCTATACTGACTGCTTCGCAACAGCACCGTTTTGCGAATGGGTGTTTTGGTGCGCAGGGTGTCCATGCTGGAGGCAAAATTGAACTCCACACGATCGAGGTTTTTTACCACCGGATGTATGCCCTCCGGCTGCGCAGCGATGTGATAATACCAGTCGAAAAGCTGGTACTGCGGCTGGTTGCCGACTTGTCCTATTTGGAGCGGGATTTTGGTGCAATTCAGGTCCAACACCACATCGGAATTGATACGCACACCGTATTTGAAGAGCATATCCTCCAGTTTCAAATTGTAGGGCGTGGAGATGAATTTGCCGCCCATGCTCAGGCTGTCGAGGCTGGCATTCATCTGATCAAGCAGCCAGAGGATGCGCCCGCCATTCATGGCGTATTGATCTATTTTGAATTTATCCTTTTCGGAAAACTCCCAACGCGGTTTGGCCACCACGAGCAAGGCACATTCTTCGGGCTTGAGTTGCACCACCGAATCAAGCGAAATGCGGTCGGTATCGTAAAATTGCTGGAGTCCACGCTCCAAATCGGTGGTTTGCAGGTCGGTGAGTTCACCGTGGTCGCGGGTGAAAAGAATGACGGAGCGTTTTGCAGAGCGGAGTTTTTTGATGATGTTGGCAAATTTGTATTCCAACAATGTCACCGAGTTGTTGATCACCTCGTCGGGTGAGAGCGAAGGCGAATTGTTTTCCAACAGCTTGACTACCATCTGGCGGCCATTGTAGTGGAAAATGGCTACCGGGTAGATGAGTTGTTGTGAGCTCTCCCCCAGGTCAGCCACGCGCAGGTTGAAGGGCACGATGCCATCGTCGGCCAAGGATTTGCGCCGTTCGTTCACTTCCTCCACGCTCCCCAGGGAAGGGTTTTCAAACTGATAATCCAGATAACCGCTCTCGGAACGGAAGTCGTCGAGCATTTCTTTGGTGGCTGTCTGGAGGCGTTTGAAGCCTGCCGGGAAATCGCCATCAAGCAGCACACGCACATAAACGCGGTCTTTCAAATCGCCCAGAAGCGCTTTGGTGGGCTTGGTGAGTGTGAAGCGTTTTTCCTCCGTGAGGTCGAGATGGCTGTAAAACGTATTGGCTAATATGTTGACAAACAGCAAGATACCTGCAAAAAGGCCAAACTGGAGCAGTGATTGTGTGCGTCGGGAACGGGACATGATGTGGAATCGCGGTTTTTTGCCGGAAAGCAAAAGTACGGCACTCTGCATATACTGTCCACACCATCGCTTTACCTTTCCCATTCCAATCAGCGAAACATCCAATACAGGTATTCAATGACTTCCCATTCCCTTCTTCCTCGGCTTATACCTGGGCTACTCTTTTTATGTCTTGCGCTGCTGTGCTATTTGTTGGATTTCAACGGATTATACGGTCAGGATGCCCATGAGTACCTGCGCCAGAGCCGGGTGATTTTTGACCGATTGCAAGGCTTACCGACGCCTGTGCCAAGTAGAGGCGATGCTGAATTTGCCGGGGGATACCCGCTTGCCGGGGCGATTTTGCGATTTCTTGTAGGCGATGCTGTTTGGGCCATGCAATGGGTATCCTGGCTGTCGGCGGCGCTTGGGCTTTGGGTTTTCGAGCGGCTCCTAGCCTTGTTGGCGCCTGGGGCAAGGGCCGAGAGCCGTTGGGCTTATGCCGGACTGGGTTTGGTACTCGCTCCGATGTTTTTCCGAGCGGGACTGACTAGCATGAGTGATGGGCTTGGGCTGTTGCTGCTGTTGGCGAGCTTCTTCTTTGGACTGCGTGCTTTTGAAAACAGCCGAACCAACGATGCAATTTTGGCAACGGCATTCGCGGCATTGGCCGTTACTACCCGATATTCGCTGGCGGCGATACTTTTGCCTTTGGGTGGGGCGCTCCTCTATTATTTATGGACGAAAAAAAAATGGGTCAGCATCCTGGGGGCGGTTCTAATCGGCCTCGTGACTTTGATGCCGCATTTTTGGCTCAAAACGGGAGTGGCTGAAAACCCACTGGCACACTCGAGTTTGGAACAATGGTCGGCGGTCAATTTTTTCAAAAACACCTTTGTAAGCAGCAACGGCGGCTTATCAAACTACATGCTGCCCAACCTTTTGTTCCTACTATTTCCGCTTTCCCATCCTGCATTTTGCCTCCCTTTGTCCGGTTTGTTTTTACTTTTCAAAAAGACCGACTTAGTCCTGCCCACAAAAAAAATTCTACTGATTTGCATGGCGACCTACCTGCTTTTGCTTGGTGGAATGCCACACCAGAATCTGCGACACCTGCTCCCCGTCTACGCCTTGCTGCTGCTATTGCTTTTTCCAGCCTGGGATCGGCTCTATTGCTACGGCTTCCTTTTTTTTCGCCGACTCACCACGGGTATCTTGGTCGTGGTGTTTGCGTTACAGTTATTATGCTGCGCAAAGTACCTCTCGCCCACACTTTCCAGGAATAAATTGGAAATTGAGGTGGCCGATCAATTAAAATCGGTTTTGCCGCCCAACGCCACGGTTTTTGCCTTCGACCTGGATGTAGCCTTGCGAAGTTATCTTCCTGAAGTGCAATTCCACAACCTCTGGGAACGTCGCTACTCCGCATTCCCCGCAGGCAGTTTTATGCTCTTCAACGAAGCCTTGCGCCCGCAATGGCAGGGGCAGAACCCGATTTTGAACTGGGATTATTTGAAAGAAAACCACCACCTAATACGGAGGAAGGAATTGCCCGAAGGCTGGGGGCTGTGGGAAATCAGATGATTTTTTTGAAAAAAAAGTAACTCAGCACATAAATGCATCTGTGCAAAAAAACTTTAACATGCCATCCGTTCACGGTTTTGGTGCATAAGTAATTGATAATCACTGCTGGTTCTTTGAAATGTTGGCTAGGTCTCCGGTGCCGTTTTCTCAAAAAACGATACCGTTAAACGTGACTTTTCTACCCCAATAAGTCTAATTCTTCTTTTTTTGGAAAAATCTTTCTGCAAAAAACCCATGCTTGAGCACTTTGGCAAGCAATTTGAACTAGAAGGAGAAACAGGCATTCACCTGATAGCAAATCGCAGAAAAATAATCCGATCATAAAAATCCAAATCCGATCTTTACAATGAAAAATTCAAAATTAATCCCGGCTCTACTTCTTGCTCTGGCAAGCTTCGTTACCCTGAATGCTCAGGACGCAACGCCTACTTTCCAAGATTTCTTGGCTCAGTTTCCAAAGGCTTCGCTTCCTTACACATTCAACGCACAAGACCTGCAAGGTCAACTCGAAACCCGCCCGGCAGCGAAAGCCGCTCGCCTCGGTTGGGATTTCTACCAATTCCTTCCTGAGTTGGAGCGTAGTGCTTCTTTCAGCAATATGCCAGTATGTCCAGAACCAGTAGCGGCTTTCGAAACGAAAGAATACACGGCAGTTCTTTACAATATCGCTCGCGGTTTTAGCCGTGGCACAAAAACCTACAGCATCAGCGTATTCAGCAAACAAGGCGAATACCTCGGCACACACTTTGTGGCGGGCGTAAATCCAGAAACGCTGACCGTGGCTACGATCAACGAGACTTTGATTGCCAGCGTGAACGAATACAAAGTTAACTGGGAAAACAACTACCGCGAAAACGGCCACATCGGCAACAAAGTGACCGGCCTTACTCTGGTAGAATCTGCCACCGTTGAACTGACTACCGCTGGCAATCCAGACAAAATTGAATGGACCAGCCGCGGCATTGACACCAGCGCCGACGTTGCCAAAATCAAATAAGAGATTTAGAACCAGCGATACACGAACCCCGTCAGGCCCTGAGCCAGACGGGGTTTTTCGTTTCAGTACCGATGAAATAACAACCTCACGATTTGGAGGGGCTAATTTGATGGTCCCGAGCACTCGGGATTGCTCGTCAGTTCCGTAGCCCCACTATGGGCCTTCCTCGCGCCTTACCTGCCACCAAATTACCCACCTCCAAATCGTGAGGTCGTTACTTCATCGGTACTTAAGGTGCCACGAATTGCACTAATTTTCACTAACTTTGGTTTCAATTTAGTGAAAATTCGTGCAATTCGTGGCCTATTACGTTTTAATCCACCTGGGAAAGCAGCGTACAGCCCCGTCCTGTTATCTTTGAACCAAACTTTTTCTGCGCTATGAAAAAACTTGCCTTGCTTACCGCGCTTTGCTGTTTCGTCCAATTGGGCTTTGCACAAAGGAATTTTGGCAAACTCGTGGGCGGCCTTGAATTGGGCTTCGACGTGAGCCAACTCACCGACGGTTTCAAACCGAGATTTATCCCTACTTTCCAGTTGGAAGTGCCCATCGGCTCGCTGGCATTGGGTGCAGGGATCGGGCGCGAATACTACCAATACTACGAATATGGGCTAAGCACGGGCCAAACCGTGATGCGGGAAGAAGGGGGTGTGCCAGTGACTTATTATCTCACCAATATCCGCGAGTTCAAGCCGGCCTATTGGACGGTGCCCCTCAAAGCCGAGGTGCGGGTTCACCGTTGCCAATGTGTATATGTGCAAGCAGGCATGACCCTTGATTTTTTTGATTCAGGTACGCCGGATCGCCTGGTTTTCAGTGGCGCGGAAGTCAAACAACCCTGGCCTTATGAACTTCGGCACGATGATCTTTTTAAGAAGCGGACTACCAGCTTCAACTTTGGCATCGGGTTCAATTTGTTCCGCACGGGAGGTTTTCGGCTTACAGCACGGCCTTCGATTGTTTGGAGCGAAAACCCGGAAATTTATCAGCTATATGCTGACAATGCCCCCAAGTATATTCCTACTTTACGAATGAATTTTGGTGTGCAGGTGGCGATTATTCGGTGATTTTTAAACCCCTATTTATTCCCCGCGTACACCAAAAACACCCCCGGCAACTTCTCCAGCATCTTTTTCCCTGACTTATTCCAATCCCTCACGGTGAGTGTGCGCGTTAACTCAGCCTCCCCCGTGAGGTCTTGCGCTACCCCAAAAAGGGTGGTAGGTTGCAAGGATTCGAGTGCAACTTCGAGCACCATCTGAGAACGATACGGTGTTTCAATAAAAATCTGGGTCTGATCTTGTTGGCGGGAAAGGTTTTCCAGGCGACGAAGTTCCTTGGCTAGTTCCGGGCGTTTGGGTGGCAGGTAGCCATGGAAACTGAATCGTTGGCCATTCATTCCGGAAGCCATCAGGGCCAGGAGCAGAGAGGAAGGGCCTACCAAAGGCACTACCTTGACCCCTTCTCTGTGGGCGAGTGCCACTATGGCTGCACCAGGGTCTGCTACACCGGGACAGCCAGCTTCAGAAAGCAGGCCTATGTTTTTTCCGGCCTTTATCGATTCTTGGAACACGGCTTCCGCTTCCGCTACATCTTCATTGTCAACAAGTTCAACAAAAACCATCTCCTGAATTGGACGGCTTGGCCCCAGGCTTTTGATAAAGTGTCGCGCCGTTTTTGCTCGTTCCACAATGAAAATATCCAGTCCCCGCGCAATTTCCTGAGCGTAGGGTGGCACGGTATGCAGCGCATTTTCTGCGATGGGGCAAGGGATGAGGTAGAGTGTTGTCATGACTACTTAAAACGAAACTTCCCGAAAGTTTCGAACTTTCGGGAAGTTGGTAAAATCAGCGGAAATCCGCTCTATCAGGGTAATCCCTGCCTACTGGCGGGCAAGCGCGTTTCAGTTTTTCCTACCGCGCATATAGAACCACAACGCGCCAAAAGCAACCACCAAAAATATGGGCAGCAGATTGATGTTACTGAGCACGCTACGGCCTGCAGTCAGTTCAATTTGGTTAAGCGCCTCTTTAGGCAAGGCATTTAAAAACTTTTGAAGCGCCTCTCCGCTCAAGGAACTTACTTCTTGGTAGCCCATGCTCAGCGCTTGTGCTTTTTTCTCCATATCAAGTTTTGGCCCGATATAAAAGGTCTGGTACGCCCAGTTGCCCAACATACCGACTCCACCTACCAGAGAAAGCCCTAAGGCGCCACTTTTAGGGATATTTTCGCTCACAAAACCAAGCATGGTCGGCCAAAAAAAGCAGACTCCGAGGGCAAATACAACCGCTGCTGCATAGAGTGAAGGCCCTTCCATCGTGCGCAACATATACACCCCAATGACGGAAAAAATGGCTGAGCCCAGCAGTATGCCCGAAGGGTTGAGACGGTGAATCAATGGTCCGCCAAAAAAACGTCCCAATGCCATTAAGCCATTGACAAGAGCAAGGATAAGCAAAGCGTTTGCACCAGCGCTGCCCAAAAGTTTGTCAATCCATTGGTTGGTGCTTAGTTCCGTATTGGCCGTAAAAAACATACAGAGGGCCATAAAAAGGAACAAAGGACCTGTTACGGCCTTGAACATCTCTGCCGTGGAAACCCCACTCGTAACGCGCTCCGTATTCGGGAAACTATGCCCCCAAAATAGCCAGCCATACACTATAGTAGGGAGTATGATGGTCGCTACTTGCATTTGCCAACCCATACCGATATAATTCATGCCCGCTGCGACGAGTGACCCAATGACAATACCTCCCGGAAACCACACATGAAACCGGTTGAGCATCACCGTTTTATTGTTGGGGTACATGGAGGCTACCAACGGATTGCATACTGCTTCCACCATGCCGTTGGCAAAACCCACCAGAAATGTGGAAATAAAAAGCGTCCAAAATCCTCCTGCAAAAATGGTGAGCACCAAGCCCAGCAGGTGTGCGCCAAAAGCGACCCACATCAGCCGTTTCATGCCAATTTGATCCACAAAAAAACCGCCGATGGTCGTTGCTACCGGGAAGCCAAAAAAGGCCATGCCCGCTATCCAGGCCAACTCCTCTTCAGAAAGATTGAACTCTTTGCCCAAGGGGCCAAGCATCCCGGCTCGAATGGCAAAAGTCATCGAAGTAACGGTGAGTGCGACACACGAAGCCGTAAAAAGCCTTGAAGGGTTGATGTTGCTCATACTGCGTAAGTATTTTTCGTTTTGAAAAGATGGCCAAATGTAGAAAAGCGCGAATCCTTACAAAGCGATTCGGGCTTTTTTTACTAATAATAGGCTCACTTCAAGTGAAACTATTATTAAAGCACAATCTCCTTCAAAATCTTCCGCACCAATCCCGGCCCTTCGTAAATCAACCCAGTATACACCTGCACCAAATCTGCGCCGGCATCCAATTTTTCCTGTGCCGAAAGGGCCGAGTCAATGCCCCCAACCCCGATGATGGCCACTTCTTTGCCCAGTTTTGCCCGGAGGTAACGGATGACTTCGGTGGCGCGTTCGCGCACAGGAACACCGCTCAAACCGCCCATACCCATCGCTTCAATTTGGGTGTTTGAGGTCTTTAGGCCTTCTCTGGAAATCGTTGTATTGGTAGCAATTACTCCGGCCAGCCCCGTTTCGCGCACGATGTCGGCGATATCATCTAATTGACTATCCGTTAGATCGGGAGCTATTTTAAGGAGGATAGGTTTCGGCAATTTTTGCGCCCGGTTTTTGTCTTGGAGCAAGTTCAAAAGCCGGGTAAGTGGTTCCTTTTCCTGCAATTCACGCAGTCCCGGGGTGTTAGGGGAACTGACATTGACCACGAAATAGTCCACCCATGGGAACAGTTTTTCAAAACTGAGCAGATAGTCATTCGCGGCCTCCTCATTAGGTGTCAGTTTGTTTTTGCCAATGTTTCCGCCAATAATGAGTCCATTGGGCACACCCATTTGGCGCAGGCTTTTCAGGCGTTTGGCAAGCGCATCAAGTCCTTCGTTGTTGAAACCCATGCGGTTGATAAGTGCTTTGTCTTGCGGCAGCCGGAACAAACGTGGTTGGGGATTGCCTTCCTGCGCAATCGGGGTCACCGTGCCCACTTCGACAAAGCCAAAGCCGAGACAGGCCAGGCCAGGAATGTGTTTTCCGTCCTTGTCAAAACCTGCTGCAAGGCCCACCGCATTGGGAAAATTCAGCCCCAAGACCTTCTTTTCCAGGCGTTTGTCTGGAAGGCAAAACAGGGCTCGCAGCAGCCAGCGTGTGGGCGGGAATGCTGCGGCCAGATCGAGTAATTGGAAGGTGATACGGTGCGCAGCCTCTGGAGACAACGCAAAAAGCAGTGGTTTAAAAATTGAATACATAGGGCGCAAAAGTCCGAAAAGCCAGCCACTTGACCGTTATTCAATCACTGTAAATTCCTGCTCCGTCCTCGCCGCGCCATTCACCAAAATACGCAGGGTATGACTGCCCGCGTAGTGCTTCCGGGTGGTAAAATCCTGAAAACGCTGATGGCGTGTGATATTTTCCACTTGGCCACTTTTTAGAGTTAACTCCTTGATTTTAAAAATCTTAGAAGAAATTTTTCCAGATAAGGTTTGATAATCTATGCCGTACTCCAGGCGGATTTGCGCGGGTGCAGGTGCTGTATTTTTTACTGAAAAAGAGAAATCAAGCCGCCCGCCAATCGCGACTTTGTCTGTCACTTTGAAGTTCGAAATTTCAATCCCATCCAAACCTTTTTGGAAACCAAAATGCGTGAGTGCGGCAGCGTTTCCTTTTTTCAACAAGCCGCGACAAGCGTGTCGCACGATCCAATCTGTTTCTGCCGATTGTCCAAGCCAACGTCCGGCAATATAAAGCACCAGTTCTGGATGGTCCTTGGCGATGTCGTTCAGGTTGTTGGCAACTGAGCGGCGCACCGTTTCGGCGGGATCGTTTTTAAGGTTTTCGAGGATGGGTAAAATGGGGGAAGGATCCCGTTTAAGCATTGGCACACCCATGCCCCAAGGCAGTCTGGGTCGAATGCCTTCGCTGCTCAATCGGCGCACCAGGGCACTCGGATGTTTAGACCATACGAGCATTTGGGCGCACATTCGTTCCGGGTAACGCAGAAAAAAAGGGCGCACGGCAAATTCGGCGCTGCTCCATTGGGTGAGTATTTCGAGGGCCGGGATGGAATGATCGGGATAGTCCACACCATGCGCTTCTACAAAATCGGGCAAAAAAGTGTATTCAAAAGTCAGTTTCTCACCGTGACGGTGGAGGTAACGCTCGGTGGTTTTTGTCACAAAATCCAGGGCCACAGGATACTCGGGTGGCAAATTTGCCCGGAGCGCATGACTTATATGGCGGACGCGCTGTTTGAGTTCGAGGGATTCCCAGTTATTGTCAAACACCTGATTAAGAAACTTTTGTGTAGGAAATGCTCCCCAGACCTGCTGGATTTCAAGCGCAAATGGCTCAATGAGTTTGCGGGAAAAGATGTTTTTGAGTGGTTCTGCCATGTTTAAATGAGTTGTTGAATGTATCGCTCGACGCTGGAGGATTTCACGCAACGGCGAAACGGCAAGAAGTTTTTCACGCAACGGCGCGACGCCCTTTTCACGTTGTCTCGTTGCGCCGTAGCGCCGTTGCGTGAAAAACCCCCACGCGCCCAAAAATCGGAAACCTAACCCTCCGAATCTCTCCTTCCGGCCAAACTTCCTTCAACTGTGCCACAAAATCTTCACTTATAGGGCTTTCACCATTTTTCCGAATGAAATGCTGTACCGCCGACCAAGTGTTGAGGTAGCCTAACAATTGTTCGACGGCCCAGGAATAGGTCGAGGCCATTTCGGGAAACGGGATTTCATCGAAGGGGAAGGGGATGGTGCGGTATGCTGTTTCCACCAAATGTCGCTCGGCATCCCAACAACCGTGCAGGATGGTGTTGTAAAAATGCTCGATTACGGCTTCGGTCGGTTTATCCACCCGAAGCAAATTGTACCCAACCAATGCAAGCAAACCTACGGGTTTTAAAACGCGGCGCACTTCAGGGTAAAATTTTTCAAAATCAAACCAGTGCGCGGCTTGCCCGACAGTAACCAGATCAAAGCAATGATCAGGGAAATCAGGGGTTTCGGCCCGACCCATTTGGTAACGAATATTGGGCTTTTGTGTCGCGTTTTTTAGCTGGTTTTCGCTAATGTCCGTGGCTTCAACTTGTCGGAAGTGATCGGCTAATACATTGGCGATTTGTCCGTTGCCCGTGGCGCAATCCCAGGCGCAGTCTAAACTTTTGCAGTTATCAAAGAGAAAATCAAACATTTGTGCCGGGTAGCCGGGACGGAATTGGGCGTAGCTAGGGGATTGAATCGAGAAATTGTCTTTCATTTTCGTTGTTTAACGGTAGGATGATCTTTCACGCAACGTGGAGGGGTTTCAGGCAACGGCGCAACGACGCAACGTGGAGGGGTTTCACGCAACGGCGCAACGACGCAACGTGGAGGGGTTTCACGCAACGGCGCAACGGCGCAACGTGGGAGGGGTTTCACGCAACGGCGCAACGGCGCAACGTGGAGGGGTTTCACGCAACGGCGCAACGGCGCAACGTGGGAGGGGTTTCACGCAACGGCGCAACGGCGCAACGTGGGAGGGGTTTCACGCAACGACGCAACACTTAGCATATATTACGTTGCGTCGTTGCGCCGTTGCGTGAAAAATTATGGCCTTCCCACCCCACCATATTTCCCCGCCCAATCAAACATTTCCGCCAGCACATGCAGCACACTTTCACGAGCCCGGTACCCGTGGCTTTCATGCGGCAACAACACCAGTCGCGACGTGCCGCCATTGCCTTTGATGGCCTGGTACAAACGCTCGGACTGGACGGTGAAGGTGCCTGGATTGTTGTCGGCTTCGCCGTGAATGAGCAAGAGCGGCTTTTTGATCTTGTCGGCAAAATTGAAAGGCGATACGTTCATATAAATGTCTTTCGCCTCCCAAAACGAACGCCGTTCGCTCTGGAATCCAAAGGGCGTAAGGCTGCGGTTGTAAGCCCCTGACCGCGCAATGCCATAGGCATAATCATCGCTGTGTGCCAACAAGTTAGCCGTCATAAAGGCACCGTAAGAATGGCCGCCCACGCCCACTTTGCTGCGGTCAATAATTCCCAGGGAATCCAGATAATCAATGGCTGCACGACCCGAAGCAGTGGCTTGTTCGAGGAAGGTATTGTTCATCGTTTCAGGGTCGCCCACAATGGGGATGGTGGCGTCCATCAACACCGCATAACCTTGTGTGACGAAGAATAGGGGCGAGTCGTTGCGGTAAAAAGTAAAGGTGTTGTCCGTTACCCGCACTTGTCCGGCCGTGCTTATGTCCGAATATTCAAGCGGGTAAGCCCACAAAAATAGTGGGAGTTTTTGACCGGGTTTGTAATCAGCTGGCAGGTAAAGGGTGCCAGAAAGCGGTACGCCATCGGGACGATTGTATTTTATCACCCGTTTTTCAATGCCCGTGAGTTGAGGGGCCGGGTCGCTAAATTTAGTCAATGTGCTGCGCGATTTGTCCGAGAGACTGACCAAATAAAAGTTGGGGACCTCGGTCTTGCTCTGGTGGCGCGTCACGATGCGCTCCCGACCTTTTCCGGCAAAGGCGATAAACGATTCAAAGGTCTTGTTCGCAGACTTGTAGAGGGTTTGCTTTTCCCGCGTTTTAAGGTTGATTTTATCCAGCCGGGGATATTGCCCTTCATCCGACGCGCCCTCGGAATCGTAATAGAGCCAGTCGCCGTCTTGCGCAATGACCCAATCACCATTCGGGAGACGCTCGTAGACAGGGCTTCCGGGGTTGTCGTAATCGTTGTTTATGCTCAGGTCGAACAGGGTGTCTTTTGTGGTTGGGTTTTGTAAATCAATGCGATAGGTAGTGTACCAACGTCGGTCTCGGTCATATTCTGTGAGTAAGCTGGCATCTTTTGCGGCCAACCACTCAAAACCTGCAAAACGATATTTAGTCTTCAACACTTCGCGGGCTTCAGCTGAAAAAGGCGCGTCGAGCAACATAATCTTGTCTCGGAAATCTACTTTTCGCTTGGGGTCGCCGCCGTCGAGCGCCTCCACCCAAAGCAGGCGAGCGCCGTGAATGGGTTGCCATTCAAAATCGCGTGGCCCAACCACCGTTCCTTGTCGGGGGATTTCGTCAGTCACGGGAAACTCGACTAAGCTGCGCAAGGGTTTCCCATTGCGATCCCAGACCTCCGTTTTTCGAGCAAAATTGCTAAACTGCACACGGTATGAAAATGGTTTGCGCAACTGCGTTACCAACAAATAATTTTCATCTGGCGACCAGTCTGTCGAGGTGTACAAGCCAGGACTGCCGAGCAGTTGACTCTTTCCGGTATTTGCGTTCGCCACCACCAATTGGCTGGTCGCGTAGTATTCAAAAAGCAGTTCGTCGTGTTCGTTTTTAAGGAGATCCTGGTAGGTCATCACCTGCGAAACCTTGCCCGAAGTCTCCTCGATGGAAGGCCCGGTGGGCACTACGGTCGCGCTCGGCGCTGGCCCCCGACCAGTGGGGATACTGCGCACCAGAAGTCGTTCGCTGTCTTCGAGCCAGTAAAAGGCGGTGGCCAGCATATCATTGAGGAGCAAATTGCCCAATCGTTTGGTTTTGCCGGTGCGGGCATCCGCGATCCAGAGTTGTACGCCATCGGCCACGTCCACCGCAAAAGCGAGGCGTTTGCCATCGGGCGACCAAGATGCCGGCCCTGCCATTCGTCCGCTTGGAGGCATTTCAATCGTCACGTTTTTCCCTTCGCCAAACCACTGCACTTCGCAGCCAGTAAACTCCGTAATCCGCTGACGGGCATTGATTTGTGGGTTTACGCGTTGGCCGGCAAGTTTCAAGAAGGGCTGCGCTAACGTGGCGATACCGGGGTTGGGATTGTAATAGGTGAGCAATAGGGCATCGCGGGTAGGATTCATGCTCACCTGGGGCGTGGGCCTTGCCTCCACTATTGCGGCCACGTCGGCGGGCGGGCGGCGATAGGGGTTGTTTTGGGCAGATGTTTGCAAGGCGCAAAGCATCGCAAGCAGCAGCAGGGTGGGGGCGGCAGATTTGTGTTTTTGAAAAATCATAACTTAGGTAGGTGTTAGAAAAGGATGGTAAACGTAAGGTTTGTTCTTCATAACAGGCTGTTTTTGACTGCAAGCACTGCCAAATATTCAACCTTGATCGTGCTGCAAAAAGGGGTAAAAAAATATTTTCACGCACAAAAAAGGCACATTGGAAATAATAATTCTGGAAACACCCAAAGTAATTTCATTAATTTAGAATAAAATTTTTTTAGTTCTCATAAAGCTAAATACCTTTGTCTCGTTATTCACAAGGTTTTCACCATAGTCAACTTCCTAACTTTCATGGCTGTAAAATACCCGGTCAAAGTCACTCAGGCCACCCAGTCTAAACTCCCCTCCGTTGACTTCAACAACCTGCCTTTTGGTAAGGTGATTTCCGACCACATGTTTGTCGCCGATTACGATGGAAATCAGTGGACCGACTTCCGGATCGAGCCTTTTGGCGTACTCGACATTTCCCCTGCGAACCTCGCCCTGCACTATGGTCAAAGCATTTTTGAAGGCATGAAAGCCACCAAGATGCATGGTGCCCCCGTTTTGTTTCGTCCAGAAATGCACGCGCGCCGCTTCAATGTTTCGGCAGAGCGTATGTGTATGCCTTCCATTCCGGAAGATCTGTTTATTCAAGCATTGAAGATGTTGGTTGACCTTGACCGCGATTGGATTCCGGCCATAGAAGATCACGCCCTGTATATACGCCCACTAATGTTCGCCACCGATGAGTACTTTGGTGTGCACACTTCCGAACAATACAGATTTATTGTTTTCACAGGCCCTGTTGGTCCCTATTACCCGAAGCCCATTAAACTGTGGGTCGAGGAAGTTTTTACCCGCGCTTCTCAAGGTGGTGCCGGTGAAGCCAAATGCGCTGGTAATTACGGCGCGTCCCTCCTCCCGGCCCAACGTGCCAAAGCAGCTGGTTACGACCAGGTGATGTGGATGGATGCCGTGGAGAAAAAGTATGTGCAGGAAGTGGGAACCATGAATCTCTTTTTTGTGATGGACGGCAAGGTGATTACCCCTGCTACTACCGGCACGATTCTTCGGGGCATTACCCGCGATTCGTTCGTAACCCTGCTTAAAGAATGGGGCTACACCGTAGAGGATCGCCTGCTCAGCATTACAGAAATTGCCGATGCTTACTGGCGCGGCACCCTTCAAGAGTGCTTTGGCGCTGGAACGGCCGCCGTGGTGAGCCATGTGAGCGAAATTACCTGGCGCGACCGCAAAATTCAGTTGCCTGAAGTGAATCAGACCAACTGTCCTGTAGGCACACGCTTGAAAAAACATATCAACGAACTGCGCATGGGCTTGCAGCCGGATGTACACGGTTGGTTGGATAGCTGTGAGAACTCTGGTCTGGAGTTGTTTTTGGAGCAGGAAATGGGGATGGTAGCTTAGTTCCCTCCTTCGTCCCGAGGACTCGGGACTATGGCGGGTAAAAATGTGGTCAAGGTGTGAATGGGGTAAAGCCCTCCTTCGCCCCTGCCCGCCAAGGCTTGGCAGGCGGGAAGGCTACGGTGGGTAAAAAGGTTTTGAAAAGTGAGTCCTCTATAGAAATATGGCGGGCATATAGGCCGCTCTTCCAACACCCGGGGAGCGGCTATTTTTTTGTTAACACCCAGCCCAAAAAATCCGGCATCGCCTCGCCCCAGGTCCCTGGCTCATGCCGCCCACCTTCCATTTCTAAATAGCGTATATTTTTACCCGGAATACCTTTTTCGCGCAAGGCGCGGATGAGGTCAATCGTGTCATCAATGGAGTCAATGATGCCATTGTTATTGCGGTCGTCTTCCTCATCCAGGGTGCCGCATTGAAACCAGAAGCGTTGGTTTTTGTCAAATTTTGTCGCCTTTTGAACGATGTCGTGCATGATACGGTCGGCATCGGGGTCGTGCGGGAGCACCTCATGGGAGCGCCACCACAACGAACCGGAAAAAACACCTACTGCCCCAAACACTTCCGGGTGAGCCCAGACCATGTCGAGCGCAGACAGTCCGCCCAGTGAAAACCCGGCAAAGGCGGTGTCTTTGGCTTCCGAAGACAACCGAAACTGTTCGCGCAAATGCGGCAACAATTCCTCCAGGATAAAACGGCTGTACTTTGGCGCGAGGTCGCCCCGACCTTTGTAATCTGCTTGCCGGGCGGTGCCGTATTCTCGGATACGCTGATCGTTCGCACGGATGCCAATGGCAATGAACGGGGTTGTTTTTTTATCAGCAGATAATCCTTCAAAGATCCCGGCAAAGTGCATGCGGGGCAAATCTTGTCCGTCGTTGAAAAGTACGAACGGATAATCGCGCTTCTTCGCTGGGTCGTAGCCCAGGGGCAAATAAACATCGTAGGCCATCTCCCGGTTCAGGGCGGACGAATGAAATAGAAAGTGATGAACCGAAGGCGCCGTGTTTGATCCCAGGTGGCCCAGCATTTTGGCCACGGTTTTTTGAATGAAATTCATGTCGAAAAGGGTGCCACAAATTACACTAATTTACACGAATTAATGCGTAAACGAGGCCCATTAGTGTTAATTAGTGCAATTAGTGGCTAAGAATAGTTGCCTCAAAAAAACACCCTTCCTACAGCTTCAAGCCATAGGAAGGGTACTCGAATAAATGCCATCCCCAGACTATTGGACATTTTGACAATGGACGTTGGACCTGATTCAGCAAGTGCTTGATTTTCAAATTTTTTGAGTGCAAGTCCAATGTCCAAAAGTCCAAATGTCCAGTAGTCTTATTCCCTTAGTTGCCAACATCCTCTTTCTTCTTCTCTTGCTGCACATTGGGCGTAATCCGGGTAGGGCGATTGGCTGCTTCCCAAGCTACAAAGAATGCAAGTTGCGCGCGTTTGGCGAGCGCGTCGTAGTTGATTTTGTCAGGCGTGTCGGTTGGGCGGTGGTAGTCGGGGTGGGTACCATTGAAAAAGAATATGGCCGGAATCCCTTTTTCAGCAAAACTGAAGTGGTCGGAGCGCTCGTAATAATGGTTGGGGTCGTCCTTTGCATTGTATTTATAGTCGAGTTCCAGTTTGGTTTGTTCGGAATTGACTATTTCGTTGATGTCGTGCAGGTGTGTGCTAAGACGGTCAGAACCAATGACATAGATGTAGTCGGGATTGTTTGCATGGCGCTCGTCTACTCGGCCAATCATATCAATATTGATGTCCACAATGGTATTGTCCAGTGGGAAAAGTGGGAATTCCGTATAGTATTTTGAGCCAAGCAGCCCTTTTTCTTCGCCGCTGACCAGCATACAAACCACGGTGCGTTTCGGTCCGGCGCCTTGTTTTTTGGCTTCTGCAAATGCCCGCGCGATTTCGATTACGCCTGCGGTGCCGGAAGCATTGTCGTCGGCGCCATAGTAGATTACGGTACTGTCAGACATGCCCAGGTGGTCGTAGTGCGCGGTGACAAAAACGAATTCTTTTTTGAGTTTTTCGTCGCTGCCTTCGATTACGGCCAACACGTTGGATCCTTCCAGCGATTTGGTTTCTTTATCCAGACGCAATTCTATTTTGGCTTTTACTTTTACGGGCTTGAACTTCTCCCCTCCACGCAAATCGCTCAATTCATTTTCGGCCTTGTTGGCTTTGTCGCCCAAAATAGCTTTTGCCAAAGCAGGCGAAATGAAGAGATTGGGAATGAAATCATTGGCTGTCTTTTCCACATCTGTACCAGCGGGTTTCCAACCAAAAGGGGAAATTGCTTTGCGGTTTTTCTTCAAACTTTCCTCAAAATTGGGATCAATGATGAACGCCGCTATGGCGCCTTTTTTCTTTGCCAGCTGCACTTTTTTACGCCAGTCTACACTCCAATTGGAGCGAAACTCTGTTCCGGTAATGAGTGATTTGCCATCCAAGGACATAGGTTCACCATTGTAAAAGATCACCGCTTTTCCCGCCACATCCGCATTGCTGTAATCGTTGTATTTTTCAGATTCAATGCCATATCCGACAAACATAAGATCCTTCATTTCTGTCAGCGGCTTGTCAGGGCTGGACATTGGATAAACGAAAAAATCGGTACGGTTACGGAATTCCTGGCCCGCTACCTTGAGGCCGAGGTCTTTCCAACTGGTGTTTTGGAGCAGAATTTTCTGGAAAAAACCCTTGTCACCCTTGGGAGGAAGACCTGCGTCTTTGAATTGTTTGGCGATAAAATCAGCGGCCATGCGCTGGCCTTCTTCGCCTGTTTCGCGGCCTTGCATAGAGTCAGAGGCCAATGCGTACACCAGTGTTTTTAGTTCCTCGGATTTTATGCCTGCTGCGAAAGTGACGCCATCGTTGTCAAGCTTGTAACGACGAATAGGCTTGTTTACCATAGGATCGCCGCCACTGTAGATAGGTATTGTCGGAGGAGTTGGGGTAACTGGGGCTGGGTCTGATTGTGCCATCATGGTGAAGACGGGCAACAAGAGCAGGATAAGCAGTTTAAATTTCATGTGTAAGATGTTGGACTGTTGGACTTTTGGACGTTGGACTGTTGGACGTTGGACTGTTGGACGTTGGACTGTTGGACGTTGGATTGTTGGATGTTGGACTGTTGGATTTGGATCCTGGTTGTTTAAAGCAAGCAAATTGCTTTTGAGTTAAAACTCATCAAAGTCTAACAGTCCAGTGTCCAAAAGTCCAACGTCCAAAAGTCCCACGTCCATTTCTTTCAAAAAAAACTTTTCGCGCAACGAGCGCAGTTTTGCCCTAAAGAACAAAAAAGATGCCTAAGTTGCACGAACGGGGCGCAAATATCCTTCTTTGCGTTGTCCTGATGGGTGTATCTTTTGTTTTTCAAACGTTAAGCCTTTTTAATTGATTTATCGCCATGCCATACACTTTTCAAATCCTGACCGAAAAAACCCAAATGCTTCCACATTACGCCCTCATTCGGCAATTAAGCCCGGGTGTTACCGAGGAGCGTTACACTCATTTGCTCGACGATATGCTGGCGCATGGCTACCGCATGGTGGCTGTATTGGACGGCGAGGTCTGCGTGGGCATTTCCGGCATTTGGGTTGCCACGAAAATCTACAGCGGCCGCTATCTGGAAATGGACAATGTGGTAGTGGCTGACACGCATCGCTCCCAGGGAATTGGCAAGTTGCTCACCGATTTCGTGGAAAAGCTGGCGATTTCCGAAGGCTGCGAAACCATCATGCTCGACGCTTATTTAGAAAACGAAAAAGCGCATGCTTTTTACGAGCGGGAAGGCTTTACGAAGCGGGGGTACCACTTTTTGAAAAGAATAATTTAAACAGGAAAATTTAAAACAGGAGAACAGGAAAATTTAAAATTAAACGTGAAATGCACTCGTATTGGTAGTACGTCCCTTCATTCTCAATGTGGGTTTTGCTTCTTGGTTTTAAATTTTCCTGTTCTCCGGTTTTACATTTTCCTGTTTAACAACCATCCCTGAGGGCCAGTCCACCCCGGCCGCTTCTTCCTCACTTACTTTCCAGAGCTGGGCTTTGAAGCGCAAAAGGGTAGCATCGGTTTCGCTTTGCCGAATGCCGATTTCAATTTCACCGCGCTCCTCGAATGTTTGTCGGAGTACTTCGAGTTCGAGTTTTTTTACCGCGTTCATCACGTCGGGCATCAGTGCGTAATCAAAATCGAGCAGGAAAATATCCTTCACGAGACATTCGATGATCTCGGCATTGCGCAGGGCCTCGGCGGCAGCTTCCCGGTATGCGTTGATGAGTCCGGAAGTGCCTAGCAGGGTTCCGCCAAAGTACCGCACCACCACGACCACTACATAAGTCAGTGAAAATGAATCAATTTGACCCAAAATGGGTCGCCCGGCGGTGCCGCTGGGTTCGCCATCGTCGTTGCTGCGGAAACGGCTGCCATCGGGTTCGAAGCGCCAGGCAAAGCAGTGGTGGCGGGCCTTAAAATGTTCTTTTCGGAGATTTTCCAGGTGCTCCAAGGCTTCGGCTTCGCTGCGTACAGGCCATGCGTAGGCGATGAATTTACTTCCCCGGTCTTTGAATTCGCCTGTGCTGGGCGCGGCGATGGTTTGGTATGCGTCGGTCACGCAGGCAAAGATAGTGGTGTCTGCGACCAGACTATTAGACATTTTGACATTGGACTTTGGACTTGCACTCTAAATGTGTGAATAATGCAACTCTTATCAGGAATTGTGTAACGAGCAGCCATCGCAGTACCCCCACCTTTACATTGTGAAAATTCGTTCATAATTTAAGTTATGCTGAAGAAACATATACTGACGAAAAAATTAGACGATATGTTTTTAGGCGTATACAATGCCTATAAATTCATTGCCCGATTTTTTAGGCAAGCATTTCAAAGACCTTTTGAATTTCGTGAAATTGTCTATCAATGTTATGAGGTAGGGGTCAAGTCCTTGCCGCTCATTACACTCACGGGATTCGTGGTCGGCATGGTTTTTACCAAACAATCCCGGCCTTCTTTGGTCGCTTTTGGTGCTACTTCCTGGTTGCCTTCCTTGATCGCCATTGCCATGATAAGGGCACTGGCACCGCTTGTTACGGCCTTGATCTCTGCGGGCAAGGTGGGTTCTAATATTGGCGCCGAGCTTGGGTCTATGCGGGTTACGGAACAAATTGATGCCATGGAGGTCTCTGGGACCGACCCGTTTAAATTTTTAGTGGTCACACGTGTCATGGCAACCACCATTATGATTCCGATTCTGGCATTTTATTGCACTACGGTAGGTATGATGGGTTCATTTATAAATATCTATCAGCATGAAAAAACCAGCTTCCCCACCTTTATTGCGGATGCATTTGCACAAGTCAGTTTTCTCGATGTGGGCACCTCCGTGGTAAAAGCCATTACGTTTGGATTTACCATTGGTATGGTCGGAAGCTATAAAGGTTACAATGCCGAAAAAGGCACCCAAGGGGTAGGCAAAGCCGCCAACGCATCGGTAGTGCTTTCTATGTTCCTGATATTTGTAGAGGAATTGGTCATTGTTCAAATATCTAACTGGATCAGGTACTTTTAATATGGAACATAAAGCGGCACAAATAGACAAAAATGAAACCGTAATCTCCATCAAAGGACTGCACAAATCCTTTGGTGAGTTGGAGGTTTTGAAGGGCATTGATCTGGATATTTTTAAAGGAGAAAACGTGGTAGTACTTGGGCGTTCGGGCAGTGGAAAATCGGTATTGATCAAGATCATTTCCGGCCTGTTGCTGCCTGACGAAGGCACCGTTAAAGTGCTGGGGAAAGACGTGGAGAAACTAAGCGAAAAAGAAATGCGCGAACTGCGCATGAAAATCGGGTTTTCATTCCAAAGCAGCGCCCTGTACGACAGTATGAATGTGCGCGAAAACCTGGAGTTTCCACTGACCCGAACCAATAGAACACTCGGCCAAAAAGAAATAGACACGGTGGTGGAAGAAACGCTCGATGCGGTAGGCCTGTCAGATAAAATAGACCAGATGCCCTCGGATTTGTCGGGCGGACAGCGGAAACGGATCGGTATTGCCCGCACTTTGATGCTTAAACCGGAAATCATGCTGTACGACGAACCCACCGCCGGCCTTGACCCCATAACCTGTATAGAAATCAACAACCTGATCAATGAAGTGCAGTCGCGCTACAAGGCCAGCTCCATCATTATCACCCACGACCTGACCTGCGCAAAAGCTGTGGGCGACCGCATTGTGATGCTTCTGGAGGGCAAATTTACGCGTTCAGGAAGCTTCGACGAAGTATTCGATACGGAGGAAGTGCAGGCAAAAGAATTTTACAATTACAATTTCATTCAATAGTCATGAAATCAGATTCAAATAAGCGTGCAGTCTTTGTTGGGCTATTCATTGCCCTGGGCTTGATTTTTCTCCTGGCGGGTATTCTGGCCATCGGCAACCTGAAAAGTACTTTTGTCTCAAAAATCCATATATCGGCTATTTTTGAGGATGTGAATGGGCTACAATCTGGCAACAATGTCTGGTATTCAGGCGTCAAAATCGGCACGGTACACGAACTCGGCTTTTATGGAAAATCCCAGGTGAGGGTAGACGTAAAAATTGACGAAAAAGCCCAGCAGTACATTCGCAAAGACTCCAAGATGAAGATTAGCACCGATGGACTCATCGGCAATAAAATTATTATTATCTACGGGGGTACTCCAGCGTCACCGCCAGTAGAAGAAGGCGACACGCTGGGTATAGAAATAATGGCTTCCACGGAAGAGATGATGAACACCTTGCGTGCGAACAACGAAAACTTGCTGGCCATCACCACCGATTTTAAGGCTATCAGCAAAAAAATTGCTGGAGGAGAAGGAACGGTAGGGAAATTATTGAATGATGAGACTCTGTACAACAGTTTGGGCACCACCCTCGCTTCATTGCAGCGCTCGTCCGCGCATGCTGAAAAACTAACGGCCTCTATTGCTGACTATGGCGTAAAACTCAATCAAAAAGGGGCGCTGGCCAATGACCTTGTCACGGATACTATCATATTCAAAGACGTACAGGCCTCTGTAAAACAGTTGAAGAAACTCACCATAACGGCCGCAGAAGCAACGGACAATTTGAAAACAGCCAGCAGCAATGTAAGCATAGCCACCAGCAAACTGGACAACAAAAGTTCTCCTTTAGGCGTGTTGCTCTATGATGAAGCATCTGCTGCACACCTCAAGGCAACGCTTAAAAATCTGGAAGGCGGCTCGCAGAAATTGGATGAAGACTTGCGGGCAGTGCAGGACAATTTCTTGCTGCGCCGTTATTTTAAAAAGAAAAAGAAGGCGGAAGCGGCAGATGAGAAGTTGGAAAATACGGAGAAAGTGGATACAATCCAAAAGTAAGCAGAATAGAACGACACTTTCTATATCAACGTGAGTTGTCTTCCTGTCGGGATCTGTCCGCATCAAGTGCGCTTTGCCCGAGCATTTGCCCTTTTGAGTGGCTCCGCAGGGCAAAAACTCGGCCAAAGCGCACTTGATGCGGACGGGTTCCGACAGAATGACAAGGCTTGGCTACTCGGGTTATCAAGGAAAATCTAGAGGAAACAATTGGCAATCACCGTAAATCCGTGTCTAATTCGCGTCACCCGTGTTCCATCCCAAGCACGCGCTATCAAGTTTTCTTGATCTCCTTAAGGCACGTCATGATCTTACTGTGCAATAATTTTTCGTCAATGGGTTTGGATATATAATCATTCATTCCGATCGCTATACATTTTTCCAAGTCCACGGTGGTTACATCGGCTGTCAGGGCAATGATGGGGATTGTAGATTTCATTTCTTTGCGGATGTACTCGGTAGCTTCAAATCCGTTCATCTCAGGCATTTGCAAATCCATCAATATAATGTCGTACCTGTTTTTTTGCAGCATTTCAATGGCGGACTTTCCATTGTTGGCCACATCAATTTCAAAACCAAATTCGGCAATTATTATTTTTATTAAAAGTTGATTCAATAGTACGTCTTCTACAACCAACACCCTTACTTTTATAATTTCTGTTTCTGTTTCTGTTTCTGTTTCTGTTTCTGTTTCTGTTTCTGTTTTTTCAAAACTCAGTACAAAACTAAAGGTCGAACCTTTCCCAAATTCGCTTTCGACTTTTATGGTGCCGCCCTGAAGTTCAACCAGTTGCTTAACAATCGCGAGCCCCAGGCCTGTCCCCCCATAATGATTGTTTCCAACCCCATGCACCTGTTCGAAGACATTGAACATTTGCTCCTGCTTATTTTTAGGGATTCCAATGCCAGTATCTGTTAACGCAAATTCGAGAACAACCTTATCGGCATCTTCCTTTAATATGTTGATCTTCAGCGTTATTTTACCCACTGCAGTAAACTTGATAGCATTGCTTATCAGGTTCAGGATGATCTGACGCAAATGAATCGAATCGCCTATTAAAATGGAAGGGATTTGGGGATCAATCTCTTTGACAAGTTCAAGGCCCTTTTCCTCTATTTTTGAATTAAACAATTGGAGGATTGCTACCATAGATTCAATTAGGTTAAAGGGGGTTCTTACAAAGATCATTTTCCCAGCATCTACTTTGGCCAGATCCAGAATGTCGTTGATCAAAACGATCAATGAATCGCCGGATAATTTGATCGCATTGATGTATTCCTTTTGAGAGTCGCTCAATTTTGTCTTCAACACGACGTTCGTGAACCCGACAATGGCGTTCATAGGTGTCCGGATTTCGTGGCTCATGTTTGACAAAAACTGTTGCTTTGCCTGAAGCGCCGATTCTGCCATCTTCAATTTTAATTCAGCATTTATTTTGGCTTCTTCCAGTACTTTCTTCTCTTGCTCCTTTATTTCAATGGCTAATTTTCTGACTTTGGTAATATCTGCAATGGTGAGGACGATCAATTCTTCGTTTTTACTTTGCTGAATGATACGGTGTGCATTGAGCAACAATATTTTATGGCCTACTGCCGAAAAAGTACCTTCAACCTCAAAATCGTGAAAAGGGTTGTTTCTGGGAATAATTTCTTCGAGCAGTTCGCGCAGTCTTGGGATATTCCACTGATTGTCTCCCAGTTTATACAGTGAGACACCCATTATATCTTCTTCTTTTACACGAAATGTTTTACAGAATGAAATATTGGCAGATTTAATCCGGATATTTTTGTCGAGGATCAGCACTGGATCATGAACGGTGGAGAGAATCGCCTCGTAATAAGTGTACAGTTCTTCTATCTCATAGATACGGGCGTATAATTCCTGATTCGTAGTGGTCAGTTCCTCATTGGTAGATTCAATTTCCTCCTTGGAGGTTTCCAGCTCCTCATTCAGGCTTTGCAGTTCTTCGTTGCTGGAAATAATTTCTTCATTGGCACTCTGCAATTCTTCGTTGGCTGCTTCCTGGTCGTGCGTAATAATACCCATGTCGGCGCGTGCAGCAGCCAGTTCTTCTTCCAGTTTTTTTATCCGGCGGTCCTTCGCAACCGAATTGTTTTTTCTGCCAGCACTGGGCATTTCTGCTAATTCTGACTGTTGTCCGGTAAAGACAATGATCAGCAAGGGTTCTTCTCCTTCAATATTAAGCGGCGCCACCTCTATATTGACAATTTGTACCGTATTTGCCAGCAAATCCCGGTTCATCTCTATCCCGTTTTTGCGTACTACCTGTTTTGTTTTAATGGCAAGATGGATTGCATTGCGCAGTTCAAAAGTAATTTCAATATGAGCCATCTTTAAAACATTAAAACTGGCTTTTCCCGATGCGTGCTGAAGGTATAAAGAAGTGGAGCCCCTGAAATGAAGGATTTCCAAATCGTAGTTGATGATGACACTCGCAGGCACATAGTTTGCCAGCAGGACGGCATCAAATTCGCTGGAAGCGTTGCCCGCTGCTGCAACAGCGGCCTTTTTAAAGACAATCGCTGCAGTGTCGTTCTTTTCGGGTTTTGAAGCGGGCAAAATGTTTGAGATGATATCGGGTATTCTATGTACGCCTGAATTCTTTTTGCGTGTATAGACTTTAAATTTTTTGTTGAGCGTAGTAAATAGTGCTGAAGCATTTCCGATGGTTTCGGATTTGCCAAGCATGAGGCAACCTGTATCATTCAGGGCATAGTGAAAGGTTGTTATGGCTTTTTTCTGGGCACTGGTATCAAGATAGATAAGAAAATTGCGACAACTGATAAAATCCATTCGCGAGAAAGGCGGATCGCTCAAAATATTGTGCTGGGCAAAAACACATATATCGCGCAGATACTTAGAGATGCGGTAGTGATCTTTGCTTTTTGTAAAAAATTGCTGCAGGCGTTCGGGCGATACGTTTTTAAGTTGGTGTGCGGAGTACTCTCCAATGCGGGCAATATTCAATGCTTCTGCGCTGAGGTCGGAAGCGAAAATCTGAAAAGGAAAGTTGATGCCCTTATTCCCTTGCAGCTCGAACAACAAGATTGCAATGGAATACACTTCTTCGCCTGTAGCACAAGCGGCCACCCAAATACGCAGCGGTTCGCCAGAAGATTTGCCTTTTAGCAATTTAGGCAGCACATCGGTTTTTAAAAGCGCGAAAGCTTCGGTGTCCCTGAAAAAATCACTCACGTTGATGAGCAAATCCTGAAAAAGCAAATCCAGTTCGGTTTTCGATTGCTCCAGAAATTCCGCATATTGCTTGATGGTTTTTATTTTATGAATCAACATCCTGCGGAGCATTCGCCGCTTAATGGTGTTCATTTTATAGTGGCTGAAATCAACCCGTTTGCCTTTATGGATCAGCTGGAGAACGGTTCTCAAGTCTGGATCGCTGTTGTCAATTTCATTTTCATGGGTGCGTTTCGCAACGGCGCGGTTCGCCAGCGGATGTTGGCTCATCCAGCTTAGTTCTTCTCCAATTTCTTTAGGCGACAACACAAAATCAACGACCCCTTCGGCAATCGCAGATTTTGGCATACTGCTGAATTTAGCGGAATCGTCCTGTGCAAAAGTGATGCCTCCGGCCAGTTTTATTTCTTTCAACCCGCGTGTGCCATCATTGGCGCTGCCCGACAATACAATACCGATAACATTTTCTTTGTGCGTTTCGGCTAAGGAGGAGAAAAGAACATCTATAGAAAGATTAGAGCTTTTATTTTTAGGTCTTGGAAGTAATTGAATATGCCCATCCATCACCTCAATTTCTTTATCGAAGGGTATCACATATACATTATTGGGTTCCATCTTTGCCATATCATCTATCTCCTGTACTTTCATGGCAGTTAGTTTCGACAAAAGCTCAGGAAGCATGCTTTTATGGTCGGGACTGAGATGCTGCACATAAATAAAGGCCATGCCCGTGGTGGGCGAAAGGTTTTTCAGAAGCTCCGTTACGGCCTCCAACCCGCCCGCAGAGGCGCCAATGGCAACCACGGGAAATGCGTGTAAAGACTCCTTATTCATTACACGTAGCCGTGTTTTGCCCTTAGCTTTTATTATTTCTGGATGGGATATAGTCGCCTCTTCCTTGCTCGTGCTTGATTGGACCGAGGGTTCTTGTGGGGGAAGCGCCTTTTTTTTGATTGATTTCATTTTACGACTATTTACCGCAGCGTTATAGGACAAAGATAACCATTAGGCGTGTATGCCCTGCCAAAAGAAAAAAATAGGCTTATTTGGGTTCTTTTTCTCAAGTGCTTTGTCACGCAGAAGGCCAATACGGGTAGGGCGTGTGAAGGTTCATGGTGGATTACACTTTTTGTTCCTCCGTGGTCAATACCAATTCTTTAGACACGACCTCTTTATGTTCCACAAAAACGGCGAATTCGCTTGGGCGGATTTTCCCGCCATATTTATTGGCGTAGACTTTTGTAAACTCCGCTCCCAAATAGAGAATGATCGCGGAATAATAAACCCAAAGTATAATGAGCACTACAGCACCTGCCGCACCGTAAGCCGAAACAGTACTAGAACGGCTGAGATAAAGATTGATCAGATATTTGCCAATCAAAAATAGCATGGCAGTGAAAAAGGCTCCCACCAGTACGTCCTGCCATTTTAATTCGGCATCGGGCAGCACTTTGAAAATCACGGCGAAAAGCAGCATCACAACGCCTGTAGATATCAAATTACTAAGGATAAAGGCCAGCCACACAAATGCGCTGATATTGGTAGCAAGCCAACCGTCCAGCATACTCAGCACGGCGCTCAAAACGAGCGAAACCATCAAGAGGAAACCAATGCCAACGACCATCGAAAAGGAAACCATGCGTGTAAAGAGGAATCGTACCCAGCCTCTTTTTGGCTTTGCTTTGATCGACCAGATGGAGTTGATGGAATCCTGAATTTCAATAAAAACCCCCGTTGCCCCGAGAAAGAAAGTGGCTATACCCACCACGGTCACCCAAGGTGTGTCGCCCGAGATTCGGACGTTATTAATCATTTCCTGCAATTGGAGTGCGCCCAATTTTCCAATAAGTCCTTCAAATTGGAGATAGAGATAGCCCGTTGCAGCCTCTTTACCAAGCAAAATGCTGCCGATCGCTATGACGATGATCAGCATGGGCGCCATCGAAAAGAGCGTGTAATAAGACAGCGATGCACCCAATTTTAGCCCGTTGTCATTATTGAATTCTTCAGCAGTCAAGCGAATCACACGGCCTAATGCAAGGATCCTACGCCAAAAATTTTTAACGGAAAGCCCGGACAGTAAAGGGATATTCATAACCCTTTGGAATGTTAGTTGCACTGTCCAAGGACAACCCACAAAATGATAAAGATGACAATGGTGCTTAGGCAGCCACCTCCAAATTTCATGGCGCCTGCGCCGGAAAGAATTCCTCTCAAAAAGGTGTTCATATATCTTTGATGTTGAAAAAATAGCCCAATGCTATATCTTCACAAAGATGCCGTCACGGGGTTTTAAGGCCGTTACACAATTCTACAAATTAGTTACATTATTCACACTATATCTCAGACTACTGGACAATTGGACGTTGGACAATTGGACGTTGGACTATTAGACATTAGACATAGACACGGTTCAGCGAGGGCTTGATTTTTAAATTTTTAGAGCGCAAGTCCAATGTCTAATGTCTAATAGTCTAATGTCCAATAGTCCAATGTCCAATAGTCCAATAGTCCAATGTCCAATAGTCTGGGTTTACTTGCAAAACTGTTGAATTAAACCCTGCGCAGGCGCATAACCTCCCATCACAGCCTGCTGCCAATCGGCACAAGCCCCTGCTAAATCGCCCGCAGCACGGCGTGCCATCCCCCGGTTACATTTGAAATTGGGCGCTTCTGGTTTCATTACAATGGCTTTGTCAAAAAATGCCAGTGCCTCCGTGAATTTACCCATGCTTGCATAGGCGTTCCCCTTGTTGTTCACGGCATCTGCGAAATCAGGCGAAAGCGTGAGCGCGGCATCATAACAAGTAATGGCCTCCTGCATTTTGCCCATTCCAGCGAGCGTATTGCCTTTTCTGAAATGATATTCCGGGTCGGGCTTGATCTTGAGTGCCATATCATAAGCGGCGAGGGCGCGGTCGTTTTGCCCGGCACCGGCATAGGCCATGCCGAGGCTCGACTGAATTTTGTCCTTAGGTTCTTTCGTGTCCATTTGGGCGAATTTTTCCAGGTCTGCAATGGCTTTTGGGAAATCGCCTTTGGTCATATACACCTGCCCCCGCCCATACCAGGAATCAGTGAAATCGGGCTTCAACTCCATAGAACGGCTAAACATTTGGGCGGCATCGTCGTAGCGCTTCAACTTGTTGAAAGCCACCGCTAAATTGAAATTGGCGTCAAAATAAGTGGGGTCTACTTTGATGGCTTGTTCGTAAGATTTTGCGGCTTTTTCGTAGTCCTCCAGCGCGTCATGGGCAAGCCCCAGATTGGACCAGGAAAGCGGGTCGTTGGGGTTTTTGGCGGTGTTGTTTTCCCAGAGGGCTACACTGGATTTCCAGGCCGTGTTTTGTATAATGGTAAGCACGGCGCACATTGCCACAAAGCCCGCAGCGAGGTAAGGCAACATACTTTTCAGACCCGATTTTATTTTCCCGGAATCAATATCTGAATAGGTTTTTGCCAAAATAAAAAACAGGCCGAGGTACGGGATGTAGGTAAAACGGTCGGACATGAAGGCTTTGCCCGCGCCCTTGAATTGTAGTACAAAAACGATGTTCACCAGAAAAAACAAGAAGCCAAAAGCTATCGTTCGTCCATGCTTCGCGGTGCCCCATACCCACCATCCAATCGCAGCGAGGGCTAGCGGTGAAGCATAGTACAAAGCAGGCAGACTACCCAATTTAGGGTATGGATAATAAGCGGAAAGGCCAAAAGGAACGGGCACTTTCCAGAGGTAATTGAAAAGAGAGCCCGTGGCAAAAAAGAATCGTTCAACCACCGTGTAACCCACGTCCTTGAACCCTTCGGCTTCGCCGAGAAAATGGATTCCAACGAGTCCAAAAACCAAAGAAAGTGCAAAAAAGGGCACTTTTTCAAGCCAAAGCTTCATACTTTTTAAATCCCGCCCCGCCAGCCAGTCCATCGCCAGCATGGAAAGTGGCAATGACACGGCCTGAATTTTGGAGAAAAGGGAGAGCAGCCCAAGGATCAAGGTGAACACATAAAACTTGCTTTTTTGAGTGGTCACATACTTCCAATACGTCAACAAAGCCGCGATATAAAACAGACCGTACAACACGTCTTTGCGCTCTGTCACCCAGGCCACACTTTCCGAGCGCATAGGGTGGATGCCAAAAAGGGCCGTGCCCAGCGCCAGCCCCCAACCCCGCACACCCAAAGCCCGGAAAAAGAAAAACGCCAGCGCGGTAGTGGCTACATGGAGCAGCACATTGTCAAAGTGGTACAAAAACGGCTGAAAATTCTCGACCACCATTTGTCCGGGTTTCACGATAGTATCAAACGTGTGTTCGAAACAATAGGTAAGCACCACCAGCGGAGAATAGTTGCCATGCGTGTGTCCGCTGAAAATCTGTCTAAGATCCACGCTGCCGAGCGGTTTCACCATGGGGTTCAGCCAGAGATAGCCGTGGTCGTCCCAGTTGACAAAACCTGCACCAAAGGTGTTGACGAACACGGCGAAAGTGAGGAGGAGACAGCCAAGGAGGAGGATTTTATCAGAAACTTTTCCCGTAGCATTGCCGGGGTCACTTGTGGAGTACTTAGGACTGGTGGATTTCTGAACAGGTGTTACGTTTTTCTTTTTCTTGGACATGACGGGAGCAAGTTTTTCGTTCGGACAAAGGAAATACGAATTCGTTTTATAGGCAATAGTTTTTGGGGCTGTTCATGGTGGTATGGCCTTCAGGCCGTCGGGACAAGGGGCGTTTACGCCCCTGATTACATGCTCCTGCGCCGTAAACGGCGCCCTTCCCGACGGCCTGAAGGCCATACCACCGTCAAAAATATCCGTTGGCTCAAATGAAATGGGTGAAACGACGTTATCCGGGGCTTTCTGCCGAAAAGGGGGAGGAATTGGGGTGGGGGCGGTAACTTTGTGGGCAAGTTGAAAACGATTTAAGTAAAGTGCAATGGAAAAAATAAAACGCTATCAGCAAATCATCGCCACACTCCTGCGCGAGTACGCAACTCCCAATGCATCTGGCATGGAAGATCAGGTACTATTGGACTTTGAGAACAACCATTTTCAATTGGTCTCTGTCGGTTGGGATGAAGGCAAATTCGTTTTTATGCCCTTGTTTCACTTTGATCTGAAACCCGACGGTAAAATCTGGCTCATGGTCAATAATACCGATGTCCGCATCGCGGAAGAATTGGTCAAAAAGGGAGTGCCACGCACGGATATTGTGCTGGGTTTTCAGCCACAGTCGGTTAGGTCTTTAACGGATTATGCTTATGCTTGAACTGAATTGAGCCCAAGGCGATAACTTTGCACAACAAACTGAAATTTGAGACCTATGGACGAACAAGCATTTCTTCTTCAATTCAACAGATTGCCTGCCAATTTGCAGCGCGAGGTGCTGGATTTCATTGGCTATCTGTTTCAAAAACACACACTCGAAAAAAAGCCAGAACTCGCCAAGCCTATACGAAAGGCTGGCGCTATGCCAGGCCTGATTGTACACATGGCGGATGATTTCAATGAGCCTTTGGAAGAAGAGTTTAAAGAGTTGATGGTGTAAGTTGCTCTCTGCCTATGTTAGCAAAAATAACAAAATCGACAAAAAACTGGAACTAAATGGAATTCCACTTCGATATCAGAGGCCACCTTCAACCTAGAGGTTTGATAGAAACCACACTTGAGGAGTTTGAAGAGGTTTTTGTAGGCCAGTTCGAGGATAGTGATTCAAGAAAGTTAATTTTTGACACTTACCTTCGCTACACTAAGGACTTGCGAGATACAATCGGTGTCGGTTTCATCCAATGGATTGATGGAAGTTTTGTGAGCAACAAGGAAAATCCTAGAGATATTGATTTTGCCACTTTTATTGATTGGGATGTTTATGCAAAGCATGTGCGAGAGATTGACAACCGGTTTAGCAAGTGGGCAGTTGGCAATTTTTACGAATATTTAGATGCATACACCATTTGCGAGTACCCATTAGGACATGAATTCCACGCCATATTTTTGGCTGATCGCGCTTACTGGAATGAATGGTTCAGCAATTCCCGATTCAATCGCTTGAAAAAAAGATTTTCAAAAGGATTCATTCAAATAAAAACTGCATAGCGTATGGAACAGCAAATGAGTGCCCGGCAGATCAGAATTGCCGAACTGATCGAGAACTTGGAAAAACTTGCTCAACTGATTGATTTGCACAAGCAATCTACTCAGAATACTTCTATGATTAAGCAGTACGAATTCAAACGGAAGGAATTTGTAGATGAGCTGCAAGGGCTTTTTAAGCCGCTGAGTTTGAGATTGGAATTGACAGAAGCGGCGTAAAACACCAACAACGGCAGGAATTTTGAAACAAAAAAGAATTGATTATGAGCCATATCCCATCTAAGTGCCCCATTTGTGGAGGGAAAGTTGAATCCGGGAAAACCACTTTTACGGTTGACTTAACCTCTGGCGTAATAGTGGTGCGAAATGTACCAGCATTTGTCTGTACACAATGTGGCGAGGAATGGATTGACGATCCGACCTCGGTGAAATTAGAAGCTATTGCGGCAAGGGCAAAAGTGCAGAACACGCAGATAGAGGTGATGGCGATGGCTTAAGGCGTAGGCTTTGATGCCGATGTTGGCGTCCTATCCAACATCTTCGGCGGAGTAAGTGGATTTAGACACAAGGGATTTAGATGTCAAATAAAAAAATAGCGCACGGCAGATTTTTGTTGGTGAGAAAAATGCAAAAAACATATGAACATGATGACTGTTGAATACCAGCTTATAAAGCCAGAGGAACTGTCCAATTTATCAGATGCTTTTTCGGCAATTTTCCAATCAGATGGTTTTGAGCGAGACTATGAAAACAAATGGGAATGGCTTGAAGGATATAGCAAGCCGTTTCACAGTCTAATCAATATTCGGAGAGAACATAATTGGAATACTGGAGAATACGATCAACCTATTGAGATAAAATTAGTTTATACAAATTTTCTTCCGCAATCAATCTTGGATGAAATAGGCCAAAAAATTGCTACAACATTCCAAACAACAGTGCATTTTCGAGCATTAGATCGTCCGCCAACCATCGAATTGGCTTATAAAAATGAAAAGCAATACAAACCAGCTCAATAATTAATTAATTGAGTTTCCCCATATCTCACACACAAACATTTCAATGCGACCACTCCTCTCCACCCTCATCCTCAGCCTCCTCACGCTTTACCTCGCTTGTACGCCAAAAACGGGCAACAAAACAAGTTCAACGCCCAATAAGCCCAACGAACCCGCCATGTGGGATTCCATGGGCAAACCCCTCATGGGCGAAGACGAGGACCTCGTTGAGTACAACCTGCTCGACGAAGTGAATGTCGAGCCACAAACCGAAGAAAACCTCGACTCCCTGCGGCCCTACAATGCCTCGCATACGTTTGAGGTAGACCTCATCCACACCAAAATCGAAATTTCCTTCGACTGGGCCAAAAAACGCGCCAATGGCAAAGCCACGCTCACCATGCGCCCCTGGTTTTATGCCACGGACAAGGTGACTTTGGATGCAAAAAACTTTGACATCCAGTCCGTTACATTCGACGGCAAAGCCGAACAGTTGAAGCGGGACTACAACAACGAGCAACTGACCATCTACCTCGGCAAAACCTATTCCCGCACCGAAGAATTCAAAGTTGCCATTACCTACACCGCCAAACCCGACGAGCGCGAAAGCTTCGGCGGCTCGGCAGCCATCACCAGCGATAAGGGCCTTTATTTCATCAATGCCGACGGCGCTGAAAAAGACAAGCCCCAACAAATCTGGACGCAAGGCGAAACCGAAAGCAACTCTTTCTGGATGCCCACGGTGGACAAGCCCAACGAACGCTGCACCCAGGAAATGTACATCACCGTGGAAGATAAGTACAAAACCCTCTCCAACGGCCTGATGCTTTCGTCCAAAAAGAACGCCGACGGTACCCGCACCGATTATTGGAAAATGGACAAACCCCATGCGCCGTATCTGTTTATGATGGCCATTGGAGAATACGCGGTGGTGAAAGACAAGTGGCGCGGCATTGACGTGGATTATTACGTGGAGCCAAAATTCGAGGCGCATGCCCGCGATATATACCCCTATACCACGGAGATGCTGGAGTTCTTTTCCACGAAACTCAATTATACCTACCCCTGGTCCAAATTCTCACAAGTTGTTGTGCGCGATTATGTTAGCGGGGCGATGGAAAATACCACGGCGGTGATTTTTGGCGAGTTCATGCAGAAGACCAAGCGCGAGCTCATGGACGACCACCTCACGAACGAAAAGGTGGTAGCGCACGAGATGTTCCACCAATGGTTCGGTGATTTGGTGACCACCGAGAGCTGGGCCAATCTCACGCTCAACGAGGGATTTGCCAACTACTCCGAGTACCTCTGGATGGAGCAAAAATATGGCCGCGATGCTGCCGACGAGCATTTGATTACCGAACAGCAAGGCTATTTTTACTCCGCTGGCGACGGCGGCCACCCGCTTATCCATTTCGGTTATGAGAACCGGGAGGACATGTTCGACGCGCACTCTTACAACAAGGGCGGCTGCATCCTTCACATGCTCCGCCAGCAGGTAGGCGATGAGGCATTTTTTGCCGCACTCAACCGATACCTCAAAAAGAACGAGTACACCGAAGTAGAAAGCCACGAACTCCGCCTGGCGTTTGAGGACGTAACTGGGCAAGACCTCAGCTGGTTTTTCAACCAATGGTTTTTGGGCGC
>Ga0247843_1002340_pt1 | contig 34953 bp, 22 predicted proteins | sample LaCruzMarch2017__FD_192420 | JGI IMG/M metagenome (GOLD analysis project Ga0247843, IMG submission 192420) | Freshwater microbial communities from meromictic Lake La Cruz, Castile-La Mancha, Spain - LaCruzMarch2017_8m | ecosystem: Environmental > Aquatic > Freshwater > Lake | place: Spain... | reverse complement strand
GAGGTGGCCGTCCGCGCCTTCGAAGAAATCATCGCCGCCTTCAAGCTCCGGGAAAAAACCCCGCACGTGGCCGAAGACATCCCCGAGTTCAAGATGTAACACCGCCGTCCCCCAGCCCGCCGGGGGGAGCCAGAGCTCAAAGGGAACGCTTCCGGCGCTGCCAAGCAAACGCTCAGAATTCAAAACAACTCATGTTTCGCATCGCCTTGCTCATGCTTTTCCGCGACCGGGCGAAGTATGCAATGTTGGTCAGCGGTCTCACTTTCTGCACACTGCTGATGAGCCAGCAGGCCGGCGTCTTTTGCGGCATCATGATGTGGACGACGGCAACACTGCGGAACATCAGTTCGCCAGTCTGGGTGGTCGACGCCAAGGTGCAGCAGGTCAACGAGGTCATTTCGCTGCGCGACATCGACGTGCAACGGGTCCGCAGCCTGCCCGGTGTTGCATGGGCCGTGCCGCTTTTTTGGAGCATCGTGCAAGCACGTCTCCCTGATGGGTCTTTTCAGGCGATCCAGCTCACCGGTTTGGATTCCTCCTCTTTCACCGGGCGTCCCGCAGTGATGCTTGAGGGGCGCGTGGAGGATCTGCGGTTGCCCAACTCCGTCATCGTCGACCAAGTCGCGTTGGAAAAACTGGAACGCAAGGGCATCGATGCGCGCATCGGCACGACTTTTGAGATCAATGACGAGGAAGCGCGCATCGTCGGCATCTGCCACACGGAGCGAAGCTTCCTTGGGCAACCCTACGTCTACACGACCTACGAGCGCGCATTGCAATACATGCCGGCCCAGCGCAAAATGTTGGCTTACGTCCTGGCTGAGCCGAAACCGAACATTTCTCCGCAAGAAGTGGTCAGACAAGTCAACGCGCTGCCGGGGCTGCGCGGCTTCGATCATGACTCGTTTTTCCGTGAGACAATGATCTGGTACATCAAGAACACCGGTATACCGGTTTCCTTCGGCACCGTCGTCCTCATGGGAATCATCGTGGGCATCGCGATCGCGGGACAAACTTTTTACCTCTTCGTTCACGGCAACCTGCGTTACCTCGCCGCCCTCAAAGCCATGGGAGCCGGCACACCAAAGCTCGTCGGCATGGTCATGCTGCAGGCCTTCTCCACCGGCTTTGTCGGCTACGGCCTCGGTGTGGGGCTCGCGGCGCTTTTCGGCAACGCCGTTTTGGGCAACGGCACACCACCGTTTTACATGCCGTGGCAGGTCCCGGTTTTTGTCGGCGTGGTCATCGCGCTCATCTGCTGCTTCTCCGCCGCGATCGGCGTGGCCAAGGTGGCGCGCCTCGAGGCGGCCGTGGTTTTCAAATGAACACGTCCGAACCAGCCGTGGTGTGCCGTGATGTGGTGAAAACCTACGGCAAGGGCGAGATGGCCGTGCGTGCGCTCAAAGGCGTGAACCTCGAAGCAAGATTCGGCGAATTGCTCATGATCGTGGGTCCTTCCGGTTGCGGCAAAACTACGCTGCTCAGCGTGATCTGCGGGACTTTGCGCGTCGACTCGGGCACTATCGAGCTCTTCGGCCAAACCATATCCTCGATGCCAGAACGCGAACTCACCGCGTTCCGCGCGCGCAATGTCGGATTCATCTTCCAACAATTCAATCTCGTTCCGACTCTCACCGCACGGGAAAATGTCTCCATTCCTCGCCTGCTCACCGGCGCGTCCTATGCCGCTGCACAGCAGGACGCCGGCACCATGCTGGCGCAGGTCGGGCTTGCCGGACGCGAGGAAAGCTTCCCCTCGCAAATGTCCGGTGGTCAGCAGCAACGCGTGGCGATCTCGCGCGCCATGATCCACCAACCGCGACTGGTCATCTGCGACGAACCAACCGCCTCGCTTGACGCTGCCGCCGGCCGGCGCGCCATGGATCTCTTGCGCGAATCGGCGCGCCACCAGGACCGCTGCGTTATAGTCGTTACGCACGATTCGCGCATTTTCGACTACGCCGACCGTATCGTCGAAATGGATGACGGCCTTGTCAATGTGTCGCAGACCGCACCGGACTACCTCCGCGACCATCCTTATTCCCATTCACAACCCAAAAACCATGCTTAGAAATCTCACCATCGCTTCCGCAATCCTCGGAATAGCGGCCATGTTTTTCCTCGTCGCGCGCTTGAAAAAGCCTGATCCAGTCGCCCCGCCTCTTGTCGAGCCAGCGACCGCACCTTACGAAGCCGCCATCGGCGCGCGCGGGATCATAGAGTCCCTCGGGGAAAACGTGCACATTTCCCCACTGATTAGCGGCGTAGTCGAGGAAGTCCTCATCAAGGTCCAGGATCAGGTAAAGAAGGGCGACCCGCTCTTCCGCGTCGACTCGCGAGCGGCGCGGGCAGTCGTCGCCTCCCGCGAAGCGGAAATTCCCGTGCTCACCGCGCGCTTCACCGAGGCGGAGGCCAACCTCGCGGAAAAGAAGGATCTCCTCGACCGTGTCACCAAACTCGGATCGAAAAATGTGGCCAGCGAGGAAGAAGTGCGCCGCGCCACCTTCCAACACCGCGCGGCCGAGGCCCTGCAGGCACGCGCTGCCGCTGAACTTCAGCTGGGCAAGGTGCTCCTTGCCGAGGCGCAGACCGATCTGGACTTGACCCTTGTCACCGCGCCGCGCGACGGCGAAATCTTGCAAGTCAACATACGCTCGGGCGAATACGCCTCCCCTAATACCATGGTGGAGGCGGTCCTTCTTGGTAACACCACCAAACTGCAGTTGCGGGCCGATGTTGACGAGGACAGCGCGTGGCGCGTCCGTCCGGGGGCTCCAGCTACGGCCTACATCAAAGGAACCCGCGACAAGCCAATCCCCCTCAACTTCGTGCGCGTCGAACCGTTTATTCTTCCGAAAAAGTCCCTTACCGGCGAAAGCACCGAACGCGTTGACACCCGCGTCCTGCAAGTCATCTATTCGTTCGACATGCCCGATACCGCGGTCTACGTGGGACAGCAGATGGATGTCTTCATCGATGGAACAGCCGTAGCGCCGTAACGACTGGTTGCTTTCAAAGCCTGGCCATAAGCTGAGCGTTCCACCGGCCCGGCCGTGAGCAAGGAAGAGGGGGAACCGACTGAGGCCTGAACGCGGGATGAAGTACCGTAGCCTCAGCCAAGCAAGATGGAATCCCGCTTTCTCAAGCGTGGACTGGATGATGGCTCGATGGAGTCGGTTGGGCCGCCTGGTGCCAGCCTATCAGTGCTACTTGCGCCAAACGTGTGCTCCAAAATCCAGAGCAGCGCCCAAAGTGACCCCTAATGCGAGGCCAAGCGCAAGGTGGTCGAGGGCAAAACCTATGGCCACTCCCAGCGCGGCACCAACACCAACACCCGTCCCGGCACCGCCAGGAGACCTGCCTGCACCCTCCTGTTTCTCGGGGCCGGCTTTCAAGGCAAGCCTCCGGCAAACGTTGCATTAGCGAGCAGGCACCGAGCATCCCGGACGAACAGCAAAAAGAGCAGTGCGGCCGTCATGCTCTGGATGTTTGCCATGATCGCGCTCACTGAGCCAAGAGACGCCCACGCTGCCACCGAGGTCAAGGCCGATGTGACACCCACAGTAAACCGTTAGAGAGCCCAACCGGCAGGACAAGGCCGACGGATGGCCTGCGGCGGGTTTTCCACCTCACCACAGGCAAAAGGGCAAAGAACCAAAGATCAAAGGGAAGCCTTCCGGCGCTTCCACAACAGCCATCCTGCTCCGGCCATGAGAAGCAAAGCGTAGGTCGAGGGTTCGGGGACACTCGCGACACGAAAACCGATGAAGTTGCCCTCGAGCGTCGGGACGTTGCCGTCCCGGACCGAGGAGCGCAAGCTGACCCCGTCGCTGTCCCAGGCGCCACCGCGGCGCGCGCGAACATCGGACGCCGAGCTGTTTGCGCCACCAAAGGCACTCTCGTTCCACTCAAACACGTTGCCGCCTTGGCCCGTCGTTCCATACGGGCTTAAGCCTCCAGCGCTGTCCACTGTGGACGGAACCGAGGCAGCTCTATCGTAAACCGCCGTCCCTGCGTTGGTCCCGCCGCCCACCGCCGTCGGGACACTGCTGCTCGCCGTCGGATAAAGAAAATAGTTCGACCCAGCAGGGTTAAAATACGCCGCCTTGTACCACTCGTTCTCGCTGGGCAGGAAATAAAAGGCATCTTTGTTGCGGTAGAGATTGGTTCCTCCCGCCGTCCAGGCCTGCTCGCTGCTCCACACAGCCATGGTCCATTGGCTGTTGCTGAAGGTCAGATTATAGGCCGCCGTCTTCCCCGAATTCGTGTTGAGGAAATTGACGAAGGCTGCCGCCTCATACCAGGTGATGTCTGCCGCCGGTTGGCTTCCCGTCCACGCCCCAGCACTCACATTAGCCATCCCTATTTGCGTGGCTTTGGTAACTTGCAATTGGGAAATTTCGTACCTGCCCACGCGGTAGTTATAAGGCACCGCACCGTAACCAGTCGTGTCGGCCGTGTTGTTGGTCTGGCTGATGCTGACAAAGTCGACCGTGAACTCATTGCTGGTCCCGCCGCCGAACGTGTCGGCCTGCGCGGAGAGTTGGGTCATTAGGGTGAACGCGGCGCAAACTAAAACCACACAAGGTGAAAAAACAATTTTCATAGCAGAGAAAGGAGGCAAAATTATTTACCTCAATAAAAATTCCAACCTCAAAAATGGCGAATAACGACATTACCCGCCCCAAGGCATGGCCGCACCCGATGTCCTCGTTGGCGGCAGGGATGGGGGGAAGAAGTGGAGAGATGCCGCCCAGCCTAACGGGACGGCAGACCCGTAGCGGTTTTTTGCCACAATTTGCCACAAACTTCCGCCAACTTGGCCCAACTCCACTCGCCGCGTTAACAAGCTCATGGCCGATGCGGTCGGGGAACAGGATGCGGAATCTTTGCGCGAGGTTGGCCCGTGGCGGGCCTTCCACCTCACCACAGGCAGACAAAAGGCCAAAAGATCAAAGGGAAGCCTTCCGGCGCTTCCACAACAGCCATCCTGCTCCGGCCATGAGAAGCAATGCGTACGTCGAGGGTTCAGGGACACTCGCGACACGGAAGCCGAGCGAGGCAGCCGAGTCAAAGGGCTCCGTCGCTTGGTGGTAAGAGGACGCCAAACGGGTCGCGTCGTTGGGATAACTTCCACCGCGCAAGGCGCGGCTCTCGGATGGGGAATTATTCGTACCATCGAAAGCCGTCTCGTTCATCTCCCAAACATTACCGCCTTGGCCCATGGTGCCATAAGAGCTCAAACTACCAGCGGTGCGTACCACAGCCGGAGAAAAACTCACAAATTGGTAAACCGCCGTATCCGCGTTGGTCCCGCTGGCCACGGCAGTCGGAGCCGTGTTGCTCCCCGTGGGATAGAGAAAGTAGTTTGCCCCAGCCGCGTTGTAATAAGCGGCCTTGTACCACTCGTTCTCGCTAGGCAGAAAATAAAAAGCGTCCTTGTTTCGGTAAAGATTGGTTCCTCCCGCCGTCCAGGCCTGCTCGCTGCTCCACAGAGCCATGCTCCAACTGCCGTTGCTGAAGGTCAGATCATAGGCCACCGTCTTGCCCGAACTCGTGTTGAGGAAATTGACGAAGGCCGCCGCCTCATACCAGTCGATGTCTGCCGCCGGTTGATTGCCTGTCCATGCGCCGGCCACCACGTTCGCCATCCCACTGGCCGTCGCCTTGGTAATGGCATTCTGGGTGATCTCGTAGGTCCCCACGCGGTATTCGTAAGGCACCGCGCCATAGGTGGTGGTATCCGCCGTGTTGCCCGTGTTACCAATGTCAACGAAGTCGATGGTGAACTCATTGCCACTCGTGCCGAAGGTGTCGGCCTGCGCGGAGGATTGGATGGAGAGGGTGACTGCGGCGAAGATCGCTGCCACAACGGAAGAGCGGGCTGGTGACTTCATGAGCGCGGCAGCTTAGGATGCCGCTGGCACACCACAATAAAAAATACAAAAAATGCGACGAAACGGCCAAAAAGCGTGGTGAACTGGCCACGGTGGCGGTAGTGAGGGCGGGCGACATTTTCCGCTGCCAAAACTTTTGGCAGCAAGCGAAGGCTGATTCTGCCTAGTTTCGCTGCCAATTCGCTGCCAAAAAAAAACAGCATTTTGGCTCTTTTTGCTGCTTCTCCCTGCCACTCATTGCCAACCAACAAAAAGCCCGCGAACGCTGTATTCATGAGGATTCGCGGGATTTTTAGAGTGGCGACCTTAACGGGATTGATTCGGCTTCGCCTCTCCCTTCGGGTCGACCGCTGGTCGATCTGCCTTGCTTTTGGCTCGGCTCGAACTGCGTTCGAATTCGCCTGCGGCGATCACTCGCCATTGGCAAGCGACCCTAACGGGATTCGAATTTTCGATTTATCCTTCTGCCCAGATTCCAATTTGTGTTGGAACTTATTGTGCATAAGAAAGTTGTCGAAGAGGTGCTTTTTTTCGCACTTTTCGCCTAGCGGCAAACTCCGGCGGTCCCCGGCACTCTGCTTGCCATCCTTTGCCATCACACTTTTAGCGCCTCCGAACATGCCGCAAAGCCTACACCGCAGTCGCTCTGCCTAGAAATCAATTTGAGGGTGCATCCAGGGTGCATCCTGCACCCCCCCTCGCCTCACCCCCGCTCCCCGGGGCACTTCCCAAGATCTACGCCGTCTATAACACATTAACCGGTTACGCGTACCGGCCAGCAAGACTGCAATAGTCGTATGAACAACCCGCATCTTCTCTCTGAGCGCATCGAAGTGGCTTGGCCAGCCGACCGACTCAGACAACTTGGCCCCAGTCAAAAGCATCGACTCAGGGCCTGGTTGGCAGTCGACCGCGAAAAAAATGGAGACGATGCCCTCACCGTCCCGGCCCTCGAGGGCATGCTCGAAATGCTCGAGACCTACTTCCCCGAGGAAATCATCGACGCATCGCAATTTCAGGCCCAGGAGGCCGCCATCATCGCCGCCCACGCCAAAGCATGAAAAAGTCCCGCGCCATCGAAAGATCCATCTGCGGTTACCGTCGCGCCATCGACGACCTCATCGACGCCTACCAGCGCCCCCGCCGTGAGACACCAATCACCCCACTCCGCCAATGTTTAAGCAGGTACCAAAGAGGAGTGTAAACCAGGAACGACAATATCCCCGCCATTCGCAGAACAAGCCGGATCAATGACCTCATGGTAGTCCGCGGTCGACGAAGTGCGCGGCGGCGGCAAGGTTGAGCGATTGCAAGTCGAGGATGGCGAGAAAAACAATTGTCCCAAATTCACGATCCCACGCCGCTGGTCCCCAAACCGAAGCCCCTAGCGCCAAATAAGCACGCATCAAGGTCCTTGACGTTAAACGCGTTCGCAGCGGTGTGGACGAGATTGTCACGCTGGAAATGTATGAAAACTACGAGGTACTCTTTGCATTTGCTTGTCGGACCACGAGTGCCGCTCAGTCCGGATCTTGGTAGACCCTTACCCAGTCGACTTCCATCGTCTTGGGAAAAAATGTTCCGGATGTCGGATCACCGCCGTAGGGTCCGCCGACGGCCACGTTGAGTTTGAGCCAGAAGGGCTGGTCAAAGGGCCATTGGGCCGCACTGCTACCGAGCACCGACTTGTCGGCGGTGAGAACTACCCCGCCATCGACGTAGAAAGCGACACGGTTCGGCGTCCACTCGATCCCGTAGACGTGGAACTCGGTGTCGTGGTCAGGCACGGAGAAGCCCTGCACGTTCTGCACGCCGCCCCCGCTGTTCATGTAGTTGTAGGCCCCGGTGTGGAAGGCTGCGGTGAATCCGCCGCTGGCTCCGGAGTATTCCATAATGTCGATCTCACCGCAGAGCGGCCAACCCACCCCGGCTTCGAAGTAGTCCACCCCCAACATCCAGAACGCAGGCCAGAGCCCGGCACCGCGGGGAATCTTCATGCGCGCCTCGATACGACCGTATTGCGGCTCGAATTTGTTGAGACTTTCGACCAGACCGGAGGTGTATTGCGTGGTCTTGGGCGCCGACATCCAAGGACCTTGGCCGGTGTACGTCTCGCGCTGCGCGGTGAGTTTGAGCAAGCCGTCCGCCACGGCCACGTTGTTGGTGCGCGGCGTGTAAAATTGCAACTCGCCGTTGGCCACATCGCCGTTGTCCACGGCGAGCCAGTTGTTTGCATTCAGGGATGTGCCGTTGAACTCGTCGCTCCAGGTCAGCACGTAATTGGAAAAGCGGAACGAAGCGAGGTTGGCGATTCCCGCCGCGCCGGAACCGACGAGGTAGAGGTCGTGCACACCGCTGACAAAGCCGGTCAACTGCACCAACTGGTCGCGGTAGTTACCCCACCCGCCCGTGTCTTGCGGGGCGAGCGTGCCGATGAGACGTCCAGCGGGACTGCCCAAGCGGATCTCGATCGTGCCCCCTGATCCGGATTTTGCCGCCGAGAACGTCGCGCTGGTGGCTCCGCTGCCGAAGTCGATCTTGGAGTATTGCACCCAATCACCGCCGTCGAAATGGGCGAGGGCCGCGCCGCCCGGTTCAATTACAACACCCGACATATCGTTGAAGGCTGCGGCTTGGAGTCCGGCGCGTGCGGTGGCCAGAGGTTCCATCGAGTCCGCCGCAGCTCGCACCACGGCCCGGATGAAACCCTTGTCCCCGCCGGCGGGGGGGCTAAGGCGGAAGGTGCGGTATTCGTATCCGGCAACACCGCTCAAGCTGAGGGCCGGCAGGCCGGAAATGTCGAGCGGCGTGGCCTCGACGGGAACGTTCCAGTCAACAAGGTTGGTGCTACCCTGAATTTCGTACTCCACCCCGGCGACGGAAGCCGACTGCGCGGCGACACCGCTGAAAGGGGCTCCGTAGAGGACCGGCATGGTTACGGCCACCGACCCCAGACCACCGAACTGGCTGAATCCGTGTCCGAACTTCCCGTCGCCCTGCACTGGCGAGTTGCGGTCGCCGTCGAAGGCGTAATTCCAAATATTGGCCACACCGGCGCTGTTGGTGTCCATCAGCGCGTTGCCCGTTCCGGCGGTCAAACCATTGGCTTGGGCCCAAGACTGGTAAGGCGAGACGGCGGTGATTTCCATCGCATTGATGTAGGCAAAGAAATTGTTGTTGTTCGCGACGGGCAAGGCGGTGAGATCGACGAAGAGGTCGCCATATGCATTCGGGCGGACCGAAGAAAAAACAGCAACGGATCGGTCATTGCCGGTCGATCCGTTGATACCGCTTCCGGAGCCACTCGTTTGCAAGGTCGCGGTGTTCGTCGTCGCGCCATAGACTGCGTAGGACGTCTGCCGGGTATCGGCCGCGTTACGCGACCCGAAGAGTCTCAACTCGTAGGCTAGGGCTGGATTGAGGCCGGAAATGCGCAGGCCGCCACCGTCGTCGTCGTCGCCGCCATTGATCAGGCCGTCGGCAGAGGAAAAAAAGAAATCCGCCGTCGCGCTGGTCGTACCCAAATTGCCCAGAGCCAGGGACGGAATGTTGCCCAGGCCTCCGTGCTGCTTACCATTGGCTTGAAATTCTCCGGTGATGGTGAGTGCCAACCCCGTTTTGTTGCCGGCGGCGTCAACCAAGCCAGCGACTCGCTCGCCCGGCACGATGGTCGCCCCGCCATTGACGGAGTGCCAATTGTTCCAGAAATAACCCCGTTCGTCTGCGCCGGCCGTGGCGTCGCCGTTTGTTCCGTCGGACGGGCCGAAATCGAAGAGCACCTTCTGCGGCGCCCCGGTAAACGGCACCATCGCGGGCGTCCCCCGATCGGGATAGATCCCTGCATTAACCAAAGCGGCGAGGACCTGGCTGCGCCAAATGGAATAGCCGGTGGTATTGAGGTGCAGTCCATCGACGTAGTAATACCAAAGGTCGGTCGAAGAGGGATTGTCCGTCGGCCCGACGGGCATGCTTTCGAAGAAGGCCGGCAGATCAATGTAGCGGAGCCTCGGGTTGCCATTGGTTGAGACAAAAGCGGAGATTTGCGCGTTGGCATTGGTGCGGGCCGCGTTGACCGCGGGGTTCCCCGCCGTGCCGGGATTGCGAGTCATGCCGATGTAGAAGATCGCCGTGTTGGGATGGGCATTGGTCACGGTGGCGACGAAATTGGTGTAGTTGCGGAACACATGGTCGCCCGTCTGCCCGTTGTAGATGTCGTTAGCGCCGGCCCACATGACCACGGCCCGGGGCGCGCGCGAGACGACGAGATCCGTCGCGAGCTGGTTGATGTCGGTAAACCAAGCGCCGCCCATGCCGCGCTGGAGGACGTGGTAATCGGCGAAGTCCCGCGTGAGCGATTCCCAGCGCCTGATGCTCGAGCTGCCGATGAAGACCACGGGATTGGAGGGCGCGCCGCCCAAGGCATCCTGATCAACCCAGCGATTGGCCAGCTCGATGTAGGGAGTTCCAGCCTCGGGGAAGTCCGTGGCGCCCACACTCATGGCGGTGAGGTAGCCGAATGCTCCCTGGGTCTGGGCGAAGGTGACGGTGACCTCGCCGTTGCGATCCGGGACCACATTGGAAAACGTTAGTATGTTCGTGTTGTAGTTCACCCCGGCACCTCCGACATTCGGTCCGGAAGTGGTCAATGATCCCGAGTTCGTGTTGCTGCCCGCGACCGTGTAGGCCGTGACTCGCGTCTCCGTGGCGTGGCTGCGGGAACCGAAAATCCGGAAGGTGTAGGCGTTGCTGCGGTTGAGCCGCGAGATCTTGAGGGTGGCGGAGGGGCGGTTGATGTCGGTATGGGCGGCGTCCGTAACTGCCGTCGCTTCGTTGAACTCGCCCATTCCTGCATTCGGAACCACGCCGAAGTTGGTGTTAATGAACGGCGTATTGCTGAAGGACAGGGCGTAGCCCGTGTAGGCACCTGCGGCATCGAGGAGGTTGCCGACCGTAAGGTTGTTCGTGTTCGTGAGATTGTTCCAAATTTTGCCGCTGGCCGCGTTGGTAGTCGGCGTCTGGCCGAAATCGATGAGCACCTGCTGGCTGGTGCCGGCCAAGGCAGTAATCGCCAGATTGTTGACGAACAAAGCATGCTCCGGCTCGGAGCTCGGGCTCGAGTTGTAGAGTTTGATGCTCCGCGCCACCCCCGTGTAGGTGCCGTTGGTGGAGCTGGACACCCCGCCGCTGCGCACGATGCTCCAGGTTCCGCCCGTGCCGCTGGTTTGGGTAAAACTTAGGGTGAAGATGGTGTTCGCGCTGTAGGCGGTACCGACACTGCCGTTCCCACTCGCCGCGCCGTTGACGGCGTAGTCATCGCCGCCAATGTTGAAATTGAAGATCGTAGGATCGTTGGTCCCCACCCCGCGCAGATCGAGTCCCTTGTTGCCGGTACGGAAGTTGACCGCCAATTGGATAGAGAATGTCTGCCCCACGCCGAGTCCAGCCGGGTCGAGAAAGCGGAAGGCTGCGGCCTCCCCGTTGGTCTGAAGGATGCGGAAAGAAACCCCCGCGCTGTCGATCACCGCGGAGTTCGCACTGCCGATGTCTGCCGCACTCGAAATCGTGTAGGCGGCGGGAAGATCGGTGTTGAGAAACCATTGACCGAAGGCCCCCAACCCGGTGATGCCGCCGTCGGTTCCATTGCTCCAACCGGCCACGTAAGCCGGCGCGCTGGCATTGTCCGTGCCGAGATTCGCCGCGGAGACGGAGTGCAGCAAGGCCGGGTGAAGAATAGCGGCAAGGAGGGCAAAGGTGACGCACGCGTTGCTCACACGAATGGGTCCAAAATAGCACAAAACAAACAAGGTCTATTAGGGGAATAAGTTAACTGTTGACTCGCTGCGGCAAAGGCTCTTCCGAGCCACCGCTCAGCGCAGCAACCTCAGCCGCATAAACCGTGACGGACGAACGAACGCGTGCTCCAAATCGTGCACTGTCACCAGTCCGTCCACGTTGTCCGCACCGCTGCTGCGCCACACGGGGCCCCAAGCGCTCAGATCATTAGAGGCGAGCACCTCGTAGACCAAGCTGGGATCGGCCGTGCGATGGAAAGTGATGGCGAGACGAGCCGGTTCCCCGGATGAAGTAACCATGGCCGCAGGCCGGTCGAAGGCGGACAGGGGGTCGGTGCCGAGGGCATATTCGGCAAGGTTGGAAAAGCCGTCGCGGTCGGGGTCCGCCTCCGGCGAGGAGTCGGCCCCTTGCCAGAGGATTTGTTCCCGCCACAACACGAAAGGGTCGGCGGCGCCCGGCGGACCAGTTTCCGGCGGCGGGGGTATATCGCTTACGGCCAAGGTGTACGAGAGTGTGTTGGTAGCGCGGATGGTCACTCCGCGGCGAACCATGCCCGTGGTGAGCGGTGAGGTGCTGCCCGGATCGATGAACGCGGGCGAGTTGAGCTGCAGTAGGAAGGAAGATCCGTCGGGCCGCTGGAGCACCAGACGGGTCAAACCATTCGAGATCGTGGCGTCGGACGCATAAGCCAGCGGCAGATACTCTGTGAAGAGGCCCGCGTGGGTGACCACCACGTTCACGTCGGAACTGCCGAGCGTCACGCTCTTATTTCCGTAGGTGACACCTCCGCTGGCCAAGGCGTAATCGACCGAGTAGTTGCCCGTCGGAAATTCGGTCACGCCGGCGACCGGCGAAACAGGGTTCGTTCCGATTTTGATCGCGCCGGGCATATTGCCGGTTTCGTAGGCCGGCGACGCAGCACTGCCGGGCGCTGTGCCCCATTGCCAAGGCACACCCGTCGAACTGCCAGCCACCGATTGAAGGGCGAGACCAAAAGAAGAATTCCACAGAAGGTTCAATCCGTAGGCTTGGCGCGGCATGCGACGTTGGCCCGAGGCAAACGTGGCGTAGTAGTCCGGGCGTTTGGTTGCAGCCAGGCTGAACGCACCGGAGGCCGGCGCGGCATTGTGGAAGAGCCGGCTGAACGAATTCGTCGCGCGGCTTGGCAGGGCCGCGATTGCTGCCTCGCGCTGGGCGGCGTCGGGATGCCAGCTATCGAGGGTGGAATCCGGCGGGCGCGCCGCATCGTAGACGAAACCCGGCATGTAACTGTAGGCGCTGGGCACGGAAAGCGTCCCGTAGTTGCCGAAACGCGGCTGCTCGTTGCCGCGCTTGGCCTCCACCGCAGCGGCGAACTCGGTGAGCGTCAGCGCGAAAGCCCGCGAGTTCGTCGCGAACTCCGACAGCGGCCGCGAACGAGGGGTCTGGAAAGCATGCGAGGTGCGGGTGTTGAGACCGGCGCTGGTGAAAAACGTGTGGGTGGCGAGCCCGGGCTGAAGGACCGTGTTGGCGGCCAGCCATTCGTTCCACTGGATGTCATCGCTGATGATGTGACTGACCAGATCGGTGCGCTGGCGCAGGCGCGGCCAAGCCACCCGCAGATTGTTGTCGTGCACTCCGGAGTAACCGAAGTCCGGCCCGTCCTGCTCATACCAGAAACCCGCCGGGCTCTGGTCCTGCGCGGAGGAGTCTTTCACGGCCTGCACGAAGGCCGCATCGAGTTCCGCATCGGGCCACCGTTCAAGGTAAATGAGTGCGGCGTGGTACGCGCCATTGAACTGGTTGCTCCATTGCCGCGCATGGCGGCGCATGTCGGCACGCGTGAAAAGCGCCATGAGGGCACGCCTGATGGCCGTCTTCGTATTGCCGAGGATGGCAGCATCGATCGGCAGGCCCGAGGCGATGATCATTTCGACCGCCTGCGCCGCGGCCATAACACCGAAACTCGTCGGCGCCATGCTCCAGTTGGTCGCACTGTATTCGGTGAAAAGCCCCGCAAACTCATGCCCTTCCGGCGCCTGCATGGTCGTCCATAAATCGAGCATAGCCTCAAGACGCTGGCGCACGGGCGCGCTGCCGTAGTAGGGGTTCCACGGACGCTGAGCCGTGTAGAAATAGGCCAGAACCATCTGCATTTCGAGGATGCGTGCGTTGTGAGGCAGGTTGTCCGCCGGGTCGCGGTTGACCTTGATGTCGAGGAAACCGGGCGGATAGGAGACGCCGTTGATGACCGCCGGGCCGCGGAGCACGGAATTCGCCACCCGCGCGAAGTGCCATAGATGATATGGCACCTCGAGTTCATGATCGGCAAACTGCCCCAGATTGATGCTCGAGAAGTCCGCGACCGGCACAGACTCCCAACCTTCCACCGCCAGATTGTTGACGAACAAGGCATGCTCCGGCTCGGGGCCCGGGCTCGAATTGTAGAGTTTGATGCTCCGCGCCACCCCCGTGTAGTTGCCGTTGGTCAAACTGGACAACCCACCGCTGCGCGCGATGGTCCAGGTGCCGCCCGCGCTGCTGGTTTGCGTGAAACTCAAGGTGAAGACGCTGTTCGCACTGTAGGTGCTGCCGACGCTGCCGTTCCCGCTCGCCGCGCCGTTGACGGCATAGTCATCGCCGCCAATGTTGAAATTGAAGATCGTAGGATCGTTGGTCCCCACCCCGCGTAGATCGAGTCCCTTGTAGCCGCTGCGGAAGTTGACCGCCAATTGGATAGAGAATGTCTGCCCCACGCCGAGTCCAGCCGGGTCGAGAAAGCGGAAGGCTGCGGCCTCCCCGTTGGTCTGAAGGATGCGGAAAGAAACCCCCGCGCTGTCGATCACCGCGGAGTTCGCACTGCCGATGCCTGCCGCACTCGAAATCGTGTAGGCGGCGGGAAGATTGGTGTTGAGAAACCACTGGCCGAAAGCCCCCAACCCGGTGATGCCCCCGTCGGTTCCGTTGCTCCAACCGGCCACATAAGCCGGCGCGCTGGCGTTGTCCGTGCCGAGGGCCGCAGAGTGCGCCGCCCAAGGATGCAACGCAGCGACAGATACAACGACAGCGAGTATGGGGGGAATTTTCATGCTCGGAGGGATCACCGCCTGCCTGAATGTGGCGCAGGTCAACAACGAATAGCAAGCGAAGCCGGCTCAACGGTTAACCGGCGGCACAACCACGCCGGAGATAAAAAACCTCGGCTAAAGCAAACCGCTTAGCGATGGCGACGGCGGCGGTAGAGCCAGCCAGCCAGACCCGCGCCGACGAGCAAGGCGTAGGTGGAAGGCTCCGGAACGGTCTCCAGATTATTAACGAAGAGATAGTTTTGACCGTCCAAGTTGTCCGTACCGCCGACGTACAACTTGAAACTACGGGCCACGCCCGAATAAGTCCCGGTGTCGAAGTCCGACACGCCACCGGAGCGCGTAATGGACCACGTTCCGCCGGTCAAGTCGACTTGGGTGAAAGCAAGGGTGAAGAGGGTGTCGTCGCTGTAGCTGTTGCCGATGCTGCCGTTGCCGGTGGCTGCGTTGTTCACCACGTAGTCGTCGGAACCAATATTGAAATTGAAGATGGTCGGATCCCCCACGGTGTCGCCGCGCAAATCAAAGCCTTTGTTGCCGTTGCGATAATTGACGGCCATCTGAATGGAGAAAGTTTGACCGGCACCCAAACCGCTCGGGTCGAGAAAACGGTAAGCGTCGACGTAGCTGGGGGCATTGGTGCTGGCGAACATGCCAAAGGAGACACCGGAGCTATTCAGCGCAGTGCTGGGCGTACCAAGCGTTGTTACATTCGAAATGACGAACCCGGAATTAGGAGCACTCGCCCCTCCCAAAAACCATTGCCCGAAAGCCCCCTCCCCGGTGATGAAACCGTCACTTCCGTTGGTCCATCCTGCAGAGTAGGCAGAAGCGCTGGCATTGTCGGTTCCCAAGTCAACTGCGGCATTAGCGTTGAGGCTGAATGCCATAGCCAGAACGGTGCCAAAGACATTAGCAATGTAACGGGGGGGCTTGTTTTTCATATATCTATCTTGTGTAACTGAATGCTTCAGTATTGCAATTATTTTCAAGGTCGGAAACGCGCCGATTCGGTTAAACTGTTAACTTGAGGTGAGGACACTCATGGGCATATCAGTCAGTCAGTCGACGACTTCAGGTCCAAATAATTGATCCACATGTCGTTTTCCGGGGAGCTATCCGTCCCAAAAACATAGAACTTCAATCCTCCCGCCTCTCCTGTGTAGGTACCTTTGGCAGCAGATTTAATGGCACCAAGGCGCTCAACTTGCCACGCACCTCCAGTGCTAGAAGTCTGGATGAAAGTAATCCTAAAGACCGTGTCTGCATGGTAAGCCTCGCCAACTGATCCGTTTCCGCTAGCGGCCTCCTGCACCACATAGTTGTCAGCGCCGATGTTAAAATTGAAGATCTTTTGCTCCTCACCAGCAGAACGGAGGTCGACACCTTTGTTACCGCTGCGAAAGTTGACGGCTAAATCAAAACTGAGCGACTGGCCCGGTTGCAAGGGTTCGGCCAATGTACGGTAGGCCTCGACCGAGGCGCCATCGCCACGCGCTCTGAGACCAAAGGCTCGACCGTCAGCGCTGTTCACACCCGAAACTCCCTGACCCAGCGACCGTGAATCCCCGATGGCAAATCCACAGGTCTCGGGATTGCCCCCATTGGCAACGAGATTCCAGCCTAGGAAACCATTGCCCCCGTTGTCTCCACTCTCCCAGGCGGGTGACTTTTGGTAGACAGGCTCGTCGGGGGTGTCGGCCCACCCCGTGAGGGCCGGAAAGAGAACGAGACCGGCAACTAGAAGACGAAAAGAGAATGAAGGGATTTTTTGCATTATGAGTACTTTTTGGAGCAAGTAGCAGGAAACCCGAAGTTCGTACCCAGTTAATAGTTAACCACGCGCGGAGCGCCCGGCTCCGGATTTCCGCTTTTTCACGGTCGCACCGTCCACCCATTTGCTGCCGACAAGAAGGCACTGCTGGAATTTCGGCGCGCCAAGAACGTTGAAGTAAACTTGCCCAAGCAGCATTTCCACCGCGGCCACCCCGAGGCTCTCATTGTCTTGGTGCATCCCGGCCCAATCGGGCAAATCTTCCGTTCGATCCAAATGCAGCAACCCGAGGTCTCGGGGAATGCGGCGCCCCGAAGAAACCGCCCAATGCTTAATCTCGGGGTGAAGGGTGAGGACCACATCCGGCCGGTGACGGTCCAGCCAACGGAGGAATCCTGCGCGCCCATCGGAGGAGTATCCCTGTGGCGGAACGCGGTCGGCCCGGGGCAACTGAGTCTGGGCGACAAGGAAGCCCCCGCTAAAACGATGCTCGGCCACTTCATCGACATAAGGATGAATGCAAAGGCCGGGGCGACGATAACCCAGCTTGAGTAGTCTGCGCACGGCTTCGGCAGCGGTCTCGAACTGGTTGTTCAGCACGCAGGAAAGTTCGGGGACGACGGGGCGCTCGCCGAGCACGATCGCCGAGGATCGTTCCCAGACCACGTCCATCTCTCTTGGCAGGCGTCGGCCGCCGAAAGGGCCGGTGATGAGCAAACCGCGAACGCCACGAGTGTTGAGGATGCGCACAAGACGCGCGGGCGTCATGCCCTTCTCGTGGAGGAAAAACTCGTCGATACCGAATCCCAATTCCGTGGCACGATGCCGGATGGCACGCACCCACTCGAGCACCCCCGCGACGCGCGCATCCTCGAGATGACTCGATGTATAGACTATGCCGATGGTTCCGCGGAAGCTGGCCGTGCTGCTGCCGCGGATCTGGGAGAGCAACTGCGACACCGCAGGGTTTGCTTCGTAGCCGCTTTTCTCGGCTAAGGCGCGGATGCGCTCGCGCACGGCAGTGCTGATCCGCGGATGGTTCCGCAAGGCCAAAGAGACAGTGGCGGCGGAGACGCCGGCCAGCTTGGCCAAGGAGCGTACAGTCGGAGATGCCACGCCGTAGTCATCGGCCCAGACTCCGCATGCGTCAACTGTTGACTTCGAGCGCGAGTCGAATTTCCAGCAGAGGCCGCTAGAGTCCAATGATGTCGTTCAAACGTCCCCCACTCTACACACTGGCTTCCATCTTGGCCGTCGCATGCTGCACCGAGTTGCCGGCCACTCCGGGAGACGCTGCTGACCCTTGGAGCAAAGTCCAGGCTGCGCTGGCGGCGATGGACAACACCCCACCCCCCCCACCCGAAGAAGCGACAGCCGATGGCGCCCCCGTCCGGCAGGGTCCCAAAGTCCTCTTCCGTTTCAAAGCCGATGATCCCTCCGTCAAGCGGGTTCACTTGGCGGGAAATTTCAACTCTTGGGCTCTCAACCGCGAGGGCGAGGTGCTCAATGAATTGGCCGTCATGCAGCCCGTGGAGGGAGGACGGTGGTATCGCCGGGTGGAACTCTCTCCGGGCCAATACGCATACCAATATATCATTGAGCGGCAAGACGGCACCTTCGACTGGCTCAAGGATCCCCATGCGGAGGAATCGAACGAAGAAGGCCACAGCATCCTGCGAATCGCTCCATCCAAGGAAGGCGTTGCTCCCTCGGGGACGGAGCAGGACAACCTCGCAGCCAGCGATCTTGCCGGGAAAACCGGAGATGGAACAAATCGCATCTTGAGCGTGCGCAAGACATGGGTCCGCCCCGGGGAAACCAACGAAGTGGAGACCGCACCGTGGAAGGACGAAGCCGGGAGGAAAGTCATTGTCGAAGTCAGCACGCCGCTGGGCCGCACCATCCATCGCACGGAACACGAGGTCGGCCCCGGGACCGCAACCCTCCCTGTTCCGGCGATCGAAACGGAGGGTGGCTATGTTTTGACCGTGAAAAAGAACGGAGACGGCAAAGACACGGTTCTGGGCCGCACCGTTCTCACTGTGGCCGATAGTATTGCCGACGACCTGCGTTACGGATTCTACGCCAGCTACGGTTCCACGGAGGGCGACTACGACGAGAAAGCGGCGATGCTTGCCGCGATGCACGTCAACGCCGTGGAGTTCTACGACTACTTCCCCGCGCACGGCAAATACGCGCCGACCGAGTTCGAGTATGAATTCGAGCCTTTCGGGATCGCCATCAATGCGGAGGACGTGAAGCGCAAAATCGACTCCGGGCACGAGCGCAACATCCTCGCCATCGCCTATGTCGCGGCCTACGCGGCCTCGCAGAGCGTCTACGACCAGCACCCTTATCCCATGACAGACGAAGAGGGGCGCCCCAAAGTTTTCAATGGTGAGATCATGACCGAGGAGGAAGCCGATCGTCAGGGTAAACCGAAGTGGTTCCGCATCATGAACATTGCCAAGGATTCCCCGTGGCGGGAATATGTGCTCGAGGAACTCCGCCGCACTCTCGATGACAGTCCCGATGATCTGGTCGCCTTCGACGGGTTCGAGATCGACACCTATGGGGACAGCCCCGGGACGAAATTCTACGCCGAAGGGAGCGCGCACAATGGCGAATACCTCACCGATGTGCTGCGCGACTTCGTCGACGAGACACGCGAGGTGACGCGTTCGGTAAAACCGCACGGACTCGTGTCTTTCAACAGCATCAACGAGTTCGGTGTCTCCGACATGGTGAACGTGACCGATTTCCTCTTCCTCGAAATCTGGCGTTTCTACAACGCGGAGCTGGGAGGTCTGGTCGACATCTGCTTCCGCAACCGCGCCCCCGCCCGTCAACGCGTCGTGCTCAAACTTTATCCTGCAGACATGGATCCGAAGCAGAAGTCATGGCCCGCCGGGACTTTGGCCCGTATCCTGGGCGCAACTATGACCGGGGGAGGATCCCTTATGGTGGTGGGCGAACCCGACGAGAAGAACAGCACGATGCACGGGCTGAACAGCTTGTTCTATCCCGACCACCAACCCCTGCGCTCCGGCAACGCCGAGCTCGTCCGCGATTACTACGGCCACGACGCCATGCTCTTCGGCTACACACACGGCAAAAACGTGCACAACACCGCCATCGACGCCCGTCTGGAGGGCGCCATCACGCGCACGTACGCCGCGGAGGACCGCGACGCCCTTGTCGTGCAAATTCTCCGGGCTGGCGAGGATCGCCGGTGGACGGTCGACGTTCCGCTGCCCGAACCACTGGCCGACCAGATCCTCGAGGTTCCGCTGCCGGGAGACGTGAAACCGCGCGCGGTGTATTTCGCCAGCCCGGACAACGAAGCCTTCCGCTTGCCCGTTCCGGCCGAATTTTCGGTGGAAAACGGTGTCGCACGCGTCACCCTTCCGGAACTGCGCGTCCATGCCACGGTCATCCTGCAATACTAAACGTCTCGCCCGGCTCTGCGGCGCGGCCCTCGCGGCACTGCTGGCGACCGGCTGCGACGGACGACCGAACGATCCCGACGGCCGTGTGGTCGTTCGTTACTGGGACAAATGGTCGGGCTCCGAGGCGAAGGCCATGCAGGAAGTGGTCGACGACTTCAATGCGAGCCAGGACCGCATCCGCGTCGAATACAGCTCGGTCAGCCAGATCAACCGCAAGCTCATGCTGGCCATCGGCGGCGGCAATCCGCCCGACGTGGCGGGCTTGTTCGGCAACACGCTCGCGGTCTACGCGGAAAATAACGCCCTGACCCCGCTGGACAAGCTCGCGGCGGAGAACGGCGTGTCCAGGGACGATTACATCGGCGTGTTTTGGGATATCTGCAACCACCGCGGGCGCTTGTGGGGATTGCCCAGCGCACCCGCTTCCCTCGCCCTGGTCTGGAACAAGAAACTTTTCCGCGAAGCCGGGCTTGATCCCGACCGCCCACCGCAGTCCATCGCCGAGCTGGAGGAATACAATGACAAGCTGGCCAGCCGCGACGAGAACGGCCGACTGGTCGGCGCCGGCCTGCTGCCGTCCGAGCCGGGATGGTGGCCGGCCATCTGGGGATGGTGGTTCGGCGGAGATTTGTGGGACGGCGAACGCATCACGGCCGACTCGCCGGAAAACATCGCTGCCATGGAATGGATCGCCTCCTACCCCGAGCGATTCGGGGCACGCGACCTGCTTTCCTTCCGCGACGGCTTCGGCAATTTCGCCTCGCCCCAGAATGCTTTCTTCACCGGCCGTGTGGCCATGGTGCTGCAAGGCCCGTGGATCCAGAATTTCATCCGCGACTTCGCCCCGCCCGACTTCGAATGGGGCGCGGCCCCCTTCCCCTCGTCCGGGCCGGACGACGAAGGCGTCACGCTGGTGGAAACCGATGTCCTCGTCATCCCCGCCGGAGCCAAACACCCCCGTGAAGCCTTCGATTTTATCCGCTATGTCAACACACAGGGCCCGATGGAAAAGTTGTGCATTGCCCAGTGCAAATTCTCGCCACTCAAGGAACACAGTCCCGATTTTTTGCAACGCCACCCCAACCCGCAAATCGGCACTTTCCTCGAGTTGGCCAAAAGCTCCCACGCGCGCTTCGTGCCGCCGCTCACCTTCTGGGTCATGTATGAGAACGACATGAAACAAGCTTTCGGCAAAGTCTGGACCGGCGCAGCGAGCCCGCGCGAGGCGCTGGCCGAAGTCCAGTCGCGACTCCAAGCCGAATTCGAACGCCGTCGCGCGCGCTGGGACCGTGTGGCCGCGGTTCTGCAGGAAGGATGGAACAAGCAGCCATGACGCGGCGCGAAAAAGAAAACCTCCGCACCGGCCTGCTTTTCATCAGCCCGTGGATCGCCGGCTTCCTCCTGCTTAGCGTCTATCCGCTTGTCGCCACGCTCTACTATTCCCTCAGCGACTATTCCGTGCTCTCACCGGCGGTCTTCGTCGGACTGGAAAACTACCGCAACCTCGCGACCGATCCCATTTTTTGGAAGTCGGTCTACAACACGTTTTTCTTCGCGGCTTTCGCGTTGCCCCTCGGACTGCTCGTTTCGCTGACGCTGGCCATTCTCCTCAATTTCGACCTGCCCGGCAGAGGCATCTTCCGCACCGTGTTTTTCCTTCCTACGCTCATGCCCATGGTCTGCTTGGCCGTCCTCTGGCAGTGGATGCTCAACGGCGACCTCGGACTGATCAACAACGCCCTGCGACCGCCGCTTGATGCGGTCAACGCGCTCTTCGGCACCAACCTCACGCCACCCAACTGGCTCCAGGAACCAGTCTACGCCAAGTGGGGCATCATTTTCACCGCGCTCTGGGGCGTCGGGCAGGCGGTGGTCATTTATCTGGCCGGACTGCAAGACGTGCCCCGCCACCTCTACGAATCGGCCGAGATCGACGGCGCGAATTTCTGGAAAAAGACATGGCATATCACCCTGCCGATGATTTCGCCGGTCATTTATTTCAACCTCATCATGGGTCTGATCGGCTCCTTCCAAGTTTTCGCCGTGCCCTATGTCATGACCGAAGGCGGCGACGGTCCGGAACGGTCGCTGCTTTTCATGGCGACTTATCTTTACCAGAACGCCTTCGACTACTGGAGCATGGGTTATGCCTGCGCCATCGGGCTCGTGCTCTTTCTGGTCATCCTCGGGCTCACGCTGCTGGCCACCGGCCTGTCCGCGCGCCACGTCCATTACGAAGGAAACTGACCTATGCCGACCGCATCGCTCACACGACCCCTCAAGGTTCTGCTGATCTGCTGCCTGCTGGTCAGTGCTTGGGCTTTTCTCGCGCCGATGTTGTGGATGCTTTCCACCTCGTTGAAGCCGCTCAACGAAACAATGACTTTGCCGCCGGTCTGGATCCCCAGCGAAATCCAGTGGCGCAACTATCCCGACGCCATCGCGGCCATGGGCCACTTCTGGCGCTATGCGGGCAACTCGCTCTTCCTGGCCATCATGACCGTGATCGGCACGGTGACGAGCAGCGCCCTCGCCGCCTACGGCTTCTCGCGCATCGAATGGAAGGGGCGCGACAAGGTATTCGTCATTCTTCTGGCCACCATGATGATCCCCTTCCCGGTGGTCATGGTCCCGCTATACAGCCTGTTCAAATCCCTCGGCTGGATCGGGACCTTCAAGCCGCTTTGGGTGCCTGCTTTCCTGGCCGGGGCCTTCAGTGTTTTTCTGCTGCGGCAGTTCTTCCTCACCTTGCCCAAAGACATGGCGGAAGCCGCCCGTATCGACGGTTGCAACGAGTTGCAAATTTTCTGGCACATCATCCTGCCGCTTTCCAAACCGGCGCTGCTGGTCGTCGCCATCTTTCAATTCATGGCCACCTGGAACGACTTCCTCGGGCCGCTCATTTACCTCACCGAACAGAAGGACTTCACCCTGGCGCTCGGACTGCAGAGTTTCCAGAGCCAGCAGGGCGGAACGGCGTGGCACCAACTGATGGCGGCTTCCACTCTGGTGGTTCTTCCGGTCATTGTGCTTTTCTTCTTTACGCAACGCACCTTCATCGAGGGGATTGCCGCGACAGGATCGAAGAATTAATCGCGGCGCGCGGAGCCAGGTGAACCGTTAACCCAGGCGGTGCTTGGCCGGCACACCCAAGCGCCTAATTTCCAACATGTTGAACTTCCCGGCTAATCGGGGCTTGTGCCTCTTGATCGCTTCGACGCTGGCTTGGGCCCACCAGTCGACGGCTCAGACCACGCCGACCAACCCGCACAAGGCACCGCTCTACTGGAGCGTCTATGAGTATCACATCCTCGGCGAGCGCACCGCTCTGCCCGGCATGCAGAACTACCTCCCCGAGTCCGAGTTCGCCGCCAACGTCGACATGGTCGAGGCCAAGCTCAAACCGTATGGGTACGACATGATTTGCGTCGACGGCTGGGGTGACACCACGGCGATGAACGCCAACGGCTATCGGACAAGCCATTCGCGCAATTGGACCCACGACTTCGCCTGGTGGGCCGAGCACCTCCGCCCGCGCGGGATGAAGCTGGGCATGTATGCCAACCCTTTGTGGCTGCACGTTGATGCCGCCAACACGACAGCGAAAATTGTCGGCACCGACATCAACGTCTCGTCGCTCTACGCCGCGGACGACCCTTGGTGGGTACAAATCGAACGTCCGGGGGCGGAAGCTTACGTGAAGGGCTACATCAAGCATTTCGCCGACATGGGCATCGACTATCTCCGCGTCGATTTTCTGTCGTGGTATGAAACGGGAACGGACCGCTACTTCCCCGGAACTGTTCCCCTCACTCGCCCGGGCGGCCATCCGGATCAATACGCCACGGCCTTGCGCTGGATGCGAGAAGCGGCCGAGGAACACGGCGTTTTTCTCAGTCTGGTCATGCCGCACCTCTACAACGAGGCGGCTACCGAGCAACTCTACGGCCACATGATCCGCGTCAACGAGGATGCCTTCGCCGGCGGGTGGTCCCGCTGGAACAATGCCGACCGCGGTGTGAAGCGGGCTGGTTGGTCGGTCTACGCCAACGCCATGGATGGCCTCGCGTACTGGTCCTACATCGCGGGACGTGGCAAGATGATCCTCGATCCGGACTTCATCCGGCTGAACACCTTCGTCGACGACGAGGAACGCAAGACGGTGATCTCTGCCTGCCTCCTCGCGGGCAGTCCGGTCACCCCTGCCGACACCCACACGTCGCTCGGCCCGCATTTGTGGCTCTACACCAACCCGGAGATGCTCGCCTTGAATCAGGACGGCTTCGTCGGCAAGCCCCTGACCAACGACGTCACCTCGGTGAACAGCCAGATCTGGACCGGCCAAATGACGAATGGCGATTGGATTGTCGGGCTTTTCAACCGCGAGGACAGCCCGCAGACCCGATCGCTGGACTTCCAAACACTGGGCTTCCCCGCCGCCCGCGTGCGCGATCTTTGGCAACACGCGGATCTCGGAACATTGTCTTCCCTGGAATTTGAAATTCCCGCCCACGGCTGCCGTGTTTTCCGCGTGGTTCCAGGGGCCGCGGCCCTCCCCGGTCCGTCCGCACTCCGGCTCGCGTCCTTGGCCACGACCACCGTGGCCGGCGCCTCGGGCGGCTTGCAAGGGCGCGCGATTTGGACCGTCACCGATGGCATGGGGCAGCCAGTCCCGGGCGCCATGGTCACCGCTTTCTTTGGAGGTTCTTTCGACGAGGAACTGATGGGCCTGACCGATCCTGCGGGAGAAGTGATTTTGACCACATCGGCGGCGATGACCGAGCGCCCGATCTTCCACGTCGAGGCCCGGCATGTGGCCAAGAGCGGATACGTTTACGGTGCAGACCTCAACCAAGCCGGCACAACGGTCTCGGGCCCGCGGATGTTCGCCGGCGGTGATTTCACCGAATGGAGATTGCAGGACATCGCCATGCACTGGAAGCAGGGCGCATGGCAGGCGGATCGCGTGGCTCTCGGCAGGAACCTCTTCCCAGCGATGAACAACAAATACGAGATGAAGTTCGCGGACGATCTCTATTTCGTCGGCAACGACTGGGGCGGCGCGAGCGGCACCAATGGCACGGCCCAACCTTCAACTTACAGCCGAGGGACCAACATTGTTTTCAGCATCCCGACCAACGGGCTCTACAATATGCGGTTCGACACGAACACCCTTGGCTACACAATTCTTCCCGAATGGCTCACCACCGATGTCGGGGCCGTCGGTATCGCCGGTATCACCGCATCGCCGGGGCCATTCTCCTTTGTCCTGCGGGCCTCCGGGGCGGATATCGAGACAAACAGCGACGAGTTTCACTTCACTTGGCAGACACACAGAGGTGACCTAGACATGCAAGCCAAGGTCACAAGTCTCGCTCCGACCGACCCCTGGGCCAAGGCCGGCCTGATGATTCGCAGCACGACCAACGCTGGCTCTCGCCACGCCTCCATCTTCGTCACTCCCGAGACGACCAACGGACCCGGCAATGGCGTGATTTTCCAGCGACGCAACAGCACCAGTGGCACCACCACAAAGGTTGTTACAACCGGCTTCGCCGCCCCTGTCTGGCTGCGCCTCCGGAAAACCGGCACGACTTTCCAGGGTTACTACTCGACCAACGGCACGAACTGGACCCTCCTCCGCTCGACGAACGTCAACAGCATCGGCACCACCTTTCTCGCCGGACTAGCGGCCTGTGGCCATTCGGACGGAACCCTGACCGAAGCAAGGTTCGACGAGGTTCACATCCGGACGAACACCAATACAATTGTTTGGTCACCGGGAAATCCAGTGCGCGGGCGGAGCGCCCTGCTTACCTACTACGCGGAAGGCAGACCGCTGGCTGCTTCTTCGCAAATCTACGCACGCATCCGCCCCAACGGCGGAACCGAGGAAATCTCACCCCTGCCTCGCATGACGAAGGTCAGCCCTGAGGTCTGGACCGTTGCCTACAATGTCCCTTCGGATGCAACCAACCTCGTTGTGTCATTCCATAACCAGGCCGGCGCAGCCGATAGCGGAGCAACGAACGCGACGGCGGCTGGAAGCGGTCCGGTTCTGGCTGCACCAACTTCCGCTCCGGGGACACCGATCGGACCAAGCGCCTACCCGTATGCGACGGGCGACGGTGTTCGGTTCGCGTGGGAACCGGCAGCCGCGGAAGACGGTGTCGCCCCCCTTTACCGCGTCACGATCAGCAGGAACGGAAACACCTCGGTGCGGCTGACCGGCTTGGAGGAAATCAATGTGACAACCGCGGTCGGGGACATCATTTCCGTCATCGTGCAAGCAATCAATCCGCTGGATTACAGTCGCATCGGCGCAGTAACAGCCGTCGGCGCGGCCACCACGGTGCTCGACGCACAGGAGGATCCGGATCTCGACGGGATGAACAACGGCGCAGAGGAATTAGCCGGAACAGATCCTTTTGATGCGAAGTCTGCGTTGAACGTCGGCATCGCCAGGATGGGCGGCGGCTCCATCGCATTGAACTGGCCCAGTGTCCCCGGAAAGTCCTACCGCGTTCAATGGTGCGACAATCTTGCCACAGCTTTCACCGTCACCGGCCAAAGTACCGTGATTCCGGCGTCTTCCGGAACAACCACCATGTGGACCGATCAAGATCCTTCTGCCTCCAACCGTTTTTACCGGATCATCCTCGTACCCTGACCCTCCGCGACCAGAGGCATTCAAGAAGCTGCGACGGCAACGGGACGCTCCGCCCGCAGGGGCGCGGCAGCAGCCTCGGCTTCCACCACGAAACTTTCTCCGTTGTTGGCCACGACGCGAGTCGTGGCGACAGCCGATTGGACCTCGCCGTCCGCATTGAGCTGACAGGGTCGCATACCGTGGAAATGGAGAACAAAGCGCCGACGGGCAAACTCGGGGTAACCCGAACCGGTGACGTTGGCGCGCAGCGTGATCCGTGCCCCTTGGCGCTCCAGCTCGAAATCCGTCCGGAAGAATGCGCCGCGGCGGAAGGCAAAGGTCAGCCCATCGTCCTCCTGCAGCATGGAGGAGGTCACACCATCTTCGTGCGGAGCGAAAACGTGCAACTCGATCTCCTCCGGATGGTACCCCATGGTGGACTCGGGACTTCCCGGCCAACAAGGCACGACGGAACCGCCCCGAGCATAGAGCGGAATGCGGTCAAGCGGGGCCGCTGCACCCAAGCGTTGCCCGCCTGGCAATTCCTCACCGGTGTGCCAGTCATACCAAGTTCCCGGCGGCAACCAGACCTCGCGGGAGGTGGCCGACTCCTCGCAAACCGGGGCGACCAAAAGGTGCGAGCCGAGCATGTATTGGTCGTCCGCGTCCCAAGCTTCCGCCTGCTCTTGGAAGTCCAGTATCATCGGGCGCTGCACGGGCAGTCCCGTCTCGGCCGACGCGATGAATTCCGAGTAAATTGCCGGCATCAGACGGTAGCGCATCCGCAGCGCTTCGCGGCACATCGACTTGGTTTCCTCGTCGAAGGCCCACGCGTATTGCGCAGGTTGACCGGCCGCGTTGTGGTTGCGGCAGAAGGGCGTGAGGGCCCCGTATTGATACCAACGGACAAGAAGTTCCGGGCTGCAACCTCCCATGAATCCGCCGACATCCGCACCGACGAACGGCTGACCCGAGACACCGAGCCCCAGAGCCATGGGCATGGCCATCCAAAGATGGTCCCAGCGGGAGACATTATCGCCGAGCCAGTTGGCCGCGTAGCGCTGGATTCCGGGAGAACCGGCGCGGGAGAGAACAAAAGTCCGACGGTCCGGCATTGCCTCGAGCAGCCCCGACACGGTGCCCATGGCCATGAGGAGGGCGTATTGGTTGTGGAAGCGGCCATGGGAAAATTTCCCGTCGCCGAAGAGCATACCGTCGGCGGGTATGTCTCCGGTCGCCGGCTCGTTCATATCGTTCCAAATCCCCGCCAGACCCGAGCGGACGTGATCCGCGTTGAGGCGTCCCCACCAGGCGCGGGTTTCCTCCTTGCTGAAATCAGGGAAGGTGGTCAGCCCGGGCCAGACCTGTCCTTGGTAAATTTCCCCCGACGCGCCGAGACAGAAAAGACCCCGCCCGCGACCCTCGTCATAAACGCGGTAGCCGGGCTCGGATTTCACCCCTGGGTCGATGATCGTGATGATGCGGAACTTCGCGTCCTCGAGCGATTGCATGAGCGCGGACGGTTCGGGAAATCTCTTTCCGTCCCACGTGAAGACGCGGAATCCGTTCATGTAGTCGATATCGAGCCAGACCACGTCGCAGGGGATTTCTTCTTCGCGGATGCGTGTGGCGAGTTCCTCCACCTGCTTTTGATTGTAGTCGTGCCACCGGCATTGATGGTGCCCCAGCGCCCACAAAGGCGGCGCCTGCATCCGGCCGGTCAGCCAGGTATAGGCGTCGAGAATGCCGCGCATCGTCGGACCGGCGAAGACAAACTCGGTGTATTGCCCGCCATCGAAGCCGATGCTGTAGCGGTCCGGAGCGGAAAAATCGAAGCGGCCGCGGTGACTGTTGTCGCAGAAAAATCCGGACATCTTCCCGCCCCCGGCGCCACGGTGATAGAAGAACGGGATGGAAATGTAATACGGGTCGAACGAAGTGCTGGTCGGGTCTTTGAGCGGATCGTCGCCGGGCACCTCGCGATAGCCGCCGCTCACATTGGGATTGAGCACATCGGAATTCCACAGCACGAGATCGCGCCCGCGACGGTCGAAGCGCCCGGTTTTTTGCCCCAACCCGTAGAAGGCATCGTCACGGCCGCAACCGCGCACCAACTCGAAGCCTTCTCCGACCGTCCGGTAGAAGTCGCTGCCCTCGGGGGCTCCGGCAAGAACAACGCTGCCATCCGCACGGTGAACCGAGACATTGAAGGGATCGAAGCACACGGTGACCGTGGCTTGCGGCGAGGCGAGTCGGACAAAACCCTTCCCCTCCTCCCATACGCAGGGCACTCCAGCCGCTGCGAGGTCGGCGCACACCGCATGGGTCGGTTGCTCTTCGAAGGCGCCGCCGCGGGAGATGCGCAAACGTACCACCTCATCGCGCAGGAACGCGACCTGGCAGCGCTCCGTCGAGGCACCGTCGAGCACAAACTCCCCGCCGTGGGGCAATCGGCGCGCTTCGGTGACAGTTGGTGCGTGGGGTGCTGCGGTTTTCATAGTTTGGGAGACGATGGTCAGGACGCAACTCAGGACCCTACCCCATCGGCGAAAAGGACGGACCGGGGAAACGGTAAACAGTTCAGCAGAAAACGGCGCATATCAGCAGATGCGGCGCCCATCGTCAGCCCGAAAGAGGAAGACCCGCGCGGGATCGATGACGAAATCCGCGTCGCGCCCGACCATATCGCGATCGGCTCTTCGCTCGGTGCGACTGACCACTTTCGCCGCGCCCGTGTCGAGGGTAAGGAAAGTCTCGGCACCCACCGTTTCCACCGCGGTAATCCTGGCCGTGAACCCACCGGGCAGACCGGCTGCTCTATCCACCGGAACGCAGTGTTCCGGGCGCACGCCGAGCACGACCTCGCCGGCCGGCAACTCCGCGTCTGTGCCCGCAGATCGCAGCGCAAGGCGAACGCATCCGCCGCCTTCACGGAACACCGGGGCCCCCGCCTCGTTCTCCAAACGGCCGCGCAGGAAGTTCATCGGCGGTGTGCCGATGAAGCCCGCGACGAACATGTTGGCCGGCCGGTCGTAAATCTCCATGGGTGGCGCCACCTGCTGGATGACGCCGTGGCTCATGACCACGATGCGCTGCCCCATGGTCATGGCCTCCACTTGGTCGTGGGTCACGTAAATCATGGTCGCCTGCAGACGCTGGTGAAGCTGGACGATTTCCGACCGCATCTGCACCCGCATCTTCGCATCCAAATTGGAGAGTGGTTCGTCGAAGAGGAACACGCTCGGCTGGCGCACGATGGCGCGCCCCAGCGCGACGCGTTGGCGCTGGCCGCCCGAGAGCGCCTTCGGTTTGCGGTCGAGGTAATCGGCAATCCCCAAGATCCCGGCGGCAGCATCGACCCTGCGCCGGATCTCATCCTTTCCGCACCCGCGCAATTTCAGAGCGAAGCCGAGATTGTCGCGCACCGACATGTGCGGATAGAGGGCGTAGTTTTGGAAAACCATCGCGATATCACGGTCCTTCGGCGGCACATCGTTGACCAAACGACCCCCGATTTGGATCGAACCGCGGGAAATTTCCTCCAATCCGGCGATCATGCGCAGCGTGGTAGACTTGCCGCAACCGGAGGGACCGACAAAGACAACGAACTCCCGCGGTTGGATCTCCAAGCTCACGTCGCGCACCACGGGGTGCTCGGCACCGTTGGCCCCGGGGTAGATTTTCCAGATGTTCTTGAGGGTGACTTCGGCCATAAGAAGGCGGCGCTAAACGGAGCTGCCCACAGGACGCAACTACGAGGCAAAAAGAGTATGTATCGATCGAGGCGGGAGGCGCAACTGCGCCAAGGTACATTTCGGCGGCCACTCGCGTCAACTGTTAACCTTTATCCGGGGCTTCGTCGATGGTATACGGAGCGCGGTCGTGGTTTATTGTCTATGCAAGATGATTCTCCCCGTCTTCCACAAGGCTCGCGCGTTCACCCTCATCGAGTTGCTTGTTGTCATCGCGATCATCGGAGTCCTCGCCACCATAGCGATCCCGGCCTACTCGGGCATGCAGGCCAAAGCTGCCGCGGCGACATGCTCCTCCAACCTGCGGCAAATGGTGGTGGCCACCCAGTCCTTTGCTGGCGACAACAACGGCAAATTTCCGGCGTTAGTCAACCACCCATGGGACGAAAAAGGGCATATCGCCGATCTCTCAACGGCCACACTTTCACAGGTCCCGCTCTTGCCCTTCGGTATCGCGCTCGCCCCCTATCTCGGCTTCGAGCCTGTTGATACTTCCACCGGAAACGATGCCGAAGACATCCCGAAGGTCTTCATGTGCCCGGGGGCTCTACGCAACAAAGCCAACACACAGGAGAATCCCTGGCTGGGCTCGTGGCCTACCTACCGCTACAACAGCTACGCGGCGGCTCGTCCCCCGGCAGCGGCAAAAAACCTCACGAAAGCTATGCTCTTCATCGACGCCGTTTGGCCCGGATGGAGCGATGCATGTCTCTCGTCCCACGGCGCTCCGGGTATCAATGTCGCTTATACCGATGGTCACATTGCGTTCCTGCCGTTGGATGAATACCGTAGGCTGAATCCTAGGACAGATTATCAAGGCGACCTCTACCGCAACGGTTGGTTCTTGGATCAGTAAGCGGACCACTTCGCCCGGCCCAACGAATGGTTAACTCCTCATTGTCGGTTCGAATATGTACCGTCTGAAAGCGGCGCAATGTCTTCTCTGAGTAGAAGCATCTTTAGCTCTTAGAGCTTGTTGCCTCGGCGTTATGTAGAGCGTGGCGAGCCGCTCCGAGAAGGGCGGCTTGGCCCTTGAGAATGACGCGTAAGGGGATCTGCTTCATGAACTCAATGAACCGTCCCTTGGCGAAGAATCCTTCGAGGAGCTGCGATCTTTGCAGGATAGGCAAAATCTTCGCGGCAATGCCGCCGCCGATGAAAACGCCGCCGGTCGCCATGGTTTTCAAGGCCAGATTGCCCGCTTCGGCACCCAAGATTTTGGCGAAGAGCTCCATTGTTTGCATGCAGAGTCGGCAGAACGCTTCAATGCACATAACGCAGCAGCTCGGGTCTTATCTTGACCGGTCTAGCGGGGAAACCATGTAAGTGCAGCACGGCGGTGCACGGGGGCCGACAAAGGCCCAGCAACGCAGACGCTCATGGCGCATCTGCGCAGTTCACCGGCGGGGACCTTTTACCGGCGGTCCGCGCCGCCGTGAACCTCCCTCAGCTTCCCCCGCGACGACGGCACCTCCATTGGGAGATGTAGAACGCGAGGGCGCTCAGGCCGAGCAGAGCGTAAGTGGTGGGCTCAGGAATAACGTCAATCTGCATGATCTGGCCAGTGATGTCGCCACTGCCAAAGTCGGCCGTCTGTGCAACGGTGGAAACAGAGATGGTCAAGTTAGTACCAAACAAGACCACAGTTTCGTATTCACTTTTTGTGTAAAAGTTGACTCCGTTGTAACTGGTGGCTCCTGACGCGTTGGCGAAGAAATAGTTGAAGGTGGCGCCGCCAATCGATGAAGCGAAACTCGCTGGCTCGTCGGTGAAAAAGCCGCCTTTGTATTGCACACCCGTGTTGCCGGTGAACAATGCCGCTCCGATGAAGTAAATATTAATAGCGTTACCCCCGGCAAGCGATTGGCTGAAAGGCGTAGGGCTGGTGACTCGGATGAGGTCGTTCACGCTGCTGGCCGCGTTATTGAAGGTGGGCACGGTCCCTGTCAGTTCGAAATTATAGTCGGTGCCGGCCGACGGGTTGATTTGCTCAGCTGTAAAGATACCGGGACTGTTGCCCGGGTCGATGGATCCCTCGCCGCTGAGTGTGCCAACCGATCCGTAGCCGCTCAGGCTGGCGCCGGAGGAAACGGTGACGGAGGAGCTGGCAATCGATCCATTGGAGAGCTCCAGAGTGCCAGCGGCGACAGTCGTCGGACCTGTGTAGCTGTTGTTGGCGGAGAGGTTGAGGCGCCCCAAGCCTTCCTTGGTCAGGCCGCCGCTACCCGCAATCGAACCAGACAGTTCGCCGACTGCGGAGGATGTGCCGACATTGGCCGTGAGGTTTTTTTCCAAGCTGACATTGCCGGAAAGTATGGCCGTCGTGCCGCCCGCATTGGCGAATTCGATGGCGCGGAGCCCGGAAACTCCCGACGCATTGGTCTCGGCGTTGACCGTGATGGCGCGGCCGAAGGTCCCGTCGGTCGAGACTCGTAGCACCGCATTGCTTGCGTTGACCCCGCTGCCGCTTGCTCCCCCGCCGATTTCGACAATGCCCTCGGCCAGAGATCCACCGGCCAGATCGAGAACGCCGTTGTCGACGTAGAGCCCCCCTTCGAAGGTGTTGCCCCCCGAAAGCGCCAGCGTGCCCCCGCCCTGCTTGATGATGCCGCGCGCCCCGCTAACCACCCCGGTGAAAGCGTGAGACGTTCCGTCAGCCGTGAGCAAGGTGCGCACGAGATTGGTTTCGTTGCCCAAGTCAACCGGCCCGGAAAAGGTCAGGGAACCGGTGTTGACCGACGATTGCCCCAAGCTCGCATTGTTGTAAATCTGGATGGAATTGGTGATTGTGCGGGCCGCGCTGCCTGACGCCGCGAGGGTCTTAGCCGTGGCGTCGGCGAAGGAAAACATGAAGATACCGCTGCCGAGTGCCTGGTCACTGCCGACCAAAATCGTGCCGCCGCGCATAAGAGTCGCCCCGCTGTAGGTGTTGGCGCCGCCAAGATCCAGGGTACCCTCGCCTTCTTTGCCCAACCCGCCCGAACCGGTGATAACGCCGTCATAGGTCAAGATACCGGAGGCAACGGCAAAAACTCCGCCACCGCCCGCCAACGTTACCCCCCTGTTTTGCAGAAGCGTCATGTCCGCCGTCGTCTGCAGCTTGCTTCCGCCGGAGGAGTTCCCGCCGCTTAGCGTCAACTGGTCAGCCACGAAAAGCCCGGGATCCGCGCCCAGACGCGCATCGGAATCGATAGAGAGGACACCCGCGGAGATCGTGGTCTTCCCCGTATAAGAAGAATTGTTACCCGACAAAGTCACCGTGCCACTGCCAGATTTGGCAAATAGTCCACTGCCGTTCATGGCGCTGACAAAACCGGAATTGCCGGAGCCTGCCAGACTGAGCGTGCTGCCGTTGGAGATCGTGGTGGCGCCGTCGTAGTTGTTGTCCCCGCCACCGTTGAGCACCAAGGTCGTGTTGTTGCCCACCAGCAGGTTGCCGGAGCCCGTGAATGTGAATCCGTTGGTCACAGTGCCGCCCGAATTGAAGACGCCCGAGTTGGTCACCGCGAAGTTGTTGAAGTAGATATTGCGCTGACCCAGACCGTCGCTCTGGTTTCCTTGGTAGAGGTTGAGGCCGGTTATGTTGCTCGAAGTAATTACGTTAGTTGTGTAAGAAACAGATGAATTCGTCCGACTCGTCATGGTGAAAGTAAACCCATCTGTTGTTCGGAGCAGTGTGACAAGCATCGGCGTTGTCCCATAGCCGAGCGTGCTGACACCACCGACGGAAATGCTCGAACTGCCGCCGTTGTTCACGTTGAAAATTGTAGAACCGCCGGACCGGATATCGAACCCCTTGGCTCCCGCTAGTCCGCCATCGAAGTTCATCGCCCAGTAAAAACTGAAGGAGTCACCCACGCCCAAAGAGGAACTGAAGCTGCGCGTCGCATTCGCAAATCCGCTGTTGTTGGTGGTGGAAAACAGCCCAAAAGCCGTAGTTCCTATGTTTGCCGTGCCCATGCCGTTAGTTGAAGGATTGCCGATGAACACGCCGGCATTGGCACCGGGAACGGAAAGCGACCACGAGTTGAACCCGGATCCGCCATTGACCCCATTGGTCCAACCATTGGCGTAAGCGGCGTTGGTCGCGCTGTCTGAGGCGAGGATAAACTGCGCAGCGCAACGCTCCGTCATGACGAGGTTTGCGACAAGGGCGAATGCTGCAGCCAACCGGTAAACCGGCGAGTGCAAGAACTGGTGTGCGGCATGACCGCAGGGGGAGAGCGGGAGCTTCATAGGGGGGAGTTGAGTTACCCACCCGAAGCTTATTCAGTCTCCTGCCGATCCAGAAGCCGAACAAACGACGGGCAGATGACCTCACCGTGACAGGATGTGACGCGTTGGCTACAATCCGCTTATTGAACAGTTAACTGGCGAAGCGCACTCTGAGGCGCGGGTGCGCCTCCCGGATAACACGCGACAACGCATTCATGTGGGACTTTGCGTAGAGGCGGTCGGCGGCCGATTTGCTACGCTCGACTAGTGGCTGTGCCACCTTTGTCTAAATGCACCCGGCTTGGCGGTTAATGGTGTAGATCTTGACGGTGACCGAATCCGAGCGAACCAGATGAACC
>Ga0247843_1002338_pt1 | contig 34957 bp, 35 predicted proteins | sample LaCruzMarch2017__FD_192420 | JGI IMG/M metagenome (GOLD analysis project Ga0247843, IMG submission 192420) | Freshwater microbial communities from meromictic Lake La Cruz, Castile-La Mancha, Spain - LaCruzMarch2017_8m | ecosystem: Environmental > Aquatic > Freshwater > Lake | place: Spain... | reverse complement strand
CCCGGCACTCTACGGGTTGCCTTCCATTGGCAGCAAGCCCGCGAGCCACGCCTGCCGGGGGCCAGCCCCCGGAAACCCCCGGAGTTTTGCGCATGGAACCAATGGGCTCTTGCCTGAAGCTGGAAACTTCACCTCGCAGCAAATGCTGCGAAGTGAAGTCAGGCCGGAGCCCCTTTGGTATCGCTTACCGCTCCGGGTGCCCTCCGGCAGAGCCGTATCCTGCAAACGATGTCCCAACTTTACTGCCGATCACCTCCGCGAACAGGGCAAATCCCCTCCGATCTCATAAAGTCTGGTTTTGCTCCGTCTCCGTGTCCGGTTTTGCTCCGTCTCTGTCTGGTTTTGCTCCGGCCCCGACACTACTTCAAAAACCATCGTGACCACCTCAACTATGCCGACTTGGCCGCCCGCAACGCCCCGATTGGTTCTGGTTCAATGGAATCCGCTTGCAGCCAGTTCCAAGACCGCTTGAAACGTCGCGGCCAGTTTTGGTCTCCTCGTGGTCTGGCTCACATACTCGCCATCGACGTCGCGCTCAAAAACGACACCCTGGAGTTCCTGTGGAACTGATTTTTGCAACTATCGGAGATGCGCCCGTTTTTTGTCAGGATGAAACGTTTGTGTTGCAGGGCGGAAGCTCCGAAGTTGATCAGCAGACCTTTGGTAAAACCGGAGGCTTTGAGGTAGTTGATGACTTGGGCTTCTTCAGCACCAGAGAGGGTCTGGAGCGCTTTCAGTTCGACGATGATGTTTCCGAAGCAAACGAAGTCTGCTCGGTAGACGCTTTGAAGTTCTTTGCCCCGATAGCGAATGATGAAATCGCATTCGCGTTCGAATGGAATGGCGGAGGCTTCAAACTCCATCTGCAACGCTTCTTGGTAGACGGATTCCAGAAAGCCGTGGCCGAGTTCGGAGTGAACCCGCATGGCGGCTCCGATAATCGCGTAGGTGGAGGGATCTCTATCCGCAGATTTCGCAGATTTGCGCAGATTGAAAGTTGCTAAACATAATTCCAAATCATCTGCGTAAATCTGCGCAATCTGTGGATCAATGATTGTTTTTTGTCAGGATGAAACGTTTGTGTTGCAGGGCGGGAGCTCCGAAGTTGATCAGCAGACCTTTGGTAAAACCGGAGGCTTTGAGGTAGTTGATGACTTGGGCTTCTTCAGCACCAGAGAGGGTCTGGAGCGCTTTCAGTTCGACGATGATGTTTGCGAAGCAAACGAAGTCTGCTCGGTAGACGCTTTGAAGTTCTTTGCCCCGATAGCGAATGATGAAATCGCATTCGCGTTCGAATGGGATGGCGGAGGCTTCAAACTCCATCTGCAACGCTTCTTGGTAGACGGATTCCAGAAAGCCGTGGCCGAGTTCGGAGTGAACCCGCATGGCGGCTCCGATAATCGCGTAGGTGGAGGGATCTCTATCCGCAGATTTCGCAGATTTGCGCAGATTGAAATTTAAAGAATCTGTGTCCATCTGCGTAATCTGTGGATGACCTTACTTCTCCCAACTCATCAGCGATGGGATGGTTTTTTCGAATGGGGTGCGGAGTTTTTCAAGTGGCCAGACGTAGGGTTTTCCGGCGGCTTGGATGGTGAGGGCTGGGTCTGCGACGACGGTTCCCAGGCGGGAATGGGGGATGGATTTGGATTTTAGGAATTCCTCGGCTTGGGGGGCGTTTTCGGGGGTGACTGTGATGACGATGCGGGATTGGGATTCGTTGAAGAGGGCGATGTCGGCTCGGGGGCCGGGGATTTCGGTTTGGGCGCCGAGGTTTCCTGATAGGCAGGATTCGGCGAGGTTGACGGCGAGGCCGCCTTCGGAGCAGTCGTGGGCGCTGCGGACCAAGCCTAGGCGGATGAGGTCGCGGACGGCGTTTTGGACTCCGAGTTCCTTGGCGTAATCGAGCTGGGGCGGGGCGCCGGCTTTGCGTCCGTGGACGGCGAGGAGATAGTGGGAGGCGCCGAGTTCGTGGCCGGGTTCGCCGATGAGGAGGATGAGGTCGCCGGGGGCTTTGAAGGATTGGGTGGTGATGTGCTCGGGTTTTTCGACGAGGCCGACCATGCCGACGGTGGGGGTGGGGTCGATGGCACCGGCGGGGGATTCGTTGTAGAGGCTCACATTGCCGCCGGTGACGGGGGTGTCGAACGCGCGGCAGGCTTCGGCGAGGCCTTCGATGGCTTCGCGGAGTTGGAGGAAATTTTCGGGCTTGTGGGGATTTCCGAAATTCAGGTTGTCCGTGACGGCGAGCGGGATCGCGCCGGTGCAGGCGATGTTGCGCGCGGCTTCGGCGACGGCGATGCGTCCGCCTTCGCGCGGGTCTTGCTTGCAGTAGATCGCGTTGCAATCGGTGGATGCGGCGAGGATTTTGTTGGCCTCGCGGACGATGAAGACGGCGGCGTCGGAGCCGGGCAGGACGGTGGCGCCGAGGCGGACCATGTGGTCGTATTGCTGCCAAACCCAGCGCTTCGAGGCGATGCTCGGGTGGGCGAGCAGTTTTTCCAGCGAGGAAATGGGGTCGGCTTCGGGAACAGTGGAAAGGTCGAGGGGCTCGGGAGCCTTTTTGGGAGCGGCTTCGCGAGAGTAGAGCGGGGCTTCGTCGGCGAGTTGGCGCGCGGGGATTTCGACGGCGATTTCGTTGCCTTCGCGGACGCGCATCATGCCGTCGTCGTTGACCACGCCGACATTGGCGTAGGGGAGGTCCCACTTTTCAAAGATGGCGCGGACTTTGTCTTCCTCGCCTTTTTTGACGATGACGAGCATGCGTTCTTGGGATTCGGAGAGCAGGATTTCGTAGGGCGTCATGCCGGTTTCGCGTTTCGGCACAAGGTTGACATCGATCTCGACGCCTGTGCCGCCACGGCTGGCGGTTTCGCAGGTCGAGCAGGTGAGGCCTGCGGCGCCCATATCTTGGATGCCCGCGACGCAGCCGCTGGCGAGGAGTTCGAGGCAGGCTTCGAGAAGGAGTTTTTCGCGGAAGGGGTCGCCGACTTGCACGGCGGGGCGGTCTTCCTTGGATTCCTCGGTGAGCTCGCGCGAAGCGAAGGCGGCGCCGGCGAGGCCGTCACGGCCGGTTTCCGCGCCGACATAAAAGACGGGATTGCCCACGCCCTTGGCGGCTCCGCGGGCAATTTGCTCGTGCTTGAGGATGCCGAGGCAGAAGACATTGACGAGTGGGTTGCCCGAGTAGCTGTCGTCGAAGTAGACCTCGCCGCCAATGGTGGGAATGCCGATGCAGTTTCCGTAGTGGGCGATGCCACTCACCACTCCTGCGAAGAGGCGGCGGTTGGTGGCGGCTTGTGGGGAGTCGCCTCGGATGTCGCCGAAGCGGAGGGAATTCATCGAGAACACAGGGCGGGCGCCCATGGTGAAGATGTCGCGGATGATGCCGCCGACGCCTGTGGCTGCGCCTTGGAAGGGCTCGATGGCGCTGGGGTGGTTGTGACTTTCCATTTTGAACGCGATGGCCCAGCCGTCGCCGATGTCGATAACGCCGGCATTTTCCTCGCCGGCTTTCACGAGCACGCGCGGGCCGGTGACAGGAAATTTTTTCAGCTCGAGCTTGGAGTTTTTGTAGGAGCAATGCTCGCTCCACATGACGGAGAAAACGCCGAGTTCGGTGAGGTTGGGTTCGCGGCCGAGGATTTTGAGGATGCGGTTGTATTCGTCGGGCGTGATGCCGTGTTTGGCGATGATTTCGGGTGTGATGGCGGGCATATTGGAAGAATTTTTAACCACGGAGGACACGGAGAACGCGGAGGGGAAGAAGAGTTTTCAAAGGGAAAGGCGTTTAATGCCGCTTTTGAGGAGCGGGACATTGAAATTGATCAGGAGGGCAGTTTGGAGGCCGGTGAGCTTGAGGTAGGTGAGGACTTGGGCGGTGTGGACGGGGAGGAGTTGGTCGACGGATTTGAGTTCGATGAGGACTTTGTTTTCGACGATGAGGTCGGCGCGGAAACCGCTTTCAAGCGCGAGCCCTTTGTAGGTGAGCGGGATTTCTTTTTGAGCGAAGATCTGAAGCCCCGACTTGGTTAATTCGAGGGCGAGGCATTTCTCATAAACCAATTCGAGCAGTCCCGGCCCAAGTTCGCGGTGCACGGTGATGGCAGCGCCGATGATGGCTTCCGTGAGCGAGTTGTTTTCAAACTCCTCCGTGCACTTTGACTCGGTCGCTCCCGCTCCCTCGCCCTCCGGGCCAACCTGCGGTTGCTCCATCTCGCACCTGCCACGGCGCTTGATTGTGTCCTCTGTGGTCAATTTTTGAGAAGGCTTTGCAAGATCACTAATCCGTCGGTGCTACCGAGGGAGGGGTCGCAGGCGCGCTCGGGGTGGGGCATGAGGCCGAAGACATTTCGGGCTTCGTTGCAAATGCCGGCGATGTTTTCGCGGGAGCCGTTGGGGTTGGCGGCGTCGGTTGTCTGGCCGCTTTCATCGCAGTAGCGGAGGAGGATTTGGTCGTTCGCGTTGAGGGCAGCGAGGGTGGTGTCGTCGGCGAAGTAGCAGCCTTCGCCGTGGGCGATGGGGAGGTTGAGGATTTGGCCTTTGGTTGCCGAGTGGGTGAATCGCGAGTGGGTGGATTCGACGCGGACGAGTTGGTGTTTGCAGACGAAGTGGAGGCCTTTGTTTCGGACGAGCGCGCCGGGGAGGAGTCCGCTTTCGCAGAGGATTTGGAAGCCGTTGCAGATGCCGAGGACCGGGCCACCGGCGGCGGCGAAATTTTTCACCGATTGCATGATCGGCGAGAAGCGGGCGATGGCGCCGCAGCGGAGGTAATCGCCGTAGGAGAAACCGCCGGGGACAATGACGGCGTCGAAGCCGGCGAGCGAGGTATCCTTGTGCCAAACGAAATCGGCGGAGGCGCCGGGGAGGGCGTTGAGGGTGAGGACGCAGTCCTGGTCGCAGTTCGAGCCGGGAAAGCGGAGGACGGCGAATTTCATTTGCTGAAGGAGTAGTCTTCGATGACGGGATTCGAGAGGAGGTCGCGGGCGATGCGGTGGATTTCGGAGTCGGGGGTGGACTCGGGGAGTTCGAGTTCGATGAGTTTGCCGATGCGGACGCGGCCGATGTCGGGGAGGCCAAGGTGGCGGATGGCTTCTGCGGCGGCGGCGCCCTGGGGGTCGAGGACGGAGGGTTTCGGCAGGACGGTGACGAGGACTTTCATGGCGTGGAGATTTTCGGTTCGGGTTCGTTCGGACAAGGGGATTTTTTATTTTTAAGGATTTGGAGGAAAATGGCGATCACGGAGAGGGTGGAGAGTCCGAGGCAGGCGAGGGAGAAAACATCGCCGTGGCGTGCATAGAACGTGGGTTGAGGATTGTTGGGGACGCGGATTTTGCTGAAGAGGACGCCTTGCAAAAACGTGCTGCCGGACTGGTCGCGGAGGACTTCGCGCACGACCCCGAGGCGGTCGATGGCACAGGTCACTCCGGTATTGGCAGAGCGGATCATGGGGATTTTGTTTTCGACGCAGCGGAAGACGGAGTTGTGGAGGTGTTGGAGGGAGCCTGAGCTCTTGAGGAACCAACCGTCGTTCGTCACCACCACGAAGGCTTGTGCGCCGATGAGAGCGAAGCGGCGGGCGAGGTCGCCAACGGTGTCTTCGAAGCAGATGAGGGGGCCAAGCTTGATCGGGAGGGCCTGCATCTCGAGGAGGGTGAATTCCCTTCCGGGATCGAAGTCAGCGGGCACAAGGTCGCCGACGATGTGGGCGATGAGGGGAAATTCCTCTCGCAGCGGGACGTATTCCCCGAAGGGAACGAGGTGGATTTTGTGGTAGAGTTGGACCTCTTTGCCTTGTGAGGTGAGGAGGGCGATGGAGTTGTAGTCGCCATCCTTGCCCCAGTGCACGGTGCCGAGAAGGAGGTCGCCGGCGTATTGCCCGGCGAGGCCGCGCACGAGATCCAAAGTGAATTGGTTGCCGAGCAGCGGGCTTGGCGTGGAGGATTCGGGCCAGAGGATGAGGTCTGGCTGCATGGCGATAGCGGTGAGGGTTTGCTTTTCGTAGATCTCGAGAACGCTCAGCTCGAACTGCGGGTCGTTGCGCACGTTCTGGGGAATGTTTCCTTGGACGGCAGCGAACGTCAGCGACTCACTTGGGGGCTCGGGATGGAAAAGCTGCCGCACGCCGTAGGTCCAGGCGAGGGCGATGAGGGCGATCGTGAGCGCGAAATCATAATGCGGGCGCCTGGCGCCACGGCCGATTTCGAGGGCGAGCCGCTTGAGTGTTGCCGCGAGCATGAGGTTTGCCATGGCAATCAAAAAAGAAACACCTCCGACGCCAGTGATATCGGCGATTTGGATGAGGGCGATATTGTGGTGCTGGGCGATCCCGAGGCCGTTCCACCCGAAGGCTGGAAAAATCACGCCTCGCAGCCACTCCAGGGCCACCCAGCCGACCGCACCGAGCCCGCAGACGCGGAGGTTGTGGAGCGAGCCGAGCCAGACGGGAGAATTCCCCTGCGTCAAATTCCGGACCAGCAAGTGTGCGAAGAGCGTCCATGCTGCAAAGTAGAGGCCAAAATAGAGGACGAGCAACACGTAGCCGGGCCAGGTCAGCGTGGTGAGCCAGAAAGCGCTGACTGCGAAAAATACGGTCCCGGAGGCGTAGCCGAGCCCGGCGGTGCGCAGCCAAGGGCGGTTGCGGGCCGGCGGGACCATCCATACCGCCCACGCCAAGGGAGCCAAGGCCACCCAAACGAGGTCCCCCCAGCCCCAAGGCGGGTAGCAGAGCCCAAGCAGCAGCCCGCTTAAAATGGAGAAAAACCAAGGCAGCACGGTGGACATTGACGCGATTAAAACCGCCCCGGCGGCAAAATGACACGCACATTCTTGAGTGGCGGCTTGCAGGCGAAATCTCAAAAAAGCGGACTTTTGGTTTGCGGGGTCATCTGCTTTGGGGCACTTTGAATTCCTCACCAACATGGCAGTCCGACGCATCCTCCTCAGTCTCTCACTCTTGATCCTAGTCCAAGCCAGCTCGGTGGCCAGTGAGGCCTCCCATTTTGAGAAGCTCGCCATGGCGCTGCGCGAGAGAGCCATCCTGAAAATCGAGCCTCCAGTTGTCTCAACTCCGCAAGGGTTGAGTCTCAGCCGGTTTCCTTGGAAACGGAATATTGTGACGACTGTCTTCTGGGTTGGCGAGCAACCGACGCGCAACAATCCGGTCCCCAACCACAAGAGTTCTTGGGACCCCGCTTGGCACAAAAACTTTGGGGGCTATGACAATCCCGAGCCGACCGCGCGGAGGGCGTTCATCCCGAAAAATTTCATTCCGCGCCAAAACCCTTTTTACATTGCACTTCCCTACAACGACGTAACCCGAGGCACCACGAAGCCGGAGGCGCGCCGGGCGATTCCCTGGTTCAAGGAGGCTTATGAAAAACCCGGCCGCTCTGTTTGCAAAGGCCGTTGGATCGCCATTCGCCACAAAAACCGGATCGCCTACGCGCAGTGGGAAGATTGCGGGCCATTCCGCACAGACCACTGGCAATACGTCTTTGGAAATGAGCGTCCCCGCCCGAACCTCAACCAAGGGGCTGGACTCGATGTCTCCCCGGCGGTGCGGGATTATCTTGGCCTGCGAGGCAAGGACGTGTGCGATTGGAAGTTTGTCGATGCCCGCGAGGTGCCTCCGGGTCCTTGGGCGAAATACGGCGATAACAACACGTTTGTGCTCAAGCAACGGGGCGCAAATCTTCACGTGGCCGACCGCAACAACGCCGGCAGTTTCCGCCGCTGAGTGGCGAGCAGGGGAGCTCCGGAGAAATCACTCGGCATCCTCGGCAACGGACTGGAGTTCCTCCAGATTCGCAAACTCCAGGGTCGAGGCGTGTGTGGCTTGCAGAAGCACCTTGGGAGCCATTCCGGCATCGTAGGCCTCGCGCCAGCGGCTGGCACACAGGCACCAGCGATCCCCTGGCTTCAACCCCGGGAATTCATATTCCGGTCTGGGTGTGCTGAGGTCGTTGCCCTGTTTGCGGGAAAATTCCAGAAATTCGCTCGTCATGATCGCACAGACTGTATGCACGCCATGATCGCCCTGGCCCGTGTGGCAAAATCCATCACGGTAAAATCCCGTGAGGGGCACGTAGCAACAAGGTTCCAACTCGCTTCCCAACACATTTCTGGCCATGCGTGAGGATTATCCGTGCGAGGTCGTCTTTGCCAGATCGAAAAAAAACCGCCCCGCGCGGGGAGGCGGAGTGATTATCAAGGCAGTCTGGAGCGACTTTGGATGAGCTGGATTCTTTCTGCTATCTCGGTTTTTTGCTCGGGCGTTAGATCACCTGTCAAAGCGGCCCTGTAGTTCTCTAGGGCCTTTGCGGCAAAGCCGCTCCGCGCCCAGGCCTGTGCGAGGTGGATCTGGATTGCGGCCACGGGTTGACGATTTTTGGTGGCTAGTGCGAGGAGTTTTTGCAGTGCGGCGACTTCCGAGTTCGGGTCGTTGGCCTCGCGGGAGATTCTGGCGTGGAGTTGGAGGATGGAAGCATCTCCTGAGCGACTCCGCACGAGGCGCTCGGACTCCTCTGCGGCCAGGGGAATGTTGCCGGTTTCGAGGAGTGCCAGAGCATGCAGGTAGCGGGCTTGTATCGAGGCCCCGTCGTTTTGAAGAGCCTGCGCGGCAAGATCCCTCGCGGGCCGCCAACGATTCCGCATCGCGGCCAGCATGGCTGCGGAGACCAGAGTGGAGGACTCCGAGGGAGAGAGCTCGACCGCCTCGTCCATGAGAGTCTGTGACTCGCGGTTGCGATTGATGGCATTAAGCACGAGAGCAGACTGAGCCAAGTAGAGCGACCTCTCTTTGGCTCCCTTGAACAGCCTTGCCGCCTCGCGCGGGGAAGGATCGACGACGCCCTCCCCTCCCCGTTGGAAGAGCAGGCCTTGGTTATCCACCCGCGCCAACCTCCAGTCGGGCAAACGACCGAGCATCGCAATGAGGGCGCGGGAGTTTTCCAAAGGAACGGCGAGAAGCACCCAAGAAAAAGGCCTCTCTCGATCCTCGGCGCGCCAGCGCACAGGCGATTGGCTGAGATCGGCGACGAGCTGAGGCGTGAGCATGTCATCGCGTGTGCCCGGGCGGAGAAGCGCCGCCGCAAGCAGGCCAGGCGTGTTGAAAAAAACCCGTCCCCCTCCCTGGGCTGCGGATGCGAGAAGTTCGACCGGCAGGAGAAGCCGCAGATCGCGGGTGTCGCTGCGCCAGGCTTGAACGCCGCGCACGCCCCCCGCCACGAACACCAGGAGGGCGAAAGCGTAGACGCAAACGCGCCCGCGACGACGAAGGGTGGACGGGAGTTTTCCAACGGCCCAGACCGCGACTAGAAAAACGGCGAGAACAGGGAGCCCCACAGCCAGCGCCCGTGCCGCATCAGCGCCCCACCAACCCGCCACACCATACCCGGCCGCAGCCACGCGATCCATCCAACCGGCTTGCTCGAGGCCCTCGCGCGAGGAGATATCCACAAGCACCCTTCGCACGCTTTCCGACCGAGAGCACAGGCTGGAGCATGCAGCCGCTGCGGAAGCGACAAGGGCGACCGCAAGGGGAAGACGGGCTCCCGTGTTTACAGTTGAATCATCGTTTGCCATGCTGCGAATGCGCGAATACCGTGGCGGCCATGCTTAAAAGCACGGCCCTTCTCGCAATTATCACTATGAGTCTTTTTGGATTTGGCAGCAAAGTAAAAGCCCTTGAACCCGGCGACCCCGCGCCTGCGCCTGCCGCAGTCGATCAAGACGGGAAGGAATTCCCTTTATCCGAGGCCTATGCCAGAGGCCTCACGCTTGTTTATTTCTACCCGAAAGCCGACACGCCTGGCTGCACGGCTCAAGCTTGCTCGCTTCGCGACTCGTTTGAAAGCCTCCAGGCCGAAGACCTCCAGATCATTGGCGTGAGCCGCGACACGCCGGCCGCGCAGAAGAAATTCCGGGAAAAATACAACCTCCCCTTCCCACTCATCGCCGATAGCGAGGGCAAGGTCGCCGAAGCCTTCGGTGTTCCCGGCACGATGGGAATGCCATTCAGCAAACGCCAGTCGTTCCTCATCAAGGCTGGCAAGATCGTATGGAAATCGCCATCCGCAAAGACCGGCGACCATGCGGCGGAAGTCCAAGCGGCACTCGACACGCTGGACTAACGCCGTCCCGCCCGGAGAATCCTCTCCACATCGGCCGCCTCCCCCCGAACGACGATCAGGAAGCACACACCGCGCTCGACGGAAACCGAGGAGGCATGCAGGGGATCGAGTTGGGCGCTGGTCCACTGCCCGTCTGGCAGTGCGATGTCGAACGCGGCTGCATTGAAGACAACGAGACGGGCTCCGCTGTCCCGCAGGCCCACAACAGCGACGGGTTGATTTTCGATTTTTACAATCGCCGCGGAACCCGCCTGCATCCCGGCGAGAAAATCCGGCACTCGAAAACCATCGAATCCCTTGAGGACAAACCAATCCTCCAAGTCCCCCACGGGAAACTCCACCACCTCAAAAGGCTCATCATCCATGAGCGCCACCTCCTCGGCGATTTCAAATGCATCTGGAGGGAATCCAGCCGGACGCCCGAGGAAATTCCACGTCAGCACGACAACCAACAAAATAAACCCGATGATCACGGCAATGATCGCCGGATCGCGGGGGTTAAAAGGCCGTGCCGGTATCGCCGCCACTTGGGCCGCCAATCGGCTCACCGCCTCGTCGGGCACCTCGACCTCCTTGAGAAAAGCCAACGCCCGCGCGTCGATCCGCACCTGCTCCTCGTAGCTCTCGTTTAGCTCTGGAGAATTGCGCACGGCGGCCAGCGCCTTGCGCACCTCCGGCGGGCTATCTCCATTCGGATCGTCCACATGGCAGGCGAGAAGGCGGCGGGCCGCCAAGTCCCTCATACGGCGGCCGGCCATTTGCCGGAGAGCGCCCCCCTCGCCCCAGCCAGGATGTCGGGAAGTTCCTTCTCGGATTTCCCGAGAACGTCGGCCAATTCGTCCACGGAGAACAGGCGAAGGTAGAGGAGCGACAAAGCACTGCGGCCCGGCTCGGCCAACTCATGAAAAAATCTTAACCCGCAAACCGGCTCCCCCGCGCCTTCGCCAACACATGGCAGGTTCCGCCCCTCGCGAAAAAGCATCGCAAAGAAAAGCCGACGCCGACGTTTGACGCTCACCACATCATGCCGGCGGATGATCCCTTGGAGGGCCCCCTCGACCATTTTTGTCGCGGCGTCCTCGCGCCCGGTGAGGATCAGGGCATAGACCCAGCCCGCTCGCAGGAATCTCCAATCTTTAGGAAGGTGGGACATGAAACTTTCTGGTAGAGGGGTCGCTCCGCGCGCATCACGAGCTGAGATTGGCTGCCCCGCATGGACTCGAACCATGAATAATGCCTCCAAAGGGCACTGTGTTACCATTACACCACAGGGCAAGCAGGGATTTATATTGCCGTGTGTGCGGGCCGGACGCAATTATTTTCCATGAACAAAAAAACACGCAACCGGCTTTTGGCATTGGGCTGCCTTTTGGTATTCCTCGCCCTAGGCGGGCTGTTTTATGTGAACTGGGTCGTGCAGCGCCCGTTTGCGGTGATCCTTTTCCTCGCCGACAACCTCACGCCCTCGGTCCTCACGCCCGCGAGAAATTATCAAGGCGGTGCCGACCACCGGCTCGAGCTGGAAAAATTTCCGCAGCTGGCCTTGATCACCACGCATGCGAATGATTTCGCGGTGGCCGATGCGGCGGCGGCGGCAGGCTCGATCGCCACCGGGCGCAAGGCCAACAACGGCATGCTGGGAGTCGCCTCAGGCAAGGAAACCCTGCCCAACCTCATCGATCTCGCACGCCGCCGGGGAAGGGCCACAGGTCTCGTCTCCAACGCCTCCCTCACCGACGCGACGGCGGCCGCCTTTTACGCCAAGACGCAAGACCCCCTCGACTACCCCACCATCGCCCGGCAGCTCGCCGAGGCAGCCGATATCGACGTCCTACTCGGCGGCGGCGCGGCAGACCTGCTCCCCGACACGCAAGGCGGACGCCGCAGCGACGGCAGGGACCTCATCGGCGAGATGCGCGAGAAAGGCTACGACATCGTGCGCACGGAAACCGAACTCGAAGCCATCCCCTCTTGGAGAAATCCAAAAACACTTGGCCTTTTCAGCATGGGGAACCTCAACTTCGCCGACGAATTTGCCAAGGAAGCCGGCCAACCTCCCCTTGCCGGCATGGTCCGCAATGCCATCCGCCTCCTGCAATACAACCCCCGGGGCTACCTCCTCGTGGTCGATGCCGGACTCGCGGGTAAATCCGCCTCCCAGAATGAAGGCGAGCGCACACTCCGGGAGATTCTCGCCCTTGACGAAGCCGTCACCGAGGCTATTCGCTACGCGGGTCCGCAAGCGCTCATTCTGGTCGCAGGAAAGCGCAACGTCGGCGGACTCCGCCTCAATGGCTACCCCTTCCGAAACGACAAGGGCGCCGGACTTCTTGGCATCAACGCCCAGGGAGCCCCCTCCATCACTTGGTCGACCGGACCGGAATCCGGCACACGCACAAGTCCCGAGGGCCCGGTCTCCACCGAACCCGCGGCAAGCAAGCGCGCGGCGGCCATCGGCACCGCCGAAGACAGTCTCGCTGTGGGCAGCGGCCCCGGCTCCGAGCCCCTCAAAGGATTTCTCGACAACACCGACCTCTTCCAAATCCTCCAAAAAGGACTTTGAGCCACGAGGCGGCGCAACCGCCTGCGCTCAGTCTCCGTAGCCGTGCGGGTGCTTGATGTGCCAGGCCCAGGCGCTCTCCACGATGGGCACGATGTTTTGAAAGCGGGGTGCCCAGCCGAGGTCGGTGCGGATTTTTTCGGAGGCGGCGATCAGGCGTGGTGGGTCGCCGGGGCGGCGGGGTTTCTCGATGGCTTTGATGTCGCGGCCTGTGATCTTTTGGCAGGTCTCGATGACTTCGCGCACCGAGGTGCCGCCGCCGGTGCCAAGATTGTAAAAATCGCTTTTGTCGGAAAGCACAGCAAGGATATGGGCTTGGGCGAGGTCGAGAATATGGATGTAGTCGCGGATGCAGGTGCCGTCGGGAGTCGGGTAGTCGGTGCCGAAGATGTCGACCGATTCGCGCTGGCCGAGGGCGACCTTGAGGACATTCGGGATGAGGTGTGTCTCGATGCGGTGGTCCTCGCCGTATTTTGCAGAGGCGCCGGCGGCGTTGAAGTAGCGGAGAGCGACGAAGGAGAGTTTATGAATTTCGCGATACCAGCGGAGAATCGTCTCGAACATGAGCTTTGATTCGCCATAGGGGTTGATCGGGCGCTGCGGAAGCGACTCGTCGAGCGGCATGTGGTCTGGAATCCCGAACGTGGCGCACGTCGAGGAGAAGACGAATTTCTTGACTCCGAACTCCACCGCCATGTCAAGCAGATTAATTCCGGAGGCGACGTTGTTGCGAAAATATTTCGAGGGATTTTCCATCGACTCGCCGACGAGCGCATTGGCGGCAAAGTGCATCACTGCGTCGGGACGTGCCTCGCCAAAGGCATGGCGCAGCACGGAGCGATCCCCCAAATCGCCTTGGAAAAAGTCGGCCCTCGGATCCACCGCCTTGCCGTGGCCTTCGCTGAGATTGTCGAAAACGGAGACATGGAACCCTTGGTTGATGAGTTCCTCCACGCAGATGCTGCCGATGTAACCGGCCCCGCCAGTGACGAGAATATTATTCATTTTCACTGCCAAGAGTAGGACGGTCGCCGCACGAGGACAATCAAATCCCTGCCGGACTAGCGCGGCGAGCGGCGGTAGATCCAGATGCTCTGGAGAAGGGCGAAGCTGAGCATGGTGATCATGACAAAGGATCCGCCGTAGCTCACGAGCGGGAGCGGCAGCCCGGTGATGGGTGTGAGTGAAATCGTCATGCCGAGGTTCATGAAAGTGTGGGTGAACAGCAGCATGGTAATGCCGGTGGCAAGGAGTCGCCCGAGATCGTCCTCGGCCTTGAGAGCGATGCCGAGCATGGCCAGAAAGAGCAGGGCGAAGGCGGCAATGAGGATGATGCCGCCGAGGAAGCCGTGCTGTTCGCCCATCACGGAGAAAATAAAATCGTTGTGGACGATCGTATGGGGCAGGAAGCCGAGGGCGTTCTGGGAATTCGGGTCCATGTAGCCTTTGCCCGCCCAGCCGCCGGAGCCGATCGCGATAAGGGACTGGGTGATGTTCCACCCGTCGCCGAGCGGATCGGCCTCGGGATCGAGAAAGGTGGTGATGCGCGAGTATTGGTAGGGTTTGAGCCCGAAGTGCACGACGAGAGGAACGAGGGCAAGGCCGATGACAAGCATGAGAATGAGCCAGCGCTTCGGAATGTGGCCGACAAACATCATGGAAAGCAACACAGGCACCCAAACGATGCAGGAACCGAGGTCGGGCTGGATAAGGATCATGAGCCAAGGCGCACCCACAATCGCTCCGCAGCAGAGGATTCGCAGGAACGCAGGCATCGCGCGGGTGTTGGCGAGGAACAAGCTGAGCGTCATGATGCCGGCAATGATGGCCAACTGGGAGGGCTGGAAGCTCATCGGCCCGAGGTCGAGCCAGCTGCGGGCGCCATAGCGTTTCTCACCGAGAAACATCGTTGCCGTGAGCCCGAGGATACTGATCACATAAAGCGGGATCGCCCCGAAGCGCACCCAGCGGTAATCGATAAGCGACACGATAAAGAACATCGGCAGGCTGAGAAGAATCCAGATGGATTGGAGTTTTGCGAACTCTTGGTTGCGCATCCATGTCGCGCTGTGGATGGCGTAGATGCCATAAGCGAGCAGGGCGACCATGAGGCCAAAGAGCGGCCAGTTGAGACGAAGAAAGTTTCGGAGGATCGGGTGCATCAGCCAATGGTCGGCACGGCCGCAAGCAGGGTCTTGGTGTAGTCGTTTTGTGGGTCGTTGTAGATGGCTTCGGCGCTGGCGGACTCGACGATTTTCCCGTGGTGCATGACGAGCACGTGGTCGCTGATGTGCTCGACGACGGCGAGGTCGTGGGCGATGAAAAGGTAGGCGATGCCGAACTGCTCTTGGAGGTCCTGCAGGAGGTTCACGATCTGGGCCTGGACGCTCACGTCGAGCGCGCTCACTGGCTCGTCGCACACGATGAAACGCGGCTCGACGGCGAGAGCCCGCGCGATGCCGATGCGCTGGCGTTGGCCGCCACTGAACTCATGCGGATAGCGGCGCATCATCTCGGGTTGCAGGCCGACGAGCCGCAGCAGGTCGGCAACGCGGGCTAGGCGATCGGGGTGGGACATTTTTGGAAAATGAATCTCGAGGGCCTCGGAGACAATCTCCCCGATGGTGAAGCGGGGATTGAGGGAGCCGTAGGGATCCTGAAAAATCATTTGCATCTCGCGCCGGAGCGGGCGGAAGTCGCGTTCGGAGAGGGGGAGGATGTCTCGGCCTTCAAATGTGACGCAGCCCGAGGTGGCGGAGGTGAGCTTGAGAATGGTGCGGCCCACAGTGGTTTTCCCGCTACCGCTCTCGCCGACAAGGCCGACCGTCTGGCCGGCTTGGACAGTGAAGGAGACGTCGTCAACGGCACGGATGTCGCCGGTTTTTCGTCGCAGAATGCCTCCGACAACGGGAAACCAAGTGCACAAATTTCGAACCTCCAGCAAGGGCATGGCTGAAGATGGCACGGGGTGTGTGGGGTTGTCACCCGCGATCATGCGGGATTTTTAAGGAGTTGCTGCAAGCCGTCGCGCCTTGGTTCTACGAACACCCGCCAGCGCAGCGCCGGAGCGGCTTCGCGGGAGGTTGGGTTTGACGGCCGGTGCGCCCCTACTTAACGAGGCCGGCGGCGGCCAGAGTTTTGTAGGCTCCGTTTTTGGAGATGGTTTTGAAGGCCCTCGCAGTGGCTTTGACGGTCACGAATTTTTTCAACTCGGGAACCCAAACGCGTTTAGTTTTGAGGTTAGGTTGGAAATAGCGAGGCGTCACGGCTGTGACGTGCATGCCGATTCCGCCTTTTTTCTTCGCGAGACCGCGACGATGGATTTTGGATCCGCGAACGGGCTTGGCCCCGGTGATGCTGCACTTTCTAGACATAAGATGGACCGCGAAAACTAGGGGAACATTGGCGCGAGTCAATACATTCCTTGCAGGAATTCTCAGGGCCCGCCTGTTGCCTCGACAGCGGCGGGCGGCCGGGGATAAGGGTGGGGCATGACGAGCATGACCGGACACGGGCGGGGAGAGGCCAGAACCAAGACCTGGACGGCCGTGGTGGAGTGCCATTCGGTGAATCGCAAAACGGCGGAGGTTGTTTTTCACTCGGATTTCAACTCGTCCTGGCTGGAGCCCGGGGTGCGCGAGCGCGTGCTGGAGCGGATTGCGCGGGGGCGGGTGCAGGTGAACCTCTCGCTGAGCCACTCGGGGGGCGGGGCGCGGCGGTTTTTCGACGAGGCGCGGGCGACGGCGTTTGTGGAGCAGGCCCGCCATTTGCAAAAAAAACTGGGCCTTGAGGGAGGTGTCACACTCTCCGATGTGCTCTCGGCCCCAGGGGTGGCCCGCTCGGTGGAGCCCGAGGGCGAGGATGCGCGCAAAACCGTGATGTCTGCTTTGGATGAGGCTCTGAAGGGCCTTGCCGCCACGCGAAGCCGCGAGGGAGTCGCCTTGCAGAAGGTTCTCAAAAAAAGCGCGGATCGTCTTTCCGCGATCATTAAAAAAATTTCCCCTCTCGCCGGCAAGGTCGCGCAGACCCACCGAGAGGCCCTGCGCAAGCGCATCGCCCGCTCGGGACTCGATCTCTCGCCCGATGATCCCCGCCTCGCCACCGAGGTCGCTTTTTTTGCCGAGCGCTCGGACATCACCGAGGAGTTGGAGCGTGCGGCGAGTCACATCGTCCAATTTCACGAGAAGCTTGCCGCAAAAGGCCCAGTCGGCCGCACCTTGGAATTTCTCGCACAGGAGCTCGGGCGCGAATTCAACACTCTCGGCTCAAAATCCTCCAACACCACCATCTCGCGGCTCGTCATCGAGGCGAAGGCCGAACTCGACCGCATCCGCGAACAACTCGCCAACATTGAATAACCTCACTATCCAACGCACAGGGATTCTCTTTGTGATTTCCGCCCCCTCTGGCGCGGGCAAGACAACCCTCATCAGCTCGCTCCGCCAGAAGCCGGACTTCGTCTACTCGGTCTCATGCACGACCCGTGCGCCCCGGCGGGGCGAGGTGCATGGCGAGGACTACTATTTTCTCGGCGAGGAGGAATTCAAGACCCGCGCGGCGGCGGGGGAATTCCTCGAGCATGCGGAGGTGCACGGAGGCTTCTACGGCACTCTCAAATCCACCGTGATGTCGCACCTCGAGCGCGGCGTGGATGTGTTGCTCGATGTGGATACTCTTGGCGCGGCAAGCATCCGCGAGTGCAGGGATGCGTTTATTCAAGCGGCGCTGGCCGATGTTTTCATCATGCCCCCCGGCCTCGACGAACTCGCGCGCAGGCTGCGCAAGCGGGGGACCGAGAGCGAGGAGCAAATCGCCATGCGCCTCCGCAACGCCTCTGCGGAAATGGAAAAGTGGCGCGAATACCGCTACACGATCATCAGCAGCTCGATGGAAGAAGACATTGAAAAATTCCGCGCCGTGATGCGCGCCGAGCGCTACATGAGCCGTCGCCTCGAGCTTGTTTTTGAATGAGCACTCAGAAAAATATCGTCCTGGGCGTTGCAGGCTCGATCGCCTGTTACAAAGCGGCGGACCTCACAAGCCGCCTCACGCAAGCCGGATTTCAAGTATCGGTAGTGATGACCCGGCACGCAACGGAGTTTGTCGCGCCCCTCACATTCCAGACTCTCTCGCGCCATCCCGTCACGACGGGCATTTTCGACGAGAAGGAGTCCTGGCACCCAGGCCACATCGGCCTCGCCGACTCGGCGGATCTTTTTCTGATAGCCCCGGCCACCGCGAACGTGATCGCCAAACTTGCCTGCGGCATCGCCGACGATGCGCTCACCTCGATCGCATTGGCGACAAGGGCCCCGCTTCTCATCGCTCCAGCAATGAACGGCAAGATGTGGCTGCACCCTGCGACACAGAAGAATGTCGCATGCCTTAAGTCCCGAGGCGCCCTGTTTATCGGCCCCGAGGAGGGTTTGCTCGCCTGCGGCTATGAGGGAATTGGTCGACTCTGGGACGTAGCCGGCATCCTCGCCGAGGCAAAAAAAATCCTGGGCTGCGAGCCTGCGGAATTTTTTTTCGCAAAATCAACTTAAATTTAAAAAAAAATGTTGACGACTTTGCGCGTCCGACTTATTCACAGCCGCAGGTAAGTTATTCACATGATTTTCACAACCAGTTTCCCGCAAATGCGGAGAGAAAGGGGGGATATTAAATGCCAGTAGCAAAGAAAAAAACTGCTCCTAAGCCTGTTGCCAAGAAGCCTGTTGCTAAAAAAGCTGCAGCAGCCAAACCAGCGGCTAAGAAAGTGGTAGCCAAGCCAGCAGCTAAGAAAGCACCTGCAGCAAAGCCTGCAGCCAAGGCTCCAGCCAAAAAAGCACCGCTTAAAAAAGCACCGCTCAAGAAGGCTCCAGCCACGAAAGTAGTGGCCAAAAAAGCCGCCGCTCCAAAACCCGCTGCCAAAAAAGCAGTGACAAAGAAAAAATAACCCTCCTGTCCAGAACAGGTCTTAAACAACCGAGTTGGGAGAAGTCGTGAGACTTCTCCCAATTTGTTTTCACGGGGAAAGGATTGACGCCCGCCCCGCCTTCGCTCAGCATTCGCGCTCTTTTTAAATATCCATGCGTCATACCATCTCGATTCTCGTTGAGAACAAATTCGGAGTGCTGACCCGCATTGCGGGAATGTTCAGCGGCCGCGGCTTCAACATCGACACACTAAATGTCGGCCCCACCCTCGACCCCTCGGCCTCCCGAATGACAATCGTCGTGCGCGGCGACGACAAGGTCCTCGAGCAGGTGACGAAACAACTGGAAAAGCTCATTGAAGTCATCGAGGTCCAGGATTTTCATGATGAGGAATACGTGGACCGAGAGCTGGTGCTCCTGCGCGTGAATGCGTCATCCAAGACACGGGCCGAGGTGATGCAGATTTGCGATATTTTCCGGGCGAAGATCATCGATGTCCAGCCAGAGAAGCTCGCCATCGAGGTCACCGGCACCGAGAGCAAGATCAACAAATTTCTCAGCCTCATGGAATCCTTCGGAGTCAGCGACCTGACCCGAACCGGAAAAATTGCCCTTTCCCGAATCCAATAACCAACACCGCACACCCACACTTCCAAAAAACACACACTCGAAAAATGCCAGCCAAAATCCACACCGACAAAGACGCCGACCTCAAAACCTTCAAGGGAAAAACCCTCGCCGTGCTCGGCTTCGGCTCCCAAGGCCATGCCCACGCCCTCAATCTCAAGGAGAGCGGCTGCAAGGTCATTATCGGCCTGTATCCGAAATCCAAAAGTCGTGCCGTCGCGGCAGCGCAGGGGTTTGAGGTCTTCGACACCGCAGAGGCTGTGCGCCGGGCGGATGTGATCATGATCGGTATTCCCGATACGAAGCAACCTGCGGCCTACGAGGCAGACATCGCACCGAATCTCACTCCCGGCAAAACGCTGGTCTTCACCCATGGCTTCAGCATCCATTATAAAACGATCGTCCCTCCGAAGAATGTGAATGTCATCATGGTCGCTCCCAAGGGGCCTGGCCATATCGTCAGGCGCCAATACACCGAGGGCAAGGGAGTGCCAACACTCATCGCCATCCATCAAAACCCCGGCAAGGATGCGAAAAAAATCGCGCTGGCTTGGGCGAAGGGCATCGGGGGAACGCGCGGCGGCGTGATCGAGACCAGCTTCAAGGAGGAAACCGAAACAGACCTCTTCGGCGAGCAGACCGTGCTCTGCGGAGGTGCATCAGCACTGGTCCAAGCCGGATTTGAAACACTGGTCGAAGCCGGATACTCGCCGGAGATGGCCTACTTCGAGTGCCTGCACGAGCTCAAGCTCATTGTTGATCTGATGAACGAATCCGGGATCGCCGGCATGCGCTTCTCGATTAGTGAGACTGCGAAGTGGGGCGACGTGGCCGTGGGACCGAAAATCATTGACGCATCGGTGAAAAAACGAATGAAGGCCGCTCTCAAGGATATTCAGTCCGGCAAGTTCGCAAAGGAGTGGATCAAGGAATACGAAGGTGGCTACAAACGCTACAACGCACTGCTCAAGGAGGGCGAACAGCACCCCATCGAGAAGACAGGCCAGCGTCTCCGCTCGCTCATGCCTTGGATCAAAAAGAAAAACCTCAAGGGAACCCAAGCCTCCTACTCCAACTAGAGCACTCCCGCTATGCCCTCGCCCACCTTACAGCCAACCAGCGTCATCACAGGCGGCGCAGGTTTTTTGGGATCCCACCTGACAGACCGCTTGCTTGCCGAGGGGCATCGTGTTGTTGCGATCGATAATCTCATCACCGGAAACGTCGCCAACATCGAGCACCTCGCAGGCAACAAGGATTACAAGTTCATCTGTCATGACGTCACCAACTTCATCTACATCCCGGGCCGGGTGGATTACTTGTGGCATTTTGCGAGCCCGGCGAGCCCGATCGACTATCTGCGCATTCCGATCCCGACGTTGAAAGTCGGCTCGCTCGGCACGCACAACGCCTTGGGTTTGGCGAAGGACAAGGGGGCGGCGTTCCTCTTGGCCTCGACGTCCGAGTGCTACGGAGATCCACTCATCCACCCGCAGACCGAGGATTACTGGGGCAACGTGAACCCGATCGGCCCGCGCGGGGTCTACGACGAGGCGAAGCGTTTTGCGGAGGCGATCACGATGGCCTACTATCGCTACCACTCGATGAACACCCACATCGTTCGGATTTTCAATACCTACGGTCCGCGCATGCGGCTCAACGACGGCCGGGTGGTCCCGGCCTTCATCGGTCAGGCCCTCACGGGGCAACCGCTCACGATTTTCGGTGATGGCACGCAAACGCGCAGCTTTTGCTACGTCTCCGACCTCATCGACGGCATTTTCCGCCTCATGATGAGCGATTTTCACGAGCCAGTGAACATCGGCAACCCGCGTGAAATGACAATCCGCCAGTTTGCGGAGGAAATTCTTCGCATCATGGAAGCCTCCTGCCAGATCGAGCACAAGCCGCTCCCCGTCGACGATCCCAAGGTGCGCCAGCCCGACATCACCCGCGCCAGGAAGGTGCTTGGGTGGGAACCGAAGGTGGATTTCGACAAGGGCATTCGCGAGACAATCGAATTCTTTCGAGGTCGAGTGTGATTTCCTGCCTGTTCAGAGTTTACTTGCGCACTTCTGTTGGATAAAAACCCACGGTCATGAAACTCCTACCCCCCTCCCCTCCCCTGCTCCCCGCTTTGGTCTTGGTGGCCCTGCTGCCAATGACCCTGTTGGCGCAGATCAACACGGAATTTTTGATTAAAAAAATCGAGCCTTCAATGGTCGAGTCGCCGCAGATTACGGCAAGTGGATACCGCAAACAAACGCAGGGGAGACCCTCTCAGTGGTTGGAGGTGGATGTGACCTTCGAGAGAGAAGAGGTGTCTGGCGCGCCGAAATTCTCTGATGAAGTGACGGTGGATTTTTTCATACTTTTGAACAACGCGGCCCACACGGCCGATCGCAAGCCCACGTTGCTCACCGGTTCGACAACGCTCGCCGATATTCCCTTCGCCAAGGGCCTCCACTCAGCGGCATTTGTAAGTCCGCAGGCGCTCGCACGGTTTTTTGATGGCAAGGTGCCTACGACCATCAACCAGGTCGTTACTGATGTGGGAGTGACCCTATCGGGCCCCACGGGCCTCGCCGCCATTGGTTCCTCCAAGGGCACAGTTGATGCCAAGAAAGGCGAAGGATGGTGGGGGGCCGAGTCCGATGCGAGCAAAGTGGCCGGTCGTGTGCTCGAAAAAAGCCAGACTCCGTTCGCACACCTTGCCTGGGATTACTACCAACCCTCGAAATCCAAAGCTGGAAATTAATTTCTCCCGTTCGAATACATGGCACGCGCACCCCGACTCTTCGCCCTCAACCTTGGCATGCAGACCGTCAGCATGGCCGAGTTTCAGGCGTTGCCCGAAGGAGGCCTCAAGCTGCTCAGCTTTCAGAAATCCGAACTCATCGTTGATCCAGCAGCCGACGCGACGCGTTCGGCCCAGTTGGAAGCGGTGACAGCTCAACTGCGCGAGGCGCTCAAGGCGCCGAAGGGTGCCCCGACCAACCTTTGCCTCCCTTCGCAGGCTGTGTTCTCGCGTTTTGTCAAGCTGCCTGGAGCCAGCGCCGAGGACGTCCAATCGATCATCGGATTCGAAGCGCAGCAGAACGTCCCCTTCCCCATCGACGAGGTCGTCTGGGATTACCAGATCATGGGCGAACGCCGCGAGGAAAACTGGGATGTCTCCCTCGTGGCCATTAAGGCCGACCAACTCTCCGAGGTGGTTGATGCCGTGAAGCGCGGAGAGGTTTCCGCAGGGAACATCGATGTCTCCCCGATGGCACTCTATAACGCCTTTCGCTACAACTATCCCGAGGCCAAGGATTGCTCGCTCATCATCGATCTTGGCAGCCGCACCACAAATCTTGTGTTCGCAGAGGACGGGCGCCTTTTTAGCCGAAGCATTCCGATTGGCGGCAACACAATCAGCGCTGCCATAGCCAAGGAGTTTGGCCAGGAGGTCACCCTTGCCGAGAAACTCAAGATCGAGAAGGGCAGCGTGGGCCTCGGCGGCGCCTACGCGGAATCCGAGGATGCCACTGCAGCCCGGCTTGCGAAGGTTGTGCGCAATACAATGACCCGCCTGCACGCGGAGATCGCCCGCTCGATCAATTTCTATCGCACCACCCAGGGAGGCACCACTCCCATGCGCATTCTACTCTGCGGCGGCGGCACCGGGCTTAGCTATATGGCCGAGTTTTTTATGGAAAAACTCCAAGCACCGGTGGAGTTTTTTAACCCCCTTCGCAATGTGGTCGTTGAACCGGGCGCACTTCCCGATGGCTGTGTCCATTGCTCCTCGGGCCTCGCCGAACTCGTTGGCTGTGCCTTGCGAACGATGGACGGTTGCCCCATCGAGATCAATCTCGCCCCGCCTGCGGTTGTTCGTGCCCAGCAGTTGGCAAAACGCCGTCCACAACTCGCGCTTGCAGCGGCTTTTCTAGTCCTCACCCCGGCCCTGTGGTGGCTGCACCTCAATGCAGCCGCCAATGCGGTCGCTCAAAAATCTGATGCTGTCACCATCGCTCTAGGAACTCTCACCACATTCTCCCAAAAAATCGATGAGGTTCTGGCCAAGCGAGACAAGCTGGAAAAGGAACTGGCCCCCTTTCTTATGGCTGCGCAAGAACGCGTGGCATGGGCGTCCATCCTCAATGATCTCAAAGCGAAAATCCCCGACCGCTTTATTTGGATTACCCAGCTCAAGGCCGTCGAAGGCGTAGTGCAACCAGCCGCTGCCAATCAGCCGGGTAAACCTCCTCTGCCTGCCAAACCCGCAAAGCCCGGAACTCCCGGAGACGGTGCCCGAGCCCTCACCGCTATTGAGATCAGCGGGCTTTACTTGGATGACCCGCCAAACAAAGACGGTGCCCGCATCATCGATCAATTCGTCGACAACCTCGAAAAATCGGCTGTTTTTTCCATAGGCAGCGACCGGGCTCCCATCATTACCCAACGCACGACGCCAACCGGAGAGACATGGGCCTACGGCTACACCCTCGTCATCCCGCTCAAGCAGCCCATCGCCCTGCCATGAACTGGTTCAAGGAAAACCCCTTTCTCACCACCCTGACGGCGATCACCGTCTTGGGGACGGCTGCCACCACCTACCTCGCGCTCGACGCCTCCGCGCGCCACGCCGAGGCCCAGAGCTACTACGACACGCAGCTCAACAACCTCCGCAGCCTCGAAGCTAAAAAACCTTTCCCAAACAAAGAGCATGCGGAAAAGGTGGCCGAATTGTTTCAAACCTACATGTCGGAAGGCGATGCCTACCGCATGACACTTCTCGAATACGAAGAGCCGATCGAAGAAATAACACCTCAGGAATTTCAAGACGAGCTGAGAAAATCCGTCACGGCCCTCCAACTCAAAGCGACCGAGAACAAAGTCACCATCGTGGAAGATTTTTTCTACGGCTTCAACGACTACCAGTCCACCCTGCCCTCCGCTCAAGACGCGCCCCTCTTGAACCGCGAGTTCATCGTGATCCGAAAACTTGTCGACTCCCTCGTAGACCTTGGCGTGGTCTCCATCGATTCCCTCGTTCGTCAGCCCACCCCCATCCAAGCCCCCCCCCCCTCGCGTCCAGGCCAACCTCCCGCACCGGAGCAACCCGCCTCCGCTATTTCCTTCAACACATTTGCCCTCGCCTTCACCGCATCCCAGGAAAAGTTCCTGACGGCTTTCCAAAGCATCCCTGCCGGAAACCGATTCCTACTCATCCGATCCCTCCTCATCGAGAACACCAACCCCGCTCCACCAGCAAGAGTCGCCACAACACCCGCCCTCTCCGAAGCCCCGGTCTTCGACAGTGCAACCAATCCAAGCCCCCAGAAACTTGAAGTCCTTCTGGGTAGGGAGCTTGTTAAAACCTCTCTCACCATCGAGATTCTCGACTTTCCCGATCTAGCCCCCACCCCGCCGAGCAAATAAACAGCCATGGAATGGGTCAAACAAAAATTCGACGTCGTCATCCTGCTTCTTGCAACAGTGCTCCTTGCAGTGAATGCGGGTCTCATCATCTCCGCCCATCTCTCTCCCGACGGGCAGGTCTCTCTCGCTCTCAGTCCTGCGCAGGATGCCACCCTCCCTGGATTCAACTCCCAAGCCATTCATCGAGCCACCGTTCTTGCCACAAAGCCACTGGAAGGCCTCTTCGACGCATCCGATTCGGCGGGAGAGCGCGGCTCGCTTTTTGTTTCACGCCCCTATATCCTCAAGGAAGAGAAACTCATAGACCCTATTGAAGGAGATGACAAACTTCATCCACCCATCGACAACTCTTGGCTCATCAAACATGGGTTGGACTACGCGGACCTCACCATCAAGGATAAGGATTCCGACAACGACGGATTTTCGAACCTGGAAGAGTATCTGGCAAAAACCGATCCGACCGATAAAAAAGCCACGCCCCCTTCTCTGAACAAACTCAAATTGGTGAGCTTCGACCCCAAACCCTTCCGCCTCGAGTTCAAAGGCGATCCCTCCGGAGAGGGCAAGGAATTCCAACTCAACCTGAAAGACCTCAAGGGAAACGCACGAACCCAATACAAGGGCCTTAATGACCAAATTGAAGGCGCCCCCTACAAAATCATTAAATACGTTCCAAAGGAAGAAATCAACGATCGAGGTGTGACTGTGAATGTCTCCGAACTCGTTGTCGAGAACATCACTACCAACGAGACAATCACACTCGTCTACAACAAGGAGACGAACGATCCAACCTCCTTCGGCACCTTCCGCAACCTCCTCACCGGCGAGCAAATGACACTCCAAAAGGGAGCAGAGTTCACCCTCAAGCCAGAGACCTCAGTCAAGCTAAAACTTATTGACATTTCCAACACGAACGCCCAAATACAAGATGTCTCCAATGGGCAAATCTACCGGGTTCTTCAAATAGACAGCACAGCTCCCTAACTGAAAATGACCACGCAACCGCCACGGCACCTCATCCTCCTTCTTCTCCTCTCCGCCGTTCCCGCCTTAAGTCTGCAAGCCCAATACCCCGGGGTGCAAGGCACTGCCGCCCGTGAGATTGAAGAACGTGACGCCAAGACCAACTACGTCGAGGAGGAACTCCTCCCCAAGGCTGAAGCCGCTATTCAAGAAAAAGACTACGAATCCGCATTCGCCTACTTCAAGAGCGCCGTGGACACCCTCCCACAAGGTGGCTCGGCGGTGGAATCCATCCGGCAGGAGGCGCTCGACGGATTTTCGAATGCTACCCTCCTCCTTGCGAGACAGCGCATTGCGGAAGGCCGCTACGCAGATGCCAGAACCACGGTGGAGGTCATTCTTCAGGACCGCTACAGTCCAAATAACGGCCCGGCCCTCAGCTTGCGCTCTCAGCTCAATGATCCAAAAGGCTTTCCAGACAGAGGCACGAGCACACCAAACCAAGTTCGGAACATTGCAGAAGTGAAGAACCTCATCGAGGAAGGCGAAGGCTACTATGCCACAGGCCGCTACGACATCGCGTTCAAACGCTGCGAGCAAGCACTCAACATTGATAAATACAACCTTGCCGCACGACGCTTGATGGAAAAAATCAATGCTTCCCGCCAGCAATACGCCGAAGCCGCCTACAACGAAACGCGCGGTGACATGCTCATGCAGGTGGATAAGGCATGGGAACTCCCAGTGCGGAAGTTTACCGACGGCCCGACCGCCATCATCGAACAGGCTGAAATTCCAGCCAGAGGCACCCAAGCCATTAGCGACAAACTCGACAGCATCACCATCCCAAAGATCGACTTTACAGACTCTTCCATTCGCGAGGCGTTGGATTTCATTAAAAAACGCGCCGCAGACCTCGACGAGAGCGATGATACAGCCAACAAGGGCGTCAACATCGTCCTCAAACTCCCCCCCGACTCCCCTGACGCATCCTACCCCATCACCCTCTCCCTCACCGACGTCCCGCTTCGCGCCGCGCTCGACTACGTCGCGCGTGCCGCAAACCTCAAGATCAAAGTCGAACCCTACGCCGTCGTTGTCGTGTCCGCGACCGAGAACACCGACGTCTTGATGACCAAGGAATACAAGGTTCCCCCGGGCTTCATCCAAGCGGTTCCCGGCAGTGCTCCCACGCCCATCGCAGGCCTCGCTGCGGGTTCCCAATCCGTTGTCGCCGCCCGCTCCATGGCAAAGGACTACCTGGAAGCCCAAGGAGTGACTTTCCCCGATGGGGCCAGTGCCAATTACATACCCACCACCAGCCGCCTCATCGTTAAAAACACACAACCCAATCTCGATCTGGTAGATACCCTCGTCGAGACCTCCATCGCCACCCGTCCCACCCAAGTGGAGATCGAAGCGAAATTCCTGGAAGTTTCCCAAAACAACCTCAACGAATTCGGCTTTGACTGGCTCCTCGGCCAGTTCTCCTTGGCCGGTGGCTCTGGAGTTTACGGCAGCGGAGGAACTATTGGCTTGGGTCGCACCATCGACTCCACCGGCTACCCCCTCCAGAATCCCGGGGGCTTGCCGGTCGGAGCCAGCTCGAGCACATCGGGTCCGATCACCGCAGGCAACCGAAGCGGCACCACGGGAATCAGCCTCAATGCCGTGGACGCTCTGCTTTTAGGATCCCCGGTGGGCCCCGGGTCCGGGATTTTAAGTGTGGCCGGCGTTTTTACCAACCCGCAGTTCCAGCTCATTCTCCGCGCCCTCAGCCAACAAAAAGGAATCGATCTTGTGAGTGCTCCCAAAGTGACCACGCAAAGTGGCAAGCGAGCCACCATCGAAATTGTTCGCGAATTCCTCTATCCAACCGAGTTTGAACCACCCCAACTCTCGTCGACCAATGGCCAGCAATTCACACCGGTTGTCCCGAACGCCCCGAGCGGATGGACAATGAAACCCACAGGCATCACGCTGGAGGTGGAGCCCACCGTAGGAGCAGACTCTTATACCATCGACTTGGTTCTGGCCCCAAGAGTCATTGAGTTTGATGGGTTTATCAACTACGGAAGCCCGATCAATGCCTCTGTCGCACGCACGGGCTTGGGTGTTGTTGGAGATCTTATTGTCTCTGGTATCGGTCCCTCTCTCGAATTCGAGGCCACACCGAATATCATTAATATGCCTGTCTTTTCTACCCGCGAGGTGACAACTCAAGTCTCTGTCTTCGATGGGCAAACGGTCGTGATGGGAGGCCTCATGCGTGAGGACGTTCAAAAAGTGCAGGACAAAGTGCCCATCCTTGGAGATATCCCTCTGGCTGGGCGACTCTTCCGCACAAATGTCGACCAACACATCAAGCGCAATCTCATCATGTTCGTCACGGCCAGTCTGCTTGATCCCGCCGGCCAACCGGTAATCAAGGCCGTTGAGGAAGACGAGATTGTTCCCGAGGTCGATGTTGTGGGCATGCTTAGTGAATCCATACCTGACGATCCTCTCAGCGAACCGCTGCCTCAGTAATTTTCGACCTCAAAAATGATCCTCCATTCTTCAGCAAGCAGCCAGAAAGCCCTTAGCCGATCCTCTTTGCCGGCATGTGATCCTCCATGCAGCCCACGCGGAAGGGCTTTGTTTCGAATGCCGCGCGCCGTTATGGTGGCCACACTCGTTGGCGCCCTCACTGCAGGCACTTCCGCGCTGCTGGCTACGGATTTGGTCGCGATTTCCGAACGCGAGATCTCAAAACGACAAGAAGAAGCCAACCAAGCCGGGGAATATGCCGCAAAGGCCCGCCGCGCCCGCTCCGAAAATAACCTCGAGAGCGCCTACGAGAATTACCTCAAGGCCGTTCAACTGAGCCGAGCCGGTGAAGCCACCGCTGGCCAACGCAACGAATTCCTCTCCGCCTTCAGCAAAACCGGAATCGACTATGCGAACTGGTTAATCAGCTCTGGAGAATTTCAAGAAGCGCAAAACGTGGCCAAGACCATCCTCTCTCCCGAGTTCAATCCCACATTCAAGCCTGCAGTCCAACTTCTTGCCAATTTGGAACAACCCGGTTACTATAATCGCACCGTTGATCCCGCATTTTCCGCAAAGAAGGAAGACCTCGCCAAACTCCTCAACGAGGCGGAAGGCTACTCGAACATGGGGCGCTACGACCTAGCCATGAAACGCTATGAGCAAGTGCTCAACTTGGATCCTTATAACATTGCCGCCCGCAACGGCATGGAGAGCGTCAACAAAGAACGCGGCACCTACTACAAAGAGGCCTATAACGAGACGCGCAGCCGCATGCTCTGGCTCGTGGATCGCGCCTGGGAGCGACCCGTCCGCAAGCTCGGCCCGACCGAGCGCAGCACCGATATCGACCGCTCCGGAGCAACCGGCGGCGCCATAACGAAAGATTCCATTAATCGCAAGCTCAACAACATCATCCTAGACAACATTGATCTCTCGGATGCCACGATTCGCGAAGTTGTTGATTTCCTCAAACAAAAGAGCCGTCAATTGGACAACAGCACCGAAGATCCCGCAAAAAAGGGAGTCAATATCGTGCTGAAAATCCCCGCATCCCTTCCCATTGTCGAGAGCGCCCTTCCCGGAGATGCGACAGATGCAGCCACTGGAACGCAAGTCACCGAGAGCACAAAAATCACCATCGCCCTTCGCAATGTGCCTCTCATAGAAGCTATTCGATACCTCACGGAACTCTCCGGCCTCAAATACAAAGTGGAGCCTTTCGCTGTCTCGATTGTCCCCGTTTCCGAGAATACCGATGAGCTATTTACGAAGGAATACCGCGTCACGCCAAGCTTCATCCCTGCGACGTCAAACACGGAAAGTGATGCCCCATCCGCCGGATCCCCTATGGCGGGTGGCACCGAAGCGCGCATCACTGGTCGCCGGGATGCCACCGAATATCTCAAACAACAAGGCGTTCCCTTCCCAACGGGAGCTTTCGCCCAATACATTCCTGCCGGAAGCAAACTCATCGTCCGCAACACGCAGAATGCGATTGACCTCATCGACACACTCGTCGAAGGCGACATGGGAGCCGCCCCAACACAGGTTGAGATCGAAGCGAAGTTTGTCGAGATTTCCCAGAACAACATCAACGAACTCGGCTTCGACTGGCTCCTCGGCCCCTTCTCCATCGGCGGGGGCATCTATGGCGACGGGGGCTCCCGTGGAGGCGACCAAAATCTCACCGGCGACTACTACAACAACTTTCCTTTTGCTGGAGTAGGCGGCAATCCCATAACAGCAGGCAACAGATCTGGCATCGGCACAAGCGTTAATTCCGCAATCACAGCAAATAGCATCAATGCCCTGCTAGGTGGTGTCCCGCAAGGCGCCAATGTCGCCACCCCTGGAATCCTAGGTCTTGCCGGTATCTTTACAAATCCCCAATTCCAAATGGTCATCCGTGCCCTCAGCCAGCAAAGGGGCGTCGACCTCATGTCCGCCCCAAAGGTGACAACAAAAAGTGGTAATAAAGCAACCATCAAGATTATCCGTGAATTCCCTTATCCCACCAATTTTACCCCTCCAAGCGTTCCCCCTCCAGACGGCGGCAACACCTCCAGTGGAGCCGCGGGTGCCTCGGCGGGTATTATTACAACTTCCGGAATCGTAACCCCCGCAACACCAGATGAATTCACGACCCGCGAGTTGGGAGTGAGTTTAGAGGTCGAGCCGCAAGTGGGGGCCGACAACTACACGATTGACCTCTCTCTTTCGCCGGAGGTTGTTGAGTTCGATGGCTTTATCAATTACGGATCACCGATTATTGGCCCTCGAGTCGAAGATATTCTCCAGCAAGTCCAGACACTCAACCCCTCGGGCATCGGCATCTTTGAGATCACCCCCAACGTGATGAACCAGCCGATCTTCTCCGTTCGCAAAGTCACCACCAGCGTCAGCATTTGGGATGGCCAGACGGTCGCTCTCGGCGGTCTGATTCGTGAAGATGTGCAGAAAGTGAACGACAAGGTGCCAATTCTCGGAGACATCCCGTTCGCAGGTCAACTCTTCCGCTCCAGCGTAGACCAAAAAATCAAACGCAACCTCATCGTCTTCGTCACTGCACGCCTCATGAACGCAGAGGGCCAACCGCTCATCCAAGAGGACGAGGAGGAAGATATCGTCACCCCCGTCGGCCTGCCCGAAGATCTACCACAGCCCACCTTCTCCCGCTCACAGGGAAAATAACTTTAGACATGGGCTGGGAACGAGGAGCTGCAATGAACCGAGTTGAAGGTGAGACTTCCGACCATGCGGTGAGAGTGCGGGATACCTCAAATCCCGCTCCCGATTTTTTACGTCAGCAGCACGCCGATCACTCGCAAACTCGCCTTTCAGGATTGCGACGGCCCGGCTTGGTATCCCAACGGACATCGTCCGGCTTTCAGCCATCCGGTCGCCGGCATCGGCTCATTCTGCCAGCCGGCACATAGCCAATGGCAACGCTCTTGGTAGAGCGAGATTTCGCGCTCTTTCAGCGCGCCTCTGGCGAGCGTGAAGCAGGATGCAAAAATTGCGCGACGAAGGAACGGCGTGAACCCAAGTTCAGACATCCTGACCTCCGGGAGTCGCGCACCGCAGTCGAGGAACCTCAATGAACCGAATTGAAGGACTTCCTCTCGTGTGGTGATCGTTCGGTATGCCGCAAATCCAGCTCCCGATTTTTCCCGCCAGCAGCACGCCGATCACCAGTGAACTTGCCTTTCAGGAAAGGGACTCCGTGGTTTGGTATTTCAACGGGCATCTTCCGGTTTTCAGCCATCCGGTCACTGATATCGCTTCGTTCCGATTTTTTACCAGCCAGCTCATAGCCAATGGCAACGCCTCGCAGAGCGAGATTTCACGCGCCTTCGGAGTGCCCTTGGTCAGCGTGAAGCGGGCCTGCAAGACGTTGCGCGACGAGGGAGCCGCGGGTTTTTTAGTCCACCTGTGCCCCGGCAAGGTCACAAGCTCACGGAGCAACGGCTTCAGGAAGTCCAAAACCGGCTCTATGCGGGAATGGAAGTTCCAGCCATCGGCGCGGAACTTGGCGTGCTGCCCAACACAATTCACAAAGCCATCCGCGCCGGGCGGCTCAAAAAAAAAACGCAAACACTCACCCATCCCAACGGAGAAAAAAGCACACTCCAACTCGCCGAACGCGGCACCCGGTTGACCAACGGTCTCTGGGTTCGTGAAATCCGCGCCCTGAGCGAAACCGGTCACCAAACCGCGATCTTGAGCACCGACTATCGCAGTGACTTGGCGCGCTCCGCCGCCACCATGTTCGCCAGATGGAATCAGGAAAACTTCTTCAAATACATGCGCGAACACTACCGACTCATTCGCCTCGTCGAACACGGAATCAGCCCCATTCCTGAAACCACACGCCTCATCAATCCCGCCTGGCGCGCCCTCGACAGCCAAGTCCGCCGCACCGCCGCCGAGGTCAGTCGAGCCCGCGCCACCTTTGGCGCCCACACCCTCGGCGCGCAGGAAAACGAACTCGAAGCCGCAGCCCGCCACGAAGAAAAAAAAGGAGCCGCATTCCTGGCCCTCCAAGCCAAACAAGCCCAACTCGAATCCCTCAAAACCCAGCGCAAAGCCACCGCGAAACACATCCAGATCAAAGACCTCCCGCCCGAGCAGCGAGTCGCCCAGTTGCGCGGAGGCCGAAAGCACTTCATCGACACCATCAAGCTCATCGCCTACCGCGCCGAAACCGCCCTCGTGCAACTCGCCCGCGAAACCCTCCGCCGCCCCGACGACGCCCGAAGCTTTGTGCGCGCCCTCTTCGCCACCAGCGTCAACCTGCGCCCCGACCCCGCCCGCAACGAACTACGCGTCGAAATCCACGGCCAAGCCAACCCCATTCACGACGCCACCCTCGAAGCCCTATGCACCGAACTCAACGCCACAGAAATCTGCTATCCCGGCACCACCCTCCGCCTCATCTACCGCCCAATCAGGTCATCCATTTTCCCGCCAGGTCAGGAAGTCTGAATCTCTGTTCCCGTCCAACCGGGAAATTCAGGTGGACCGCTCTTTAATTCGGGCGGAAATGTCGTCGTCATCGTTGTCGCAAAACTCAACGCCGCCATGATGGTGGAGGATACCAAAGACCTGCCCCATAATGTGAACTATGCCGTGAAAAGCGCGTATCTACTTCGACTGCTGGAAGAGTATCGCTCCCAAATGCCCTCGCCCAACGACGAGACTGGCACGGAGAAAATGGAAGAAACCGTCAGCGAGGTGAGGGATGCCTGCGTGATGGTTTTGGTCGAATGATGCTTCGCTCGGCTTGAGCCAATATCGCCCCAAAAAACCCGCTTCGGGGTTTATTTGAAAACAATCATCAGGGCATCGATGGAATGCCTCACAACCGATCCAACGCCGGTGTAGCCCGGATTGTAAACCGGCACATAGGTCGTCGAGGTGCTGGATCCGTAAGCCGATCCGGTCCCGTGGCCATAACCTCCCGCCCCATAATAATTGGCACTGCCATAGGCGGATCCAGTCGAGTAGGTCGTGACCGGCTGAGTCGTCACGTAGCCCGGAACTGTGTAGGTGTATTGCTGGGTGTTGCTCGACGAATCGACAAGGATCGCCGCATCAGCCCCAGCTTGGCGGGCATTGTATTCAATCGCCTTGATCATGTAGCCGTAGCCGCGCCCCGCGCTGAAGGAGAGGCGTCCAATCACCTCATATTTCTGTTTCGGCTTAGCCCCGAGGACGGGAATCGGATAATCCTTGGGTTTCGGCGGATAAACCTGCGTCGTGGTGGGGCGATAGAATTGCGATGTGGAACTGACCGTCTCACAACTTGTGAGCGCGGCCAGAAGGGCGAAGCAGCACAGGAGGCGCAAGGGCTTTTTCATCGGAGTCTAAGTTAGAAAGCAGGGCCGAGGATGTCGATCGGGCGAATCAATTACCCGGTTTGTCCACCGCCGCAAAAATCAACTCCATCCGAGGGAAGTTCCCGAGGATATAGGGCGGCTTGGAATAGTTGGATCCAAGGACAACGATTCCCTTTCCTTGGCGCTCGCAAAACTTCTCGGCCTGCAACTCCAAATCCTCCCGGATCGAGGCGAGAGGAACGAAGCCCGTGGCCCCCTGCTGGAAGATGCGATAAACATCCTTGTCCGGATAGCTGTGGCTCATCATCTGAGGAGGCTTGCGGAACTTCGAGGCGCTTTCCGAGTAGCGTTGGACGGGCGTTTCGTAGGCGCAAGCGCCGAGGAGTAGAGAAATCGCGAGGAGGGACAGGGTGGGAGAATTCACTCTCGCTGGTTGTATGAAACTGCCCGATGGAAATCAACTCCTGCACCAAGTGGAATTTTCTGGAAGACTATTCACCAACAAGAGGCAGGAAAATTTTACTCTCGTTTCCAAACTCATCCCGAAAACGGTTTGCAGCCCGTTTCCAAGGATCGGAGGGAAGGAAGCGCTTCGTTTCCAAAAACGCCGCTCGTTTCCCGTTTTCGTATCCGCTCGTTTCCCGCTTCCCCGCCTATGCTGGCATACCGGAAACGAGAATGTATTTTCGCCCCTGGACTTTGAACCAGCCAGCCCCCACGGCCCTTTTCGCCAGCTTGGAGACATGGCCCACGGAGACATCCATCGCCTCGGCGATCGCGGTCGCGTTGGAGAGACCAAATTCAACCCAACTCCGAAAAACCGCGAGCGGATCGGCCGGTTTGTAATCCACGCGAACCACCCCCGCCGAATCACTTTCGAAGTTCCATTCCGGCGGCATCTGCTCATGCCCGGAGTTATGCTCCTTGGTGAAGATCGAGACAAACTTCTCCATTCGTGAAGTGCCGCTCTTGGCCTCATCGGAGTAGTCGAGCTTGAGCACCCAAAAAGCGGCCTCCAGCGGCCGTTTGGAAACATTGTGGAGGGAGAGGCGATTGAGGGGTCGCTGCGCTCGACCCGCTCCTGTTCTGCTTGGGCCCGAACGGCTGCTTGTGCGTTGAAGAACTGGCTCGCTAATCGGTGGGTGGACATGCTAAATCGAGGCTGTCCGTTCCTTCTTTCATGGTGCCTCCCATTCTTACCGAGTCCGACTACAGTCGCATCGCGCAATTGGTTTATCAGCACAGCCGAATCAACCTTGGCAAGGGCAAGAAGGAATTGGTGGCTTCGCGGTTGGGGAAAAGGCTGAGGGCGACGGAGTGCGAGACTTACTCGGATTACTGCGATTTGCTGGGAGGTTTGGAGGGGGCCGAAGAGATCAACCATCTGGTTGATGCGATTTCGACGAACCACACATTTTTTTTCCGGGAGAAGAAGCATTTCGATTTTCTTGAGGGAAC
>Ga0247843_1002333_pt1 | contig 35096 bp, 30 predicted proteins | sample LaCruzMarch2017__FD_192420 | JGI IMG/M metagenome (GOLD analysis project Ga0247843, IMG submission 192420) | Freshwater microbial communities from meromictic Lake La Cruz, Castile-La Mancha, Spain - LaCruzMarch2017_8m | ecosystem: Environmental > Aquatic > Freshwater > Lake | place: Spain... | reverse complement strand
TCAACAAGAAAAAGTTGACACTGAATCTGTGCCACAGGAAATTGCGCAACACTAACTGCTGCTCAGGTTTTTAGGAGTGGCACAAGATCAGGAAATCGCCTGGCACAAATCGAGGAAATCCGACATGATAGCCGCGGGCCTACGCAGTTTCGGAATCGGGTGGCGATGGAGTGGACTTTAGATGTGGGGGAGCTGCTCCAAAGGTTTCGAGGAACTTCAATATATCGAATCGAAATGCCGAAGACTGAATTTATCTTAAATTCGGAACTGGCGGTCAGTTCTTATAAATCGGGGCTAAGAGTGGAATTTCAACGATCGATTGACGTACTCAACCAACCCCAAGCGAAAAAAAAATGGATTCAAGATTCGAGAAAGTTGTTTTAGTAGCCGGGTATCCATGTCACAAAAACATCGTCTCCTACCCTCATAAACGAAAAAAGTGTCATCTTGCTCGTGCCTGCAATGGGCGAGCCGTAGCCTGGCGGATATTTGAAAGTCAGACTTGAAGCGCTGAACCAACAATACTTTCCTGTGCTGGTTTGAGGAATTACCAGATTGTAAACCCCTCCATCGTTTAGATTTTGTAGAATAAATTGATGTGATGATCCTGGATCGTTGGATGAATTGCTGGTGCATTCAGAACTGGTCTTCTTAAGATTCCCAGTGGAAAAATCAATTGTAGTGAAGCCAGAAACATCCGCAGCAACGTCAGATCCAACGGGGGAGCCGACTATTGCGCCTCCATTCACATCTAATTTTGCGCGAGGACCTGGCGTTCCAATCCCAACATTTCCTCCGCTAACAACAAGTTGAGTAGTTCCTACTGCCAAGCCGTTTAATGGAAGATTAAGGGCCCCTGTCATTGAATCTCCCGATTTGCTGACCGGAGCGTAGCCAAGGTTTGCTTGCTTTCCATTCAATTGAGTCTGAATACTAGAGGTAACTCCACTCAAAAAGCCAAGTTTTGTTGTGTTGATAGTCGACTCTTTAATTGCGCCTGAGTGAGAAACCATTACAAAGTCATTTGTCAATGCTGTTGAAGAGTTTGTTCCTCCGCGAGCAATCGGAATTATTCCTGATGTGATTACGCCCGCGCTTAAAGAACCTATCTCTGTATTTCCAGCTGCAGTCAGTCGCCCTTGTTGGTCGACTGTGAAAGTAGCGACCGAACTTGCGCTTCCGTAAGCATTTGGTGTCACAGCAGTGTTGTCCAAAGAAATTGTTCCCGTCGAAGTGATGGGACCGCCAGTTAGGCCTGTACCTGTAGTAATGTTTGTCACCCCGGAAGCAGCAGGTGTGGTCCAAGATGCCAAACCATCGCTATTCGAGGTTAAAACTTTTCCCGCACCAGGTGTTCCACCTGTAATTTTAATTTGTCCAACCACTTGGGTAATACCAGATCCCGAAGGGGTGAGTGTAATGCTTTGATTGCCACCACCTGCAGCGAAACTAAGGGCGCCTGAGCCTGTTATTGAGCCATCCGTCGACCCAGTACCACCGCGGTCGATGGGTAAAGTTCCTGCGGAAATAGCTGAAGCATTCAGACCCGCAATATTTGTACAGCTAAATACATTTGTAATAGCCGACCAGGTCATCGTTTGGGAAGCTGCACAGCTTGCGGGGATTTGCGCAGCACCGAGAGGTGTTTTTAAATCGCCGATTCCAAAAAAGTCTGCAGTGAGAGCAGACCCTGTCCACTTATAAATTTTGCCGGTATCTCCTGCGGACAAGGTAGTCGAGCTAACTGCATTCCCTTGTAGCTTATTGACGGAAGGACCTGGATAAGATCCGCCAAGATCTCCGCCTGCGGTGCCACCAGGTGCTACACCTGAAATGCTAACATCTGAAGCTGACGTGATTCTACCTTTTGCGTCTACGGTAATCTGTGCAACTTTCGTTGCAGTTCCATAAGTTCCAGCCGCCACGCCGGAGCTTGCCAAAGTCAGGGCCGTAGTGCCAGCAACAGAAGTGGCATCACCCGTAAAGGCTGGCATCTGTGAAGCTGTAAGATTGCCTGAAATATTTGCTGCGGCCAGACTTGTGAGCGCAGAACCATCCGTTGATGGTACCCACAGTTGACTAGTGTCATCCCAGCGAAGCATTTGACCCGTAACTGATGGAGCTGTCGTCGAAACATCTTTACCCTGGATTTTTTTGACCTTGAAGGCGCCGGTGTTGGACATCTCTAAGTCACCTGATGGCGCCACCGCACTTGCTTTGTTCGTGTTGTCTCCCACCCAAATGTTTGCAGAAGTGAGGCCACTGCCATTCACGCTAGATAGTTTATCGTTAAAGGAAGTCCAATCGGTAGAGCTCAGAAAACCCGAACTACCACTGCTCGCTGTGGAAGCGTTACTGCCATCACTCTTTAGGTATTTAGAACTAGTTCCGGCGATCAAATCGAGCAAAGTATTAAAATCTGAAATTTTCATGGAGGCCACTGCCTCGGGAGTGGTTCGCCCATCATTCTCCACTCTCACCAGTGATTCAGAGCTATGATTTCCAATCTTCTTCGCACGATTCGCCACAGGCACTGCCGCCACAGACATAGTGCCCGCAAGAATGGGAGTCTCGCTGCCCACTTGAAATTTTATGGATAGCTGACGTTCGTCTAGAGCTGTAATTGAATTTCCCGTTGTTTCGCCTAAATAATCCCGGCAGGGGATGGGATTTGGGTTCGCGAAGTAATCGTTAAAATCATTTATTCCAGTGATGCCAGGATCAAATTTTGGCATAGATGGACTTCCTTCGCCGACTTTAGCAACAAAGCTGCCTTGGGCGTTTACTGTAACGGAAGAATGGTAGTCGGAGTACAGAACACAACTTTCATCCCCAAACTTTTGAACCTCAATCCACATCTTTATAGTTTGAGCACCCAGCACTTGGTCGTCCGCACCTCTTAAAAATCCCTCAATCTCAAACGAGGCCAAGCTAGCTTGGGAAGTCGCGCCGATCCCTACAAAAAGTAGAACGCGTAAAAGCCTGCGATTCATTTGGGAATTCTTCATCGGACCGCCCCCCGAGCATAAGCTCTGAGATCCAACCTATATTTACTGGTTTCGACACTTGTTTTACCGAGCACAATTCTAAGGCCATCGACCCTGGGTCCGAAAGGAGCCAGATATCTTAAGGTCACGAGTGCTGCATCGGTCACACCGGCGCCGGAAAGTACTTGGCGTACCTTTGCAGTTTTGCTGACAGATTTTTTAGGATCCATTTCGAGCGCGGTATAACGAGCCGGAGTCAGTGGAATCGAAAAATTGGTGTCGCCACAATCTGAATCCGCACCTGAAATTTCTTTTACTTTTTCCCAGCTGGTGCCGCCATCGAAAGTGACCTCTAAATCGACGGCCCGTGGGTCACAGTTACCTGTGATATTAATAGTCTGGCCTAAGTCCAAGATTTTAATTTCCCAAACGCTTTTTCCTAGAAAGGTCGGCGAGCCCATCACGCTGACGTTTTGCACGTCGGGATTGCTATTAGTACAGCCAAGCAGGCCACTCAACATTAGGAGGCCAAGCGCGATTTGAATGAAAAAAGAATTCATTTTCCAATTTGCCATTGCATCATCGCTATCGGCAGGTTCGGACTAGACCTTAAATATTTTTATGACTCAAACTTAGAAAAAGTCACTTTTTTTGCACAGTTTTTGGCAAATCCAGAAATGAGACACCCGAGAGGTGTCTTGGAAGATTACAAAATCTAAAAACGAAGCAAATGCGAAGATTCTTAAGGCTCAAAAACATGCAGCGACTTGCGAATCGACCATTTAATAGATCATGATTGACAATATGTGCATTTTACCGCACACTCAACCTTGATGGCCAAAGCGTTGGAGGTGTTCAAAACAAGTGAGTTTGAGAGTTGGCTCAATGAACAACAGCCAAAGGTTCGCACCATTGTCATTGCTCGTTTGGATTTGATCTCTCAGGGACATTTTGGCAATCACAAGCGCTTTGAGGGTTTGATTGAACTCAAGTGGTTGAACGGAATTCGAGTTTATACATTTATGTGGGGGGCCGCAGTCGTTGTTGCTCTTCATGGAGGAAATAAAAATGGCCAAAGTCGCGACATCAAAAAAGCAAAAAAAATCAGGGACGAAGTCCTTGAGGGCTCACGTACCTTTCGCAAGTAAAGAGCTTAAGGATGCTCAGCTTGTCATTGATACCTTGCTTGAATGCATTCGAAGCGGAGATATTGAATCTTTTCGTGAAGTCCTGAAAGCCCACTTGATGACAGTCAATAAAGCAGGTCTGGCAAAGCGATCTGGAATTGGTCGACGTACCCTATATGATCTTATGGATCCAAATAAAGAATTCAATCCCGAGCTTTCAACGATCTCCGCAGTGATTCGATCCTTGGCTGCATAAGCTACTACAGCCCAAAAAAATGCAGCGTCTGATAAGTCGCGACCGCAAGCACATATGCAGCCAGATTCAGCGCAACCAATTGTCCAACAGCAAAGTTCCAAGAGCCACTTTCTTTTTTCGCAATAGCGAATGTCGAAAGACACTGAAGGGAGATCATAAAAAAGATCAAAAGACTGCAGACACTAGCCACTGTCATAAGAGGACGACCATCAGGCCAAGTTGCTGCCTTGAGTGTCGAAAGCATACCTTCGACATTTTCTTCGCCGTTTTCCACACTAAAAATAATCGCTAAGGCAGAAACAAAGACTTCGCGGGCGGCAAAGGCAGAAAGCAGGCCCACACCCATGCGCCAATCCGCCCCCATGGGTTCTGTGATGGGACTTAGGTATTGACCCGCTTTCCCAAGATAACTTTGCTCCAGCTGGGAAACAGCCGCGTCCTCAGGAGCCCTTGGAAAATAACTGGCGCCCCAAATTCCGATCGATAGAACTAAGATCGTAGGTCCCGCACGCCAAACATAATCCCGAGTGCGCTTTAAACTTTGCACCAAAATATTTGTTAGCCTCGGAGGTCGATAAAGCGGAAGTTCCATCACCAAAACGGATTTTCGATCGGCTGCAATCAGTCGATTTAAAACTGCTGCGGCCAAGCCGCCAACAATCAATGCCCCAATATAGAGGGCCGCCAAAGCCAATCCCGCCTGCCAAGCCGGGGCATCGATAAAAATCAATCCCAATAGAAGTCCATAGACGGGTAGTCTGGCTGAACAGGTCATCAGTGGAATGATAAAATTAGTAATCATTCGATCTCTGCGAGAACTTAAATTTCGCGCCGCCATCATGGCCGGCACTGCACAGGCAAATCCTGAAAGCAGGGGTACAAAGGATCGTCCACTCATTCCTAACATAGCCAGAGGACGATCAATCAAAGTCGCAGCCCGAGCCAAATAACCCGATGTTTCAAGAAGGCCGACTCCAAAAAATAAAATGAAAATTTGCGGAACGAAAACCAGCACCGCACCAAAGCCTGCAATAAGACCGTCAGCAATAAAATCCGTAAGAACATATCCGGGCAAACTGGATTTCAGAAATTCTGCAGAGGCCCCAAAGGATCCATCAATCAAATCCATCAAGGGTGCTGCAAGCCAATAAATCGAAGTAAAAAGCAGCGACATAATTCCGAAAAAAAACAAAGGGCCGAGCAGGGGATGAAGCAGAAATCCATCCAGCAGGCGTGTGCGATTTGCGACGGAAGATTGGTGAGCAGATTGGCGGACCTCATCTTTCACAGATTTCACGGCATCTCGATTCAGCCGCGCAGCCCAGTGCATGGCCTGATCTAGTTTTTCTGGGCTCCAGGACTGAGGCCGTACCGCAAATTGTTCTGGAGCTTTTGCATTTGCTAAAGCTTGATCAAGCTCTGTAAGGCCTTCTCCTAAAACTCCGTCAAACAGAATTACTGGGCAGGTTAGCTGCTCGGTAAGAAGTTTTAGGTTTAGTTTTTGACCTGCTTTTTTTAAAAGATCGTTCATGGTGACAACAACAGTGACGGGCAGATGAATCTCTTGGATTTGTTTGACCAACATCAAATGACGGTTCAGCTGTGTGCCATCGACAACGATCACAATATGACTGATGTTTCCCACTTTGTGCTGATGAAAAAGGGCCTTCACAGTAATTTCTTCGTCTTCACCTTTGGGCGAAAGGCTGTAGGTCCCTGGAGTATCAATCAAATAAAAACGATGTTTCATTCGTGGCGCAGATTCGCCGATGGCATATTCCACTGTGGAGCCTGGATAATTCACAGCTCGGTATTTGGCTCCCGTGATCCAGTTATAGAGAGTGGTTTTTCCAGCATTAGGAGGCCCCACCAAAGCAATTACAGGCAGGGTCATCGGGGAACTTTTTGTCGCTGAATCCAAATGCATTGTGCCTCCTGAGACCTCAGAGCCAAATCCACATCACCTGTTCGAACAACCACCGGTCCGCCGAGCGGCATTCTGCGAACGATCGAAATTTCGGCTCCGGGGAAGAGGCCCACTTCCCGCAACCTTTCCACAATCAGAGCGTCGCCCGACAGAGAATCAATGGTCCAAGAAATCCTAGGATTTGCTTCGGTGGTATCAAGGGATAGACTCATGCCAACCCTTATAGCTTGAAGGGGATTTTTCCCTCAATGAAAATGTCTGCAGGAGTGCATATGCAAGCCAATTGAACGCGAGAGGCAGGGCCGAAGCGGCTGTGTAATTTAGCGTGCAAACTGCGACACATAATGCAGGATACAGCGTTCCATCCAACTTGGGTCAATTTGTCCCCCCTGCCAGGAAAGATAACCCATGTGCCCACCGGTTGGTTCCAAGTGAGTGCTGACCCATTTGGATTTGGTGAAATTTCGATAGAATTTTGCATCAGCAATGGGATCATTTTCTGCACTCAAAAGCACCGTTGGAGTCCGAATGTTTTTTAAGAAAGGACCCGAAGTGCAGGCAGCATAAAAATCGTTCACGTGAGCATGTCCCGTAGCTGGAGCCGTATGATGGATATCAATATCAAAAAGAGTTTTCACTTCCTTATTTGTCGGAGCTTTTTCGATCCAGCCTCGATCTTCTTTCATTTTTAAGGTCCGCAAACAATCGCGGCGAAAGGCTTCGGCATAAATCCAGTTGGGTCCCGACCGCAATCGGTCCGACGAGTCTTTCACATCCAAAGGAGCATTCACTGCAATTCCAAAATCTGGCAAGACTTCGCCGCGTTTTCCCGAAAGCAAATTCAAAAGTGCACTTCCACCCAATGAAAAGCCAATCGCAATTTGTGGGATGTTTAGATAATTTTTGCGGCTCCATTCAATCACATCCGACACATCTTCCCCTCGTCCTGAGTGATAAGGTTTTCTGCAAGGCAAATCGATGCCGCGACCGCAACCACGGTGATTCATAAGCAAGACATTCCAGCCATTTTTAAAAAGCAGCCCAGCCGTCCTCAGCATATAAGAACTTTGATTGGAACCAGAGAGTCCGTGAAAAAGCGAGACCACACCTTTTGCTTGAATGTGCTCAAGAGCTTGCCCATCGAGGGAATCCCCATCTTTGAGTGCAACATTGATTCTTCGACCTTTGATCATCTTCGAAGTGTTTAGGCGCGCAACAAAGCCAGCCAATGTTTGAGCATGTCCCGATTGCATCCAAAGTGGGGGCTGGACTCGCTCGGTAAAGGGCATAAGGTCCAGAGCTTTTGATGGTTCAAAGATGAAATCAGACATAACAGCGTTTCCCCCTGCCTTAAGTTTCTTTAGTTTCCGTCGATTCAGCCTGACCAGTGTCTAGGAAGTGCGTAGCTTTACTTTTCAAACTGAGAATCAGTTTCGATAATAGAGCTTGTGAGTTCATGTCAACAGCCAAAGTCGGTAGCCAAGGCCGGCTCAATCGAAGGGGTGTCCCAATGTACGAATTTCTTTCCCTTGAAGACGAATTCTTACGAAACTCATTCCTGCTTAATCCTGCTCAGTTCAAGCTTTTGGTGTTTTGCCACTTTGCCAATCAAAAACGGCAGGCTGTGGTGATTGAAAGTTCATTTGATGATGTCCAGGCAAGCCTGAACCTCAGCATCGACGACATCAAGCTCGGCTTGCTTGCGCTGAATGATTCGCACTTGATTGAGCTTTATGAAATTCTTGATCAAAGCTTTCGCTTTAAGGTCAAAGAGAATAGCCTTCTGACTCGGGAGCTTCCGACAGAGAAAGTGCAAATCTCTCAGCAGCCCGCTCCAGAGGCTGCACCCGCAGCGAAAACCAGTCCCCGCGCAATGCCTTCCCTTCAACTGGAGCACCTGTCCTTCGATCTTGCAGAAATCACAAAGAATCCTAAAGAGCACAATGCGATAGCTCTTTCTCTTTGTTCCCGGGTCATCGATCGCATTGAAAATGCTGTGTGCAAAGAAAAAGAAAAGACAGTTCTTAAGGCCCTGCTATCCTACATGAAGGCTGAAGATCTTGTGATTCATTTGCGCAGCATACCTATGTCCGAATCTGAAAAGTTCGCGGCGGTCATGTCGCGACTCACGGAACAAAACCTGCGACAAGTTCTTTAAAAAATTGGTCCTTCCACCGATTTGAAATGTCCAATCGTCGTAAAGTTTTCATGACTCGCGAAATTCGTCACCAATTCCATTGCCCTATTCGAATTGCTTGATTAAGCCGGTGACGAATTGGGGTAACAGAATGAAGAAAATTCACGGACTGAGACTTTCGCTCGTGTCTATTTGTTTGGCTCTTTCCGGTGTCAGCATTTTACTTACGGGCTGTGCAGATCAGTCTTCCAGTCCGGCATCCCCTCAAGGGCCCGTTGAACCCATACCGCGAATCAAAATCGATAGTGGAGCCTGTCAAATGGGAGCTCTTCCACAGGGGCCTGGACGTGAGCCTGCAGCTCAGGCGCTGACAGCTGCAGCCACTTCTGAATATGGGATCATCAATGGCACCCCGCTGAGTGCAGATTTCGAACTGACAAAAAATGTGGTGCGGTTGCTATTTAACTACAAAGAAATGACGAAAGATGGTCTCAAAGACAGTGGCCACATTTGCACAGGCAGCGTGATCGATCGACGAACGATTTTGACAGCGGCCCACTGTCTGAGCAATGTCCAATCACCTCAGCAAATCACCGTGCAGTTTGACCATGATCCAGGCTGCTATCGTGGAACTCCAGCCAACTCACGCAGCCGACGTCAGCGAGCCTTCTCCTCTGTTCAGACAGTGCAAAGTTTTGTGATTCATACTGGGTATCAAGAGAAGTATTACACTCATGATCTCGGTGTGATTCGGCTGAATGACGATATTCCGGCAAATTATGAACCAGTCATTCTCAGCGAGGCTTCGGATTCGAGCGATGAAGGGGGCTATTTAGTATTAGGATACGGCCGAATCTCCAAGGCAGATAACGACGAAGATCCGAACACACGACTTCGTTTCGGCTGGGTGCAGCCTCTTCAAGAACAGTGGCGCAGAGATTCTTTGATGGGCTATTTAAAACAAAGCGGTCTGGCTGAGACCGACCAAGCGACATTCCCGGAACGAACGATTTTATTTGATCAGACCAATGAAAATGGAATTTGCCGTGGTGACAGCGGTGGACCTTTGTTTACAAAATCAAAGGGTCGTTGGCATCAATTGGGAGTTGCTTCCTTTGTTTCAAGTACCAACCCGAATGCTGACCTCTGCCGGGAAATGAGTGCTCAAATGTCGATTCCCTACTATCGAAGCTGGATTCTCGAGGCGATGGACAAACTGCAAAATCTAACTGGGCGACAGCAGTTCTAACTGAAAATTCATGAAATAGCTCGCCATATTAAGTACTTGGAAATACTAATTTATTGGGACAATGACAGGTTCTGTGGTTTTTCTGACACGGCATATGGGAGCCTTTTATTGACCAAGTGAATCGTGTCTTGTTAGCAACGTTTCATCCGGGGTTTGTAGGTTCACAAACTTCGGTTGTTTAAGGTTCTAAAAAAAACAGCGAAATTATTCGCACAAAGAGGGGGATTCATGAAAAAAACAATGGCATTATTTGCAGCTGTAGTCGGTCTTGTTGCAGTTCAAGCTCAAGCTTGTCCTAAACTTGCTGGCAGCTATAACTGTGAATATAAGAGCTTTCCAATCGACGTAACAGTCGTGGAAATTCCTGGTCGTGGTTTCACTAGCTATGACGTGAATTATGGATTGGGCCGAGTCGTAATTCATCCCGATGGTAAAGAACATACAATCGACAAGCTCCCTCCTTTGGATAGCAAAGCAAAGAACTTCAAATACACAGCCACTTGCAAAGGAAACGAAGTTCCTTTCGTAGGTACTGCTGATATGGCAGATGGTTCCGGTAAAGCAAACTTGACTGGCCGCCTTGTAAAGGGTGCCGATGCAGTTGAAATTACTTTTGTACTCGCCGCAAAAAATAAGACTTATGACATTCAGTTGGCTTGCCAGCCTAACTAATAGAACTTCAACTTTTTAAGTTGGATTTCTTTAACGAAAGGGTCTCCATGGAGGCCCTTTTTTTATTTTTCACGACTGCTTCCCACTAATTCTTCTCTCTACTTTTTGTCACTGCCTGCAGGTTGCGGTTTTAAAAGCTGCTGAGCCAACTCTTCAAGATAACGTGTATCGGTGCTGTCAAATCGATTCACTTCAGGTGAGTCTAGATCCAGAACACCAAGGACTTCACCCGCTCTGATTAAAGGAATGACCACTTCAGATCGAGACCTCGAATCACAGGCGATATGCCCAGGAAATTCATGAACGTCCGGCACAAGCTGAGTGGTTTGCCTGAGTGCCGCAGTTCCACAGACTCCTTTACCGATCGGGATTCGAACACAGGCCACCTGCCCTTGAAAGGGACCCAGAATCAATTCAGTCTTTGAATCATTCATAAAATAAAAGCCAGCCCAATTGATTTTTGGAAGATGAAAATACAAAAGAGCCGAAAGATTCGCGCAGTCTGCGATCCAATTGAAATCTTGAATGGCCTGAAATTCTGTGAGTAGTTCTTTATAAAAGCTTTCCTTTGAAGCGTAGGAAATTGGCTTAGGTTCCCAAGACATAATGGCCTCCTTAAAGATTGCCTCGATCATAGTTGACGTTGCCACACTGTGGACAGGAATAAACATTTTCATCTCTTATGATCCATCGAGCAAGCCCCATCAAGGCGGGTATGGATACTATCATCATCATGCTGAAGCTAAGTATTTCATAAATTCCAAGGCTTGCCAGGATAAACAGAATTACGACATGCAGAGGATTTAATTTTGGCTTTCCGTAATAGTGGCAGCGGCCACAATGAATTTCGGATCGATCAAACATGTTCTTTCGCACGGACCTCCTTTAAGCAGAATCTTTTCTGATCAGTTCTCTGTTGATCAGTTCCGATCTCATTTTGAGACCGGAACTGAGACTGAAATTTCAACTGCTTGATCCTCAAACGTTTGTCTCAATCTTTTACACTTTTATTCCCAGAGAACAACTGGTTGGTTTTGAGATTGAGACACATCAGCACGTTCCTTGCTTTTGATAGAGCCAGGGGGATTTCATGTTTCATCGTTTTGTCTTGGCCGCAGTGGCAATTTTAATTTCCATGGACTGGGACTATTCCGATGCGAAACGCACCCGCAGCAAATGGGCCAATCATGGCAGCAAGTGCAAAAATCATGAGAAAGTCTCCGCAACAATTTACTTTCTGCCCCGCGAAGGTAAAGTGAAAAATTTTAGAGCCGCCGTCAAGCTTCAGGGCTCTGGCATTATGGCGAATGGCAATCGATTGAGCTACACCGGGAAAGTCACAAAGCCGCCAACCAACTGCACAACCACAAAGACCTCCGCATCGAGACAGTGCTTACTTTCTTATTTTTCGATTGCAGCGGACTTACGCTATCATCGGGCCGGAGACATCATCGAAGTGCCGTCGCTTAAAGGAACACGTGTTCGTCTGCCAGACTCCGGTCAAACGATCAGCCACCCTGGGTTCTTTATTGTTCACGATACGGGAGCTGCAATTAAAGGCGTAAATCGTTTTGATTTTTTTACCGGAACCGACAATCCCAGCGCCAAAGGAAATGCATTTAGACAAAAAAAGCTGGGTGATAAATTCAATTGTCAAAAATCTTGGCGTAAATTCGCCCGTAATAGCAAGGGCTACCACATGGCCAGAAATCAAATATATTCTCTTACGGATTCGACTCGAAACCCATCGATTAACCTTCAACTTGCGCAAGCAGATATTCAGGCGAGGTAGACAGCCATGCAGTTGAAAAAAATCGCATTGATTCCATTGATTCTTGGTATTTTCTGTTCCTCATTTTTGGCCTTCTCTGCTTGGTCAGGACAGGGTTTGAAACTGAAGCCTATTTATCTTTTGGACACTTTGGAATTTCAAGATGTGGATCATCGCAAATTTAAAAAAAGCTATTTAGAAACCATTGTTCAATTGCTAGCGACGCTTCAGCTACCCTCAAAGGTGGCCCAAGATGTGGTCAGTCTAGAGCACATTCAAGACCTCATCGAAAACTCAAGCCTTTGGGATAAAGTTTTGAAGGAGACCGACCTTGCCTGTGAAAAACCCGCTCATCGATTGACCTGCGAGAATCTAGTTCAGGCAAGGCTCCACTTGTTTCGGCAAGTGAAGTCAGATCCCGAGGACGAGACTTTTTAGAGGCTTAAGCTGCCCCTCACGAAAAAAAGCCTCATCTTTCGAGGATGAGGCTTTTTAGTTCAAAACATCAATTTCTTAAAAAGAAAATCTTAGACTTAGTTTCCTTTTGTGAAGACATAAGGGCCGTGGAGCAGTTTTCCTTCTTCATCCTCGATCACAAAGTTCAATGAGTTCGGAGCATTCGGAGGAATCAAAAGCTTATAGGCAAGAACTGTTTCTTCAGTGACATTTTCGCCGTTTTCATCAACGACATTTTTGCCGTTTTCGTCGAGCAAATCTTTTTTGCTAGGTACTGAAACGGTAATAAATGTCTCTCTTGAACATTGAGCCACAGCTTCATCTTCTTTCGAAGTATTGAAAGTTTGCGAACTTCCGTCAACCATCAGCCATTCAACCTTTACAGATTCGCCTTCTTGAGTGAAGTTCATGGACTTGATTGTAGTGGCTTGGCTGTCCGCAGGAGCGCTTGTGAAAGCGTAGCTTCCTGAGTAGTTTCCACAAGGCTTGGTGGGTGCTACGGGCTTAGGTTCTGGACCAGGGCCAGGTCCTGGATTTGGAGCATCAGCTATCTTGATAAATGCCAATTCGCCAGACGAACCATCCAAAGAACCTTTGAGTTTGAGGACTCCGCCTTCTGCAGGCTGGATCACGCCGGTGGTTTTTGTTTTATCAGCAGTTGAAAAGTTGATGTTCCCATCTTTGCAACCAGCGGATGCGCTTCCTTTTTTAAGGGGCTTTGTTTTGCCGTCGACTTCAAGAACATCGCCGCCAATTTCCCATTGAAGTGTCAAATTTCCATTTTCAAGTTTAGAAACAGTGAGTGTCTTTTTTCCAGCTTGGCCAGTTTTCAGGTCTGTTTCCTGATAACGACCAACAATGTTAGCGGGACATTGAGCCGCATTGTGAGCCTGAACATCAGGAACTTTCTGATCTTTTTTTGAGTCCCCACCAGAACAAGCTGCTGCTGTTGCCAAACCGATGATTGCTAAAGCTAAACGCATAAAATCCTCCCAGCGAACTTAATAATTTTTTCGCGCGTTATTTTAAACTCAGACCTATATATCATAGATTCAATCAGAAGAGGGCAGAATTTTTATTCTGCCCTTTGCCTAGTCATTCTTTCGAGAATATTTGTAGGATTTAGTCAGTTTTTCATTCACAAAATTCTTCAGTTCCAATTCATTTGTGGAAATTTTACGTATTTCCAAACGGAGTTTTGTATTTGAATAAGTTGTAGCCTTTAAAAGAACCAGTCCTTTGATGCATTCACCGCTGACTTCGCCGCCCTTGCCATCAGGTAAATTTTTCCCATTGAGGGCGATGTCCGGAAAGCTTTCTTTTTGTGATGCCGTCCCAGCGATAAGGATTTTTTGATCATCACGCTTAAAACTCAAGGTTTTGATATTCATTCTCTGATCTTGTCCTTGGAGTTTAAAAGAACCGGTCAAAAACGGGCAGCCGAGGTCGTCAAATTCTTCAGCCTGAGTTGGCGGCTGCACGATCGGAGGTTTGATAACAGGTGGCTTTACCACTGGAGGATTAACAACCGGAGGATTAACAACCGGAGGAACTACCACAGGTGGTTTAATAACTGGCGGTGCGACTGGCGGAGTTACAACAACCGGTGGTTTTGTCGGAGGTGGAACTTCCTTTTTTGGAGGCTGCTGGCGTGGCGGTTTCACAATCGGAGGAACTTCCTTGCGCGGTGGAACAACGGGGGGGCGAGGCCGTGGGAGCCCAGGTCTTGGAGCACCAGGCAGCGGTTCCTCAAAGTCTTCTTCTTCGTCATAGGGAGGGATTGGATCATTGCCATCAATGGGGTCCCTCTCGTTTTCATCTCGCGTTTCATCTGGGTTTTCGTCGCGTGAATCTTGTCCTCTGCGACTAAAATTCATATCTCGCAGAATCTGTCCCTGATGCGTGACCCGGATCTGCAAAGTGGCTGGCGAAGTCTGTGAAATCAGAGTGGCGAACCATTGTCCATCGGATGAAAAACTAAATATTTTGATCTGTCCTTTTTCGCAAAAAGCAGTGGCATGAGCTTTTTCGCCGTAGGCAGTTCTCGTTCCATTAATTGGTAAATCAGTGGATCGATCCAAACGAGGGCGGGCACTCAAGCTTAAAACCAGCTGGTTGCGAGGGTCTCGAAACACTGTAACAAAACGATCGCTCGGTCTAGCTGTGGGGTCTTGATTTCGAAACCGTCCAATAATATTTTGAGGACACTGATTGTCCACATGATTACTCGGGCCCAGTGGTCCAGGGGGAATCGCTGTTGGCGTACCTGCGTTTCTTGGGCCATCATCAACGTTTGAACAGGCCACAGCAAGCAAGCCGACAAGAACTAAAACGATCGACCGATTGAATTTCTTAAGCATCACAACCCCCAAAGACAAATTGCAAACCCCGCAAACACTCTACAAGACTGATGCCGAAAGAAGTTGGCGGTATGAAGCTTCTCAAGCACAGCTGGCTCCTTTCATCGAAAAATATTCTAAAAAATTTTCAAAAAATAGCGACAATTGGCGGCTCTTATTGAGTCTTCGTGACCTCGCATCATTGCTGATCTAAGTGAAATTTCAACGAGGAGCCTCCAATATGATTCTCAGTTCATTGATTGCCGCGCTGACTTTTGTGAATTTTACAAATCCACTTTATGAATCAAATTCGGGGCCAGCGAATCAGCGAGAGTGGATTTCCATGCCAGCCTTTGAAATTCATCGGCCCGAAAGTTTTTCCAGTCATTGGATCGGCGAATATGAACTATGGGTGAAGAGTGGACGCTGGACTGCAAATGAACCGGAAGCTGATTTGGAGACTCGCTGTCTTGTGCGTATCAAACTCAGTCACCATGATCGGCTGGAACTTTTACAGAATCGCAGTGGTATTCAAAAATTTCGCTTCCCTGGAGGCAAGATCAAATTGGAGGCGCAAATGCTCACGGGCGAGCTGGATGGCGGAGAAAAATTTTTTTGGAATCAGCAGTTTGGCAAAGATTCGGTCCTTCCTTCTGTGATCCAGGAAGCTTCATTTTCCTTTCAAATGGAAAAGACACCCATTCCAACGAGTCGACGTTCTGGACTTTTTCTTCAAACGATTGTGAATTCAGAGGCTTCAGGTTTGATGTTGATCAATGGCGGAACGCATATTTCGCATATTTGGTGTCAAGGCCCACTCATGAAAATGGAAACAATTCATCGCGTCTTTGATGCGGGTGATTCCTCTTTCTTTGTGAGTTCTATTTTAGACCGATAGTTCCCTCAATGCGGTGTCGAATTGACCATTTCGACCTCTTTTGAGGTCGGCACGATCCTCGCTATGCTATGGGTTGGAGGGTCAACATGCGTCCAACAACAAGATCACAGGTCAAATTACATTCGAAAGTGCACCTTAACTATCTTTTTGTAGTCGCTGTTTTGTCGGCAGCGGCTCTGCTGATTGCTCCAACCAGCTGGGGACAGGCGAATCGATCTGTGAACCAGGCCTCCAGCCAAGAAGAACCACTTGAACCCGGTGAAGCTGACTTTGATCCAAGCCTTGGAGATAAAGGCAACGAAGACTCCGATCCCGTGGGCATTGGCTTTGGCAATGTTACGGCCCGGGGTTCTGGCTGCCCGGCGGGGACGGCTCGCGCAACAGTGAGTCCCGATGGCAAAACAATTTCAGTTCTTTTTGATCAGTTTTCTTCGCAAAGTCAGGGGCGCCAGCGCGAAATCTCCAACTGCGAAATGACGATTCCTGTGACTGTTCCTGCGGGTTTTCGCATGATGGTGACAAGGTTCGATTTTCGAGGTTTTGCGCAGGCTAGCGTAAAGGCGCGAACGGTCTTGAAGGCTCAGTATCAACTTCTTTCCAGCGCAGGCTTTCGTCCTTTGTCTCAAGTCATCAAACGTCGAAAGTTGTTTCAAGGACCTTTTGAAAGTTCATTCACCGCGGGAACACGGTTTCGAACGGGACCGAAGTTCACGGGTTGCGGTGAAAGCTTCGTGATTCGCCTCAACACCATATTGGTGGCAGCGACAAAGAACCCTCAGGCCAGCAGTTTGATTCAATTGGACTCGGCGGATGCAGCTGGAAATGTCCAATACCACCTCCGATGGAAGAAGTGCCGCTAGAGCTCAGAACGAATCGGTAAATTTCACTGTCTAAAGGGGCGACAGGCCCCTTTAAAACTCGCTAAATTTGACAAGCTCGTCCAAATCCCTTACCTATACATTAACTTAATGCATAGCGTCTATCGAGAGCCCCCCAATCAATCTCGATCGAGAAAGGGAAAGACTTATGAAAATCACCCACGGAATTTTAGGAGTCCTATTGTGCTCCTCAACAGTGACTCAAGCAATGGTCGCAAATACCTATGGCTGTCTGATGGCACAGGAAGAAAGAAAAGCTTCTATAGAGCAATTAGAGCTTCAAACTTCTGAAAAACGACAGATCCTCAAGCAGTGCATTCAGTCTGGCAAAGATTATTGGTTCACGACAGAACTTTACCTCACCGCACGTTCATTCGGAGACTCTCATACTCAGGCTCTTACTGAGTTCTTAAACTACAAGGGAATTGATTACTCAATTTCTGATTACGTAAAGCTCAGAAAATTCCCCTCTACCGTCAAAGCGACTGTCAAAGGAAACAGGGACACTCTCAAATTATTGAGCAAATTACCGCGAAGATAAGCCAGTCTTAAAGAGATAGGCCCAGACATCAGAGGACTCAATGCTTAGTCGATGCCGACGACTTCAGATTTTGCCTGAGGTCGTTTTTGCATTTCTTTGGGTACCGTCGATTGAATCAGCTCTTTGAGCTTTTTAAAGTGGGTGGCCCGCCAGTCTCCTTTTCTATAAACCAAACTCACTTCCCTGCAGGGCACAGGACTTCGAATCGGGCGAACCTGCTGTCTTTGCTCGTCGGGGGTTAGCAGCCCCAAGTGAAGCTGGGGAATCAAGGTATAGCCATGACCCCGCCGAACAAGCTCCACCAAGCTTTCTGTGGAGCCTCCTTCAAAATGAATGTTTTGGTAAAGAGTCCTCTGCAGATCACCACCGCAGAGGCTTATGGTTTGATTGCGAAGGCAATGGCCTTCCCTCAGGAGCCAAAGGTCTTCACCGCTCAGGTTTTTTTCAGTGACGGAGCTCGTCTTCGTGAGAGGATGGCCCGGGCTGCAAAAAATAAAAAAGGGCTCGTAGAATACAGGTGATTCTTTGATGCGCTCATCGTGGAGGGGCGTTGCCAATAGTGCCAGATCCAATCGATCATCTTTCAGCGCGCTAATAATATCGGGAGTCTTTTGCTCGTCGAGGAAAATTTCGGCGTGAGGAAGCTGCTTTGAGATCAATTCAATCAGTCTGGGGACCATGGAAGTAACCAAGGTTGGAATGATCGCAAAGCGAAGTTCGCCTTGAATCTCGTCGGTTTCAGACCGCGCCGCCTGAATCAGTTTTTGATGTTCTCGAACCACAATCTTGGCTTGCTCCAAAAAGCGTTTGCCTTGATCGGTGATTGCAAGGGGTTTTTTATTGCGATCGAAGATGACTATCCCGACCTCTTCCTCGGCCTTTTGAATTTGAGCGCTCAGGGTTGGCTGCGAAATATGAACATAGTCCGCAGCTTTAGAAAAATGGCGAAAGCGATCGACGGCAATGATGTATTCAAGTTGTGTAATGCTTGGCATAGGTCCTTGGATTTTGTACCAAGGCACCCGGATACATCAAGTTCTTATTCTTTGTGAGCACCTTCTAGATCGCCCGTCAGATGTTTTTGATCGATGCTTTGTGAATCCAACCGAATCGTAGAAAGGCCAAGATCTTTCACCAGATGCATGGATTGGTTGACGACCTGGCCTTTGGCATTCACAAGTTTTGCAGTCACAACGACTTCAGTTTCGCCGCGAGCGACTTGTTTTTCTAAACTCCGGACCGAGATGCGATCGTTCGACAGGAGCTGACCATTGAGTTCAATTTGTGTCCTATAGCCTTGCTGGCGAAGTCCAGCCGCTGTTATCGACGCGATGTCGTCTTTGATGAGGGCCAACTTAACAGAAGGGATGTAGTCTCGTTCGATTTTTACGGCAGCAAGATCTTTAGGCTTTTGACCCCAAGAACCTTTGAAGGTTCTATAGAACTTCAAAGCTTCCGGTGACAACTTATCAATCCATTTTAGGTAGTCTTCATAGATGACGCATTTTACATCAGGAAGACCACAAACTGAATCTGCAAACTGTTTCATCGCATCCCAATAAGCACCATTATTCCATTTAGAAAAGTGATGGCCGATTTGGATGGGGGCGCGGTTGCCCGTGTAGAGTTTCAAAAAGTACTGCATATAAGAAGCGTACATTTCATCACGGAACTGGGTGGTTAGTGCAGGATAGGTGTCGCAGTTTCCAGTAACTTTGCCAGATGCCTTTTGAGTTTGGAAAACGCAAAAGTTATAGTCCATAGCCAAAGTTTTACCCAAGGTTTGCAGACGAGGACCATCGGGACGATAGACGGGAATGACCGCTAAAGGAAAGTTCCAGGCTTTCGAAGCAGCAAGTTTTTCTGGCCAATAGACATCAGCTGCCACTCGAGAAGTGTCGTACTTAAAACTGTTGGCCTTAAGCGCATCATTAAATCCATTGCCGATTCCCAATTGAGGAGCTCGAAAGCCCACAAGGTTCGAGCGCTTAAAAGCCATACCCGAGGGAGCAAAATTCAAAGTGGGAATGTTTTGAACTGCCAGGCCATTAAAGAGCAAATTGAAAAATTGATTGTGTTCGGAAATCCAGTCTTCGTAGCTCCATTTGGTGTATTTGGTACCGCCGGCCATACCGCCATTCGCATCAAAATGTCCTACAGCATGAGAGGCAATCTCGTGCTTTTCCAAAAAGGCCCGAGACATCTGATCAGCCCTCTGAGTGATGTCTTCCAAACCGCAACCCTTGTCCACGGAGCCACTGCAAGCGTAACCGATTGCACTCGTTCCCACAGGTAACTGAGGCGCTTGATAGATTGGTTGGTTATTCCACTCAGGGACTGTCATTTTTCGATTGTTGTGATGAATCAGATAGGAAGTATTGATGAAATAGGTGAATTTCACGGGCTTTTTGGCAGCAGTCATCGACTTTGCATATTCTCGAGTCTCTTTCCACATGGGGACACTTTTGGATCCATCAAAGGCAAACATAATGAACTGGGGAGGACGTTCAAAAGTTTTCGCTGGAGCCGCTGGTGTCTGAGCAGAAGAAAGCAGAGGTGAAAAAATCATCGAGGCGCTAATGCAAAGACTAGAAACAGATTTGAAATGAGACATGAAAAAGTTCTCCTGACGACGATAGAGGGCCTACGTTCGAGTCAGAAGGTTCTAGCATTTTTTAGGAGAGCCGGTCAAATTGAGGAAATTTGATAGGTCAAAAATACCTAGATGAACTGTCAAAGTTCTAGACAGTTCATCTAGAAGAATCTTGGCAATCCTACTGTGACAGATTGTTACTCTGATCTGAAATCTAGTTTCTATTCTACGATCGTTTGGAAGGTCTCCGCGTTCAAATTTCCTTGGAGGGAAGAATAGACTTTATAGCCATTCGCTGTCTCAGTGACGATTTCGCCTCCATAAGGGGAGCCCACCGACGAAGACACTTTGTAGCCATTGGCCGTTGTTACGGTCTGTCCTGAACCTGCAGAAATACCTGTCAGCTGGCTGGACGTTGATTTAACGGTTCGCTTGGTCGTGTCTGTGATCTGACCATCAACAGAACAACCAGCCGCAAACAGAGCGGCCACTGCAATCAGTGAAGCACCGGTAATTTTGGATGGGTTATTTTTCATGGTCGAACCTCCTGAGGCTCTATCGGCATTTCGCTGAAGATTCTTAAGGGGTAATGATTGAAATTATGCTTATTGATTGAAGGCGGTCGAAAAACCGCCTCAAATTGAGAGAGCCTGAACTCTATCTAAACGCTGCACTAGAAGTCTTGGCTCAAGCTGAGATTCTTTATTTAATTTCCATGCATTTCAGCGCGGCTCGGCCCAAGGGATGAAGCTCTTCAGTTTCTTTACCTTCGGCATCTTTCACGTAACTGGCCTCAGTTGCTTGCATCAGGCCTGGATTAATTTTACGTCCGCCGGGCCAGAAACGAGCCAAAAGGTATTCACTGTACATTCCAAATTCACCGGAGCGCAGATGGTAACGGATATAGAGCTGAGAATCAGAAAAACTGTCATCGAAATCTGCTTGAGGCGTCAAAGTCTCGGTCGTGTTGGTTTCGTCATTGAACCCAATGATATCGACTTTGCTGGTTTCTGTGGGGATAAAGCGAATTCCCAGCTTTTGATTCGCACTATATCGACATTCAATTTTGTTCGGAAGAGGCACAGATAAGATCGGTTCTGCAATTTTTTGTTCTGAACTAGCGGCCGCTAAAAATGAGAAAGAAGTCGAAGTCGCCAAGCAAAGAAGAGAAAGGAGTTGTGCAAGTTTAGTCATTCTAGAAACCTCCGAGGAATTCTTTGATTGCTATAGTCTAATTTGGGGTGTTTGGGAACACTTTTTAAATGGACAGACTTTAACTGAAATTTTTTGTACTATTTAAAGCAGCTTTGAGTTGAAGTGATTTTCGTCTGACCAGAATCGACAAGAACATCGCTCTGCATGAAATTTCTTCCTATGAGGACTGCGTAGTCCATATCGGAACGGTCTGTCAGGGTAAACTCTGAGTCTTTTTCAAATCCACCCAAGCAAGATTTAAGCATAATTACAGGTCTTTTTTCAGCAGGCACTCCGGTGCGTTTGACGATCGCATATCTAACGACAAGCGATTCGATTTCGAAAAGCTGGTTGTCGTGATTACGAACACTAAAGCGAACCCAGGGTTTTCCGCCGCGCTTGAATTCTTCAAATTTGCCTCCCGTATTGAAAGAAGAAGTGGTGGCGCCCGTGTCCAATTTCACTTCAAAGGGAGTCTCAGAAGAATTTTTCGAACTCACAAAAACAGCTTGTTCAATCCAGCCTGCAATAATGCGAGCTGAGGCTTGTTGAGGAAAATTAAGGGTCAGCAGAGAGAGGAGAAAGAATCTTTTCATGTTTCTAGCTCTTAGGCAGAATTTACCCAGTTGCCAACCCTTTTTTGTTACTTTCTTGACCTTCAGCAGCTGGAGTTGCAAACCTTGGGCGGTCCGTTTGAAGTCCTTCAGGAGGAAGCTTATGCCTATTTTTCAAAATCAAAATCTTCGCCAAAATCTTCATATCGGTAAATTCGTTTTGCCTCTGGTTATTACTATCGGCTCGCTTTTATCCTCGGCCTCCTTCGGTTCAGTCCCCTCTTCCGAGAAAAGCGCCATTCACTTTAAAAAAGTGGATTCCAAAGAAGCCAGTAAAATTCGACTGTCTCTTCTTACGGGTCAAAATTCAGTCACAAATTCAATCTCATCATCATCGTTAAAGACCACAGATGAGTGCGAACATTTTAAGTCCACATTACCAAAAAATTACCTACAGGGTTACGTCGCAGTTCCCGAAAATTCCGCGGACCCTGAATCGGCTAAAATTCAAGTCTTCTACTATGGTATCCTCAGAGAGGGTAAACCCGCTGTCGTTTTTTACAACGGGGGTCCTGGCTCGGACAGTCATGGCAGTTTTCAGTTGGTGTCCCGTCAGGCGGACTATGGGAAATTTTCATTCATTTTTATCGATCAACGAGGAACGGGCTGTTCCTCACAATTTCCTTCTGAATTTTCCGAAACCACGCTGAAAAGATTGACTCATTATGGGTCTAAAGGAATTGTTTTGGATTCCGAGGCTGTGCGAAAAAAAGTTCTGGGAGCCGAGGGAAATTGGAAGATTTTTGGTCAGTCTTACGGTGGAAAAATTGTTCACAAGTATTTGACAATGCATACAGAAAATCTGCTGAGCGCACACTCCCATGGCTTTTCTGTCATGTCTGATGGACATGAGTGGATGCTGCTAAGAATTCAGTCTCAGACCCGCGTTCTTGAAGACTACTTGAAGGAATACCCCGGGGACGCTCAACTGATCAAAAAAATTCAATCCAAAATTTCAGGGGACCTTTGTTTTACGGACGGCGATTTGAAAGTTTGTGGTCCTAAAGTAGTCGATGGCTTGGTCATGTATTTAGGCTTTCGCTATACCTGGCCAACAATGCATTCCTTGATCACTGCGATGCTGGATTCTGAAGGGAATTTGGTTCAAAACAATCTCAATCGATTCGTTAGACAAATTGTGTTTGGTGTTTATGGCAATAACTACGTTGCAGGCTCTGTTATTGGGATGTCAGACATGTCCACAGGTGAGCCCACTTTTGACTTCTGTGCTGAACCCATGAAGCGTCTGAAAGAGCGTGGTCAGAATCCGGAGGCATGGACCCTGAATGAGTGCCGACTTTTAGCCGGAATGACGAACGAGAAATGGGATCCCCTTTTAAAGGCAATGATCGAAGATAAAAGTATTTTGGATGAAACGACTCTCGATCAGGTCAAAATGGGCTTGGAAAAAAATCCACGACTTCCCTTTTATCTTTATGCTGGTGCCTTGGATGTATTCGTACCTCAAGAAACATTTTTAGAAGAAGTTCAGTTTCTTGGCACCAGAATCAACTACAGTCTTTTTCCTCTTTCAGGACATGAGGGATTTTATTCGGAACCTCAGATCTGGCAGGATTTGGCCAGACCCTAAAAGATCCGCCCGAGTTTAGCGGTTGAGGTCGATCATTTGAGCCATCTCAGCGGGACTCGAAGCCCGCTTAAGCATGTCCGCCAGGTAGAGGTCCTTTTCAGGCAGGGCCGGGGCGTCTAAAATTTTTTGTAGATCAACCACTCGGGAAAAGATCACCCTTTTGACTCTTGATTTTTCGACCTTTTTCGAACCATAGCCACCCGGCTGGTTGCTGGACCAAAATTCGACCATAGGAACGCCTTTTACAATGCTGGTCCCTAAATAAACCACGGAATGACCTTTTTCACTTTTACCAATATTGCTGTCCCAAAAGATTTTCATAAAATCACCGGGTTTTGCTTCCTCCCAAGAATCAAAATTTCTCCCAATTTTTAGTTCATAAAAAAGTCTTGCTGTTCCTGGGCCATTGGCATTCCAGCGACCATAGACGCTGACCCCATCTCCCTGTCCAAGGAGGAGTAATTTTTTTGCCACTCTTTCATTGGTTTTAAGATCTGGAAAGGCTTTCAAAATGGCCTTAAGAAAAAGAATATAGGTCGCACCGGAACAATAACTGGGTTGAGCCGGCTTTGGAAAAAGCTCGAGCGTGTCTGCTTTCCAGCTGGTCGCTTTTTTAAGAGCACGGCCGGCGTCGGCCCCGAGTGAATAGCCACCTCCGACTGGCATTTCTTTTAGGGACTCCAAAACAAGAGTATTAAAGTCTACGGCGCGTGGGGGGGCCACTTCTTCAGGTGGAGTCAGGATCGGAGGGAATACGGGACGAGCCTGTGTGACCTCGTCTTGTGTTTCTTCTTTGGGAGGCTGCGTAGCTGAACCATCTTCGGGCGTGCCTTGACTTAGGTTACCGCTACCTAGGTCACCAGATGTTAAATGAGCCGCGGAATTGTAAGGGCTTTGGCAGGAGAAAAGAAATAGAGTCAGTATCGCTGTTGGTACAAAAAGCTTCTTCATAGCAGTAATGAAACGCAATCGAGGTGCCAAAGAGGAAGAGCTCTTTGTGAATTAAAGCAGAGGAAATCTGAGAATCTTGTCGATGGCTTGAACTTGACTAGGGCTTGGTCACAAAATCAAAAATTTCGAAAGAGGCCCCGGCATCGCTGGCGACTACCGTGAGCTGAAAGGAATTTCGAAGAAGCCAAGTCTTTTGCACTAAGGAAGAGTTTTGAGCAGAGGTTCTTTCTCCACTGAGTTTGAACCGAGCTTCATAGGCTGTCCAGCGTTCATAGAAAAGCTTTCGGGGCTCGTTTGACTCTGCTAGTTCCGCTTGGATTGAGGGCGAAAAGAAATCCTGAGCAACTTGAGTGAAGTTAAAATTTGGATCCATCCATTCAATGTCAATTCCTAAGGGCAAAGAACTAATGGCCACGGCCATGCAGTTCTTGGTATGGGAAAGGCTAAAGTGAAGATGAGTCAGATCGAGGCTTGGAGCAAGGACAGGTTTGCCATTTTTAAGATATTCAAAATGCCAATCCTGAACTTTGAGGCCAGCTGAGTTCCCCGAATGTTTAGTGAGAACATTTCGCAGCAGCCAGCGACCGCAAAGAAATGCTGATTTTGCATCGGGATGCTGAAGTTTCTCGAGCTGCTTGAGATCCTTGGAATCAAGAATTGCCGCAATGGAAGCTTGTTCCTGCAAATTCAAAGAATCGTGATACCAAGTGTATATCGAGCAAAGCAAAATCACCTCGCAGGTCCTAGCATGAAGTCGAAGACGAGAATAGCAATGTCAAAAGTAAGCCAGGTGAAAAATACAAAAGCAAGGCCTTCTGCTGCCCCGCCTGTTACCGAGGGACTGATCAAAAGCTCGTCTTCTTTTGTAAAAACCTCCTCAAAACAGTTTTCATGAAGTGCCAATAGCCATAGGTCGGCGCTGGCCAAGCGACCCAACTGGCACCCAAGCTGCACATGGAGATTCGATTCTAAAACGAAAAAATCTCTTGGGAGCTCGCCCATGCTGGAAGACTGTCAGCTGTACATTGAAGATTGTTCGATCCTCAAGTCTGAGACTTACCCTCAGCTTTTTTTAGAGGCCGTGCAGAAGAATGGCAGCAAGATCGCTGTTGAATTTGGCTACACCCAGTTGACCTACTCGCAGTTGCTGCAGCAATCTTTGCAGGTTGCAAGCATCCTGGCTGACCAGTCGACGGATTCCAATTTGGGCCGGGTCCTGGTTTTTATGAAACGCTCAGTTTCCCTCCACGCCGCTATCCTGGGAATCCTTCAATCCGGCGGCACTTATGTCCCTGTAGATTCTGAAATTCCCATGGACCGAGTGAAAACAATTTTCGAAGAATGTCAGGCTCAATTTATTCTAATGGACGCAGAAACTTTTCAGAAAAATTCGAACGCAATACCAAAAGAAAAAATCATTGTCTTGCCTCCGAATTTATCGGACTCCATCCTGGATTCTTCAGCGCATTTCAAGCTTGCGCCTCCTTCGGCGCATTCTGAAGCCTATATTATCTTTACTTCGGGCTCTACGGGAAAACCCAAGGGTATCGCCGTCTCCCATGGGAGTCTTTGTCACTTCTTAAGAGCTGAAAATTCCATCCTCGGCATTCAAGCCAAAGATAGGGTCTGGCAAGGCTTTTCTGTCGCCTTTGACATGTGGATTGAAGAAACACTGATGGCCTATATGGTTGGCGCGACTTTGGTTATTGCCAATCAAGAGGATGTCAGAGCCGTTGATCGCCTCAGTCAAAAGCTTTGCGATTGTGAAATTTCAGTACTTCACATTGTGCCGACGCTTGCGGGTACGATATCCGCAGAAGTGCCCACTCTTCGTTTAGTGAATTTTGGCGGTGAAGCCTGTCCCCCAAGTGTTGTGAATAAATGGCAAGCAGCGGGGCGAAGACTTTTTAATACTTATGGCCCGACAGAAACCACGGTCTCAGCGACAATGACTGAGCTTTTCGCAGGTCAGCCGGTGACGATTGGCAAACCACTTCCGAACTACACCGTGTATGTAGTTGATGAACAGTTGAATCCATTGAAAGCCGGCGAGCGTGGCGAGCTTTTGATTGGTGGCCCCGGAGTCTCCATGGGCTATGTGAATCGCGCCGATCTGAATCCCTTAAAATTTATTGCAAAGCCTCGGCAGCTTTTTGTTGCGAATGAACTTGCGCTCAAAGACCCTGTTCTATACCGCACCGGTGATTTGGTGAGTGTCAATTTCAGTGGAGAAATTGAATTTCATGGCCGAATTGATACGCAGGTTAAAATTCGAGGTTTCCGAATTGAACTTGAAGAAGTTGAATCGGCAGTCGCAAATATATCGGGTGTTTCTTCAGTGGCCGTTAAAGTCGAACAAGATGAGGCCGGAATAGATCATCTCGTCGCCTTTTATACTTGCCAAATAGATTCTCAGAATGTGACTTCGCAAAGCCTACGCAAAGTTCTTCGAGAAAAACTTCCAAGCTATATGGTTCCTTCGGAGCTTGTCGCCCTTGAGGCGATGCCCACCCTGACAAGTGGTAAAATAGATCGCAAAGCATTGCCACCGGGTTTACAAAAGCGCACTCCGTTAAATCTCATCGATTTACCCGCTCCCGAACTTTCCGAAACGCTTTCGAAGACGGAAAAAATCACGACCTATAGCTTGTCCAAAATCTTTGGTGGACATATCGCTGGTCTTGATGAGGATTTTTTCAACGATTTGGGTGGTCACTCGCTTTTGGCAGCGGCTTTTGTTTCTGATCTTCGAAAGTATCCCAAAGGTGAAAACCTCAGCATCACAGATGTCTATAAATATCGAACGGTGCGGGCACTATCGAATATGATGGATGAAAGTTTTAAGGTTTCTACGGAGACTGAGCATGAAACCAATCATGAAGTCATCCATTCGCCCACCGCTGCTGCTCGCTTGCGAATGGCTGTTGGTCAGTTTTTTGGTCTTTTCTTAGTTTTCGGTTATATGGCAGTGCAATTTTTCACGCCCTTTCTAGCTTTTTCCTATTTTTATGAAGGCTCAGAAAGTTTAGCTCAGACTGCAGTTGCATCTATCTTTTCTGTTGTGGCCGCTTTTTTAGTTCTTATGAGTTTGGCGGTTACTTTCAAGTGGTTACTGCTTGGAAAAGTGAAAGAGGGAAATTACCCACTTTTTGGATCCTTTCATTTCCGATGGTGGCTTTCGCGCAGAATCAAAGAGGCACTTCCGCTTTGGCTGCTTTCTGGAACTCCTTTTTATGGATTTTTGCTTAAGCTATTTGGAGCTAAAATCGGCAAGGCTTGTGATCTAGGACAATTGAGCGTGGACTGCGAAGATCTTTTAGAAGTCGGTGACTTCGCATCGATTAGTTCTCATGTAGCGATCGATAATGCTGTCATTGAAAATGGTTGGTTAAAACTGAGAAAAGTTCAAGTCGGTCGGGGTGCTTTCGTGGGGACGTCGGCAGTTTTGTCTGGCGGGTCAAGTCTTGGCGATTGGACAGAGCTCAGTGATCTTTCTGCTTTCAATGAAGGGCAAACGGCCAAAGCCTTTGAAATTTGGAAAGGTTCGCCTGCAGAAAAAACTGGATCCTCCGAGGCCGCTCTCATTGAATTTGAAGAGCGCATTGCCTCCTCGAAGGCAGAAAAAAAACTAGGTGCACGTGTTATTCCTTTAATCGTTACAAGTCTGCAAGGGCTCGCGATTCTGATCCTCGCAGGACTTGCTGCGGTTCCGCTGATGCCAGTTATTTCACTCATGTATCTGGTGAGCGAGAGGTTTGAGCTTTCCAATTCTGTAAGTTTGCTACTTTCTCCGCTCTATGCAGGGCTTTATATCTTTTCATTCTTGGTGGTGACTTGGGTCTTACGCTGGGCAGTTTTGGCAAAACTTCCTGCGGGCATTTATTCAGTGAATAGCCTGGCCTATTTTAGGAAATGGTTTGTGGATCAAGTCAGTCAAATCACTTTGAATGCCCTCCATCCGATTTTTGCTACACTTTATCTGCCTTTTTGGTTCCGTGCTTTAGGAGTCAAAATTGGAAAACGATCGGAGATTTCGACGGCCTCTTCTCTGACCTATCATTTGGTGGAAATCGCCGATGAATCTTTTGTCGCGGACCGGGTGATTCTGGGTGATCCTGTCATTCGAAACGGAATCATTGAACTGAAAGAAACACGGGTTGGACGACGCAGCTTTGTTGGAAATTCTGCCATTCTATCTGATGGTACAAATTGGCCGGATGGCTGCCTACTTGGCGTTCTTTCAGTTTCGCCAGAGTCCCATCACAAGGTTCGGGAAAATTCCACCTGGCTCGGAGTCCCATCTTCGGAATTGCCACGTCGTGAATTTATGCAAGATGTGAATCCAGAGCTGACTTATCAGCCCAAGCTTCGACAATACTTGGAAAGAATTGCTGTCGAAACTTTTCGAATTCTTTTGCCGAGTTCGACTTTGTTTTTGCTGGCTGCACTGTTTTATTCGCATCAAGAACAATTGCTGGATGGACCAAGCCTTCTTACTAAAGCCCTGCTTTTGCCGGTTCTGTTTCTAATCATGATTGCAGTGCCTGCTTTCCTGGTTGTCGTAGCCTTTAAATGGTTGGCTGTAGGAAAATATAAAACCACGCGCTGGCCGATGTGGACTCGGCAGGTATGGTGGAGTGAAGCAGTCACGGCCGTCTATGAAGGCTTGGCTGTGCCTCATCTTTTGGAGCCTTTAAGGGGAACACCATTCTTAGCTTTTTGCCTTCGACTGATGGGCGTCAAGATCGGCAAAAATGTGCTTTTAGACACGACTGATTTTACTGAGTTTGATCTTGTGGAAATTGGCGAGGGGGCAAATCTTGAATTTGGCAGCGGGGCCCAGACTCATCTTTTCGAAGACCGAGTAATGAAAGTGGGGCCGGTCAAAATCGGCAATCGCTGTTCCGTGAATACCTATTCGGTGGTCCTCTATGATGCCGAGCTTGAACAAGATGTCAAAATTGGCACCAATAGCTTGATCATGAAAGGGGAGAGGCTGCCAGCGCTGACTTCTTGGCAGGGCGTACCTGCGAGATCACAGCGCCGGCTAATCCAGAAACGAAGAGATGTAGTCCAGGGGAGGGAGGCTGATCCCATCCAAGCGGTGCGAGTAAAATAGTTTGATTTCATTGATTTGAGTAGAGACTGTGGCACCGACAATACTGATCTCCGTATTGTCGACGATGGCCTGCAGTCCAAATACATTCCACTCGCCGTTGTAGCCCATTCCAAACCGAACAGTGGCTGCGGCTCCTGAACCTAGAAGGTTCTTGCCTCCCGCGCCTGCGAACTCGCTGTTTGCAGACTTAGCGGCCATTCCAAGGCCCATAATCCCAGTGACATACCATTTGCCTGAACTGGCAATACCGCCAAGGCCAAGCCCACCAAGAAGTGTCTTCTGCGAAAGCTTTTGTAAGCCAGAGAGGTCTCCGAAAGTGGCTGCATTTGCAGCCGGCACGAATGGAGAATCGCCCTGGATAAAGGATTCATTCCAACCTGCAAAAAGAAATCGGCCCCATCCTGAGGCCGTGTGCCGATCAGATTGGGTGAGAGCCGCGACAAACGAGAAATCTTCAGGATCGAAATTTCTTAAGTACATAAAGGAATAGTTGCGAGTACGAATGTCTGACCTTTGGATTTTTACTGGCACTCCCGCATAGGTTGCATCCAGTTCTTCTGAATTTTCGATATAGTAGCCAGCATATTCCTGGTAGCTAAATTCAAAGGAATTGGTGCCAATAAATCGCAGTTGAATATCATTCGATTTGGTTTCGCCCAGATTTTTAAGGTCATCAGCATTGGACTTATTCGTAAAACCATAGCCAAGACTCACATTGCGATAGGCAAAACCGAGATAAGTCTTGGTTTGAGAATTGGGCTTATATTGAATTTTCGATTGCTCAGATCCCAAGGTCCGTCTCAGATCAAAAAGAAATGCAGGACTGATGATTCCAAGATCCAGCTTGAGATGATCTTTCTCGGCTGCCTTCCAGGTGCTGGCTTTGGAAATCTCTGGCAATAGAGTGCAGCAGAGGCTCCCAATCAGCAGCCACTGACATCTAAAAAGAAGACTGAAAGAATTGGTTAAAGTACTTTTGTTCGATGTCACTCATCTGATCTGATACTACAAACAGACTGCGATAAGCATCAATTTTTTTGCCGGTCAGAACACCGGACTTTTCGTTGATCTGACTCACTTGGCCCTGACCGGTCCGGCCGACCAAATGAAAGAGGTTGCGAGCATTTTCTTCCAAGAGTCGAACGCATCCATGGGAATTGGGACTTCCCATAGAGCCTCTGTAAGCAGCACCGTGAGTCGCCATTCCTCTTTGAATGTTGAAGAAAAGAGCCCAAGCCATAGTAGGTGCTTCAATTTCATAGTTTCCATCAGATTCTCCGGACAGATGTCTCGATGAAAATCCGTTTTGAACATTGTAAAATCCTGGTTCGGTGTGAAAATAGTCTTGATAGTTGAGGGAGTGTTTTCGAACGACGAGATATCCAGGCAGGTTCGAATCCTCGCCAATAATTTCCAATCCAGATTCGATTGCCTTTTCTTTCTTCATTTTAGACGTGGTTATGGAGTAATCGATGCGTTTCGCGGAATTTTCGAAAATGACTGCTGGCTTGCCTTCGGTTTCGATGTATTTGGCTCCCTTTTTCTGACCTAACTTCTTCAAAAATGCCAATGCATCAGGACCATTTTTGTGAGTGATTTGAACGGAGTTCTTTTGGCCAAAGACAAATTTTTCGGCTTTGCGGCTGTAAGAATAGTGCTTGTCGTGATAACCAGTCGAAGTTTTCCAAGCATAGACCAGCCCATCTTGGCTAGAGCTCTTGTTAAAAGTATTCCGATCAATAACGAAGATGCGCTGAAGCGGAATAGATACCAGGGTGATTACTTGAAAGTCTTCAAATCGAGGATCAAGAAGATACTTTTTTGAAAGCTCAGTACCGACACCCTTCGTGCTAAAGTCAAAGGCTTTAAATTTCCAGCAGACGTTAGGAAAATCTTTTTGAGGCTGCGAATTTCCGAGAGTATTTGGGTCTTTCTCGTAAGCAGTGCGATAAGTCCGGCCTTTAGAATAAAGCACTGAAAAGGGCTCTGTGCGGGCAAAACTGTTCGCTGCTTCCGGTGGACTTTGGCACGACTGCTGGCCATAACTCAATTGAACGACACCGAATTGCAGACTGGCGATGATGGAAAATTTTACTGTCAACTTGAAGTTCAGTAGCGACATTGAGGACTCCTCGGTTTTCGACGAACAGGCCAATCATTCACTTTTCATGCCCACAAAATTAAGCTTCATCGTGAATGGAGGTTATTCAAGGAACTATCACCTGAATAAGATTTATCCATGCACTGAAAAATGTCGCTAGCCTCCGATAATTTGCCGAAAATTTGCCGATACTATAGCAGTTTCGAAAAGGAATCTGACTTTTTAGGCCAAGGTGTTAGCCATTTTGCGCTCAAACAAACGGAGGAGCACGGAACCAAGAACTGAGTGGCTTTACTGGATCAAACTCCTCTTCAATTTTTCAGGCATGAGATATGCAAATTGGGCTCTCGAACTCAGCGAGAGCTGATTTAAGAAAGTTCAAATAAATAAACAAGGGAGTCTCAAGTGTTCAAAAATTCTTTAGCATTAGCATCGTTTCTAGTCGGATCCATTTTGTTTACTGGAGGCTTCGCAGCGGCCGGCAAAATCGGAACAAGCACCTGCATTTCTGGAAATACTTCCAAAGCATATTCTGAATATAAATACTCTTGCACTACCAATATCATCGTGGATTGCAGTGCAATCTATAAAGGTGAATACTTCGTTGGTTTTTCGAACCAAGAAGGAGCTGCCTGCAGCTGCGTTCGCGCCAGAATAAAGAGCTTTCTTTCAGTCCAAACAAATCAAGCCTTGAAGAAGCAGTGTCAAGACGCCTTGATTTACACAGAGTCAACTCTTCGCCGTAAGTAGTTTAACGAGCAATAATTCTCATTTTGATGCGAACAATCTTGGGTTACTGTAGCTACCCAGGGAAAATAGCCGTTTAAGTACCCAGGGACTTTGACCGCCTTGCATCCATGCCGGAGCTGTTTTTTCGGGTTGTACTGCGAATCGAGGATTGTGAGGGTGGGATATATAAACATTATTAATGTATGTATTGGCGGCTGAGTAGTCCGTAGTACCAACAGTTCTCATTTCGGGGATCAGACGATCCTTTAGGGTTCTAAACAGTCCCCACAATCAACTACCCATTCTTAGGGAATGAGTTCGTCATGAGAATTGCCCAGGGTCCAAACTGGAAGATGTCTGAACAAAACACACGGCTGTTGTTGGAATTTGAAAGTCTTATAGAAAAGTCGCTCACAACAACTGAGCTTCGCCCGCTGATCGAGCGCCTGAGGAAATGTTACAAGTGTTCTTGGGTCGGTCGAAGATATGCACAACGTGCATTTGAAGTTTCACGTTCTAAAGCAAGCCGAGCCGTACGAGCAGCAGAAATTGAACGCATTGAAAAGGTCTTCGAGGCTGTTTATGCCGGTCTGACTCAAGAACAAAGAACAACAGCTGAAATGAAAGAGATCAAAGAAGCCATCCTACTTTCTCTGCAGGATTTGAATGCTAAACTTAAATAGCGAAAGTGCTATTGTGAAATTTCGTAAACCATTCGGCAGGATTGCACGTCGCCTGTACCTGCCGTGACGTTATGCCGAGAGTAATAGTAATTGCCATTCGTTAGTAAAGATAGGATGTCAGTGCTTCGAACGAAAGCTTTGGTCGTCGTCGGGAGGCTAAGGCTGAGTCCTGGGAGCGGGGCTCCGCCAGTGCCACTGATCGCAGAGCCTGCATCGAAAAGTTCTAAAGTGCTGCCTGCTGCTGTGGTGACGCTCCCCAAAGCTTCGTAGTATACTTTCGGGTTGGAATAGTCATTGGGAGTCGCTTTTATTCTTTGTTCCATCATCGATATAGAGCTGGCGGCGGATCGCCGCTGGGAAAAGCGATGTACTATTTCGGCCTTCGTAAGATTTTCCAGCTTTATCCAAACACCTGCGCGATAAAGTTTCGCTTGATTGGAGTCCGCTTTGCTGCGCACTTCGAAAAGACCGCCATTTGGAAAAGTGGGCTCATTTAAGGCAATTGGTACGATTTGATGAGAGGTGGCAGTTCCCAAGGAGTTGACTTCCGTACCGGCCACAGGGGTGACACTATCTTTTTCAAACAAGGCAACCGTTGCTGTCGACGCTCCATTAGACGAGGCAAAAATGGCTTCGAATTCAAAAGGGGTGGTGCCGCTGAGATCCGCATAGGCAGCATTGTTGCGAGCAAAATACGAATAGTAAACCGGTCCAGCTTGTAAGTAAATGGTGCTTCCAACCGAATCCGTAGCCGCTTGGTCGCTGGAGCTAAAGCCGCTAAAGTTTCCGTTCATCAGTGGAAAGTAGAGCTTCGTTTTCGTCGCGGCTGTTTGATTTATGAGGATCGCGGCCCTTCGAACGACAATATCATCCAAGGCTCCTGTTAGTGGAAGGGAAATTCTGTAACTATTCCCTGATCCTGTGTTGGCCGTAAAACTGGTTTCATAGAAAGTGCTCACGTTGCTGTTTGCAGGAATATTAATCGAAGCAACAGGAATGGAATTTTGGTCGACCAATTGGACCAAATAGTTATTTGTAATGTTCGCATTCTGGGCCACAATCTGAAAGCCAAATGTTGGACTTCCATCATAGTCGTCCAGATTAATGTAAGTGCGAGACCGACTAAAAATTCTTGCTGTTAGATTCGTAGAGGAAATTCCTTGATCGAGCATTTCTAAAGGAACAACCAAATCAAGTCCGGCAGATTTAAATTGTATGGTGCCAGCCACTTTCGCTATGGGCGTAGCAAAAGATACGGTTTTTGTTTCCGCAAAAGTTGATTTGAGCCTGCAAGTCGAATTGCCCGAGCTATCGGTTGCGCTGCAAGCGGTGATCGTGTTGCGAGACTGAGTGTTTGTCGCAGAAATTGTTGGAGTGATCCCGACGATGTTATTTTCATAGGCGTCTTTCAGCTGAATCGTCACTGTGGCTTCATCTGTTCCATTTGCGATCAAGGGACCGGCGGAAAGCGAGGCGGACGATTTGGTCGAGTCCGCGACTCCGGGCGAAAAAACGACAGTGCTTCCTGCAAGGATGAGCGGTGTGCTCAATGTTAGATTTTTTGTTTCTGCCTTCGTCGATTTTAGACCACATAGAGAAACTCCTGCAGAGTCCGCCGCTGTGCAGGCCACATAGATGTTGCTGGAACCAGTATTCGTTGCAAGAAAAGTTGGAGTCTGCCCAATCGCCGCACTGCCATCCGTGTTCATGAGTGTCACCTGAATGTTCGCTTGAGAGACTCCATCCGCGGTGGCGCTTGTGAGTGCTTCGATCTTACTGAGTGTTGAAGAAAGCTCCGCCGGCACAGGTGTCGGAGTTGGCATGGGAGTCGGCTGGGGAGTCGGCGTTGGATCTAAAGGTGAATTAGGTCCTGAAGGCGAAATGCCACCGCCCTCAACGAAGGATTTCTCACCTTTACCCGAACAAGAAAGCAGCGCAATTTTGATGAGAGAAAGATAGATCAAACAAAAGGCTTTTTTCTGGCCGCGCATGTTAATTTATCGGATTCTTGAACCCAAATCTTGAGTTTTGATTTTCATTTTCTTGACTCAGTTTGAGTCAAATAGACTGACAAACAGACTGACCAACACGGATAAATTGATCATTTCAAGATATTGCCTGTCGATAATTTTGACAGGAACTATTTTCGAAGTTTTTATGTAATTACCCAGCGATTTTGACCGGTTCTAATTACCCATCGACTTTGACCGACTGAGTGTATCAATTTGAATCAGTTCTTGATGTGCTTTCGACGACTTACATCAAGGAGTGAATCAGCATGGG
>Ga0247843_1002330_pt1 | contig 35106 bp, 32 predicted proteins | sample LaCruzMarch2017__FD_192420 | JGI IMG/M metagenome (GOLD analysis project Ga0247843, IMG submission 192420) | Freshwater microbial communities from meromictic Lake La Cruz, Castile-La Mancha, Spain - LaCruzMarch2017_8m | ecosystem: Environmental > Aquatic > Freshwater > Lake | place: Spain... | reverse complement strand
CAGGGCAGACGCATGAACGTTCCCTTGGATAGATTACGGAAGTCATGTTTGTAATCGCAGTATCTGTTCACGATATTGGTCTGACCGATCGGCCTTTTTTCGTTTTCGTTTTATGCTGATGTTTTCGGGGTGTGTTTTGATCAGGTTGTGGGCGATTCTGAGCACTGTTCCGAAATTTGCAGCAGCACAGGCAGTTCTTTTTCGACTATCATCTTCGCCCCAAAACACGTCTAACATATAGTGCAGCTGGTTTTCAATTCCCCAATGGCCTCTAACATAAGCCGCTATATGATCGGCTGACAAGAGAAGGCTACTGATGTAGTATCGAGTATCCCTAGTAAGCGTACCACTAGCCATGATTGTTCGTTCACTTTGGACTTCGATGATTGTATTTAGCCCTGCCCAATCTGCTCTTGGAACCCATTGAGGGAGCCTCTCAGCGTTTAAAACCCGGCAAATACGCTCTTCTATACGACCGTGGTCAACCGAGGTATCCTTGGCATACTGCTCATCCTGACATTCGGGTGCATAAGCCTCAAAAGCCGCTTTTACACCCGCTGACAAGGTTGCCTGATTCCCTTTCAAACCAATCACATAATCAGCATTTTGGGAGATGATTGCTTTCACAATTTCCCTCTGACAGCCCATCGCATCTATGCTCACTACACAGCCATCCAATTCTAAGTCATTTAAAATCAATGGAATTGCTTTGATTTCGTTGGTCTTCTCCGCTACTTGGCGGATACTTAGGCAGAGCGACAAATCACTACACCACGCCTCCACCAAATGCACCGCAGACTTACCACCATCCGCATGGGCGGTCTGTTGTTCCAACTTAGTAGCACTGCTGCGCAACTTCTTGCCATCAATGCTGATTAGCGTGCCTTCTGGCAATTGGATGTTGCGGTTTACCCACGTGACAAACATCTGCTCGAATGCAACAGGGTCGATCATTGACATCACCCGATTCAAGGTGTCGTGCGATGGAATCCCATTCAGATAGGGGCGATAGCGCCGCAGCCAGTCTAATTTGTCTTCTCCAAAGTCAACTATCTCATCCCATTCTGAACAGGTACTAACCACAGCGCTGATCGTCAAAAACAAAATCTCATCTAATGGATACTCTATTTTCCCGCTTTGACGGGGATCTGGAACCTCATTCAAGTGACCCAAAAGACCTCCTAACAAACTTTCTATCTCTGCCATTCCGTTTTTCCAACAAACATATGGAGTTTGATTTACATAACGCCTCAATATTCATGCGTCTGCCCTGCCGGGAGACCCCCAACCAAACTCCTGCTGAAATCAGCAAAGCCGCTACCAATGCAGAACTAGTAAAACGCGGCGAATACCTCGCGGGCATCATGGGTTGCGATGATTGCCATACACCCAAAAAGATGACGGAACACGGCCCTGAGCCAGACTTTTCTCGTCGCTTTATGGGACACCCTGCCGATGAAATTTTCACGTCCGACGAATTAAAGAACAAACTCATCAAAGAACAACAAGTTGCCGTTTTCAGCCCTGGTTTGACTGGCTTTGCAGGTCTATGGGGGGTATCTTATGCCGCCAATCTCACACCCGATGACACGGGCATCGGCAGTTGGACAGAAACACAATTCTTCAAGGCAATCCGGGAGGGCAAGTCTAAAGGTCTGGACGGCGCTCGCCCCCTTTTGCCACCTATGCCCTGGCAGCAATACCGCAGATTGAAGGACGAAGATTTGAGCGCAATTTTCGCCTATCTGAAATCACTCCCGCCCATTAAAAACGTCGTTCCAAAGCCACTGCCACCCTCACCGAACATTTAAACTATGAAACACCTAATTCTTATCTTAACCTAAAACGAAAAAACATGTCTGCAATCAGCACAGCCAATCGAACCGTCAAAAATCCAATCATTAAGGACATAGTAACCTTCATCGAGACCTCAAACGAAACCGATGGACACCATACCCTAATCAAGGTGGAACTTGCCCCAAAAGGTGGCAATGACCTGCACTTTCACAAAAGTTTCGATGAAACTTTTACAGTGCTGGAAGGTAGATTGGGGGTTCAGTTAGAAAAGGAGATTATTTACCTGAATAAAGGAGAATCGGCTACTGCCCGTAAAGGTCAACTACACCGGTTTTTCAACCCTTCGGACGAGCATGACACCTCCTTCAACGTCCTGATTCAGCCTGGAAACCAAGGATTTGAAACGGCGGTCCAGGTGGCTTATGGGCTAGCCTGCGATGGCCTGACCAATGCGCAAATGATCCCTAAAAATATATATCACTTGTCCCTGCTGGTCATTTGGTGCGATACAAACTCGCCAGGGATTTACAAATGGATTGAGCCGGTAATGAAATGGCTGGCCAAACGAGCTGTGAAAAAGGGCATTGATAAGGAGTTAATAGCACGGTATTGCATTCTCTAGCCCCCACCAATATGCTTGGAACGCAGGTTTCAAGGTAAAATCACACAAAAAACATGAACATCTTTGAAATGATGCTGCTGGCGGCGGGCCTTGCCGTCAGCGGAGCGGGTGTGGTCGCGCTCATCCGAGCGAGCCAAACCCTCAAAAATTTGAGTTCCAAATAACCCCCTCCCCAAATCACCAAAAAACCCCGCCTACGCCCCTGCCTTCTTCAAAATCCTGGCAGATAAAAGGCTTCGGCGGGTAAAAATCAACCATTTTCACAACACTTAAACATTTTTATCAGCTATGAAAACCACTGCATTTTCAATCATCAGCACGAAAGCGCTCGCTTTGATCCTCCTTCTCCTCCCAGCCATGACCAGCTGCGACAAATGCAAGGATGACAAACCCACCGCCAAAGAACAATTGGTGGGCGAATGGGAAATCAAATCCTTCACCATTGACGGCGTAGAAGTAAAAGGCACTGTCATTACGGCTTCAAAAATGGAATTCGAAGCTTATACCGGCAACAACGGCGACTTCGAATGGGATATCAATTACATAGATGGAACAAGCGAACGCCAATCCGGCGATTACGAAGTGGACGAAGAAGAAAAAGAGATCGAGCTGGAAGACAACGATGGAGAGCGCCTGAAATTTGACTTCGACCTTGAAGGCGACGACCTCGAACTCTCCGGCACCCTGGACGGCGAACGTTATGTGCTGAAAGCAGAGCGCGACTAATCGCGTTCATTAAATTCGAAAATTTAGGATTGATATGAAGCCCGACTGCTGTAATGGTGGTCGGGTCTCGGTTTTGGAAGGTTTTTCACACAACGCCACAACGAATTCGCACTCATCCGTTGTGCCTTTGTGTCGTTGTGTGAAATAAATTTGTCCGCTTAAATGATATTAACACCCAATTTCACAGCTATGACACCGACAGCCACAATCCATTCCATAGCAATCAGCGAATTGCTCCACAAACAAATTACCTCCCGAAAAACACCCGGACTCTACTACGCATTTTTTGATGCCCAGAAAATCCACTACGAATTTTCGGATGGAAAAATGGACCTGAAAGCAGGCATCCCTGTGGATGCGCAAACGGTTTTTCACGCTTATTCCATGACCAAAACCTTCACGGCAACCGCAGTCATGCAATTAGTTGCCACAGGGAAATTGAACCTGGAAGACTTGGTGACAACCCATTTACCCGACTTTGCACACGGGCATGAAATCCGAATCTGGCACTTGCTGGCACACAGTAGCGGTTTACCCAACCCAATGCCCATTAAGTGGATCCATTTGGTAGAGGAACAGGCCACTTTTGATGAAAATGCCTTTTTTGAAGGCGTGTTTCGAGCAATCTCAAAACCTTCCCGGAAACCAAACGATCGGTTTGCCTATTCCAATCTCGGATTCGTTGTATTGGGACAATTGATAGAACAAGTAACCGGAATGTCGTATCGGGAATATGTAAATCAGCACATTATAAAACCTTTATCAGCGTCGGACGCGCTGGGTTTTGAGCGTCAAAGTCATTGGAAAGTAGCCACCGGGTATCAAAAAGCCTTCAGTTTTGGGAACTTCCTGCTCGGTTTTTTGCTCGATAAAGCGAAATTTAGGGGCGAAAAAACGGAGGGCTGGGTCAGTCTTCGCCCCTTCTACGTCAATGGGTCGGCGTATGGTGGACTGATTGGAAGGCCCGGAGCGTTCGTCGCCTTTGCACAGGATTTACTGAAACTCGATGGCGTGGTGCTTCCACCCAAATACCGACAGGAAATGTTCCAGGAGAATCATTTAAACAGCGGCAAAGCCTCCGGTATGTGTCTCGGCTGGTTTTGTGGCCTACTTGACGGACGGCGTTATGTCACACACGCTGGCGGCGGCGGCGGCTATTATTGCGAGCTCAGGATTTACCCGGAAAGCGGACTTGGAAGTATTATTATGACCAACCGAACCGGATTTTCAGACGAGCGGATGTTGGACAAATTGGATAAATTTTGCCTGCCTACATCCGCTCTTTAGCCAAAGCGAGCGCTTTTTCCAGTTGTTGCTCTTCCGAAAGCAGGGTGTTGTCAATCACCACTGCATCGTCGGCTTTGCGCAGCGGACTGTCTGCCCGGCCAGAATCAATGCGGTCGCGTTCCAGCAGATTGCGCTGTATTTCTCCCCATTCTGCGTCAATTCCTTTGGAGGCCAACTCCAGGTGACGGCGGCTGGTACGCACATCGGCATCGGCGATGAGGAAGATTTTCAGTTCTGCGTCCGGAAAGACTACCGTACCGATGTCACGCCCATCGGCTACAATGTGGCGGCGCTTTCCCATGGCTTGTTGCTGCGCTACCATCGCCCGGCGCACGGCAGAAATGGTCGAGACCGGGCTAACATGTTCGCTCACGCGCATTTCGCGGATGTCGTGCTCCACGTCGCGCCCGTTGAGGAAAGTGCGGTTTTGTCCGTCTATCCGCTCAAAGTGGATTTCGATCTGTTGCAAAGCCTCCGCAACCGCCTCCGGGTTTTCGTAATCAATGTTGTTCTCCAAAAAATAGAGGGTTACCGCGCGGTACATCGCCCCCGAGTCGAGGTAGGCGTAGTGGAGCGATTTGGCCAGGGCTTTGGCCAGGGTGCTTTTGCCGCAGGAGGACAGGCCATCAATGCCAATGATGATTCGTTTCATAATTGGGGGCAAAAGTGAGCATTTTTATTTCACGCAGATGTTACACAGATAAAATACACAGATGCTACGCAGATTTTCTGTGTAACATCTGCGAAAAAAATCTGCGTTACATCTGTGTGAAACCCTAGAATTCAATCTCATAACACCCCGCATCCGGCATCAAGGCATCCCGCGTTTTCTCATCCAAATCCATGTCAATGCCCGGCACTGGGATCGCGTAGCGATTGGCAATGGAATGCAAGGTGTCGAGGTGAAAATCATACTTGTTCACATTCACGAAAATAGTGTCCTGACCGTCTGCATTGATGCAAGGCTGGCAATGTTCCAGGAAATCAGGATAAGCCGTTTCTTTTATTAAATCCTTCACCCGAACGATGCAATTTTTCAACTGATAATCAAATTGCGAAGGATCGTCGAGGCGGTCAAAGAGTGTGATTTGGTCGCTTCGACCGCCAAAAAGAATACAGTTTTGAAAGCGAGCCAGGAGTTTGTTGGACACAAAATTGCCACAACCCTCATCGAGGCAAAGGGCATTGCCCATGCGAAGTGCTTCGCCATCCACCCCATAACTCGCCACAGTGCAGTATTTAAAATCATAATCGCCGCCGTATTCGAGTTGAATGCCGAAGCCCGTATTGGAGTGAAAAAGGCAGTTTTCAGCCCTTATTTTGGCGTGAATACCAATCAGGCCGCTGCTGGCGGTGTTGTAAATCTGCGTATTGCGCAAGGTCAAATCCGCAGCTGAATCCACCCGAACGCCGATAATTGAATTTCGGATGATGCAGTGGTTAATGCTATGTCCAGTCGTGCCGGATTGCAGCCAGAGCCCGGTCCATTGTCCGGGTTCTTCGTCAAATTCTGATTCCAAACGGTCGCCCTCAAAAATGACCGGCGCCTCTTTTTCCCCCTCCACGATGAGTTTGCCCTGTCCCACAAATGCGATAAAACCGTCGTTGTAACGCTGGATCATCCCGTTGTCGTCCACAAATTTCCCTAGCCCACCGTGCACATACACCCGCGTACCCTTGGCAATGCGCAACGTGCAAGAGTCAATGACCAGAACCCCGTAAATGACATAGGGTTTTGGGTCGTTCCAGATGATTTCGCCGCCATTACAACTCAGGCCCACCGCCCCACCGGCTCCGAACCGCGACGGAAAGTAATTGGCGTTTTGCCCAAAAGCTTCCAGTACCACTTTTTGTTGATTGCCGTTGGTTTCAAACACTACATTTTCGGTAATGACGAAGGGTGAGGAATCATCATTGGGATTGATGGTCACCTCTGCAAATACGTACATACTGTCGTTCGGGGCGATTTCCAGATTTTCCTGTTCATCGCCGCTGATGCCATCAATGTTGAGGTTGAAGCGGGAGTTTGCACCGTTTTCCAGGTAGATTTTGGAAATTCGGATGCTCTTTTTGTGGCGGTTGTAGATTTTGAAAAAACGCGTGGCAGAACCCAATTGGGTAAACACGGTGTCAAAACGCATCGTATCGGTGCTGAATTCTAGCTTGTCGGCCGAGTCAGAAGTGAACTTTTCTTTTTGGCAAAAAGCCAGGAAAAGGGGCAGTAATAATAAGCAGTAGCAGAAGCGCATCATAGGATGGGAGGCGGAAGGTTTTTTGGAACAAGGTGGCAAAAGTACGTCCAAGCTTCGATGCTATAGCAAGCTTGAAATCTCTTTAAATCTGCGTTGCTTGCATCCGCGTCATCAGCGTGCTATTGGAACGCGGATAACGCGGATGCAAGCAACGCGGATGCAAGCAACGCGGATTTATCGCAAAAATTCAAGTCGCTCCCCCATTTTCCCCTCCAAAAACCGCCCCTCATGCCAAGCCAAATGCCCACTCACAATCGTACTCAGCACCTTCCCCCGAAACGTTTTGCCCATAAACGGCGACCAGCCACACTTGTAAAAAACATTGTCGGGCTGCACCGTCCATTCGTGGTCAATATCCACCAGCGCCATGTCGGCCCAATAGCCCTCGTCGAGGAAACCGCGCTCTTCCACCCGGAACAAAGTAGCCGGGGCGTGGCACATTTTCTCCACGATTCGCTCCAATGAAATGCGCCCGTCGTGGTAAAAACCGAGCATTACATTCAAAGAATGCTGCACCAAAGGCAGTCCGGCAGGGGCCTGCAAATACGGCTGAGATTTTTCTTCCCAGGTGTGTGGGGCGTGATCGGTAGCGATCACATCGAGACGGTCGTCGAGCAGGGCCGGGAAAAGGGCGTCCCGGTTTTCGGTGCTTTTGATGGCCGGGTTACACTTGATTTGGTTGCCAAGCGTGGCGTAATCGTGGTCAGAAAAATGGAGGTGATGAACGCAGACCTCGGCGGTTATCTTCTTGTTTTTCAGGGGAATATCGTTGCGGAACAGCGCGAGTTCGTTTTTCGTGCTGATGTGTAAAATGTGCAATCGGGTGCCGTGCCGTTTGGCCAGATCCACGGCCATGGAGGAGGACAAATAGCAGGCTTCTTCATTGCGGATAAGCGGGTGAAAAGCTGCGGTCATCGTATCGCCATGCAGAGCCTTGTAGCGTTCGAGGGTTTCGCGCACCGTCGCCTCGTCCTCACAATGGGTGGCAATGAGCATGGGTGATTCGGCAAAAACGCGTTCCAAAGTAGTGGGCGAATCCACCAGCATATTCCCGGTACTGCTTCCCATAAATATTTTGACACCGCAAACACGGCGCGGGTCGGTTCGAAGTATCTCTTCGAGATTATCATTCGTGGTGCCCATGTAGAAAGAATAATTCGCCAGCGAAGTCCTGGCCGCGATCTGGTATTTTTCTTCCAACAATTCCTGGGTCACGCTCGGCGGATTCACGTTGGGCATTTCCATGAAGGAGGTCGTGCCACCTGCTACGGCAGCCCGACTTTCGGTCGCGATATTGGCTTTGTGCGTGAGTCCCGGCTCGCGGAAATGCACCTGATCGTCTATGATGCCGGGGATGAGGTGGCGACCTTTTGCATCTATTTCAATATCAGCGGAAGCGCTAATGGAGGCTTCGATTTTGACGATGCGCCCGGATTGAACGAGCACGTCGGCTTCCTGGATTTGGCCCCTGTTGATGAGGCGGGCGTTGCGTATGAGAATTGAGGACATGGGAAATGGTGGGTGGTAAATTGGTTTTTGGTAGATTGGTGATTGGTGCATTGGGATTGGGAGCTTTTAAAAAAATGTGTCAGCCGAGAGTGATTAAAACACAGAGTACACAAAGTGTTGCACAGAGAAGCACAGAGGGTTGATTATCAACAATTTACTCTCTGAGACACTCTGTGTATTTCTCTTTTACTCTGTGTTTAAAACATGCTTCGCAGAAGGCTTGACGCACTTTTCTGAACACTCTCGGGCTTGGCACAAAATCTGTTCAAAAAATAAGCCTCAGAAACCTGACTTTTAGAAAAAGATGGTTTGCCTACTCGTAAATATTAGCTCAACTTGCATCCATTATTGAACGAAAAAACAAAGACTATGAGCTATAAATTCTACTTCGTCGCGCTGTTAACGCTCCTTACTTCCCCTTCTTTACTGGCCCAAACAGACCATGCCTGGATTGGCACGGGCAAAGTTAGGGTACGCATCACTCCGACTGGTATCCATCCGGACGCAGAAGGCGGATTTTTATTGGAAAGTGGAATTCCAGGTCAATGGGTTTCCCGAGACGGGCGCCGTGGTTGCGAAAAGCTGGTAAAAAACTGAGTTGACCAGCCCGGTTTTTACCTTCGCCTTCATGACCGACAAACTCCGGGCCTACTTCTACCTCCATTTCTGTGTGCTCATCTGGGGCTTCACTGCCATTTTGGGCAAACTAATTTCGCTGCAAGCCGTGCCGCTGGTGTGGTGGCGGGTGAGCCTGTGTTGCGCCACGCTGATCATTTTTATACCCAAGGCACAGTTTCGCGGCATCTCCCGCAAACTGTACCTGCAGATGTTCGGAATCGGCATCATCGTGGGTATTCACTGGCTGTGTTTTTATGGGGCCATCAAACTTTCCAATGCATCGGTGGCGGTCGCGACGATGGCCACGACTTCGTTTTTTTCCGCCCTCATCGAGCCGCTCCTGACCCGTAAAAAGGTGAAAGGCTACGAACTGGGGCTCGGTCTGCTCATCCTTCCAGGCATGGCGTTGATTGCGGGGAACATTGACTGGGGCATGCGCATCGGATTTGCGGTCGGGATTGTGGGTGCGTTGTTGGCTGCGGTGTTTTCTTCCCTGAACAAACGCTTGATAGACAACAGCCCGCCGCCTCCCTTGGTGATGAGTTTTACGGAATTATTCGGCGGTGTGGCGGTATGTTCGCTGGTGTTGCCCTTCCTGCTTTGGCAATCACCTGACACCCAACTGATTCCCACGAATATGGACTGGGGTTGGCTGTTGATCCTGGCCTGGGTCTGCACCTTGCTGCCGTATTACCTCACACTCCTGGCGATGCGCTACATTTCGGCCTTTGCCACCAACCTGACCATCAACCTTGAGCCTGTTTATGGCGTTTTGCTTGCGGCCGTATTTTTCCGGGAGGACAAGGACTTAAACTCGCAGTTTTATATCGGGGTCATTGTCATTCTCTTGGCGGTGTTCAGTCATCCTTTTTTGAAGAAGTTTTTTGAAAAATAAAATCCTGGGTTGTGTCGAAAGGATTAAAGCATGTTTTTAACCGATTTTTATTCTGGTTTCCAAGATTAGACTTTCCAAGTTTTAAAAACCTTGGAAAGTCTGGCACTCGATAAAGAAATAAAATTTGGTTCATTTTTTCAGGTCAACTCTTTTGACACTACCCCGGATTGGAAATGTAGATCATGAAAGAAAAAATCCAGACCCTCGCCCATCAATACCACGCCGACACCGTCGCTTGCCGCCGTCATCTTCACGCGCATCCCGAACTTTCTTTTGAAGAAGTCGAAACAGGCAAATTCGTCGCTGCCCAACTCTCCGCACTCGGCATCGAACATAAGCACGGCGTGGCCGAAAATGGCGTGGTGGCCCTAATTAAAGGCAAAAACCCGCGAAAACGCACCATCGCGCTCCGGGCCGACATGGACGCGTTGCCCATTCAGGAGGCCAACAATGTGCCGTATAAATCTAAAAACGAAGGAGTAATGCATGCCTGCGGCCACGATGTGCATACCGCTTCGCTGCTGGGCACGGTCCGAATTTTGAACGAACTCCGGGGCGAATTTGAAGGTACCATCAAGTGCATTTTCCAGCCCGGCGAAGAAAAACTACCCGGCGGTGCCAGTCTTATGATAAAGGCAGGCGTACTCGAAAACCCGCGCCCCACGAGCATTTTTGGGCAACACGTACACCCGCCGCTCCATGCCGGCATGATTGGCCTCAAGCCCGGCATCTACATGGCTTCCGCAGACGAAATTTATGTCACCGTAAAAGGTCGCGGTGGTCACGGCGCTATGCCCCAGGATTGCATTGACCCTGTGGTAATTACCGCTCAGATCATCGTCGCGCTACAGCAAGTGGTAAGCCGTTATGCCGATCCCGCGGTGCCCACCGTGTTGACTTTTGGGAAAATAAACTCCACCGGTGGTGCCACCAACATCATTCCCAACGAGGTAAAACTGGTCGGCACCTTCCGCACCATGCACGAAAAGTGGCGCGCCGAAGCCCACAAACGCATGAAAAAAATAGCGGAAAGCATCGCCAAAGGCTACGGTGCTGCTTGTGAATTTTATATTATGAAAGGTTATCCAGTACTTTTCAACCACGAAGAATTGACCAAACGCACCAAACAATGGGCCGTCGAATTTTTAGGAAAAAACAATGTGGTGGATCTGCCGCTGCGCATGACCGCCGAGGATTTTGCCTATTTTTCGCAAGCCATGCCGGCGTGTTTTTACCGGCTTGGGACAGGGAATCCTGAACGCGGAATCACTTCACCGATTCACACCGAAACCTTTGACATTGATGAAGCGGCACTTGAAACGGGGATGGGGCTGATGGCCTGGCTGGCGGTGAAGGAGCTGGGTGGGTGAGCAATGTTACGGCCCAAGGATAGAGGATTTCACGCAACGGCGCAACGGCGCAACGTTGATATTCAAAACGTTGCGCCGTTGCGCCGTTGCGTGAAATCCTCTATCGTGTATTGTGCATGAAATTATCCGTTATTTCCCCAGCGCCGACTTCCTCAATTTCTGCAAAAACGGCGAAGCAAAAATGAACGATTGCAGGTTCTCGTTGTCGCTGGCCAGTACCTGATCTTTGGTGCCGCTCCATTCCAATCTGCCCTCGTGGAGAAAGCAGATATTGTCGCCAATTTCCATCACGGAGTTCATGTCGTGGGTATTGATGACCGTGGTCATGTTGTTCTCCTGTGTGATGCTGCTGATGAGTTCGTCAATCATGATGGACGTCTTGGGGTCAAGGCCGGAGTTGGGTTCATCACAAAAAAGATATTTCGGGTTGAGTACGATGGCGCGGGCAATACCCACGCGTTTTTGCATCCCGCCAGAAAGTTCGGAAGGGTATTTTTTGTTATTGCCGGCAAGGTTCACCCGTTCAAGGCAATAGTTGACGCGCTCCACTTTTTCCTTGAGCGTCATGGGGGTAAACATATCGAGCGGAAAGCGGATGTTTTCCTCGACTGTGAGCGAATCGAACAGCGCCGAACCTTGAAAAAGCATTCCGATTTTCATCCGAATGGCACGCATTCCTTCCTTGTTGAGCGCAGTAAAATTCACATCATCGTACCAAATGATGCCGCTGGTAGGGACATTCAGTCCGACCAGAATTTTGAGCAGCACGGTTTTGCCCGCGCCCGAACGCCCGATGATGAGGTTGTTTTTTCCAGCCTCGAACAGGAAGTCAATGCCTTTTAGCACGGGTTGCGCCCCATATGTTTTGACTATTTTCTCTGCGCGAATCATTGATAATCACAAGGTTTTGATCAATTTCGGCGGCAAGTTACGCAAAGGGTTTGGAGCCGTACTTATATCCCTACTTTTGAGGAAAATTTCCCAGCCATGTCACCAGCCGAAAAACTTTAATTAAACGTGGTTTTCAACTCCCTCACTTTCCTGGTTTTCATTGCCCTCTTTTTCCCAATCTACTTTGGAACGAAGGGGCGTGCACGGACCTGGGTTTGTCTGTTAGCGAGTTACCTTTTTTACGGCTGGTGGGACGGACGTTTCCTCTCGCTCATTGTATTTTCGACGGTGATGGATTGGTGGTTTGGACTGTGGATCAGTTATTTAGATCGCCCTTCCGAGATGCGGGAGCGTTGGAAAAACGGCAGTCCGGTGCTTCAGTTTTTTGGCCGAATAACGCAATGGGCCGCCTCCTGGGGCATGGAGCGCAAAGCAGTGCTGATTTTCAGCATGGTGATGAACCTGGGCTTTCTGGGCTTTTTCAAGTACTTCGGTTTTTTTGCCGACAACCTTGCCGAGCTGATCACCTCGCTGGGCATGATGCCTTCCTGGACGACCCTGAACATCATCCTACCGGTGGGCATTTCGTTTTATACCTTTCAGAGCATGTCGTACACGATTGATGTGTACCGTCGCGAGATTGAGTGGGAGCCTTCGCTGTTGAAATTTGCCACCTTTATTGCACTTTTTCCGCAACTCGTGGCCGGCCCCATCGTGCGCGCAGCAGATTTTTTGTTCCAGATGAAGGAGGACAAAAAATTTGAGTGGCGCGCCTGGCATTCAGGTTTGGGGCGCGTTTTATGGGGCTTTTTCAAAAAAATCGTCATTGCTGATTCGCTGGCGCCTTTTGTGGATCAGTGTTTTAACGCGCCCGAAAGCTTTGGTTCCATGCATCTGCTGATCGGGGTTGTGTTTTACTCCTTTCAGATTTATTGCGACTTTTCAGGTTATTCTGACATTGCCATTGGGCTGGCGCGGATGATGGGGTATCATTTTCCCGAAAACTTCCGAACGCCGTATTTCTCACGCAGTTTCAGCGAATTCTGGACGCGCTGGCATATTTCGCTTTCCTCCTGGCTCCGTGATTATCTGTATATCCCACTGGGTGGAAATCGTGGTGGAAAATTAGCAACCTATAAAAACAACATGCTCACCATGCTGCTGGGTGGGCTCTGGCATGGGGCGAATTGGGCTTTTGTATTCTGGGGGTTTTTGCACGGACTATTTCTCATAGGACAGCGACTGATTGCTCCTATCTGGCATCGAGTGGTGCGAACCTTGCGGCTGCCGGGTATGGTGTCTGGCGGTGCAGAGATGGCGACCGTGTATGCGCTCACGCTGCTGGCCTGGGTCTATTTCCGCAGCGGCAGCATCGGACTGGCGGGAGGAGATAGTTTTGCAACGGCGAATGCGGTATTGGGCGGCATTTTTTCCGGTCAAGGGTTTTCGTTTGGCGCGGTGATCAATAAATTTCAGGTAGTCAAAGGCGTGCTGGTCATTGGAATCCTGCTCGCCGTGGAAGTTTCGAATTTCCGGTTTAAATGGAATGAGCGGCAAGTGGATCGGCCTGTATTGCGGCTGCTGCTGTTTGCCTCCGTCCTGTGGTTGATCGCGTTTTTTGGCAGTTTTGGGGCGAATGCGTTTATTTATTTTCAGTTTTGAAACGGCACGATCCATGTTAATCGCCATCGCCTACGCAACCCTGCTAACGCTCTACCGATGGGGCTGGCGAGCATTACCAGAGGCACGACTGCCCGAAAAATTTAACCCAAAAACGAGCATCACCGTTTTAATTCCTGCCCGCAACGAAGCCGAAAACATAGCGACTTGCCTACGATCTATTTTAGCGGGAAATTATCCCTTGAATCTTTTGGAAATCATCGTGATAGACGATTTTTCGGGGGACGAAACTGCCGAGATTGTGTACCAACTTTCCGAAAGTTCTATCCCGAAAAAATCGGGATCGGAAAGTTCCATCTCCAATATACGCCTATCAGACCATCTACCGCCCGAAGCCCAATTTACCCCCAACAAAAAAAAAGCCATCGAACTCGGCGTAGCCCGCGCAACAGGTGAAATCATCTTGAACACCGATGCAGACTGTATAGCCCCAAAGGACTGGTTGATGTTCATAGCCGCGGCATTTGAAAATCCGGAGACCAAAATTGTTTGCGCCCCGGTCGCATTTCATCGAGAAAAAAACCGGTTACAAAAGTTTCAATCGCTGGATTTTTTAGGGTTGATGGGCATCAGCGGAGCGGGCTATCAATTGGGTTGGCACAGCATGGCTAATGGTGCCAATCTCGCTTTTCGAAAACAGGTTTTTGAAACGGTGGGCGGCTACTCCGGCAACGAGCATCTGGCTTCGGGCGACGATATGTTTTTGGTACAAAAGGTGGCCGCGCGATGGCCCGGCAGCGTGACGTTTATCAAAAGCCCTTCAGCGACTGTTTTGACCGAAGCCGCGCCAAATTGGAGCGCATTCTGGCAACAACGCCTGCGTTGGGGCACAAAAAATGCTGCACTGCCGAGTTGGCCGCTCCGACTTTCATTGCTGACGGTTTTTCTTTTTTGCTGGAGTATTTGGGTGAATCTGGCATGGGTGCTCGTCCATGCCGCTGTTGGCGTCCTCTCCGACAACCTCAGGATTTTGCTCTTTCAAATAACCATCAAAGCAGTTTTTGATTATTTTTTCCTTTCAGAAATGGGTCGTTTTTTCAATCGGAAAGATTTGTTGCGGGGATTTTTGCCTTCGTTTTTTTTACACACCGCTTATATTGCCCTCATTGGAACAGCGAGTATTTTTGCCAAAAAATACCAATGGAAAGGGCGGACAAGCAATTGACGCACATGGAAAGCATAAATCTGAACAAAAGAGAGCAATGCCCGTTTTGTCCAACTTTAACTGCGGAGTAGTAAAAAAGAAGAAGACCCCTCGCGCGCCATGCTGTTTGAGAGTGTTAAGCAAACTGTGTCAGCCCGTCGTGAGTGATTAAAACACAGAGCACACAAAGTGTTGCACAGAGAAGCACAGAGGGTTGATTATCAATAATTTACTCTCTGTGGCACTCTGTGTATTTCTCTTTTACTCTGTGTTTAAAACAAGCTTCGCCGAAGACTTGACATACTTTTTTGACCATCCTCTCCTGTCTCGGCAGGCAGTAGCTTCCGCAGGTAAACTCATTGACCACATTTTCTCACATTGACCACATTCTCACCATGTCCCACTTAAAAGAAGGCGATCTCGCCCCCTCATTTTCTGCCCTCAACGAAAAAGGCCAAACCGTAAACCTCGCCGATTACAAAGGCAAAAAACTCGTGCTGTACTTCTACCCAAAAGACGACACGCCGGGCTGCACAGCCGAGTCTTGTAGCTTGCGCGATGGCTATCCTCGTTTCCAAGCGCAGGGCTATGAAATCTTAGGCGTAAGCCCGGATTCTGTAAAAAAACACGTCAAATTCCAGGACAAGTACAGCCTTCCATTCAATTTATTGGCCGACGAAGACCACGCCGTTGCAGAAGCCTATGGCGTATGGGGCGAGAAAAAATTCATGGGCAGGGCCTACATGGGCATTATGCGTACCACGTTCGTCATTGACGAAACGGGCAAAATTGCGCGCGTGATTTCAAAAGTGGATACCGAGAACCATACGGAGCAATTATTGGAGCAATCATAAAATATTCTTTCCGTGTAAAGTAAATTTCAATGGTTGGTTTTGACACTTTGAGTAGTTTTACGGCTTGTCCGCCATAGCCCGATTAGGGCGTAGGCGGGCTTCATTAAACCGCAAGAACCCGTTTAGGGCCAAGGCTGGCTTAGTGAGCTAAAGTTGTAACGAATCAAATAAGACCCTATTTCATCCCGAGCCCTCGGGACTATGGCGGGTAAACAATCAAAAACAACCCGACTTTGCTCTAGAGGGCAATGGCGGATAAAACAGCATTCATGAAAAAAATCGGAATCCTACACGGCAAAGAGACCTCATTCCCCGAAGCCTTTGTGGCGCGGGTCAACTCCAAAAACGTCAAGGGCGTATCCGCCGAGCCTACCCATGTAGACGAACTGATGCAGGGCAACCCTACTCCTTACGCAGTGATGATTGATCGCATCAGTCAGGACGTGCCATTTTTTCGCGCTTATGTGAAAAACGCCGCGCTCAACGGAACGGCCGTTCTGAACAATCCTTTTTGGTGGAGTGCAGACGAAAAGTTTTTCAACAATTGCCTGAGTACAAAAATCGGGGTTCCGGTGCCCAAAACCATTCTCCTGCCCTCTAAGGAAATGCCGCCAGATACCTCCGCGCAAAGTTTCCGCAACATGAAGTACCCACTTGAGTGGGACAACATAATCGAATACCTCGGTGGGTTCCCGCTCTTTATGAAACCCCACTCGGGTGGCGGCTGGAAAAGTGTGTACAAAGTAGAGAATTTCGATGAGTTTTTCCGGGACTACAACGAGACCAATACCCTGGTAATGATGCTTCAGGAGGCCATCGAATTCGATGCCTATTTCCGTTGCTACTGTCTCGGCGGCAAATATGTGCGGATCATGGACTACGAACCCCGCAACCCACACCATCTTCGTTATGTAGCCGACCACAAAGTGAGCAAGGAACTCCACCAGCAGATGCACGACCTTGTACTGCGCATCAACCATTACCTCGGCTACGACTTCAACACCGTTGAATTTGCCATTCGAGATGGCATTCCGTACGCCATTGATTTTTGCAACCCGGCACCCGACGCTGACATAAATTCAGTCGGCGAAGAAAATTTCGAATGGGTGGTAGAAAATGCTGCCCAGATGACCATCGAAAAAGCACTGGCGCACAAAGAAGGCGGCAACAACCTTACCTGGGGCCAATATGTGCAGGATTCGGTGGCAGGGCGGATGTCGTCCATCCCCACCGAAGCCAAACCTGCAAAAACTGCCAGCAAAGCGAAAAAGTGATTTTTAGACGTTGGACTCTTGGACATTAGACTGTTGGACGTTTAGACATTAGACTGCTAGACATTAGACTTAAATCATCCAACGTCCAACGTCCAACAGTCTAATGTCCAAGAGTCCAACAGTCCAACGTCCAACAGTCCAACGTCTAAAAGTCCAACGTCCAGTAGTCCAACGTCCAAAAAAATGTACCCAGACCTTTCCTATCTCTTCCACGATTTGCTCGGCACGGCGCCCGACAATTGGCTTTCTATTTTTAAAACCTTTGGTTTTGTCCTTGCGCTCTCGTTCTTAGTGAGCGCATTGGTTTTCAACATCGAACTGCGTCGAAAGGCCCGCGAGGGCTATTACCAGCCTGTTACGGTATCATTCACCGAAGGTCTGCCCGCTACAGGAGGGGAAATTTTTGCCAATGCGCTGGCAGGGCTTCTCATCGCAGGGAAGGGGTTTTACGCCTACCAGCATTATGGTGAGTTTCGACAAGACCCGGCTTCCGTCATCCTTTCGGCGAAGATGCACTGGATTGCGGGCCTGATCGGCGCGGCCATACTGGCAGGTATTACCTGGTGGGATGGGCAACGTCGCCGTAAGAACCCGCCCGTTGTGGTCGAGCGGCCACTTTACCCACACGACCGCTTGAGTGAAATGACCGTGATGGCGGCTATTGGTGGCATTGTGGGCGCCAAACTTTTTGACCTTTTCGACAACTGGGAGTCTTTTTTAAAGGACCCAATTGCTGCCCTGGCTTCTGGTGGCGGATTGGCGTTTTTTGGTGGATTGGTGCTCGGTTTTGTGATGGTAGTATGGTTCATGGGACGGCACAAAATCCCGTTTTGGCCCACAGCAGATGCTGTAGCACCCGCATTGACAGCAGGTTATGGCTTTGGCCGTATCGGTTGCCAGCTCTCTGGCGATGGTGACTGGGGGATCGTCAACAATGCCCCCAAGCCCGGCTGGATGTCGTTTTTGCCCGACTGGATGTGGGCCTACCGATATCCGCACAATGTACTCAATGAAGAGGTTCCCATTAAAGGATGCACGTTTCAATACTGCAAAGAATTGGCCGAGCCGGTTTTCCCTACCCCATTTTATGAAGTGATGATGATGATCGTCGTTTTTGGCATCTTATGGGCTTTGCGTAAACGCGTGAAAACAGTAGGGATGCTCTTTTTTATCTACCTCGGCCTCATTGCAATTGAACGTTTCATCATTGAAAAAATCCGGGTAAACGTGGTGCACGATGTACTGGGCTTCCAATTGACACAGGCTGAGATTATCTCTATTTTGCTTTTCTGTGTTAGTGTGGGAGGCATGGTGTATGTGTCCAAATTTAAGAAGGAGCAAGCGTAACCTTTTTCAATGGGAAGTGTTATAAAAATGCCACATAAAATCATGTGGGTTAAGCTACTCGTTATTTGAATCCTATAAGGTTTCCAAAAACCTTATAGGATTTATTTTACCTATGAAACACTTTCTCCTCCTGTTTTTATTCCTCGCGCTTACCCCGCTCCACGCGCGCAAATACTTCGATTTCAACACCTCCGCACGCGATGCCTACCAAAAGGTATTGAGCCTTCGCTTTGGCGAGGCCCGTGTGGCCATTGATGCGCTGAAACAGCGTGAGCCTGAAAACATGATCGGCCCATTCGTGGAAAACTACCTCGATTTTTTACAGATTTTTGTAGACGACGACCGCGCAGCCTACCACCGCCGCTCTAAAAACATGGATGCCCGCCTCGACAAAATCAGTCGCGGCGACCAAAATTCACCCTGGAATCTCTACTGTCAAGCCGAAATCAGGCTCCAGTGGGCTGTGCTCCGTGGACGCTTCGGCGACCAACTTTCCTGTCTTTCCGAAATCAAACAAGCCTACGCCCTGCTGGAAGAAAACCAGCGTAAACACCCCGGTTTTGTGGCAAACAAAAAAAGTCTCGGTCTCATTCATGCCCTTGTGGGCAATGTGCCGGAGGAATACCGTTGGGCCATCCGCGCCGCGGGGGGAATGACCGGTACCGTAGCGCAGGGTTTGGCAGAATTAGACGAAGTGCTGTTGTATGCCAAAAGCAACGATTTCCCCTTCGAGGAAGAAACGCTGGTGGCTTATTCATTCCTTCAACTCTACCTCAACAATCAAGACAACAAGGCTTGGAACACCTTGAAAAACAGTAAATTAAACCCAAAATCAAATCCACTAGCAGCCTATGCCCTTGCCAATATGGCCATCAAGCTTGGCAAAACCGACGAGGCCATTCGTTTGCTTCAGGAAGCGCCGCAAGGAGGTGCTTTCCACCCTTTTTACTATCGCCTTTATCTGCTCGGACTCGCCAAACTCTACCGCCTCGATCTGGATGCTAACCAGCCATTGCAAGATTTTGCACAGTATTTCCCCGGCCAAAACGCACTGAAAGAAACGTATCAGAAACTCGCCTGGCACCACCTCGTGCATGGCAACGAAAGTGGCTACTGGGCCTATATGGGCTATGTAAAAACCAAAGGCTCTGAGCAAAGTGATCCCGACAAGGCGGCACTTCGCGAAGCAAAATCAGGCGAAATGCCTGATCCGCGGCTCCTGCGTGCTCGCCTGCTTTTCGACGGCGGCTACTATTCGCGAGCGCATGAACTTTTGAAAAATGTCGCTTCAGAATACAAAAACCAGCGCAAAAACAACCTTGAATACCACTATCGCATGGGGCGAATCGTCCACAAAATGGGCCAGACACAGGAGGCCATCCGCCTCTACTCCCTTACAATTGAATCAGGCGCAAAAGAGCCCTGGTATTTTGCCTGCAATGCCGCGCTTCAAATGGGCACCCTTCAGGAAGAAAAACGGGATTTCAAAAGTGCTCGCGCCGCTTATCAACGCTGCCTGAGCATTCAGCCGCAGGAATATGCGAGCGGTCTGCATGCACGTGCCAAAGCGGGGTTGGGCCGATGCAAATGACCGAAGTTTGAAAAAACGGGCGTGTTAATTAGACACAGCCTATTTTTACCCCAAACAAAAGCGGCCAAGCCGACAAAATCCCTTTGCGTAAACTGCTCATTTTCCTTTTATTGCTCTGCTCGGTACTGGCTTTTACTCAGCCAGACTTTGACCAACGTTTGAGTTTTGACGAAATCCAGGCCTTGCTTAAAGACGGCATTTCGCCCCGCGATGTGCGCAAACAAGCCTTGGCCTGGTACCAATGGGCCTACTATGACGAAGAACAGACGGGCATTACCGATTTGGCTTTTCAGTACCTCACCCGAAGTGCCGATTTGTTCATGGAAGCAGGCGACACCCTGGCCTATTACCGGGTACGTTCAGATTTGGCCGACCATCTTTCAGAGAGAAAACTATGGGATGAGGCGATAAAAATCCAACAAGAAGCCCTGAATTATTACCAACAATCGGGCAATTTGCACTATGAAACCCATTTGTTGGCCAAATTGAGCAGAGTGTATGCCAACAAGGGGGACGCACAGCAGGCCGCACACCTCAAAAGAATTTTTTCTGCCAAAAATCGCATTTTGAAAGATACCATCTTGGACATTACCATGGCCATGGATGAGGTGCAGCGGAATGGCCAGCTTGGCCGCTATTCCATTGCCCGTTATGACGCCTCGAATGCCCTGCGCCTGGCTGAACAAACTACTCGAACTGACCTTATAGCCTGGGCTCAATATTCCGTGGGGCATTACAGCTACCTGGATCGCAACTATAAAATGGCACTTTTTTTTCTTAAAAAAGCCGAAAAGACCACCCCAAGGGTCAACATTGCTCTAAGCCACAACATTTGCCGCCGACTTTGGAATGCGTACGAGGCACTTGACAGCTCCGAATTGGCCCTCGAATACGCCAACCGATCTGCCGTACTCGGCGACTCCTTACTCGCCCAAGAACGGGAAGCTTCCCTACACCGCCTTGCGATCCAGTATGATACCCGATTAAAACGAGAACAGATTGAGCAACTCGTTATGGAAAAAGGGGAAGCCAAAGCAAAATCCCAACAGCAAAGATTATGGCTTGCCACCCTTGGAGTGGCTTTGGCCGCTGTATTGCTCGCGCTATTTTTTATCGTGCGCGACTACAACCATCGCATGCGCGTGAACAAGGTCATAGCAGCTCAAACGGAGGAGATCAACCAGCAGAAATTCAGGGATCTGGAGAATACTTTCAAAATCGAAACCATGCAAAGCATGTTAACCGGGCAAGAGAGTGAAAGACAACGTGTAGCCCAAGATTTACACGATAGCGTGGGGGGCTTGTTGGCAGCAGTCAAAATTCAACTCGAAACCATGACAGCCAAAAAGCCCGAACGTGCGCAAGACGAAGACTGGAAAAAGGTCCGAGGACTACTGGATGAAACCGTTGCAGAAACCCGTCACATTGCCCGGAATATGCAACCCAGTGCCTTGATGGAATTTGGCCTGGTCACCGCATTGCGGGATCTGTGCAATCGGGTGCATGGTGAAGGTGTGCCGCACATTACCTTCCAGTATTTTGGCGAATTCGCCCACATTGACCGGGAAATTGCGCTAAATTGCTATCGTATTATTCAGGAACTGTTACAAAACTCCCTTAAACATGCACAAGCCCATGAAATATTGGTACAGATAACCCAAACTGAAAATCAACTTGCCCTCCTGGTAGAGGACGATGGAACAGGTTTTGACCCACAAAACACTCAAAAAGGCATGGGAACGGATAATGTGGCCCGCAGAGCTCAATTCCTCAAGGGCGAACTCAGCGTACAATCTGCCAAAGGACAGGGAACCAGTACACTGGTGACGGTACCGATTTCAGAAATTCAGGGTAAACCCTGAATCAAAAACCCGGCTTTGCCCTGATAAAAAGGGTGGGATGTATTATGACTTTTGTGCCGGGCATTTCATGAACCGATTACAAGGTGCCTTACCCCCCGTTTTTTTTGAAAGATTGTTTTCTTCCATAAGATTTGTGCAGAATGGCTTCGTTCTAAACCTTTCGCGGCAAAAGAGCCGCAATTTATCCCCCCGCTACACGCTTGTGTGGTGTTTCTAATCTTCCTACCATACGTAATTCGAATCGCCCGCCGCTTGATGAAGCAGCGGGCGATTTTTTGTTTTTGAAAAAACTGAACATCTTAGTTTTGGGCCTGTTAAGATTAGACATTTAAAACTCAACTTAATTTATGGCATTTACACTTCCCGAACTCCCCTACGCCTTCGACGCACTCGAACCCCATGTAGACGCGCGTACGATGGAAATCCACCACGGCAAACACCATGCTGCCTACGTCAACAACCTCAATGCCGCGTTACAAGGCACGGAGCATGAAGGCAAAAGCCTCGAAGAACTCCTCGCCAACATCAGCAAACTCCCGCCGGCCGTGCGCAACAACGGAGGAGGGCATTGGAACCACACCATGTTCTGGGAAATTATGGCCCCGAATGCTGGTGGCGAACCCATGGGCGAGTTGGCAGATCAAATCAACAAAGATTTCGGCTCACTGGACGAGATGAAAAAACAGTTCGCCCAAGCTGGTGCAACGCGCTTTGGCTCAGGCTGGGCTTGGCTCTGCACGGACGATCAAGGTGGCTTATTTATCACATCTACCCCCAACCAAGACAATCCGCTCATGGATGTGGCCGATAAAAAAGGCCATCCGATCCTTTGCCTTGATGTGTGGGAACACGCTTATTACCTGAACTACCAAAATCGTCGCCCGGATTATATCAGCGCATGGTGGAATGTGGTGAATTGGAAGGAAGTAGCCCGACGGTATAAATAATGTGGTCAATAATTTAATGTGGTCAATGTGACCCGCCGAAGCCCTAGCGTAGGAGGGTCACATTGATCTCATTTGTCACATTGACCACATTCATCACATAATTTTCCATACCTGAAAATAAGGCACGAGCCGCGCTCCAAAGCTGCGGAAAAAGTGTTCAATACCCTCGTCCATACTGCCCTCGAAATCAAGGCTGAGTGAGCGTTCGGCACAAAATCGAATGGCCTCCAGAAAAAGGCTGTGAACAGCGCATTGGTTTTTGAATTCGGGCGCTGTCCCCGTGAGCAACACTGCTGCCTGGCGCTCATCAAAAACCAGATAAAGTCCCGCGCTGGGCTTCCCGGAAATTTTGTCATAGGCTAGGAAACAGACGGATTGACCGCGTTCCTTAAACGCATTATGAAGGTTTTTAAATACCTGGAAGCGGTGCGGCTGACGAAGGCTTTTACGGTGGAAAGAAAGTTTGTTGAGTCTGAAAATGGTTTCCCATGCTTCGTCGTCACGACGTGTTTCCGTCCATTGTTCGGCTTTTTTCAGGTCGCTGCGCAGCGTGTTTTTAAAGCCCGCCGTTATTGATTCCAGATCATTTATTGGCTCAAAAATATAGGTGTATCGGGTAGTCTGTTGGAATCCTTCCCAGTAAAACGGCAACCAATTGGTGATTTCCGGTCTGAAATTTTGTTTAAAAAACACCCTTCTAGGTAATTGTCGGATAAGTTCTGCCATCACTTTTTTTTCAAAAGATAGTCGGCTAACTTCCTTGAAACCAATCTGTTGTGGGTAACGAAGCCAAGGCCCTCCATAAGTAGTAAGCGGCGGAAGTTGGATCACTTTCAGTCCCCATCGTCGGGCAGTGTAATAAGGTAAGGCTCCAATGATTTCACCGCCTTTGTCTTTGGCCAGTGCAACATTCCAGCCATTCTCGCCGCAAACTGCGTCGAGCCACCAAGGTTGCAAATGGAGCGGAACGTAGAATTTTTGACAAAATAGGGTGTAGATAGGGTGCATTTAGGCGTATCCAATAGGCAAGTCATCGGGTAAGTTGGCTAAGTAAGAGTTCTATAGGCTCCTGGATATTTAATTCTTTCACTAATTTATCAAATTGCTTCCAATTTGGCCCAGTGTACCCCTGTTCAAGCATAAGTGCCTGAAGGTCAATCTTCTCTCGCCGGGGACGGATATATTTCTGGATAGGTTCTGGAATAGGTTTTGCTGCTAGCACACGCTTTTTGCCAGGCTTTTTATGGGAAGCCTTTGGAGGCTCAGAGGCCGGGGAGGGCGATTGGATGGAATCAGCGATTTGTGCGATAAGCTCATGCTTTTCCTCATCGCTAAGTTTTGCGATCCATTCGGGCAAGTTGTTGGAGGATTCGTTGTCAAACATGAAGAGATATCTTTTGTGCAAAAATAATGGAATACCCTTGTCAATGCACATGGGATGCGACAAAATCTATAAAGTTTTTGAAGGAGATGTGCTTTTTCAGTCGCTTAGAAACCGCAATTTGGCCTAAGTTTGCCCCGTTCAACTCACAAAACCCCTGCCCAACCACAGGCAAGCACCTAACACCCACCGATTAAGTTTTTCAAGCATGACGCTCCGCGAACTATTCGACTATCTCAGCGCCAACCCTCTCACCGTGGCTGCCTACTTTTCCCTCCTTTTGTTCACGGCTATTCTGGCCGGACTGATGGGCAAAGGAGAAGGCCACCTCAGTCCCTGGAAATACCTGTATTCAGCCATTATCTACCTGGTCTGTGTGCCGGGTATTTTTGCCACTGCACTGGCTGTTTACCTTTTTCTTTTTGAACAAGGCGGCAGTATCTTCAATATCAATCTGCTCACACAGGTGCTCCCAGTGGTCGCTATGATCATTACGCTCAACGTGGTGCGGCGCAATGTCGCATTTGGCAACATCCCTGGGTTCGGGCGATTGACGGACTTGATGATGACGATATTTACCGTATTTTTACTGATGTATTTGCTCAACCGCCTACACTTGGTGGCCTGGGTATACGTACCCGTGCAATGGCTACTCCTTATTGTTGTAGGCTTGTTGCTCATAGTCCGTTTTGGACTCAAACGTTTGACTTCGTGATAATTAGAACCTTTTTTGTATTGTTGATATGGATGGTGGCTGGATGCAGCGACCCTATAAAAGAAACGCGTCAGGTTTTCACGCAAGACGATGTGGCGGTAGAAGTCGGGGAGAATGTGGAAATACTTTACTCTGACAGCGCAGTAGTCCGCGTGCGCGTGACAGGGCCTGTGTTGCACAATCATTCGGGCCGTGAAAAGCCCAGACAAGAATTCCCAGAAGGGATACAGATGGATTTTCTTCTGCCCGACCTCTCTGTGCGCAGTGTATTGACCGCCAAAACTGCCACGCGATTCCAAAATGAGGGTAAAATAATAGCCCGTGATAGTGTGGTATTAACAACCATAAAACAGGAAAAGCTGGAAACAGAAGAACTCATCTGGGACGAAAAAACTGCCAAAATCCACACCGACAAATTTGTAAAAGTAACTCAACCCGGCGAGGTTATCTATGGCTTTGGACTGGAGGCTGAGCAAGATTTTTCTTACTGGAAAATCTTAGTGCCAAAAGGCCGGATCAAAGTGGAACAACTCAACGAGGTGGTCAAATAAACTATGGACATTCCCTTTCCAAAACGAATCTTCGGCTGGACTTCTGCCTTGCGCATAGGAAGCCACACGTTCCCGGCCACACTGTTTTTGACGGCTTTGGCCATAGGGACTACTTGGGCTCTTTTGCCCTTATTTGGCCTTGCTTTGGGCTCGGATTCGATTGCCGTTGTCGCAGTGGTAGCCCTGCTTTTTGGGGTGCTGTTGTTATTCAAAAATTTGATTTTCAAGAACATTTACAAAAACGCCCACCTCGACGGCGAAGCTGCCTTGCTCGAATACCTCGTGCAACAAAACCATTCAGGACTACCCGGCGAAGAGGAGGTAGAAATGGAACTGCTGGAAAACGCGCTCCACCTCAAGCAAGTACGGGCGCACGACTGCATGGCGCCTCGACCCGAAATCATTCATATTGACGTGGGGGCATCGGTGGCCGAATTGCGCAAACTCTTTATCGAAAGCAGCCTTTCCCGCATCCTAATTACGGAGGGCGGCGACGTGGATAAGGTGCTTGGGTACGTCCACGTCCAGCAGCTCTTCTCGCACCCTCAGGATATTCAAGGAATTGTTATGCCCATCACATTTGTGCCAGAGAGCATCCAAGCCAACGATCTGCTCAGTAAATTCATCAAAAACCGCACGAATATTGCCTGTGTGGTGGACGAATACGGGGGCATCGCTGGCTTGGTAACCCTGGAAGATGCGCTCGAACAACTCTTCGGAAAGATTGACGATGAGCACGATCAGGAAGAATTCATCGAAGCACAAGTGACCCAAGACGAATTCATATTTTCTGGCAGACTGGACGTTCAGTACCTCAACGAAAAATACCCGGCGCTTAATTTGCCTACAGGCGATTACAACACGCTTTCTGGATACCTCGTCACTGCTACACAAACCATTCCCGAACAGGGCCTTCGACTAGAACTGGATGGCAAAATTTTTGTTTTGGAGTTGGTGAGTAACCGAAAGATTGAAACGATTCGGGTGATAGTTAATAGTTAAAAGTTACAAGTGGCAGGGTCAACTTGCTACTTTCAACTTGCTACTCATAGAAAAGCGAAAGGCCTCCCGCGGTTGGGAAGCCTTCACGCAATCAAACTTGCAGCGTAAATGTTTTTGTGTTTGTCTGCTAGGCGCTATGCGAGTTTGTCCACGTCTCGGATTAAGATGCTGTTTCGATTAAAATAAATGAGATTGGAGCGTTTGAGTTCGTTGAAAACGGAAGTGACCGTTTGGCGGCTGGTGCCAGTAAGACTGGCGATTTCTTGCTGCGTAAGGTGGTGTTTCACCAGGGTTTCGAAGCCCACGCGACGGCCTTCTCGGGTGGCTGTTTCCAGCAAAAACTCAATGATCCGTTCGCGAGCGTCTTTTACCACAAGATTGGCGAGCCGTTCTTCTACCCGTTGTAGGCGTTGGGAAATATGGTGCATACATGCGAACACAAGCTGCTGGTTATCTTGCATCAATTGTTGAAAATCAAGCAACTTGATGGCCAGATACTCGGCCCCGTCGTGCAGGCTTTGGGCAAATTCGCTGCGCATTTGTTCGCCAGCAAGCGCCAAATCGCCGAATAGTGACTCCGGAGAAATCAATTCCTTAATAATCTCCCGACCTTCGCTGGAAAATGTGCCCGTTTTTACACGGCCCTTTACCAGAAAGTAGAGATGTTCTGCCGTTTCGTCGGGCACAAAGACGAAATGGTAGCGTGGAGCAGTGCGGAATTTCGCACAATCGGCCAGTATCGCCAGTTCCGTTTCGTCCAGAGAAACGAACAAGGGCAATTTTTTGAGGAAATCAATTTTCGCGTTCTTGTCCATGAGCAGCAGATTTTGTGTTGATTAGATTAAATGACAGCACAAAAGTAGGTGGGAGATTCGCTTGCAAAAAGGACATTTTTAAAGGTTTGTCGGAATGTTAAATTTTTATTTTTTTATCTAACAAATTGACTTACAATTTATTAACACTCCAAGTGATGTTTATTAAAAACTTGCACTCTTTTCGCCCACAAGCTCCGTACCGCTCCTTAATCTCATTATCTTAGAGGCTGCTGGCCCAAACCGATTATACCATGAACATAAAACACATACTTCCTTTTTTTGCATTGTTGTTTCCATGGGCTATCCAGGCACAAAATTGTAGCAACCCAATCTTGCTCAATGCGGTATCCGTATCCAATACCCAGTGTAGTGCCAGCACAGGAACCATCATCCTTGAACCAGCAGGGCTCGGTCTTTTTCTCTTTGAATGGACCCCATCGGTATCCATTTCCAATGTAGCCACCAATCTTGTGGCAGGCACCTATAAGGTCCACATCGTTAGAGCTAACAATCCGGTTTGTACACTCGACACGATTGTTGTGGTCAACAACAGCAACGGTCCACAGGTGCAAGCCAGCATCAACCCAGCCCAGTGTCTTGCTTCCAATGGTTCCATTTCGCTCACACCAACCAATTTTTTGTTCAGTTGGAGCAATGGTGGCTCGGGTGCTACCATAACAGGATTGGCAAGCCAGCACTATTATGTGACGGTGACCAACCCAAATACGGGCTGCTATTCGGTCTTTAAATATTTTGTCCCAAAAGATCTCAATAGCCTGACTGTAAACAATTTAGTGCAGGAAGATGCCAAGTGTGGCATGGACAACGGAAGAGCGCAGGTGATCGTGGTGGGTGGATCCGGTCAGTATTCGTACAATCCCGGCCCCGGCCCTATTTACAACGACCTGATTGCGGGAAATTACACCGTACAGGTGTCTGACAATGCGACAGGCTGTATCGGCTCGACCAGTTTTACGATTCAGGATTTGCAGGTGACTGGCACCGTCAGTGTCACGCCAAACCATGTGCGATGTTCCGGCCAAGCCACTGGTTTTGTAGAGTTTGGCGTAACTGCGGGGCAAAATTTTGAACTTCCGTATGTGTTTACCTTGGTAGATACGGCTGGGAACAGTTATTCTCCTGGCAGTTTGCCTGCTGGCATTTTTAGACTCCAAATAGCCGATGCAGATGGGTGCAAACTTCCCCCTCAAATTTTTTCCATCACCGAGCCTCCTGCCTTTAACCCACAAGTGCAGGTGACTCCAGAAACATGTGCCTCAGGAGGTCAAATTTCGCTCTCCATGGCTGGGGGGAACGGCGCACCCTACATTGTGAATTGGGCCGACCTGCCGGGCGATGACAACCCGGAGGATCGGACCAACCTTCGGGCGGGGTTTTATTCTGCTGTGGTTTTTGATTCCCTTTTTTGCTCCTATCCAATTGATACTGTTTTGGTTGCGCCCAATTGCAACAACTTAACCTTGGTGCATACTGTGCAGGGTGTCAACACGACGGACTTTTTTTGTGTGCCACAACCCGTCGGGCTTCCAGCAGGCATCACCACTTTCAGTATCATGGGCGGAAACCTGTCCGGGAGCTCTGTTTATGGAAGTTGGTCTCTGAACCCCAGCGGTTGTTTGGCCTATACAGCCGGGTCTAATCCAGGTTTTGGAGTAGACACGATTTGCATTATCAGTGCAGCGGCACAGATTGGGCTGAAAGATACCCTCTGCGTTGTCGTCAGCATTACACAACAAGCGCCAAGCAAGCAGTCCGTGTTTTTTTCTGTTTTAGTGGATGATTCCGCTACAGCCTGCGGCACCATACCGTCCGCGTTTACCAGTACGCACATCCTGCAATTGGGTCGGCCGGGCTTGGGCGGCACCAGCGATACGTATGGTTCCTACTTCATAGACAACACAAGTGCTTGCCTTGCTTTTTTCTCCAACAATGCAACAGGCTTCAACGTGGATGAAATCCGGGTGGCCGTATTCGATACACTTGCCAATAAATGCCATATCATTTCGTATTTTCCCACCATCTTGCCCAAAAACGATTGTGCCAGTGCTGTGGACCTTGCTGACACAATTCAATTCATTGCAAACGACTGTAACGGGCTGGTTTCAGGCTGCTTGCCAATTCCTTACGACGATATCGTAAACTACACGATTATTGACAACAACGCCCTCTACAGTATGGGCTATGCCGGTTGTGACAATGACAGCATACTCAGCTATAATGTGACCGTTTTACCACCCGGCGGAGGCCCGTACGAATTGAGCGAATGGAAAATAAACGGGCAGATTTTTACGGGCAATTTTCTGACTTTTAATGGTTTGGTAGATCTAATGAACTTGCTGGATACATCGCCCAATGGATGGAGTGCCCAAGGTGTTGGCTTCATTAGAGGCAAAAATTCGGTAAATACTTATGGGCCTTTAAAAATTAAATCAGCCGGGGGCTCCTCGGCTATTTACAACCCATCGTCATTGTTGGTGCCGCTCGGCACAGAAATGCGTTTTACACCCGGATTCCACCAGCTCCTGCTGCGCAATGTACTCACGGCATGCTCTGATACCCTGACCGTCGAAGCGGTATGTTTCGATTGTGCGCCCATTCATAGTTATCCTTTAGATGCTTTGGGCGGTGTAAAATGGAAAGCCGCCGATTGTACTTCCGATACGGTCTTTTGTACCAACATCCTTAATTTAGAGTTAGGGCAACACATCATCACAGACAACGGGATACCTTTCAATAATTTCAATTTATGTGGTAATTTCGTTGGAATGAACCTCGACACGGGCCTTCACCAACTTTATTTTCGGAATAATACCAGTAATTGCGAGTGGAATGTTCGCTTTTATCTGGAATGCAAAAACGTGCTGAACGAACAGAGCATACCTGTCAGTGTGCCCCTGGGTGGTACCGTCCAAGTTTGTCTGGACACAAGTTTTATTGATAGCCCGATCAGCAGCATCACCATTATTTGCGAAGATGAAGGGAGCGAGGTCATCGGCTACTCCTTTCTTGTGCCCCAATGGTGCGTACAAATAACCGGGCAAAACCTGGGAGCCGATACCTTGTGCGTCCAACTTTGCAATGACCTGGGCGAATGCGCCGATTACATTTTATTGATTCAGGTTTCCAATACGCCCTCGGATAGCTTACTCGCAGTGCCCGATGTCGTTTTTACCATAAAAGATGAAGTGCTGGATTTCAACATACTCGCCAACGATATCGTGGGGGGCATTGTAGGTAATATAGGCGGGCTCTCCAAGGTGGAATTCCTGAGCAACCCCACACTCGGTGTCTTCACTTACAACGCAGTGACCGGGATTGTGTTATACACTTCTGAACCAGGAAAATGCGGGGTAGATTCATTCTCCTACCGCATAACCGATGGCTCAGGAAATCAATCCAGCGCCACAATTACAGTAACCATCTCTTGCGATAAAATATTGGTTTTCAAAGGCATTTCACCGAATGGAGACGGGCGCAACGACACTTGGCACATTCTCGGCATCGAGCAATTCCCCAACAATATGGTGCAGGTATTCAACCGCTGGGGAAATCTCGTTTTTGAACAAAAAGCTTATACCAACACCAGCGCCTGGAATGGCCAGTGGAATGAAAAAGACCTGCCCGACGGCACGTATTTCTACCTGATAGATTTGGGTGGAAATGGGGGAAAATTGAGTGGGTGGTTGCAGGTATTGAGATGATAAACGTCATTGATCGTCATTGGGTCATTGATCGTCATTAGGTCACTGGGGCGAATATCCAACACTGGCAAAAACCATTGGTACAGTCGACGTGCTTCCTCAAACTAACCCGCTTTGGCGTGGCGGAAAATCGCCACCGTCTCGCGCGGAAAAGCATCCACGAGAGCCGCTACCCATCCGTGTGCACCAGCGGCAATCTGGGCCTCCATGTTTTTTTCAAACATTTGGAAATCAACCGAATCAGAGGCTGAAAAAGGGGTCGTGAGGGCGGGATAAATGCCGTGCCAAAGGCTGTGCATATAAAAGTGGGTTGTATTATGGTCGGTTTGCCTGGCGAAAGTAGACTTAACTTGAATCCGTGCCAATCCAAGCCCCTTTTTCTATACTTTTGCGCGCCTTAGCAGCACTTCACCCCAAACACATTGACCACATTCATAAATTGACCATATTTTCATCATGTCCAAAGTCCTCATCATTGGCGCAGGCGGCGTAGGCCGCGTAGTTGCCTACAAATGCGCCCAGCACCGAGACGTGTTTGGCGAAATCATGCTCGCTTCTCGCACCAAATCAAAATGCGACACCATCGCCGATGCCATTCACGCGGATTATGGTGGCAAAAAAATAGAAACCGCCCGGGTAGATGCCGACAATGTGGCAGAAACCGTGGCCCTTATTCAGCAATTCAAACCTGACTTACTCATCAATGTCGCGCTGCCTTACCAAGACCTACCACTCATGGATGCTTGTCTTGAAACGGGTACGAACTATATGGACACAGCCAACTACGAACCCAAGGATGTAGCCAAGTTCGAGTATTCGTGGCAATGGGCCTATCAAGACCGGTTTCGTGAAAAAGGCATTATGGCGCTGCTCGGCTGCGGCTTTGACCCCGGTGTGACTTCTGTGTACACCGCCTACGCCGCCAGGCATTACTTTGATGAAATCCACGAACTCGACATCGTGGACGCCAACGCTGGCAATCACGGCAAGGCTTTCGCCACCAACTTCAACCCCGAAATCAATATTCGGGAGGTAACACAACGGGGCAAATACTGGCAAAATGGAGAATGGATCGAAACTGAGCCCCATGAAATCTGGAAAGACATTGACTACCCGGAGATTGGCCCCAAGCGCTCGTATTTGATTTACCACGAGGAACTTGAAAGCCTTGTCAAGAACTTCCCGACCCTGCGTCGCGCCCGGTTCTGGATGACTTTTGGGCAAGAATACCTGACCCATTTGCGTGTGATCCAGAACATTGGTATGGCAGGCATTGAGCCCATTAAATTCAATGGGATGGATATTATTCCGCTGGAATTTTTGAAAGCCGTATTGCCCGCACCCGAAGACTTGGGCGAAAATTATACTGGATTTACCAGCATCGGTTGTCGCATCAAGGGCCTGAAGGACGGTAAAGAGCGCACTTATTATGTTTGGAATAATTGCTCGCATGTAGACGCTTACAAAGAAACCGGAACCCAGGCCGTTAGTTATACCACGGGCGTACCCGCCATGATCGGCGCGCGCATGATTTTGGAAGGCAAATGGGCCGGGAAAGGCGTTTTTAACGTGGAAGAAATGAATCCAGACCCATTTATGGAACGGCTCAACGCAGATGGGCTCCCTTGGCACGAAGCACACGACATCAACCTTCAAATGGACTGATGCAAACGCCTGTTCGGATAGTATTTCATCTTTTGTTGGCTGTGTTTACGGCAAACGCAGCCAACAAATTTTTTATTTCTGATCTGGATTTCGAGCTTACTCACCACTTCTACCAAAATATTTTTGCGTTTCATGGAAAGGCTCCGGATCAATATCGCATTCTTCCACTTCTACTCCTTAAATACCTCTGGAAGGGCTTGCAGGTAATCCGGCCCGGCGCCCCGTGGAATCATGCCGTACTACTATTTAATTTTCTCAGCGCTTTTGCTGTTTATGAGGTATTTTTTCTTCTGGGAACTGCTTGGTCTGTTCGCAAAAGGTTGATGTTTAATTTGATGTTTGCCATACTATTCATTTACACATTATACACAGCCTATAGACCAGATACCCTTTGTTCATTACTGATTTGTTTGCTGACACTTGTAGTTTGGTTGAGAACAAGTGCCACCGCAATCCATTTACTCGCATTAACCGCATTGGCTTTTACACGGGCCGATGTGGCCTTGATATATGGTGTCTTTTGGGCATTTTATTGTAGAAAAAACTGGACCTATCTATTGCCCGGTATCATCATTCCAATTCTTATTCAAGTATTGTTACAAAAATGGATTTTCCCGGAAGCGGTGTATTATACCAAACCCATCATGTTCTGGGATAACTTAGGCGGATTCTACCTGCGTTACAATCCTGCGACGTACGGCATCGCGGCGACTATATTGCTGTTTTGGCGAGAAATCAGTGATTTTATTCGCGGAAACTGGAAAAGACACTGGGTTTTTTTTGGACTTTTCATTGCCTATTTTGCCTTGATTTTTGTGTTTGGCCGTATCAACGAATATCGCCTATACCTCCCGTTTGTGCCACTATTTTGGGTAGTTTTCCATAATAAAAGCGGCCTCCAAACATTCGTGTGGAAGCCGCTCACTGTTGATTGATTTCGATCTATTTGTCTGTTGATGCCTACTTCTTGGTGCGAGCTAACCGTGCTTTAGCCAAAGCCTCTTCGCGCGTAAGTTTGGGCGCGTTCGGGTCTCTTTTAGGCTTGGTTGGCTGACCTTTCGCAGCACGGTTTGCGGCTGCTGCTGCACGGGCTTTTTCCATCACCTCGGCGCGGGAAAGTTTAGGTGCAGAAGCCTTGGCGGCTTTTTCAGCGGCAACCTCTTCACTGCTGCGGCGGGCGCGTTTAGGGGCTTCCGGCTCGGCTTTTTTCGGTGCGGCAGCCGCTTTTGCTGCTCGATTGGCAGCAGCGGCAGCACGGGCTTTTTCCATCACTTCAGCGCGGGAAAGTTTCGGCGCGGCGGCCTTGGCGGCTTTAGCGGCAGCGACCTCCGGGTTTGCCTTACGACCGGGCTTGCCCTTTTCCACGACCACTTTTGGGGCAGCAGTTGAAGCTTTTGCTGCGCGGTTGGCGGCGGCGGCAGCGCGGGCTTTTTCCATTACCTCGGCGCGGGAAAGTTTCGGCGCGGCGGCTTTGGCGGCTTTGGCGGCAGCCACTTCCGGGTTTGCCTTACGACCTGGCTTGCCCTTTTCTGTAGCAGCTTTTGGGGGGGCCGTGGAAGCTTTAGCAGCGCGATTGGCGGCAGCGGCAGCCCGGGCTTTTTCCATTACCTCGGCGCGGGAGAGTTTCGGCGCGGCGGCCTTAGCAGCTTTGGCAGCGGCGACTTCTGGGTTGGGCTTGCGGCCTGGCTTACCCTTTTCTTTTGCAGCTTGTGGGGGCGCCATTGAAGCTTTAGCGGCGCGATTGGCGGCAGCGGCAGCACGAGCTTTTTCCATTACCTCAGCACGGGAAAGTTTCGGTGCGGCAGCCTTGGCGGCTTTAGCAGCAGCTACTTCAGCGCTGCTGCGACGGGGACGCTTGTCTTTTTCTGGTGCACTGGCGACTTTGGCGGCTGCTGGGCGGCCTCTTTTTTTCGGGGTGGTTACGACTATGGCTGAGACGTTTGCTGCGTCAGGCTTAGCAGATTTTTCAGCCGCACGGCGAGCTTGTTGTGCTTCTTTAATTTTAGCCTTGTGCGCTTCGCTCATAACCCGTTTTTGGGATTTGGCGCCAGCTTGTAAAGAAACATTGGCAATAGATTTATTCGCAGCTTCTGTTCCTTTTGTTTTCGAGGCTGCAGACTTCTTGCTCTCGGATGCTTTTTCAGTGTTGCCATCGGCCACTGCTTTAATATGCTCAAGGTGATGCTTGCTATGCCAAGCGTAGAGTGCGATGGCTTCACGGAGAGAAACAGTGCGTTTGCTATCTGGGTGGAAGTAGCCACGGTCGAGATCGTCGTCAGAAAGCGACATAAGAAAATCTACCCACCGGACGTGAAGAGCCGTAAGGAGTTTGAGCGAAGTTTTGGGCGATCCGTGTTTCGCATCTTCGGTTTCGGCCCAAAGATTTTCTTCGTAGGGTTTAATGATCGGGGCATTCTCGGTGACAGCAAGTTTGAAGCGCACATAAGCGTTCATGTGGCTGTCAGCGATGTGGTGTATCACTTGGCGAGCCGTCCAACCTCCAGCGCGGTAGGATTTATCAAGAGCGCCGTCGCGGAGTTTTTTTAGTACTTTTTTGAGGTCTTTTGGCAAACGGGCAAGGCTTTTTAT
>Ga0247843_1002327_pt1 | contig 35173 bp, 50 predicted proteins | sample LaCruzMarch2017__FD_192420 | JGI IMG/M metagenome (GOLD analysis project Ga0247843, IMG submission 192420) | Freshwater microbial communities from meromictic Lake La Cruz, Castile-La Mancha, Spain - LaCruzMarch2017_8m | ecosystem: Environmental > Aquatic > Freshwater > Lake | place: Spain... | reverse complement strand
CCTTGATCCGCAACGACAGAGGGGCGGGCATCGCAGGGCTCCAGACCGGAATCGGAACCCTGTTGTCGCGTCTTGAGACCCGCCTATGTAGTTGCGCGGACCCGCCTACCTAATCGTCGCCGAACAACTAGCAGCGGCCCCGGGCGCGTGTGAGCACCTGGTACTTCACTGAGCCGCTGATTGGGGTGCGGTGGCGGCTGCGGTGGGCAAACACCTCCTCGCCGCGCTGCTCGCGGAAGGCATCGAGGCGCTGGCGGCAGAGCTCCACCAGCACGTCGCGCTCGCCATCGCTCAACGCGTCGCCGCCGATCAGGCTGTCGTGGCCATCGCCATAGGCGGTGATGCCGTTGAAGGTGAACCCGGCCCACCATGCGCTTCCCAGGATTCGGCGGGCCACGTCCTGCGCCGGGGCCGGGCTGGCGGTTGCCGGGCGCCATGGCCAGGTCTGGCTCTGAGCGGCCCGTCAGGCCATCGCCCCTGCTGGGATCCCTTCTGGCTGTGCCGCCCCAGCCCCCCACCCAAGACTGATGACAAAAGGCACACAGGGCCTTAGGGTGTTGCCATGAAGCCCTTTCGCTGGAGCGCAGGCAAGAACGAGGTCCTTCAGCTTCAACGAGGCGTTTCCTTCGAGGCCGTGGTGGTCGCTATCGAATCCGGTGATCTGCTCGACATCGTTGAGCATCCGAACCAGGCCCGCTACCCAGGCCAGCGCATTCTTGTCGTTCTGATCTCCGGCTATGCCCATTTAGTGCCTTCTATCGGGGCCGACGATCACTTCTTTCTCAAAACCATCATTCCCAGCCGCAAAGCCACCCTCGCCTACCGCCCAGGAGACGCACCATGAACCCCCTTGATCACGAAGAGCAGGAGATCCTGGAAGCCTTCGAAGCGGGCACGCTCCGTTCGGTGGCTACGGCTGCCGAGCGCTCCCGCCTGGAAGCCTCCGCAAGGTCAACGGCCAGCAAGGATCAGCGCATCAACATTCGCCTCACCAGTGAGGATCTGGGCGCCTTGCGTGCCCGTGCCCTGCAGGAGGGCATTCCCTACCAGACCCTGATCAGCAGTGTCCTTCACAAGTACGTGTGCGGCAGGCTTCTCGATCGCCCCTGAGCGTGTGGAGCTTCGTGGTTTTGGGCGTGATGCGGCTGCCGCCAACCCGGCTCAGGGTGTGGCTGTGCCGCCCCAGTCCCCGACCCGTGCTCTCGTCGGTGGCGTGGACAAGGGCCCGTTGTTTTGAGGGTGGACGGCAGGCAGAAGGGAGAGAACCGGGATTCAACAGCCTGTCCCGAGGACGGGGGCTTTCTGCTTCAGAGATGCCCAAGAGAGCCGAAAAGGTATAGAATCAGCCCCGTATGGAGTTCGTGTTCGATCCGCACAAGAGTGCCTCCAGCCTTGCCAAGCACGGCATCGACTTCCTTGCTGCCCAGCAGCTCTGAAACGATTCGGAGCTCCTGGAGCTTCCGGCCCGCACCACCGGGGAGCCAAGATTCCTGGTGATCGGCAGGATTGGCCTCAAGCACTGGTCAGCCGTGATCACTTACCGCGACCAGAGCATCCGATTGATTTCCGTTCGGCGGTCCAGACCAGAAGAGGTGGAGCTCTATGAACAGTTCTGATTTCGATCAACGTTTCGATGCCGGCGAGTCCGTGCTTGAGGCCCTCGACCTCGGCGGTGCCCGTCGCCGTCGGCTGGAGCAGAAACGCGTCAACGTTGACATCCCTGTGTGGATGATCGATCAGCTCGATCGCGAAGCCAGCCGCCTCGGCGTCACGCGTCAGTCGATCATCAAGGTGTGGTTGGCGGAGCGGCTGGAGCAGCGGACGTCTGCTTGAACCCCGAGCTATGACTTCTATCCAGAAGGATGAGGCCGCACCCAAAAGGATCGAGCAGCGCAAAGCGGTCGCGTTGCGCCAGCCAGGCATCAGGCACGGTGATCAGCAGGTCCACATCGGAGGCCATCTCCTCGGGCCCTCGACCCGTAGCCGCAGGCTTCTCCGCAGGAGTACAGACGTACATCGGCAGCGGGAATCAGCTGGCGAATGCCGGCAACCATGCCCGCCAGCCTCGGCTCGATCGGTTTGGAGGCTGTGGTGGCAGTCATGACTCCATTCTGACGGCCACTGGCTTCGCCCGGTAGCGGGCACTCCATCGCTGCGGTCTGGATGAACGCGCGCAGGCCAAGGAAGGCAGCAGAGGGGCCGGTGGCCATGGAGTGATGCTGGCGGCTGCCGGGCGACCGGGCCAGGGTTGGTTTTGGGCGGCCCGTCAGGCAGGAGCTCCTGCTGGGATCCCTTCTGGTTTGGGCGTGATGCGGATGCAGCCAACCCGGCTCCGGGTGTGGCTGTGCCGCCTCAGCCCCTATGCCACCCCGCGGCCCCAGGCAACTGCAGCAGGTCGGCGAGGGGTGTCGTTCCCATCGCCCTCGACGGGGATGCAGTCCAGAATGGAGCCATGGCTGCCCCTTCGACCCAGGAAACCTCCCTCTCCCAGCGGCTCCAGGGCGCCCGTGAGCAAGTGCTGGCCGTGGCTCACCGCCATGGGGCCCGCAACCTGCGGATCTATGGCTCGGTGGCCCGTGGCCAGGATCGGCCCGGCAGCGACCTTGACCTGCTGGTGGATCTGGAACGGGGCTGTTCCCTGCTGGAGGTGATCGCTCTTCGGCAGGAACTGGAAGCTCTCTTGAATTGCCAGGTGGATCTGGCGGAAGCTGCGCAGTTGCATCCTTTGATCCGCGATCAGATCATTGCGCAGGCAAAGGCTTTGTGAGCAAGGATCTCCTTTACCTCACCAGCATTGCCGAAGCTCTTGAGCGCATCACTCTCTACTCCATAGAAGGCCGCTCAGCCTTTCTTGCTTCCACGCTTGTGCAGGATGGAGTGATCCGTAACTTGATCGTGGTCGGCGAAGCCGTGAAGAATCTGTCGGCGGATCTTCGCGAGTCCGAACCGTCCACTCCTTGGAAGTCCATCGCCGGCATGCGAGATGTCCTGATTCATGATTACTTGCGTGTGAATCTGGAGCAGGTCTGGGAAACCGTGGCGCGTGATCTCCCTCCCCTTGGTCTCACCGTTCACTCGCTGATTGAGCGGCATAGGAACGATTGAGCGCGAAGCCAGCATCGCCTACTGCCCAGGAGTCCCACCATGAGCCCCCTGGATCACGAAGAGCAGGTGATCCTGCCGCTCGCGGCATAGCTGCAGCAGCGCGTCACGTAGTGGCTGAGCCATGCTGGCCTTTGGCCAGGTAACGGCGTCGCTCAGTTCGTCGCCGCCGATCAGGCTGTAGGCGCCGTTGCCGTAGGGAGTGATGCCGTTGAAGGTGAACCCGGCCCACCTTGCGCTTCCAGGATCCGGCGGGCCACGTCGTGTGCGGGGGTCGGGCTGCGGCGGCCGAGCAGTTCCATGCGCATGAGCGGTTGGTCGATGGGGCTCATGCGCATGCGCTTGGCGATGGTCTCGCGCAGGCGCTCGTAGGCGGTGGAGGGGGGCGGGGGCATGGAAGAGCCCTCAGGCCTCAGCTTCGGAACCCGGCACGACCAACGCCTCCAACCGAGTCACGAGCTGCTTCACTTGGAGATTGAAGGCCTCCCGATCCAGCCCCAGGGGAGCGGGATCGGCGTCATAGCGGAACTGCACGGCGTAGACGGTGAGTTGAGCGAGCGCCTCCAGGTCGGGCCGCGGCTACTCCCTCGGCCTCCAGCAGCAACAGCAGTCGGCGCAGGTCATGGGTGAGAGGCGGGTCACCACCGAGCTGTAAGTACCAGGCTTTGAGCGCCTTCTCCACCGCCTGCTGCAACCAGAAGCCCCAGGCACCCTCCCGGAACACAACTGGATCGCTGGAGGCCTCGGCGGTCTCCAGATCGGCGATGGCGATCTTCAGCAGACCTTCCGGCTCAGAGAGCGCCATCCAGCAATCGCCCCTCCCGGAACGCCCTGCCGATCACGTGAATGCGCCACTGGCGGCGTTCCTCGCACTCCCGCTCGGAGTACAGCAGCAGATCCAGTGACATATCCGCTCGCGCCAGCAGCGCCCATAGCTGATTGAGCACCTCGAAGCGGTTGCGTCCCTCCAGCCAGTTATCCGGGGCCGTGATCAGCAGATCGATGTCCGAATCAGGGCCAGCGGTGCCCCGGGCCCTGGAGCCGAACAGACGAACCTCCGAGCCAGGAATCACGCCATGGATCACCGCCGCCATCGCCTGCAGGCGGGCATTGATCGGCAGCGCAAGCGGGGTGTTCATGCCCTGCATTCTGATTTCCCGCGCTCGGCGTCGCTCAGCTCATCGCCGCCGATCAGGCTGTAGGCGCCGTTGCCGTAGGGAGTGATGCCGTTGAAGGTGAACCCGGCCCACCATCCGCTTCCCTGGATCCGGCGGGCCACGTCCTGCGCCGGGGCCGGGCTCCAGGCCAGGGTTTGTTTTGGGCGGCCCGTCAGGCCATCGATCTTGCTGGAATCCCTTCTGGCGCGTCTATCCTTTCGTTTATACGCCTGAGTCCCATGGCTGCCACCCCTTCCCGCCAGGCCCTGCGCCGTTGGGGTAACAGCCTCGGCATCCGTTTGCCCGCCTCCATTGCCCGTGAGGCTCAGCTTCAGGTGGATCAGGCCGTGGAAGTCTCCGTTGTGGAGGGAGGCGTGATGATCCGGCCGGTGCAGCGACGCCTTTCCCTGGCCGAACGGCTTGAGGCCTACCAGCCCATGGCTGGCGAACCCACCGAGGCCATGGCCTTCCGTCCGGTTGGTGCTGAGGTCATCGAGTGAGTCCCCGCCCTGCCGTCCAAGGCTGGGTGCCCGATCGCGGCGACGTGATCGGGATCGACCACAACCCCCAGGCAGGCCGCGAGAGGAGGGATCACCATCCCTTTGCGGTGCTTTCCACCGCTTCCTTCCACACCACCGTGGGCCTGGTGGTGGGCTGCGCCATGACCACAGCTCCTTACAACCGTGGCTCCACCCTTGCTGTGGACCTGGGCCCCATCCCCGATCGGCCGGGTACCCACAGCTACGTGCTGTGCCAGCAACTCAAATCGTTCGACTGGCGCGCCAGGGGCGCTCGCCCGCATCCGGTCGGGCGATTGAACGACTCGCAACTGGAGGAGGTGATGGCGATTGTGGGGCAGATTCTGGGGTTGGTGGTCTGAGCCAGTGGCCTTCAGTTGAACCCATGGGGGTGGGCGAGACCGTGTGGCTTTGAAGGTTTCGAAAGGAGACGAAAAGGAACTGAATCAGCACCGTGGGGAGTTCGCCTTCGATCTGGCCAGGAGAGCCTCCAGCTTTGCCAAGCACGGCATCGACTTCCTTGCTGCCCAGCAGCTCTTGAACGATTCGGAGCTCCTGGAGGTTCCGGCCTGCACCATTACTGCGATCCGTGTGACGTGACCCTGAAATGGTTAATCGGATGCTTGAAGTTCAATCCGACGTCATTTTCCGATGGCATGAGTTTCCCGCCAGCTCATCTCAACACCCCTGTATCGAATGATTCAGCTCCACCGCCGCGTTCCATTCCGGCTGGTGCAACGCCAACCCATCGGCCCCATGCCGCCGCGGGATCACCAGGCTGTGCCCAGGCGTCACCGGATCGGCATCGGCGATGCACAGCTCCAGTTTGTTCTCCAGCAGCACCCGGCCGCTAGCCTCTAGCGCGCAGAACACACAGCCCGCCTCGCGCCTCCCATCGCTTGTCGGTATTGCAGCGGAAGCAGCGGGTCTGAACTCACTCGCTCCGGTTCTCTCAGGGAGGACCAGCAGTGCATCCAACCATGCCCCATGCCCGCCCCAGCCACGTGGCCCGGAACGGGGGCATGGGCAGCCGGAGCGGTGGGGCGGCATCTGCTGCTGGCGGGGCTGGCATCACCACGTCTTAGATGAAATAGGTACCAAAGCAGTCAACGTCTACGCCATGCCGTAGCGGCCATCTACGAACTCTCAGCTCACTGGAGATAACCGCCCGCCCGACCGTGGTGGAACGCGAAGACCTGGCAACTAGCTATCTACCAGTAGCTATCTGCCAGCCATGCTTGCGCTGGTGGATGGTCTGACGGACGGTCAGTTGTTGTTGCTCAGGTGATGGTAAAGGATGCATTGGTGAGCGCCAGGCCACTGGTGATAGTAGCGAAAGCAATGGATCCGAAGCCTCCAATGCCATCTCGATCATAAAGCAGGCTACCGGCGGCACTGTTGTACAGAATTCGCTGAGTTGCTGTAGTTGCGGCAGCACCGATGAAGAACGCGTTCGCAGCGAGGGTGCCGGTGGTGGTGAGAGCGGTGAACACGGAATTCTCCAGCTCGAACCTATCCCCCTGGGCGATGGAAAAATCGCTGACTATATCGCGGTTGGTGGCGGCGTTCAGGGGAGCATCGAAGCGGAAACGATCTGCGCCGGTACCACCAATCAGTATGTCATTGCCGGCACCACCGCTGAGGGTGTCGTTGCCGGCACCCGTGTTGAGGGTGTCGTTGCCGCCGCCGCCTTTGAAGCTGTTGGCCAGGTTGTTGCCGGTCAGGGTATCGGCGAGGCTACCGCCGATCACGTTTTCAAATGTTGAGACCGAGCCCAACGTGATGCGGTTGGTGGTGTTGACCACCTGGTTGGTGGCCAGGCCCAAATTCACGGTGACCGAGAGGGCGGTGGTGGCGCTGAAGTTCAGCGTGTCGACCCCACCGCCGGCCTCATTGAGCGTGTCGTTGCCCAGGGCCAGATCGGTATCGAAGCTATAGCTGTCATTGCCGGCACCGCCGATCAGGGTGTCATTGCCGGCACCACCGCTGAGGGTGTCGTTGCCGGCACCCGTGTTGAGGGTGTCGTTGCCGCCGCCGCCTGTGAAGCTGTTGGCCAGGGCGTCACCAACGACGGTGTCGCTGTTAATGGTGCCGAGCACGTCGGTGAAGTTCTGAACGAAGAAGCTGGCACTGCCGATGCCGGGGATGCCGTTGACCGTGAGGTTGTTGGTGGCCAGGTTGATGTTGAAGCTGGTGGCCTGCGGGCCGGCGACCGTGCCGTCGATGACGTTGGACTGGCCGAGCGTGCCGATGATGCGTTCCACCCCGGCAATGGTGTCGGTGCCGAGGCCGCCGGCCTTCTCGATCACGCCCTGCGACTTCAGCGTCACCCGCTGACCGAGGGTGGAGTAGTCGATGGTGTCTGATCCGATGCCGCCATTGATCAGGTCGTTACCGCTGCTACCAAGGATGATGTCGTTGTCGTTTAATTCGATGATGCCACGCAGGAAGACGAAGTTAGGGAGGTCGTTCCAGTCGCCCACACCGCTGAAATTGAATTGGCCGTAATCCTCATCGCCAAGATTGTTTGGTTCGCCGGCGGCCCAGTTGGTGTAAGTGACGGGGTCACCATTCACCCAAGTGAAAGTGCCTTCGCTTGCGGCATCCGCGAAGCCAATCCAAAACGATTCGCCGCTGCCACCGAAGCTATCGAGGAGAAACTGATTTTCGGCGGCGTCGTTGATGGCAACAAGATTGCCACCCAGGGCCTGGGCTTGGGCCTGGGCAGTGGTCCAGCTATCAGCTTCGCTGAGGATATAAAGATTGTTGTTGAAGCTGAAGACCGGGCCATCGAAACTACCGCCGTCCAGCACATCATTGCCGGAACCTCCATTAAGCACATCATTGCCGAAACTTCCATTAAGCACATCATTGTCGGAACCTCCATTAAGTACGTCATTGCCGAAACTTCCATTAAGCACATCATCGCCGGAACCTCCATTAAGGATGTTATCAGCCGTGTTGCCAGTGATGATGTCAGCAAAATTGCTGCCGATTACATCCTCAAAACCCTGCACCGTGACGCTCAGTGGCAAAGGGGCAGGGCTGCCATTGACCGTTACCAATCCTGTGGTCAGGTTGGTGTTTGTATCGGTTACGGTGAAACCACCAGCAGAAAGGGCACCGCTGAGATCGACGGTGTCGTCAGATCCTGAGCTGCCGATAATGGTTTCAATACTCACCAAGCTGTCCGTGCCGAGAGCGCCTTTGTTGAGCACCCCGAAAGCACCGAGGGTAACCGGACCACCCAGGCTGCTGTAATCGGCAGTGTCTGATCCGGAGGCCCCGTCGTAACTGTCATTGCCGGCGCTGCCGAAGAAGAAGCTGAAGTTGTCATCGCCGACGACGGTGTCACTGTTACTGGTGCCGCGCACATTGGTGAAGTTCTGGATGAAGAAGCTGGTACTGCCGATGCCGGGGATGCCGTTGACCGTGAGGTTGTTGGTGGCCAGGTTGATGTTGAAACTGGTGGCCTGCGGGCCGGCGACCGTGCCGTCGATGAAGTTGTCCAGGCCGAGCGAGCCGATGATGCGTTCCACCCCGGCAATGGTGTCGGTTCCGGACTGCTTCTCGATCACCCCCTGCGACTTCAGCGTCAACCGCTCACCGAGGCTGGAATAGTCGATGGTGTCGATGCCGCCGGCACCGTCATAGCTGTCATTACCACTGCTGCCGAAGAAGGTGTTGTCCCCCTGGATGCCGGGGACGGAACTGCCGGTGATGAAGTCGTCGTTGCTGGTACCGCGTACGTTGACGAAGTTCTTGATGAAGAAGGCTTGGTCGCCGATGAATGGAATGTTCTTCACCAGCAGGAGGCCGCCGTCGAGGTCGATCTCGAAGGAGGTGGGCTGCGGGCCGCCGGTGAAGCCGTCGATCAGGTTGATCTGGCCGGCGGCGCCGATGATGCGCTCCATGCCGGCGATGGTGTCGGTGCCGAACGGACCCTTCTCGATGATCCCCTGCGACTTCAGGGTGACCGCGGTTCCGAGCGCGCCGTAGTCGATGGTGTCGAAGCCGCCGAGGCCGTCGTAGCTGTCAGAGCCATCTGTGCCGAAGAAACCATTGCGGGCGCCGTCGCCTACGACGATGTCGCTGTTACTGGTGCCGCGCACATCGGTGAAGTTTTCGATGAAGAAGCTGGCACTGCCGATGCCGGGGATGCCGTTGACCGTGAGGTTGTTGGTGGCCAGGTTGATGTTGAAGCTGGTGGTCTGCGGGCCGGCGACCGTGCCGTCGATGACGTTGGACTTGCCGAGGGCGCCGATGATGCGTTCCACGCCGGCGATGGTGTCGGTGCCGAAGCCGCCGGCCTTCTCGATCACGCCCTGCGACTTCAGCGTTACCCGCTGACCGAGGCTGGAGTAGTCGATGGTGTCGATGCCGCCGGCACCGTCATAGAAGTCGTTACCACGGCTGCCGAAGAAGAAGTCATTAAATTCTCCGCCGCCAAAGATATCGTTGCCGTTAGTTCCTGCGAAACTTAAACTTAAAATTGTTGATGAAAGGTTGTAGCTTCCAATGTTAGAAGGGCTAACACCAAATGGGCCCGCATCAAGAAAGTTAAGTGCCACTTGTGGTCGCAGTAAAAACAATTTCTGAATTTAAAATAATAAAAGTAGTATCATCATTGAAAGCTAATTCAGCACCAATGCCATCGCGCAGGAAGAGAGTAGGATCACCCAGGCCGATGCCGTCGAGATTGAACCGATATGATACTCCAGCATTCAATTCGATGCTGAACCAATCGCGGTCTAAAGGATGGTCAACTACCCCAGAGTTACTGCCACCAACACTGACGCTGCCGATAGTGAAAATATCGCCAAAAAAACATCAAAGCCGGACATTTTTTTGATAGATTCGCTACAATGATATTTTACAGCACATTGGGTGCAGTGAATGTGTCGATGGATACAATCTGCGCCACTAATGCCTGCAGGCTTGGTTCGCATTAAGTTTGCCTAAGCCAAAGGAGTTGAAGCTTCCCCAGAGTTTAGAATAGTGATGCCCACTAGTTGAGCTGGGCTTTGGTCTTGGTTTAAGCCGCCACGAACAGCACGATGTTGGCGATCCGCTCCTGGACACTGGAGAAGCCGCCCCTCTGGGTGGTCCGACCAAACCAGCGCTCCACCTGATTGAGCCAGGAGGCGTAAGTGCGTGTGGAGAGCACGTAGAAGCGGGGCCGCTGGGCCAACCAGGTAGGGACCTTGTCGTGCTTGTGCGTGCGGTCGTTGTCAACGATCAGGTGTACCTCCAGATCTTCGGGGAGGGGCTTCTCGATCTGGCGCAGGAACCCCAGGAATTCCTGGTGCCATGCCTTTGCTTGCCCACTCAGCCAGGCGGAAGGAGCCAATGTTTAGGCACCTCATAAGGAGGTCACACATGGCCACGAATCTCGCGCTCGATCACGCCTTCCGTGTGCGTGGTGAGCCCACCAAGAAGGCCGCGGTGACCCGTGCCCTTCAGGAATTCATCGCCCGCCGTGAGCAGCGCCAGGTTGCCGACCTCTTCGGCAAGCTCGATTGGGACCCCGGTTACGACGTCAAGGCCGAACGGGACCGGCAGCGGTGAGTCTGCTGGTCGAGACCTCGGTCTGGTCGCTGGCCTTTCGCCGTGATGGCCAGCCCGGCGCGCCTGAGGTGGGCGCCCTCCGTGCTGCTCTTCAGGGTGCTGAAGGGTCTTCACCACCGGATTGGTGCTCCAGGAGGTCCTCCAGGGGTTTGCTAGTCCCAAAAACCGAGACCAGCTCGTGGAGCGCCTTTCCGCCCTCGCTTTCCTTCAACCCGACAAGCAGGACCACAGGGCAGCAGCCGAAATCCGCAATGTCTGCCGCCGCCGAGGGATCCAGATCGGCACCATCGACGCCCTGGTCATTCCACACTGCCAGCGCTACGACCTGACGCTGCTGACAACCGACAAGGACTTCCGGCCGCCCGCCTGAGACAATCCACAACCCCCGACCCCCAGGGACAGTCATGGCCGTTCTCGGCAGAGAGGCGATCCTGCAGGCGATCGAAGCGGGCACGATCGGGGTCACGCCCTTCGTTCCCGACCGACTGGGCCCCGCCTCCCTCGACCTCACCCTGGCCTGCACCTTTCGCGTCTTCCGCAAGGTGCACGAGGTGATCGAGGTGCGCGAGCACACCGACTACCGGACGCTCACCGAGAAGATCGTGGTTCCCGAGGGCGAGCACATCCTGATCATGCCGGGCGAGACGGTGCTCGGTATCACCCAGGAGCGGCTGCGCCTGGGCCCAGGTCTGTGCGGCTGGCTGGAGGGTCGCAGCCGCTTCGCGCGGCTGGGCCTGATGGTGCACATCAGCGCCCCCTTCATGGGCCCAGGGATCGACAGCCAGCAGGTGCTGGAGATGAGCAACTTCGGCCCCGCTCCCCTGGCGGTGCATCCCGGCACGGCGATCTGCCAGTTCGTGTTCCAGAAGCTGCTGGGCAGCGAGAGCTATGCCGGCAGCTTCGCTGGCCAGACGGCAGACTCCTTCTGAGACCCTCCTGGGTCCTCAGAAAATCCCCAGGGTTTTCTTCTTGCAGTAGCCGGCCCCGATGTTCATCCAGCCCGAGAGGCAGGGCTTGCCGTTGGTGGGCCTCACCTCGTAGTCGATGGGCGAGTTGCAGTGCTGCTTGAGGTCGTTGACATACCCAAGCGGGCACTGGTCGTAACCCGGAAGTTTGGGGATCCGCTTCTGGGCCAGGGCCGGCCCAGGGATCAGCAACGGCAGGGCCAGAAGACCGGCGGCCAGGGCGAGGGGTGGTTTCGGCATCTGGCGGCTCCCCACGTGTCCAGACCCTAGGAGTCGCTTGCCGGCAGCGCCTTTGAGACGACGGGCTCGTAACCGCGGGGCAGCAGGTTCCAATCGGCGTTGAAGACGTGCACCTGGCGGGTGGCCTTGCCTCCAGCTTCGAACGGCAGACCGGCATGGGCCCAGGCCAGGGCGCTTCCTGCCAGGTTGCGCACCTCGAAGCCCCGGCTCCGGAGCTCCCGGGTGTAGATCCCGCTGCGCAGGCCGATGGTGCAGTAGGGAACCACGAGCCAGGAGCGGTAGCGGGCGCTGTTGCGCTCGAAGTCCTGCTTCGTGATGGCCCCCGGCAGCATTGAGACACGCCGCTCATGCGGCTCGCGCACATCGACCAGTACCGCCGGCCTCCCTTGGGGTCGCGCCAGCCACTCGGCCACGGAGATCTCCGGCTGGCCGCGAAACAGCAGGAGCTTCATGCGCCCGTAGCGGCGCCCCACCTCGGCCGAAAGCTCGCTGTCCGTGGCGCCCGCGGCCGGCGCACCGCGGCCCACCGCGATCCGGTGGAGCGCCAGCCCAAGCCAGCGCAGGCCCGGGGATGTCATGGCGTGGCTTCTCCTGGCACCGGCAACGTCTGCGCTTGGCACCCAGACTGCCCCTGCACGACCTGCCCAGCGCGCGGGCACCCCCCACCCCAGCCATGACCGACCCAGCCCTGCCGCCGATCGCCGGCGATGAAGCGGAGATCCTCGCCCTGGTGCAGCAGCCCGGCCCGGTGGCTCTGCCCCGCACCAACCTGGATCTGGCACAGATCCGATCCGGGTTCGCCTGCGCACTCCACATGCACCAGCCCACGATTCCGGCCGGGGCGCAGGGCGAGCTCATTTCCCATCTGCAGTACATGTTCGAGCACCAGGGAGAGGGCGACAACCACAACGCCGAACCCTTTGCCCAGTGCTACCGGCGCCTGGTCGACCTGCTTCCCCAGCTGATTGGCGAGGGCTGCAACCCCCGGATCATGCTGGATTATTCCGGCAACCTGCTCTGGGGCCTGGAGCAGATGGGCCGGCTCGATGTGCTTGAGGCGCTGAAGCGGCTCGCTTGCGATCCCGCTCTTCAGCCCCATGTGGAGTGGCTCGGCACCTTCTGGAGCCACGCCGTGGCCCCCTCCACCCCGATCCCCGATCTGAAGCTGCAGATGCTGGCCTGGCAGCACCAGTTTGCCGCCCTGTTCGGGCGGGACGCCCTGGCGCGGGTGAAGGGCTTTTCGCCACCGGAGATGCACCTGCCCAACCATCCCGACACGCTGTTTGAATTCATCAAGGCCCTGAAAGAGTGCGGCTACCGCTGGCTGCTGGTGCAGGAGCACAGCGTTGAAACCCTGGATGGCAGCAGCCTGTCTCAGGAGCAGAAATACCTTCCCAACCAACTCGTGGCGCGCAACTCCAGCGGCGCCGAGGTGTCGATCACGGTGCTGATCAAGACCCAGGGCTCCGACACCAAGCTGGTGGGCCAGATGCAGCCCTGCTACGAGGCCCTGGGGCTTGGCCGCCAGGTGCTCGGGGCCACGACGGTTCCCTCGCTGGTGTCGCAGATTGCCGATGGTGAGAACGGCGGCGTGATGATGAATGAGTTCCCCTCCGCCTTCCTCCAGGCCCATCACGCCATCGCCTCCCGGGACGGTGAGCAGGCCACGGTGGCGATCAACGGCACGGAATATCTGGAGCTGCTGGAGGCCGCCGGTGTGTCCGCCGGCGACTTCCCCAGGATTCAGGCGGTGCAGCAGCACAGGCTCTGGCAACAGCTGGGCGGCGCACCCACCGCATCGGCCACCCCGGAGGCCACTCCTGAAGCCACGGCGTCGGCTATCGCCCAGCTCCAGGCCAGCGATCCAGCCTTCTCAATGGCTGGCGCCTCCTGGACCAATGACCTCAGCTGGGTGGAGGGCTACGCCAATGTGCTGGAGCCGATGAACCAGCTCAGCGCCCGCTTCCACCAGCTGTTCGACCCCCTGGTGGCCGAGGATCCTGGCGTGACCCGGACCCCCCGCTATCAACGGGCCTTGCTCCACCTGCTGCTGCTGGAAACCAGCTGCTTCCGCTATTGGGGCCAGGGCACCTGGACCGGTTACGCCAGCGAGATCCACCGGCGTGGTGAAGCGGCGATGGTGACCCCCTGACCGCCCCGATCAGTTCTGATCGTTCTCTTCTGACAACCCTTCCGCGAAGGGCTCCACTTCCGGGAAGTATTTGGCCATGCAGGCATTGCAGACGCCATGGGAGAACTCCACGTTGTCGTGGCTCTTGATGAAGGCCTCAACCGTCCCCCAGTAGCCCTGATCGTTGCGGATGCCCTTGCAGTAGGAGCAGATCGGGATCAGCTGCTCCATCACATCGAGGCGCTGCAAGGCGCCGGCGAGCTGATCAGAGACACGTTTCAGTTCCAGCTGCATCACCACCTGATGGGCCAGGGTCTCCAGAGATCGGATCTGCAGGGCGCTGAGTTCCCGGGGCCGTCGATCGATGACGCAGAGCGAGCCGATCCGGGCGCCCGACGGGGTGCACAGCGGCACCCCCGCGTAAAAGACGATGTTGGGGTCGCTGCAGACCAGGGCGTTGTCGCGGAAGCGTTCATCCTCCCGGGCATCCTTCACCACCAGGGTCCGGTCGCCGAGGATGGCGTGGGCACAGAAGGACACATCCCGGCTCGTTTCGCTCACCTCCAGGCCGACCTTGGATTTGAACCACTGACGATCGGCATCCACCAGGCTGATCAGGGCGATGGGCACCTCGCACAGCTGGGCGGCCAGAAAAGTGATGTCGTCGTACGACTGCTCGGCGTCGGTATCGAGGATGCGGTAGTCCTTCAGGGCCTCCAGGCGTGCCGCCTCGCGGGGAGCCACGTTCGCGGGCATGGGCAGCCTGATCACCTGATCAAACGTTCGCAGGGTCCCGTGATGGTCCGGACGGCGGTTCACATCTCCTCATCCCGTCCGGGGACGCTCCCACTGCCGAGACGCTCCCCTCCACCGGCCCCTGGCCAGCGCCGCGCGTGCGAGCCTTGGCCCAGGACAGGACCACGCCAACGAGATCCATGGGCTTCGGCCTTGCCCCCTTACCCCTTGCCCCGGTCAAGGGCCTGAGGCTGCTGGCTGCCCTGGCGCTGATGCTTGCCTGCGGCGGCTGTGGCGGCATCGCCGTCGGCCCCGACAACCTCTACATCTCCGTCGAAACCAGCACCAAAGACGGCAGCACCTCCGAACTGGGGGACAACCGCAACATCAGCAGGACCCTGATCGAGAGGTTTCAATCCCTCAATCCCGGCGTGGCTGTGCACATCAGGCACTTCCCAGCGGGGGAGCTCGTCGCGGCCACCCGGTTTCGTGACGGCCGTGGCCTGGGCCCGGACCTGATCGTGAGTCGCGTGATCACCGCCCTGCAGCTGCATCAGCAGGGGCTGACCAGCGACGTGGGCCTGGATCCAGTCGCCCGCAATCGGCTCGAACCGCGCTTTCAGAACAGTTTTCGCATGGGCTCCAAGGCGTTCGCGGTGCCGTTCCTGGCCCAACCGCAGGTGGCCTGTTTCGACCGCCGCCGCCTCAGGCAACCGCCCGGCAGCGTCGACGCGCTGCTGGCCCTGAGTGCCAAGGGTCTGCGGGTGGGCCTGCCCATCACCGTCGGCGAACTGTTCTGGACCACCACGGCCCAGGGGGCCGGCCCCGCCGTGGCCCAGCTGCTCAATGGACCACCGGCGGGGGAGGGCGCCACCCTGTCGGCCGCCGACCACCGGGCGCTGGAGCGCTGGATCGGCTGGATCTACGACGCCAGCCTGCAGCAGAACGTGTCCTTCTCCGACGACCCCTTTGAGCTGGTCCAGCAACTGGAGCGGGGCGAGCGCGACTGGATCAGCTGCAGCAGCCTCTGGATCGACAGCCTGCGGCAACGGATGGGTCCGAACCTGGGGGTGTCGGTGTTGCCGGGCGGGGCCGACACCCCGGCCATGCCGGTCACCCGGCTGCTGGTCTGGAGCTTCGGGCGCCATTCGAGTGCGCGGCAGAGGCTTCTGGCCGAGCGGTTCGTGGCCTTCTCGCTCAACGAGGTGACGCAGAAGCAGCTGATGGTGGCGGTGCCGGGCAACCTGCCGGTGAATCCCAATGTGATGATCCCCACCCGCAGCTCGGCCCTGATGGCCGCGCTCGCCTTCAGCCTCGACCGTTCCCGCATGTTTGAGTTTCGCGATCCCGACGCGTCCATCGCTCGGGGCGATCGGCTCGAATCGGTGCTCAAGAAGGTGGTGCAGGGGGAGCTGCCGCCTGAGCCGGCCATTGCCCAGCTGCTGGCCCCGATCCCATGAACCAACTGCTCTACGAGATCGTCGGCTGGCTGGGGTTCCTCAGCCGCCCGGTGGTGTTGGTGCAGTGCCTCACCACCGCCGGCTTCGCCCTGGCCTACGCCCTGTGGCTGCGGCCCCGGCTGAAGGCCCGCCGGTATCGCGTGTCGGTGCTCGCTGCGCTGGCTCTGTGGTGCGTGCTGCGCCTCAACGGGCTGGTGATCGAGCGGCTGGGCTATCCGGGCGACCTGGCGACCTATTTCGCCCAGGTGTGGGGAGCCTGGGTGCTGCTGGCCGTGATCCGGCTGCTGCTGCTGACGCGCTGTCCCGCCAAGCAGATCCAGCTGCTCTACAGCCGGATCATCCAGCCCCTGTTCGTGCTGCTCGTGGCGGGCTCGCTGGTGAACCAGCTGGCCTCCCTGCGCGATGTGGCCGAGATTCCCCTGTTCCCCCTGTTCGGTTCGCCGCTCACCACCAGCAACCTGTTCCTGCTGCTCACCATTCCCTACTTCCTGGTGGCGTTTTCCGCCATTCCCCTGGTCTGGCTGGGGCACCTCCTGCAGCGGCTGTTTCACTTCTCCCATGGCACCCGCGCCGCCGGCACCCTGGTGCTGCGCTACCTGCTGGTCGCCGTCGGGGTGCTGTGGCTGATGCACCGGGTGGGCCTCAACACCAGTGCCATCGCGGCGATCGCCGGGGGGCTTTCGGTGGGCATCGGCTTCGGCGTCAAGGAGGTGTTCTCGAACTTCATCAGCGGCCTGTGGCTGTTGTTCGAGGGGTCGGTGCGGCCGGGATCGGTGCTGTTCATCGATGGCGATCCCTGCGAGGTGCGCAGCCTGGGCCTGCGGGCGGCGGTGCTGTGGCGCAACCGCGACAACGCCGAACTGTTGATCCCCAACCAGACCTTCTTCACGGCCACCACCACCACCTACACCGGCAGCGACAGCCTGCGGCGCAGCGCGGTGGAGATCGGCGCCGCCTACCGCCACGACCCGGTGGTTGTGATCGCGCTTCTGGAGGAGGTGGCCCGCGCCACGGCCGGGGTGCGGCTCGACCCCGCTCCGCGGGCGTTTCTGGTGGGGTACGGCGAGTCCTCGATCGACTATTCCCTGCGCTACTGGATTGATGACCCGCTCGGAAACCTCTCCATTAAGAGCGCCGTCAGTCAGGCGATCTGGCACGCCTTCTCGGCCAACGGGATCGAGATCCCCTTCCCCCAGCGGGTGATCCATCCGCCCAACGATTCGGACGGGCCGACGCCAGCCGCGCCAGCTCCCCATCAGGATTGAGCCCACCGGTCGCGGCTGCCAGCGGCGCTGCAGGATCTCAGCCACACCATCAGCTGGGCCGAACTCGATCGCCACGCCGCAGCAGCTCTGGAGCCTGCTCTGGGACCTGCCCGGCGAGGGCGCCGATCCGGCCGCCCTGGGCTTCCTCAGCGCCGTGTTCTCGATCCTGTTCGGCGATGGCGACCCCAATCGCCGCCTTGAGCCGCAGCGCCTCGTGTACGGCAGCGGCCGCAGGGTCTCGCCGGTTCGCCAGGAGAGGTGCCGCGTGGTCTGGTTGCCCGCAAGCCGTCCCCAAGGGGCCACTCCCGAACTGAGCCGCCAGCGAGATGGACCCCAGCCTTGTGGCCGCGATCACCAGGCCCGAGCAACCGGGAGATCCGGACGATCACCGCGCCAGCTGCCACCGCTTCTCCAGCTAGCGAAGGCACCCCATCGCCGATCCACTGTTGATCACGGGCCTTCGTCCAGGTCGTTGATCAGCACGATGCGGTAACGGGCTTTGCCGGCGCGGAGATGGTCGAAGGCGTCATTGACCTTCGACATGGGGAAGATTTCGGTGGTGGGCGCGATGCCGTGGCGGCAGCTGAAGTGAAGCATCTGATCGGTTGTCGCCGGGCTGCCGAGGGGGGAACCGGAGAGGCTTTTCTGGCCGAGAATCAACGGAAAGGCGCCCATGGCCATCGGTTCGGGAACGGCTCCCACGGTGTGCAGCCGGCCCTTGGGTTTGAGCGCCGCGATGTAGGTGTTCCAGTCGAGATTGGCGTTGGTGGTGTTGAGGATGAAGTCGAAACTGTTCGCCGCCCCGGCCAGGTCTTCCGGGTTGCGGGAGTTCAAGGTGCGATGGGCGCCGAGTTGGAGGGCTTCCTCGCGTTTGGAGTCGCTGGTGGTGAAGGCGGTGACGTCGCATCCCCAGGCGCGCAGAAACTTGAGGGCCATGTGGCCGAGGCCACCGATGCCGATCACGGCGACACTGTCGGTGGGTTTGATGCCGAGCTCCACCAAGGGGTTGAAGACGGTGATGCCGCCGCAGAGCAGGGGGCCGGCCTTGCTGGCATCCAGACCTTCGGGCAAAGGAAGAACCCAGGTCCAGTCGGCCCGTACGCGGGTGGCGAAGCCGCCGTGACGTCCGACGATGGTGGCTTCGGCCTTGAGGCAGAGGTTCTGGTTGCCGGAGAGGCATGACGCGCAGGCGCCGCAACTGCCGGAAAACCAGCCGAGCCCAACGCGGTCGCCGATGGCCAGACGCTTGGTGTGTTCCCCGAGGGCGACGACGCGCCCGATGACTTCGTGGCCGGGAACGAAGGGATAGGTGGTCATGCCCCAGTCGTTGTCGAGCATGGAGAGATCGCTGTGGCAGATGCCGCAGCTCTCGACGGCGATTTCAACCTGTTCGCTGCCGAGCGGACCGGGGGTGTATTCGAAGGCTTGAAGGGGTTGTTTGGCGCCGAAAGCGGCGAGGGCTTTGATGGGCGTGGTCATCGATGGGGGGGCCGGCAAAGGCTGGTGTTCGGGTCCGCGCTCAGGGCAACGTGAAGCCGGAGGTGTTCAGGTGCTTGAGGTCGAGCATGACCACCGTGATCCAGACCAGCAGGGCCAGGCCACCGAGTGAGCCGATCACGGCCACCAGGCCCACGATCACTGACCTGGAGGAACCGCTGTCGTTCGGCACGGGTATGGAACAAGCTGCTGCCACTGTCCCATGGCCAGGCCAGGGCCGCGCCGGCTCCCTCACCCGATCGCCTCGGCGGCCTCGCCGGCATCGGCCAGAACCAGCCGCAGCAGCACCGGTGCCAGGAAGGTGGTGCCCATCACCATCAGCAGGATTGCCGCCTCCAGCGACGGCCCCAGTACCCCGGTCTGGGTGCCCAGCCCCAGAAAGATCAGGCCCACCTCGCCGCGGGGCATCATCCCCAGCCCCACCGCCAGCCGGTTGGTAGGCCCTCTGCTGAGGTAGCTCCAGCCGGCCGCCACCTTGCTGACCACGGCGGCCGCCAGCAGGAAGCCCGCCATCACCAGACCCTCGTGATTGGCCGCATCGAAGGGGTTGAGCACCGAGAGGTCCATGCCGCTGCCGATCAGCACGAAAAAGACCGTGGCGAACAGGGCCACCAGCGGCTTCACCGCCTCCTCGATCGCGTGCCGGTGCCGGGAGGCGCTGAGGATCAGGCCACCGGCGAAGGCCCCCAGGGCCGCCTCCAGGCCGAAGGCCTGGGCGGCGAAGCAGGCCAGCGACAGCACCAGGAAGGCCGCCACCACCACCTCGCCCGGGGCCTTGAGGCGATCGAGCAGCCAGTCGAAGGGGGGGGCGGCGGTGCGGCTGAGGAACAGCGCCACCACCACGAACACCGCGGCCGCGGCGATCAGCTTCAGGATCGGACCGAGGCTGAAGCCTTCGCCGCCCGCCAGGGCCACCACCACGGCCAGGATGACGATGCCGAGGATGTCATCGAGGACGGCGGCGCCGATCACCGTCTGCCCCTCCCGGGTGCGCAGGAACTTCAGCTCCCCCAGCACGCTGGCGGTGATGCCGATGCTGGTGGCGGTCATGGCGGCCCCGGCGAAGATCGCCGGCAGCAATGGCACGCCGAACAGGAACTGCAGGCCGAAGGTGCCCAGGGCAAAGGGCAGCACCACTCCGGTGAGCGCCACCGTGATCGCCTGGCCCCCCACCGCCATCAGTTCATCCAGTTCGCTCTCCAGGCCGGTGAGGAACAGCAGGGCCAGCAGACCGATCTTCGCCACCGCCTGCAGGTTGGTGAAGTTGTGGTCGTAGATCTCCTGCACCTGGTCGGGGCCCACGTGGGCCAGGGCCGCGATCGTGCCCTCGGCGAAGGCATTCAGCTGGCCGCCCAGCTCCGGGGCCAGGATCAGGTGCAGCCCCGAGACGCCGATCAGTACCCCCGCCACCAGCTCCCCGAGGATCGCTGGCAGGCGAAAACGCACCATCAGTTCCGCCAGGGCCCTGGCGGCGAACAGGATCACGATGAAGCGGCCCACCTCGATCAGGGTCTCGGCCGCTTCGATCTGATGGCCCCCGGTCGCGAGCAGCAGGGAGGACATGTCCATGGCGGGCCGGCCGTGAGGATGGCGAAATCCTTTCACCCCTTGCCGGAGACCGGGCCAGGAATCAGCGGATCGGGATCAGCGGATCAGGATCCGCGCTTACGGCGAACGGCGGGTGTCGGCCCCAGCAGACTGGGGGGCCAGCCGGGCCCGGAGCCTGCAGCAATGGCCAGGTTCAGGCGAACAGCCCGGCAGCCCAGCCGGCAGGGCCGGCTCCGGCCCGGCGAGGGTCCGCCGGAGAGCCGGCCGGCGATCTCCTGGGGTGTGGTCGTGGCGGTGGGTCTGCTGCTGGCCGGGGTGCCGATGCTGCTCTTCAATCAGCAGCACTCCGGCGATCCGCTCAAGATCCGCCGCGAACTGCGCAAGTTCTGAGCCCGACGCCCCGTGACCCTGTTCCGCCGCCGCCGCCCGCCCGGCCGATCCGCTGCCGTCCTGGAACCCGGGGGCGGCCCGGGACGGCATCCTCGGCTTCGTCCGCCAGACCACGGACCCGGCCAGCCCCCGCTTCGTGCCGCCCGCCGAGCGCATCGCCACCTTCGACCAGGACGGCACCCTCTGGGTGGAGCAGCCGGTGTACCCGCAGGTGCGCTTCATCCGCGAACGGGTGCCCGGGGCGGCGACCACCCGGGCGGAACTGGAGCGGCTGGCCGCCACCGCCCTCAGCGGCATGCCCCTGGAAACCTTCCGGGCCGATGTGCGCCAGTGGCTGGCCACGGCCCGCCACCCCCGCTGGCAGCGCCCCTACACCGAACTCACCTACCGGCCGATGCAGGAGCTGCTCCGCTATCTGCGTGCCAACGGCTACAAGACCTACATCGTCACCGGCGGCGCCACCCGTTACGGCTACGACAGCCAGGGCCGGCCCTTCCTGACCAAGGAGCCCCGGCTGCTGCTCAACGACAACGACGCCGGCAAGCCGGAAGGCATCCAGCTGATGATCGGCCGGCGGCCCACCGCCGCCTTCGGCAATTCCACCGGCGACCGGCAGATGCTGGAGTACACCAGCTCCGGCGACGGGCCGCGACTGTCGATGCTGGTGCTGCACGATGACGCCCGCCGCGAGTATGCCTACGGGCCGGCCCTGGGGTTGCCGAACACCAAGGTGGGGCCGTTCACCCAGGGCCTCTATGCCGAGGCCGCACGGCAGGGCTGGATCGTGATCAGCATGAAGAACGACTGGAGGCGGATCTTTTCGTTCGACCAGTGACTGGCGAACCTTGATGGCCCCGATCCCCACTGCGCTCTAGGGTCGAAACCAGTCGATCCGACGCCATGAAAGCCCTGGCCGTTTCCCTGCTCACCGCCTCGCTCGCCCTCGGTGCCGGCTCCGCCGCCCAGGCCCAGCAGCGCTGCACTTTCCTGCAACCGATCGGTGGCGATGGCACCACCCCGATCGTCTCCAAGCGGGTCGGGGCCGCCAAGCTGATCGGCAAGGAGAACTGGAACACCGATTTCATCGTCAACCAGCCCTACAGCAGCTTCAAGTTCTTCTTCACGGCCAACTCCTCCGACGCCAACGCCAAGTACCCGGTGACTGGCTTCATGAAGTTCAGCGATGGCAGCAATCTGCAGGTGATCAACGACGTCATGAACCCGCCGATCGGCACCGGGCGGATGTTCGGCCCCTTCCCCGCCATTCCGGGCAAGCAGGCCAGCCAGATGAACTTCAAGGTGGGCGCCAGCAGCGACCCCGGTGCCCTGGGCTTCAGCTACCGGATCTCGGTGCAGGGCTGCCAGTAGGCCCCACTGCGATGCTGCTGCCCCTGCTGCTGGCCCTCTCCCCGGCACCCGGCCCGGTGATCACCAACGGCCCCGTGGTGGCCGTGCTGGAGAACCGGCGCCAGCCGAAGCCCGATGGCCTGGATGAGGTGCAACCCGTCGCCACCGTCCGGGTGGTGGGGCAGGTGGTGGGCCAGCTGATGGGGGCCCTGCGGATCGGCCCCGGCACGATCGATTCGGTGCTGCAGGTGGTGGAGATGGATCCGTCCAATCCCTACCCGGAGGTGCTGCTCTCCTCGTTCACCGGAGACGCCCACTGCTGCAACGACACCCGGGTGCTCACCAGCAGCCCCGACGGCCGCCGCTGGTTCGAGGTGCGCCGCGATCCGGTGAACGGCGGACCCAGTGGCGTCAGCGATCCGCTGGGCAACGGCCGCTACCTGCTGGTGGACGTGGACAACCGCTTCCTCTACCAGTTCGCCAGCTACGCCGGCAGCAGCGCCCCCAGCCAGATCTGGCAGCTGAACGGCCCTCGCTTCCGCGACATCAGCCACCAGCCGGCGGTGTTGCCCCTGCACCGGCGCCGCTTGCAGGAGATGGAGAGCTGGTTCCAGCAGCCGGCTGACCAACGCACGGAGGCCAATGGTTTCCTGGCCGCCTGGGTGGCCACCAAGGCGCTGGTGGGGGAGTTCGACAGCGGCTGGCGGCGGATGCTGGGCCTCTACGACCGCCGCTCCGACTGGGGGCTGACCTCCTGCGAGGCCGGCTACAACGACAAGGGGGAGTGCCGGCAACCGGAGAAGCGCTACGCCGACTTTCCCGCCGCGCTGCGGGCCTTCCTGCGCCGAACGGGCTACCTGCCTGCGGCCGCCCAGCTCAGCCCAGGAAGGTCATGGTCAGGCTCACCAGGGCCAGGCCGGTGAGGCCGGTGGCGGTCAGCAGTCCGATGGATCGGTGCATGGGCGTTTCCCTCATCGGCAGAAATCTAGAGCAATCCTTAAGACGCGCAATCGCTCCGGCCTGGCCCGCTGCAATCCGTCATGGAGCCGAGCCTCGCGGTGGTCGCCCCGCCCCTGCCAGGCTGGCCCCCCCCCGGCGACGCACCATGGCGGGCGGCCCCACCATCGCCCTGGCCCTGGAGGGCCAGCTGCGCCTCGATGACCAGCCCGCCCTGCACCGGGCCGTCGACCTGGCCCGGCGAAACCCTGGTGCGCGTCTGCTGGTGCTGGCCTGCCGGCCGCCATCCCAGCGGCTGAGGGGCCCCCACCAGCGACGCCTGGAGGCCCAGGCCCTCGCCTCACTCCACACCCGCCTGGCGGCCCAGGGCGTTCCCCTGCTCCACCACCCCTGGCACACCACGGCGGCCGCCCTCGCCGCGCTCGGCCCCCTGGTGCAGCCCACGGCGGTGCTGCACGCCAGCGAAAGCCGCCTGTTCGGCACCTGGCCGGTGGCGGCCGAGCGTTTCCCCAAGGTGTTCAGCCCGTTCCGGCGCGGCCTGGAACGCGACCCGGAACCGCCCCTGCCCCCACCGGATCTCGCCGGCCTGGGGGACGCCTGGGACGACCTCCCCCGCCCCTGGCTGGCGCCGCCCGCCGCCCCGCCTGCGTCCGCTGGCGCCGGGGGAGATCCCCGCAGCGCCTTCCCTTTCCCCGGCGATGAACCCACGGCCCTGGCCCGGCTGCAGCACTACCTGTTCGGCTCCAGCGGGCTGCGCGACTACAAGGCCACCCGCAACGGCCTGGCGGGGACGGAGTTCTCCGCCAAGTTCTCCCCCTTCCTGGGGGTGGGCTCCCTGTCGGTGCGGCGGATCTGGCAGGAGGTGTTGCGGTATCAGGAGCTCCACGGCGCCGACGAGGGCTCGGTGTGGATGCAGCAGGAGCTGCTCTGGCGCGAGTTCTTCCTCTGGTCGGAGCAGCACCACGGCGACGCCTTCCATGCCCCCGGCGGCCTCCAGAACCGCACACCCGACTGGGTGGAAGACCGGGAACGCTTCGTGCGCTGGACCCGCGGCGATTCCGGCCATCCCCTGATCGATGCCCAGCTCAGCGAACTGCTGGCCACCGGCTACCTCTCCAACCGGGGCCGCCAGTGGGTGGCCTCCCACTTCGTCAACGAGCTGCGGCTGCCCTGGACCTGGGGCGCCCGCTTCTTCGAGTGGGCCCTGATCGATGCCCACCCGGCCCTGAACACGGGCAACTGGGCCTACCTGGCCGGTGTCGGCTCCGACCCGCGCAGCTTCGGCGGCAGCCCCCGCCGCTTCGATCTGGAGCGCCAGGTGGGCCTCTACGACCCCCAGCAGAACCACCGCCAGCTCTGGAGTCGAACCCCGTGACCCTCACCCTGATCCTGGGCGACCAGCTCCACCCCGACTGGCTCAGTCCCTCGCCGCTGCAGCTCGCCCCCGGCCAGCGGGTGCTGATGGTCGAGGACCTGGCCGTGGCCTCCACCTGGCGGTACCACCGCCTGCGGCTGCTGCACACCTTCGTGGCGATGCGCAGCTTCCGCGAGGCGCTGCTGGAGCGAGGCGTGGCGGTGCGTTATTGCGAGCTGCCAGCCTCCCAGGAGATGCCGTTCTGGCAGCGCCTGGCGGCCGAGCTGGAGGGCGCGCCGGAGCCCGGGGGCTGCGAGCTCCGGGTGGCCGAGGTGGCCGACCGCAACTTCGAGGCCCGGCTGCAGCGCTTCTGCGCCGACCAGGGCGTGCGGCTCAGCGTGCTGCCTTCGCCGGCGTTCCTGGAATCGGTGGCCGAGAGCCGCAGCTGGTTCGAGGGCCGTCGCCGGCCGTTCATGAAGACCTTCTACGAGCGCCAGCGGCGTCGCCTCGGCCTGCTGGTCGAGCCCGACGGCTCCCCCACCGGTGGCCGCTGGAGCTTCGATGTGGAGAACCGCCGCAAGCTGCCGAAGGGTTACGTGGAGCCCACCCTGCCGGCGGTACCGGCCAGCCCCCACGAGCCGGCGGTGCGGGCCCTGATCGCCCGCCATTTCGCCGATCACCCCGGCGCGCTGGGGCCCCTTTGGATCCCCTTCGATCAGGCCGGGGCAACGGCCTGGCTGCAGCGGTTCCTGGCCGAGCGCCTCGATGGCTTCGGGCCGTTTGAGGACGCCCTCAGCCGGCAGCACGTCACCCTGCACCACTCCCTGCTGTCGCCCCTGCTCAACATCGGCCTGCTCACCCCTGCGGCGGTGGTCGCGGCCACCCTGGCCCACGCGGCGGCGCGGCAGGAGCGGGGCCAGCCGGTGCCGATCGCCTCGCTGGAGGGGTTCCTGCGCCAGGTGATCGGCTGGCGCGAGTTCGTGCGCGGCATCGACCGGGTGCACGGCGAGCGCCAGGCCAGCGCCAACTTCTGGAACCACCAGCGCCGCCTGGCCCCCTGCTGGGACGACGGCAGCAGCGGCCTGCCGCCCCTGGATGCGGCGATCGAGCGGGTGAATCGCCTGGGCTACAACCACCACATCGAGCGGCTGATGGTGATCAGCAACCTGATGCTGCTGTGTGAGATCCACCCCGGCGAGGTGCACCGCTGGTTCATGGAGCGCTACCTGGATTCCTACGAATGGGTGATGGGCCCGAACGTCCACGGCATGGGCCAGATGAGCGATGGCGGCCTGTTCGCCACTAAGCCCTACATCGGCGGCTCCAATTACATCCTCAAGATGGGCGACTACAAAAAGGGCCCCTGGTGCGAGATCTGGGACGGCCTCTACTGGCGCTTCATCGACCGCCACCGCGCCTTCTTCCAGGCCAACCCTCGCCTCTCGATGATGGTACGGATGCTGGAGAAGATGGATCCCCAGCGGCGCGTGGCTCTGGAGGTGGCTGCCGAGGGGTTCCTGGCCCGCGCCACCCGTTAAGGGGCCTTGGGAACGAAGGCACGAGGCGCCAGGTTGAGGTGGCGGATGCGCTGGACAAAGCCGCGGTCGTCGAAGGAGGCGAGCGTGTCGCAGCCACGGCAGCTGGCGTGATGCAGGGCATCGGCGAAGTCGAGCCCGGCGCGCAGCCCGGCGACGGCCTGCTCCAGGGCTGGGCGATCTTCCGCGCTTAGGCCGGGGTGGGCCAGCAGGTGGTCGAACACCAGCAGCACCTGCTCGGCCGCGAAGCCGTAGTACCCCCGCAGCACCCACTCCAGCTCCAGGGCCACGGTCTTGGGCAGGAACAGGGGTTGCCCCGACTCGATCAGGACCCGGGCCGCCTGGCGCTGGCGTTCGGTGGCGGCATCGGCCCCGTCTTCTGCGACGAAGTAGCGGGCCAGCACGTTGGTGTCGAGGCCGATCACGGCGCCAGCAGGCTGGCCGGGTCGAAATCCACCGGCACCGGAGGGCGAGGGCTCCTGAGCAGGCCGAAGCCACTGGCCGGCAGTGGTTGCTCCGGCTTGCAGGAGCGCACCTCGATGTGATCGCCCACCAGCTGGAAGCTGACGCGACCGCCCCGGGCCAGGCCGAGTTGCTGACGCAACGCCTTGGGGATGGTGACCTGTCCCTTGCTGGTGATCGAGCTGGTGGCGGCCTCTCCAGCTGGCATCGTCACCGCCTCCTGAAGGTGAGTCTTACCTGGTAAGGATAAATCGATCCGCGCTGATCGGCGAGCATGGTCTCGCCCTGAGCCACCCCCTGCCCGTGACCGCCTCCGCTGCTGCCGCTGCCGCCCAGCCGCCTGCCCCCGCCCTGCTGCTGGAGAGGCTGGCGGCGGTGGAGGGCATGGGCCGCGGCCGGCGGCGGCTGGTGCTGCTGTTCAGCCAGCTGGGTGATTTCGACAGCCTCGAGTACGCCCAGGCCCTGGTGCCGGTGCTGCCGCAGCTGGAGGCCGCCGGCATCGCCGTGCTGGCGATCGGCATCGGCGACGCGGCGGGGCGCGAGCGCTTCTGCGCCTTCACCGGCTTCCCGCCCGATCGGCTCCTGGTGGAGGCTGAGCCGGATCTGCACCGGGATTTGGGGCTCTACGAGGGGCTGCGGCAGGGGGGAGGGCCCTGGCCGAACCTGCTGCTGATGTGCGCCGGCCTCGGTTCCCCCGGCACCCTGGCCGAGGTGTTGCGCGGCTACACCGGCGATCGCAGCGCCCCCCAGCGCGTCGCCGACGACGAGACGATCCAGGCGGGCCCCCTGCCGCCGCTCAAGGGCTCGTTCTTCGCCCGGGCTGGTGGCCGCGGCTTCCAGCGGCCCTTCGAGCTGGCCACCGTGCGGCTGCGCAACATGGCCGAGGTGCTGGGCCACTGGCGCACCTACGTCCCCCGCGACGACTTCCTCACCCAACGGGGCGGCACCTATCTGCTGGAGGCCGACGACACCCTGCTCTACAGCCACCGCGACCCCGGCATCCTCGGCTTCTCGGCCACCATGGCCCGGCCGCTGAGTTTCCTGGATCCGTTCCTGGGCTGAGGTGGGTGTTGGAGGCACAGACTTAGTCCATGACTAAGCTAGGCAAGACTCCCGACTCGGTCTTGTGGAAGGTCCAGCGCCGGCCCATCGTCTGGTGAATGTGCACCAGGCCAAAACTCAGCTCTCGCGGTTGATCGATGAGGCCCACGCCGGTGAAACCATCGTGTTGGCCAAGGCCGGCAAGCCCTGGGCCAGGTTGATGCCCCTGGAGGTGCCAGCCCCGCAGCGCCTCCCCGGTCGTCTGCGCCGCCTGGGTCCGCTCACCCAGCCCGACGCCATACTTGAGCCGATGCCGCCCGATCAGCTCGCTGACTGGGAAGCAAGTTCCTTGATCTCGGCGTCAGCCCTGCCGTGAGCAGCCAATCCGCCTACCTGCTCGACAGCCATGCCCTGCTGTGGTGGTGGTTCGATCCGGAGAGACTCTCAGGAGCTGTCCAGGCGCTTCTCGTCGACCCCACCAGCCGGATCCTGGTGAGTGCCGCTTCGGTCTGGGAACTCAGCCTCAAGCACCATCAAGGCAAACTGCCCGAGCTGGCTTCAGCCATCGATGATCTTCCTGGCCTGCTCCAGGCCGATGGCTTCCACCCTCTGCCGATCTCTCTGGCCCATGGTCTGAGGGCTGGCGGCTACAGCCATCCCCACCGCGACCCCTTTGATCGGATGCTGGCGGCCCAGGCCGAGCTGGAGCGGCTGGTGCTGCTCACCGCCGATCCGCAGCTGTCCACCTTCCCGTGCCAGACGTTCTGGTGAGATCCCATGCCGGACACCGGATTGCGCTGCCACCTCCTGATCGGCCCGCCGGCCAGTGGCAAGACCACCCTGGCCCGGGCCCTGGCGCCCCTGCTCACCGGATCCGGTGAGCCACCGGCTGTGGTGCTCTCCACCGACGCGATCCGCGCCGAGGTGTTCGGCGATGCGGCGGTGCAGGGGCCCTGGAGCGCGATCGAGCAGGTGCTGCACCAGCGGATCCGGGCGGCCGTGACCGCTGGCCAGCCGGTGATCGTCGATGCCACCCATGCCCGGCGGCCCTGGCGGCTGGCCCTCACCCAGGCGCTGGTGTTGCCGGCGCCGGTGGAGTGGATCGGCTGGTGGCTGTTCACCCCCCTGGCCACCTGTCTGGAGTGGAACCAGCGCCGCCAGCGCCTCGTGCCCGAAGCGGTGATCAAGGAGCTGGCGGCGGCCCTGGCCGATGCGCATGTCGGCCCCAGCCGGGCCGAGGGCTTCGCCGCCGTGGTGGCCCTGGTGCCCAGCCACCACGCGTCCCTGGAGCCGGTGCTGGCCGAGGAGCTGGCCCGGCTCGACCAGCGCATCCGCTCGGCCACCAACCGGGAGCGGCAGGCGCAGCGCCATGGCTACTCCCGCCTGCTGGATCTGGAGCGTCTGCTCCACCTGCTGCGCCTGCTGAGCCGCTATCCGGACCTGGCCGCCAACGATTCCGTCACCGCCGCCGAGCTGGAGGCGATCGTCTCGCCGCTGCCCGAGGGCGACCTGGCCGATCGGGCCGGGGCCCTGCTGCGGCGGCTGCACGGGGACTGCTACGGCGATGCGGCGGCCCTGCGGGCCGACCTGGCCTGGTTGGAGCGGCAGGGGTTCACCGCCGCCCACCCCGTTGAGGCCCCGATCCAGCTGGCCCCCTTGCCGGCCCCGGAGCCGGCTGCGGCGAGCGGGGTGAACGGGGGGCTGCCTCCCCTGGGGGATGGCCCGGTGTTCCGTCGGGTGTTCACCGTGCTGCGCCATGTGCTGCAGCAGCCGTTCGATCGCCAGGACGGCAGCGACCTGCCCGGCCACCTGATCGAGGCGATGGAGGAGATCCCTGGCGCCTACCTGCCGGGGGAGGCCGCCACCCTGCGCAAGGACCTGGAGAAGCTGCTGACGCCCTACGGCTTCCGGGTGCGCAACGACAACGTGCGCCACGGCTATGCCCTGGGTACGGCGCTGCTGTCGGCCCCGCGGCTGCGGGAGATCCATGGGGTGGTGAGCCAGGCGGCCGGCCGCCTCGGGGACCCCTCGGCCCAGGACCTGCTGATCGAACTGGAGCAGCGGCTGCGCTGGGGCGGGATCAGCCCCGAGGCGTCGCCGCCGGTGCGCACCTATGCCAACCATTCGGTGGTGGATGCGGCCCTGGTGCGCCCGGATTCGCTCGCAGCCGATCGCCACGGCTACCGGCAGGCGGAGGCGATCGAGACGGCGATCCTCGAGCACCGGCGGGTGGTGCTGGAGCGCTACGCCTCGGGGGCCAGCTTCCCCGACAGCCCGGTGGGGGAGCTGCGGGTCTGGCCGCTGCAGCTGATCTTCCACACCATCGGCTGGTACCTGCTCTACGAGGAGGATGCCGTCGCCCAACCCCACGGACTGATCCGCACCGAGCGGCTGGACCGGTTGGCCCTGCGCCGCAGTGAGAGCCGCAACCGCCGCAGCGACGGGGCCCACCAGCAGGCCGTGGAGCGGGCCGGGCGGCTGCTGCACCTCAGCGGCGGCATCTACTGCGGCGACGACCTCGGCGAGCAACTCGCCCTCGCTGGTGCCTCGGCGAAGACCCGGGCCCGGCACCTGGTGACCCTGCGCTTTTCCTGCCAGGGCTGGGCCTTCGCCTTCATCCGTGAGGGCGTGCTGCGCTTTCCGATCGAGCACACCCGCTTCTCCAAACCCCTGCCGGGCGACAGCTGGTGGCGCCACCCCAAAGCGCCCCATCGGCTGGAGCCCAACCCCACCGGCGACAGCCACCCCTACCCGGTGGAGTTCGACCTGCCCCCCTGGACGCTGCGGCGGGACGTGGACCTGCGCACCTGGCTGCTGGGCTTCGCCGGCGGCATCCGCATCGAGGCGCCGGCGGCCCTGCGCGAGGAGCACCTGGAGCGGGCCAGGGCTGTCCTGGCTGCCTATGGAGCGGCTGGGGCGGAGCATCGGGCTGGGCCGGAGCCGGAGGAGGAGCCGCCGGTGCGCTTCTTCCCCAACCGCCTGCGGCGCGGTTGATCGTCAGGCCCCCTCGAGCAGGGACTTCAGGGCGTCTGTCGGACCGCCTTCCGGTGTGAACAGGGGGCCGTCGCCTTCGATGACTTCACCGTTGTGCAGGGCGATCCGGAAGATGGCGTCACCCATGGAATCCACCACGATGCAGTGCCGGGCCCGCTCGCTGACGATCGGCAGGAACCCGGCGAACCACTCCATGGTGGCCCTGATCTGGAGGGCGGCCCGTTCGTTGTCGTCGTAGAAGCCGCCGTAGGCCAGGCGCAGAAACAGGCTGCACCAGGGCTCGCGGCGCTGGTAGTAGAAGGCGTGACTGTTCATGCCATGGCCCCAGAAGCCCACGCTGCAATGGCCCAGGGGGGCCCCACTCAGAAAGGCATCGATCGTGCTCTGGAGCAGGTAGGGCGGCTCTGCCGTCTGGGCCGTGCTGAAGAGGGTCTGCCCCTGCCAGTGCAGCGGCTGATCGGGGGGCAGCAGGGTGCTTGGCAGAGGTCCTCCCATGCGCTCGGCGTAGAAGGTGAGCAGGGTTTCGAGCGTTGGCTCCATCGACGGGTCTGCGGCGGGATCCATCGTCCCCAGGAAGGCGGGATGTTGGCCTGTTTGCCGTGCGAAGGACCAGTCAATGCTTCAGGTCGGGCCCCGCTCAGCGCAGCAGGAACACCGCCAGCAGGCCCCAGACCAGGCCGAGCACATGCATGGCGAGGGGGACGGGCTCGTGTGGCGGGTAGGACGCCAGCAGGCGCGTGCGGCAGAGCTGCTGCTGGGCCAGGAACAGGGCGCAGACCAGTCCCACCAGGTAGACGAGCAGCACCCCGAGGTGTCCGAGGGTTTCCGCCATGGCGTCCGGCCCCGGCCCGATCAGGTGCTGGGCGAGGTGGAAGATCTGGCTGGGCAGCTCGGCGCTGAGCATGAACACGAAGAACAGGGCCACCCCTTGACGCCCCAGGCGGGCGATCTGCGCGGCAGACGGGTGCGCCATCGTTCCGGAGCATGGGCAAGCTGGAGTCTGACCCTCGATGCGGGCGAATTCGCGCACGTTGTGGCTCACCAGGCTGCCGCTTAGCGTTGCTCGAACGGGTTGAACAGCGCAACGCCGAACTCCAGGAAATCGACCCCATTGCGGGTCACCACCGTGAGGTCGTGGACCCTGGCGATGGCCGCAATCATGGCGTCCTCGTAGAGGGTGTCGGATCGGCGATGCATCAGCTGGGCCCAGCAGCGAAAGGCCGCACCATCCATCGGCAGCAGGTTGAAGCTGCCGCTCAGCTGATCCAACCACCGCTCGATCTCCTCGGCCTTGACGGGGTCCTGGTCGCGGGTGATCTCGATGCCCGCCTGGATCTCGCCGAGGGTCACGCTGGCCAGATGGAGGTCGGCGTCATTGGTGCTCTGCAACCAGGCGAGCACGGCACCATGGGGCCTTGGCTTGCGCAGCTCCGAGACCACGTTGGTGTCGAGCAGAAACGCCATCGGCCTACAGCGTCAGCACGGATCGCCGGCGGGCCTGGCCCCGCGGCGGGACCAACGCCTCGGTGCGGGCCTCTGCGGCCAACAGCAGCTCCTTCAGGCTGGGCCGCGCTGCGGCCTGGAGGCGTCGCCATTGCTCAATCGGCACCAGCACGGCTGCTTCCGTGCCGCGCCGCGACACCACCTGGGGCCCCTCCCGTTGGCAGGCGTCGAGCAGCTCACTGAAGCGCGCCTTGGCGTGCTGCACCGGCCATACCGTCATCACGACCACCCTCTCTGACTAGTCATCTGACCAGGCTAAGGCGCCTGGGTGGAGTCGCCCATGGCGGCTGGATCCTCCAGGCCGGCCACGAAGCTGGGCTCGAAGCCGGCAAGGGCGTCGAGCAGGGCCTGGCTGTTGCCGTCCATGAACACCCGACTGGGACGCACATCCATGGGCTTGATCCGCAGGCTTGCTGCACTGATCAGGGCTTGGGTCCCAGCAGCTCAGCCAGATAGCTGGTGAGGCTGAACCCAGCCGGATGGGCATAGACGATGTCGGCAATCTTCCAGGTGCCAGAAGGGCCGCGCACCAGCTGATAGCGCAGCTTCTGCGGCGCCTCAATGGGGCGGTTGCGCATGCCCGCCTGTACGGCCACCAGGGCTTCCAACCCTCCGCCGGGGGCGGCGGTGCAGCCGAGCACCTTGGCGCCAAAGGTCCCCACCTGGGTGTTGCTGAACACATCGAACTCGACAAAACGGCCGCTGTTTGAATCGAGCGCATAGGCACGCCGCAGTTTCTGGTACAGCCCATCGGTGAAGCGGCTTTGCTGGCTCTTGAGCTCGATCGGACCGCGCAGGTCCTGCCGGGCCACCTGCCAGCGGTAGAGGCCATCCAGCTGGGCCTTCACGGCAGCAGGGCAGGGGGTGATCGCCACGGCCGCCAACAGCGGCATCAGCTGGGGCAGGGGCATGACGGCGTTGCTGGCGTTGCCGGGAATCCTGGCAGCGGCGGGCGGTGCAAGGGAACAATGGACAGACCCTCAATGCATCCAATAGGTCCGATGCGGGCGATTTCCAAGCTGTTTCAGAGCAACCGCAGCCAGGTGGTGTGCATCCCGGCCCATCTGCGGTTTCCCGACTCCGTCAAGGAGGTGGAGATCTTTGCTCGCGGCCAGGAGCGGATCATCGCTCCGCTCGGCCGCAGCTGGGACAGCTTCTTCCTGAGTGGTCCCAAAGTGCCCGAAGACTTCTGGGAGGAGCGCGCTGGCCAACAGCAAAGCGAGCGCGAATCCTTCTGATTCACCGATGCGGGCAACGATCTCAGGGCAGTTCCAGCCAACCCCGCAGGGCCAGATCCAGCTCAATCAGCAGCTGGGGCTCCAGTTGCCCCACCACCTTGCCCAGGGAGCTGAGCGGCACGGTGAACAGCTTGTCGACCATCAGCTGGGACGGCTTCTTCAGGCCATTGCGTGCCGTTGGCTGGACGGGAAGCCGGACCAGGGGAGCGTCCACCAGGGTGCTGGTGAGTGGGCAGAGGGTGACGCTCGGATGGGCCTGCAACCAGCGATCCGCCTGGACCACCACGGCGGGGCGTGGTTTGCCGGAGTACGCACCCGGGCTGGCCACGGTCACCACGGTGCCGCGGCGGAGCGCAGGTGGGATCATGCGGTCCAGTCGCTCCAGTCAGGGAGCTGTTCGCTCCAGTGCTGTTGCGGTTCCCGTTCGGCCAGCCGTTGCGACTGCCGGCGGGCTTCCTCGCCATCGCCATGGCGCAGGAGGTACTGGGTGATGGCGTCGCGCACGCAGGCACTGCGGCTCTTGCCGAGCTGGCGGGCCAGCTGATCGAGCCGCCGCTCGAGCTCCGGCTCCACCCGCACCCCGATTGCCATGACCCCAGCTGTTGAACGTTTCGTTCTACAGCCTAAGAGGGGTGGCGGATCTGGGGGGCACCGGACGTTCGATCGATGCCAGGCCATGCCCTTGTCGCCGTGAGACCAGCTCCAGCCGTGGTAGCTACCATGGGTCACTACCGGATCAGGGCCTGCCATGGATACTGCACGTCTGTTCCAATCGGGCCGCAGCCAAGCGGTGCGGCTGCCGAAGGCGTACCGCTTCAGCGGTAGCGAGGTGGTGGTGAAGCATTTCGGCAATGGGGTGCTGTTGCTGCCCATCGATGACCCCTGGCAAACGCTGGAGGCCGGGTTGGCCGCCTTCGAGCCGGGGTTTGTGATCACGCGTGAGCAGCCGGAGGCGCAGATCCGGGCAGCGATCAGCCCATGATTCTGCTCGATACCAATATCTGCATTTACATCATCAATGCCAGACCAGCAGCGGTATTGGAGCGGTTCAAGCGCTACCGGCTCGGAGAGATTGGCCTCTGCAGTGTGGTGGCCGCCGAGCTGGCGTTCGGGGTGGCCAAGAGTGGTTCGGTGCGCAACCGCCAGGCCCTGGAGATGTTTCTGGCCCCACTCACGATTCTCCCTTTCGACGAACGCGCTGCCTGGGCCTATGGCGAGTTGCGTGCGGACCTGGAGCGCCGGGGCACTCCAATCGGCTCCCTCGACACGATGATCGCGGCCCATGCCCTGAGCCTGCAGGCCACGCTGATCACCAACAACACCCGGGAGTTTGTCCAGGTGAGCGGCCTGCAGGTTGAAAACTGGGTGCCGACGGCCTGAGCAGGGGGTGGGCTGACGGCGCATCGGAGGAGAGCCGCCTCATTCGAGGCAAGTGATTCCGATATGCCGCAGCTGAGGCATAATGGGACGACGAAGGAGAAGATGAGTGGCCGTTCAGGCCAGGCCCAGCGAGGCCGCCAGCGGCGTCAACGAGAACGTTCTGCTGCGCAAGACGTTGCAGCGAGCTGGTGAGGAGCTGGGTCTGACGGCCCAGGAAACAGCGCAGGCGATCGGCAAGAGCCGCACGTTCTTCGAGCAAGGCCGTGCGCAGGCTCGCATCGATCCCCACACCCGGCAGATGATCGCTCTGGTGCTGCGTCTGTATCGCAGCCTGTCGGCCCTGGTGGGCGATGACACGGCCTTGATGCGCCATTGGCTGGATACAGCCAACCGCCACACCGGCGGGGTCCCCCGGCAGCAGCTGCAGCATCCGGAGCAGCTGGTGGAACTGGTGCAGTATCTCGATGCGATGCGCGGTCGGCCGTAAGCCCGGCTCCACAGGTTGATCTCACGGCCACCACCCAGCTGGATGGGGTGGTGATGCGGCTGGTGGAGCAACAGGGTGCCCAGGCCACGCGGCGCATCACCGACAGCCTGGAGGAGCAGGCCTGGCTGGAGGACTTTCTTGAGACCAGCCAACCCGATCTGCCGGATGCACAGGTGCCCGGTGTCAACTACGTAGGCGGGTCGCGTCAATTACGTAGGCGGGTTACCCCGGGGCCTCCCCCTGCCATGGCAGGGGGAGGCGACAGCGAAAAGTGAGCCACCCTGGCCCGGTCCTCTGCC